>Ga0207686_10000718_pt1 | contig 20545 bp, 16 predicted proteins | sample KBSM24metaG_FD_184396 | JGI IMG/M metagenome (GOLD analysis project Ga0207686, IMG submission 184396) | Miscanthus rhizosphere microbial communities from Kellogg Biological Station, Michigan, USA - KBS M2-4 metaG (SPAdes) (version 2) | ecosystem: Host-associated > Plants > Roots > Rhizosphere >...
CTCCTCGTCGGCCTCGAAGTAGGGCATCAGCTCGGCGTAGGTGGAGCCGATGATCGCGTCGCCGCCGATCGAGACGGCGGTGGAGACGCCGAGGCCGGCCTGGGTCAGCGAGGAGGAGATCTCGGTGGTCATCCCGCCGGAGCGACTCATCACTCCGACCGGGCCGGGGGCGTAGGCCTTGGCGGCGTCTTTGGCGGGGCCGCCGATGCCGCCCATCTTGCAGACGTTGGGGACGATCAGGCCGAGGCAGTTGGGGCCGATGATGCGGGCGCCGTTCATGTCGGCCAGCTCGACCATCTGGGCGACGTCGCCGCGCGGGATCCGCTCGGTGACGATCACGATCAGCTTGATCCCGTTGAGGATCGCCTCGAAGACGGCGTCTTTGGTGAAGGCAGGGGGGACGGTGACGACGGAGCCGTCGATCGGGCCGCCGTGGTGCTCGACGGCCTGGGCGACGGTGTCGAAGACCGGCACGCCGTGGACCTCGCGGCCCTTGCGGCCGGGGGTGACGCCGCCGACGATCTTGGAGCCGTAGTCGAGGCACTCGCGGGTCAGGTTGACCGCCTCGCGGCCGGTGATCCCCTGGACGATGAAGGTGGTGTCGCTGCTGAGCAGGATGCTCATGCCGGCGCTCCCTGGATCTTGGCGACGGCGCGGCCGGCGGCCTCCCACATCGAGACCGAGCGGTCGCAGTACTCGACGCCGTATTTCTCGAGGATCTTGAAGCCCTCGTCCTCCCAGGCGCCGGGGATGCGGAAGATCGCGATCGTCTCGCCCGGGTCCTTGCCGAGCTCGAGGCAGGCCTTGATGACGCCGCGGGCGACGATGTCGACGCGGGTGTTGGAGACGATCGACATCATCACCGCGATCTTCTCGACGCCGTCCTTTTCGAGCACCTCCTTGGCCAGGCCGCAGGCCTTGGCGACGGAGGGGTTGCCGCCGATCTCGGAGTAGTTGGCCGGCTTGCCACCCTGGTTGCGGACCGCGTCGGTGAGCGTCAGCGAGCCGCCGCCGGCGCCGATCACGAGGCCGAGGTTGCCGGTGAAGCCGTGGTCCTTGCCCTGGATCACGCCCCGGTGGTCGGCGGCGTCGATCGCGGCGACGTTGCGCTCGAAGTCGGACGGTTCGTAGGTCTCGCGGGTGTCGTCCTCGGCGATCTCCAGCTGCTTGCGGAGCAGCTTCTTCTGGCGGCCGACCGCCTCGTTCTCCATCTCCATGTGGGCGTCGAGGGCGACGAAGGAGCCGTCGGTCAGCTCCGCCAGCGGGTTGATCTCGGCCAGGGTCATGTCGTATTCACGGAAGAGGCGGGCGAGGCGGGCGAGGACCGGGGTGGCCCGGTTCAGCTGCGAGCCGCTGACGCCGGTGGCAGCGACGACCTGCTTGGCCTCGAAGTCCGGGATCGGGAAGAGGTTGGAGACGTGGCCTTTGCCGACGTGGTCCGGATGTTTCTCGGCGACCTCCTCGATGTCGATGCCGCCCATGTCGCTGAACAGCATCAGCGGCCGCTTCGCGGTGCCGTCCCAGACGACGCTCGCGTAGTACTCCTGCTTGACCTCGGCTTTGGGGTCGACGAGGACGCCACGCGGCATGTGGCCGTTGATTTCCAGCTTGAGGATCTCCTCGGCGTGGGCCGCGGCCTCGTCGGGCGTGTCGGCGAACTTGACGCCGCCGGCCTTCATCCGGCCGCCGCTCAGCACCTGCGACTTGATCACCACCGACCCGCCGATGTCCTCGGCGGCCTTGCGTGCCTCATCGGCGGTCTTGCAGAAGCCGTACTTGGTGACGGGAATCCCCGCCAGCTCGACGATCTTGCGTGCCTCGAACTCGTAGAACCGCATCAGCGGCGCGGAACCCTATCCGACGTGCGGCGCGTTCGTCTTTTGTCTCGGTATCCGCGACAAAGGTCAAACGCGCTCCGGGGCGGCCGAGGGGGCTCCCACGGAGTTATGTCGCCTCGGCGGCTGGGATACTCCCGACAGTGAAGCTCGCCCTAGAGGGAGGAAGATGACCGCCGTGTTTCGCGCCGCCAGCTTGGCCGCCGCGCTTGCCGTCGTCGCGCTTATCGCGGCCGGCTGCGGGGAAACCGTGATCGACGACCAGAAGGCCGAGGGGGCGATCCAGTCCAGCCTTGAAAAGTCGTTACATGAAAAGATCAAGGGGGTCGACTGCCCTTCCGATCAGAAGGTTGAAGCCGGCAAGACGTTTACCTGCGTAGTGAGTTTTTCCAACGGCAAGCAGGCAACCGCGACTTTGAAGATCCTCAACAAGGACGCCGACGTCAGCCTTGTCGGCCTGAAACCGAGCAAATAGAGAGAGGCGAATGAGCGACTTGATCATGGCCCCCGCGCCGACCACCCATGCCAAACTGCTCTCCTGGGTCGAGGAGATCGCGTCGCTGACGCAGCCCGACTCGATTTATTGGTGCGACGGCTCCGCCGAGGAGTACGACGCCCTGGCACAGGCCCTGATCGATGCCGGGACCTTTGAGCGCCTCTCCGACGCCAAACGGCCCAACTCCTACCTTGCCCTCTCCGACCCGGCCGACGTTGCCCGGGTTGAAGACCGCACCTTCATCTGTTCGGCAACCGAGGACGGCGCCGGCCCGACCAACAACTGGCGCGACCCGGCCGAGATGCGCGAGACGCTGAACGGCTTCTTCAAAGGCGCGATGGTCGGCCGGACGATGTACGTGGTGCCCTTCTCGATGGGCCCGCTCGGCTCCGAGATCTCCGAAATCGGCGTGCAGCTGACCGATTCGCCCTACGTTGCCGTCTCGATGCGGATCATGACCCGGATGGGCAAGGCCGCCCTCGACGTGCTCGGCGAGAACGGTGATTTCGTCCCCTGCGTGCACTCGGTGGGAATGCCGCTCGAGGACGGCGTCGAAGACGTCTCCTGGCCCTGCAACGAGGAAAACAAGTACATCGTCCACTACCCGGAGACGCGCGAAATCTGGTCCTTCGGCTCCGGCTACGGCGGCAACGCCCTGCTCGGCAAGAAGTGCTTCGCGCTGCGGATCGCCTCGGCGATGGCCCGCGACGAGGGCTGGATGGCCGAGCACATGCTGATCCTCAAACTCACCTCGCCCGAGGGTGTGGTCAAGTTCGTGACCGGCGCCTTCCCGTCGGCCTGCGGCAAGACCAACCTGGCGATGCTGATCCCGACGATCCCCGGTTGGAAGGTGGAGACGATCGGCGACGACATCGCTTGGATGAAGTTCGGCGAGGACGGCCGGCTCTACGCGGTCAACCCCGAGGCTGGCTTCTTCGGCGTCGCCCCCGGCACCGGCGAGGCGACCAACCCGAACGCGATGCGGACGATCGAGAGCAACTCGATTTTCACCAACTGCGCCAAAACCGACGACGGTGACGTCTGGTGGGAGGGGATGACCAGCGAGCCCCCCGAGCACTTGATCGACTGGCACGGCAATGACTGGACGCCGGCCTCCGACAAACCGTCCTCGCATCCCAACGCCCGCTTCACGACGCCGGCCTCGCAGTGCCCGACGATCGCCCCAGAGTGGGAGGACCCGGCTGGCGTGCCGATCGACGCCTTCCTCTTCGGCGGCCGCCGCGCCAGCGTCGTGCCGCTCGTCTCCGAGGCCTTCGACTGGGAGCACGGCGTCTTTCTTGGCGCGACGATGTCTTCCGAGAAGACCGCCGCGGCCGCCGGCAACGTCGGCGAACTGCGCTTCGACCCGATGGCGATGCTGCCCTTCTGCGGCTACAACATGGGCGACTACTTCGCCCACTGGGTGAAGATGGGCCAGCACGAGGGCGCCCAGCTGCCGCGGGTCTTCTACGTCAACTGGTTCCGCAAAGACGCCGATGGCAAGTTCCTCTGGCCTGGCTTCGGCGAGAACAGCCGCGTGCTCGAGTGGGTCTTCCGTCGCTGCGAGGACCAGGCGGAGGCGGTCGAGACCGCGATCGGCCTGCTGCCCCCGCAGGAGGCGATCAACACCGAGGGCCTCGAGATCTCCGCCGAGGCGATGGCTGAGCTGCTCTCGGTTGACGAGAACTTGGTCCGCGAGCAGTTGCCACAGCTGCGCGACCATCTCGCCAGCTTCGGCGAGAAGCTGCCGCCCGAGCTGAACGCCCAGCTCGAGGCGCTGCAGCAGCGCCTCGGCTGAGTCCCCGACCTAGGAGGTCGGCGCCGGCGGGCCGATTACCGGTTCCGTTGGCGGCGGCCCCCAGGTGGGCGGCTGGATCTTGCCGTTGACCAGGCCGCCGTAGATGTTCGGCCGGTAGACGCTGTGTCGGATCCCCTTGGCGAAGGCGTTGCGGGCCGACTTCGAGCTTTCGATCGGCCAGTGCATCCCCTGCCACTGTTCGTTGAAGTAGATCAAGCCGCGAACCTTGCGGAACTTCTTCGGGATCACGTGCAGGGCGTTCTTGATCCAGTTCGCCTTCGAGCCGCCGCGCTCTTCGGAGGCGGTCTCGCCGATGATCATCGGCTTGCTGGGGGCGATCTTGTTCACTTCCTTGTAGGTCGAGCGGAAGACACGTTCGAAGTTCATCCAGCCGGCCGAGTACTGGGTGTTGCCCCAGTTGAAGCCGTCGAGGCAGGTCCAGTCGACGTATTCGTCGCCGGGGTAGTACTTGCCGAGGCCTTTAAGGCGATTGACGAGAGCGATGTTCGGGCACCAGACCCAGGTCGCGTTGTTGGCGCCCATCCGCGTGAAGATGTCGTGGACGTGGCGCCAGGCGGCGACGTACTGGCCTGGCTTGTTGCCGTTGACGTCCTCGTTCCAGGGGAACCAGAAGCCGTTCATCTCCCAGTCGAAGCGGAGGAAGAACGGGTGCCCCCATTCGCGCGCGTTTTCGGCGAAGCTTTCGATGAATTCGTCGTACCTGCCTTCGATGATCGCCGAGAGCCGGAAGTTCGGCTGGCGGACCAGTTCTTTGTCGGTCGACGACGAGGACCAGCTGAGAAAGGGGATCGCCCCGTGTTCGCGGATCTGCTGGGCCGGCACCGCGGGGAAGCCATAAAATTCGCAGGGCGAGACGGTGCAGTCGGCAAACGGGGAGTAGAAGGCGAGCAGCGAGACGCTCTTGCCGGCCACCGTTTCGAACTGGTCGAGTGCCGACATGTCCCAGGGCGGCTGGGTGCCGGTGTACTGGTTGCCGATCTGGGCTCCCCAGTAGAGCGGCTCCGCCGGCTTCTGCTTCTGCTTGGCGGCGGCGCCGGCGGGCAGCAGGGCTAGGCAGGCGAGCGCGCCGAGCAGCGCCAGGACGGTTCCAGGCGTGCGGTGGGCGTGGCTGCGGCTGCGCGTCATCATCGTTGTCTCGGCACTTAAACCCTGGGAGTGCAGCTTTGCTGCGAACTTTGCGCCGCCGTCTATCCGTCCGCGACGGCTACCGGGATACGGAACCCCGACCGCTGTGGATCAACGGGGCGGCTGGATCGGGCTCGCCGAGATCGACCCGAACTCGTTGCCGCGGAAAGGATTGTCCCTGATTCCGCGCGAGAAGGCGCTGGCGGTGCCGGGTGCGGTCTCGACCGGCCACTGGATGCCGCGATCGAACTGGTCGAACCAGACGAGGCCGCGGACCAGCGGGTAGCGGGGAAGCGCCGCGAACATGTCGCGGATCCAGGCCGCCTTGCGCGTCGCCGGCCCATTCGAGGCGAGCTCGCCGAGCAGCATCGGCTTCTTGTGAGCGAAGCCCTGGATCGACCAGTAGCTGGCGCCGAAGATTTCGTCGAAGCTCATCCAGGGGGTGTTGGCGCGGGCGCGGCCCCAGTTGTAGCCGTCCATGCACGTCCAGTCGACGTAGCGGGCGCCCGGGTAGTAGTGGCGCAGGCCGGCGGCGGCGTGCTTGTTGCCGGCGTAGGGGCACCAGGTCCAGGTCGCGTTGGTGGCGCCGGCGGCGGTGAAGAGGTCATGGACATGGTGCCAGGCGTTGACGAACTCACCCGGCTTGTTGCCGTTGGCGCCCTCGGCCCAGGGGAACCAGCTGCCGTTCATCTCCCAGTCGAAGCGGAGGAAGAAGGGGTGGCCCCAGGCGGCCGCTTCGTGGGCGAACTGACGGATGTAGGGGTCGTAGTCGCCGCGAATCAAGTCGCCGAGCTGGAATTCGGGCTGGTCAGGGTCCGAGGAGAGCGAAGCCGAGCTCCAGCTCAGGAAGGGGATCGCCCCGTAGTTGCGGATCGTGCGCATCTGCGCGGTCGGGAAGGGGAAGGGCGAGCAGGGGTTGCGCGAGCAATCGGCGAAGGGGGACGCGAACTGGATGATCGAGAGCCCCCGGCCCATCGTCCGTTCGAACTTCGAGACCGCCGACATGTCCCAGGGCGGCTGGGTGCCGGTCAGTTGGGTGCCGAGCCAGGCGCCCCAGTAGAGCCCTTTGCTGGCTGGTGCTTTCGGGGTCGGTGCCGCTTCTTCCTGGGCCGGCGCCGGCGCCGTTACCGTCGCGGTCGCCGAGCCCGCCACCGCGACCGCGAGGGCAAGCGCCAGGGCCGCCACGGCAGCGACGAGTTTCTTCCGGGTCGATCTCATCCGAGAGGGCCGGTCCACGCGGGCGCAGCCGGTCGGGGGAGTGTACGGAAGGTCGCCACGGGGTTCGAAGAGGTTTCCGGAAGCAGCGCGATCAGCTTGGCGGCGTCACTGGGCCGCCGCCGACGTTGCTGTAGTCGGCGCCGCGGAAGGGGGCGCTCTGGATCCCGGCCGCGAAGGCCTGGGTGGCGTCGGCGGAAGTTTCGATTGGCCAGTCGCCGTCGACGAACTTGTCGAACCAGACGACGCCGCGGATCTGCGGGAATTCAGTCGGCAGGCTCTTCAGCATGTCGGCGATCCAGGTCGACTTGGAGCCGCCGTACTCGCTGGAGCCGACCTCGGCGATCACCATCGGCTTCGAGGGGGCGATCGTGTTGACGATCCGGTGGTAGGTGGCGCCGAAGAGGTCGCCGAAGCTGGTCCAGCCGCTCGGGCGCTGCGGGTACTGGCCCCAGTTGTAGCCGTCGAGGCTGGTCCAGTCGACGTATTCGTCGCCCGGGTAGAGCGAGGCGAGGTTGGTCAGCTTGCTTTCGGAATCGACGTTGGCGCACCAGGTCCAGGTGACGTTGCTGGCGCCGGCGGCGGTGAAGATGTCGTGGACATGGCGCCAGGCGGCGACGTATTCGCCGGGCTGGTTGCCGTTGACGCCCTCGGCCCAGGGGAACCAGTTGCCGTTCATCTCCCAGTCGAAGCGGAGGAAGAAGGGGTGGCCCCAGGCAGCGGCTTCAGCGGCGAATTCGCGGATGTAGGAGTCGTAGCTGCCGTCGATCACGTCGGCGAGCTGGAAGTCGGGCTCGTCGACGCTCGAGGGGGTCGACTGCGAGCTCCAGCTGAAGAACGGGATGGCGCCGTGCTGGCGGATCCGTTCCATCGAGTCGGCCGGGAACTTGTAGAAGGAGCAGGGGCTGTGCGAGCAGTCGGCGAACGGCGCCGCGAAGTGGATCAACGACATCGACTTGCCAACCTGGGCTTCGAACTTGGCGGCGGCGCCCATGTCCCAGGGCGCTTCGGTGCCGGTCAGCTGGTCGCCGAGCCAGGCGCCCCAGTAGAGCGGCGAGGGGGCGGCAGAAGTGGTTGCCTGCGAGGTGCGGGCGCAGCGCAGCCGCAGCTGCTGGCGCCGCTGCGCCGGCGCCTTGCGGGCGAGCAGACGGGGCGAACAGGGGGAGGCCTGCGGCAGGGCCCGGTGCGAGGTAAGTCCGATCCGGGCGCTAGCTGGGGCGCTGGCCAGCAGCAGCGCTGCGGTCAGGCCAGCGAGCAGCGCGAGGGCGAAAATCGAGAGACGGGGAGCGAGTCGGTTGCTCTGGGCGCTTGGCATGCCCTCCCATCGGCGGCCATGCCTGTTTGTCCAGTCGCCTGGACGCCCTCTGGACGTTTGTTCTAGTCGCTCTTGACAGCGCCGTTGCAGCCGTGCATGGCTGGCGGCCGGGTCTCCCGGCCTACTGCGGCGTCGGCACTTTGCCGCTCAGGCTGGCGAAGCTCCCGGTCAGGTAGGAGGAGCTGCTGATCCCGCTGGCGAAGGCGTTGGTGGCGGCGCTGGAGGTCTGGATCGGCCAGTCGCCGTCGATGTACTTGTCGAACCAGAGCAGGCCGTGGATCTTGGGGAATTCAGTCGGCAGGCTCTTCAGCATCTCGGCGATCCAGGCCGACTTGGAGCCGCCGTTCTCGCTGGAGCCGACCTCGCCGATGATCATCGGCTTCGAGGGGGCGATCGTGTCGGCGATGCGGTGGTAGGTGGGCCCGAAGAGGTCCTTGAAGCTGGTCCAGCGCGAGCCGCCCCAGTTGTAGCCATCGAGGCTGGTCCAGTCGACGTATTCGTCGCCGGGGTAGAGCGAGGCGAGATCGTGGAATTCGTTGGCGGAGTCGACGTTGGGGCACCAGGTCCAGGTCGCGTTGGTGGCGCCGACCTGGGTGAAGATGTCGTGGACGTGGCGCCAGGCGGCTACGTATTCGCCGCTCTTGTTGCCGTTGACGCCCTCCGACCAGGGGAACCAGTTGCCGTTCATCTCCCAGTCGAAGCGCAGAAAGAAGGGGTGACCCCAATTCTTGGCGGCAGTCGCGAAGCTGCGGATGTAGGAGTCGTAAGTGCCGGCAATCACGTCGGAGAGCTGGAAGTCCGGCTCGTTGAGGCTCGACGGGGTCGACTGTGAGCTCCAGCTGAAGAAGGGGATCGCGCCGCGCTTGCGGATGTTTTCCATCGGCGTGGTCGGGAAGCCGTAAAAGGAGCACGGCTTGCGCGAGCAGTCGGCGAAGGGGGCGGCGAAGTGGACGGTCGAGACCTGCTTGCCGGCCAGCGATTCGAAGTCGGCGAGGGCGTTCATGTCCCAGGGCGCTTCGGTGCCCGTGTACTGGCTGCCGACCCAGGCGCCCCAGTAGAGCGAGGAGGCCGGTCCGGTGGGCGGTTCGGGGCTGGGTGCGGGCGTTGGTTCGGGGCTCGGAGTGGGGGTTGGGGTCGGCACGGGCGCCGGGCTGTGGGTGGGGCTCGGGGTTGGCGTCGTGGACGGCGTCAGGCTGGGCGTCGTCGCGGGGCTGCTTGGGGTCGATTGGCTGCTACCGACGCTACCGCTGCTCGCCTGCGGCTTCTTCGGTGAGCGCTTGCGGGTCGAGCGGGCATGGGAGGCGATCGCGTGGCCGACCCGGGCGCTGAGCTCGGCGTGCCCGCCCTTCGGCGGGGACTTGGCGGCGGCGCCGGGAACGACGACTGCGCAGGCGAGAAGCGTGAGAAGGAGGGGGAGGCGGGTCTGCCGGAAGAGGTGCACACGACCCCATCGGGCTGATCCGAGGGCAACTTCAGCCGCTCTGGACGGATATGCCGGACTGGGGCGACGCTACGCCCGCGCGACCGCCCGATACAGCTCCAGCAGCCGCTCCGTGCACTCCTCCCAGGAGATCACGCTGGGACGGCGCTCCTGGGGGGGCTGATCAAGCTCCTCGAGCACTGCTGCCGCCACTCGGGCCGGCTGCTCGTCGAGCGGCACCGCGCGGGCGAAGCCGTCCGCAGCCAGCTCGGCGAGGCCGCCCTGGTCGGCGACCAGCAGCCGGCAGCCGGCCGCCGCTCCCTCGAGGGCGACGATCGGGTGGGTCTCGAACTCGCTGAGCAGGACCATCACCCAGACGCGGCGCATCAGCTCCGCCATCGCCCCCGGCTCGGTGGCCGGGACGCTGGTGAACTCGACGCTCGCCTCGATCCCCAACGCCGCAGCCTGGGCGCGCAGCTCCGCCTCGTAGGGGCCGCTGCCGACGATCAGCATCCGCGTCTCCGGACGGGCCCGCAGCACCTCGGGGAAGGCAGCGAGGGCGCGGTGGTGGCCCTTGTAGCGCTCAAGCCGGCCGATCGAGGCGACGGTCGGGGCGCCGTCGCGGATCGGCGCCGCCGCCGAGAAGGAGACGTCGGTGCCGTTGGGGATCAGGGCGAAGCGCTCGGGCGGCAGCCTCAGCTCGCGGCCGTACTCCTCGACCTCGAAGCGGGCGACGGCGACGAGCCGGGCGGCACGCGCCAGCAGCGGCCGCAGCAGCTGCCGCTGCAACCTGCGGGCGCGGTTGCGGAAGCCGAGAGTGTGACCGCCGCCGTGGAAGGTGAGCACGTAGGGGGTGCGGAGGGTGAGGGCGCGCAGCATCGCCAGCGGCGGCACCAGCGTGTGGTAGCTCTGGACGTGGACGAGGTCCCAACGCTGGCGGCCCATCGCCCGCCAGATCCGTGGCGCCCAGAACCAGTCGCGCCCGGCCGGGTGGGCGCGGACGCTGCGGATCGTCACGCCGTCGCGCTCCTCGACTCTTTCTGCCGGGCCGCCCGGCTCCCCGCAGAGCACCTCGACCTCGTGGCCGGCGGCGGCAAGCAGACGGCTGACTTCCGCGACGTGGCGCTCGACGCCGCCCTGCAGGAGCGGGCTGCGCGGGGTCACCATCAGGATCCGCACGGGCGGCAACCTAACATGCGCCCCCGTGAAGGTCCTGATGCTCGCCCAGACCTACGCCCCCGTGCACGGGGGCGAGGAGCGCCTCGTCGAGGACCTCAGCATCCGCCTCGCCGCCCGCGGCCACGAGGTGGCGGTGGCGACGCTGCGCCAACCGGTCGGCGAGCCGCCGGACCGCGACGACGGCGTCCGCGTCCACCTGCTCGACAGCCTGGTGCACCAGATCCCCGGCATCCCCGTCCACGAGGAACGGCGCTACGCGGCGCCACTGCCGGACCCGAAGACGACCGCGCAGCTGCGCCGCGTCCTCCGTGAGGAGCGGCCCGACGTCGTCCACGCCCACAACTGGCTGGTCGACTCCTACTTGCCGCTCGCCAAGCGGGCCGCACCACCGTTGCTGATGTCGTTGCACGACTACTCGCTGCTCTGCCCGACCAAGCGGCTCTTCCTCAATGGGGCCGTCTGTTCGGGGCCCGGGCTGCGCAAGTGCCTCGCCCACTCCTTCGAGTTCTACGGCGCCGGCAAAGGGGCGATGGTCGGCTTCGGCACCCGGCTCGCTGAGCCCTGGGCGCGGCGGCGGATCGACATGTACCTCTCGGTCAGCTCCGCGGTCGAGGAGCTCTGCCGGGTCGATGGCTCGACCCCGCACCGGGTGATCCCCAACTTCGTCGGCGAGCTGCCGCCGGCACCGCCCGAGGCCGAGGAGATGCTGGCGACTCTCCCCGAGGAGCCGTTCATTCTCTTCTTTGGCGACGTTGGCGAGGACAAGGGTGCCGGCCGCCTGATCGAGGCCTACCGGGGCCTCGACTCGCCGCCGCCGCTGGTCCTGATCGGCCGCCGCGTCCTGCCCGGCCTCGAGCCCGGGAACGGGATCGTCGCCCCGGGGCCGATGCCCCATGCGGTGGTGATAGAGGCCCTGCGGCGCTCGCTGTTCAGCGTCGTCCCCTCGATCTGGGCGGAGCCATTCGGGATCGTCGCGATCGAGGCCGGGGCGGCCGGCAAGGCGATCGTCGCCTCCGACATCGGCGGCCTGCGCGACGTCGTTGTCGACGGCGAGACCGGGCTGCTGGTCCCGCCCGGCGACCGCGAGGCGCTGCGGGGGGCTCTGCAGCGCCTGCTTGGCGACGCCGAGGCCCGCGAGCGGATGGGAAAAACTGCGCAACATCGTGTCCGCGCGGTGTTCTCGCCAGAGGTGGTCGTGCCACGCTTCGAGGAGGCCTACCGCGACGCGATCGAAGCGCGCCAGGCCTCAACGTCCGCCGCCCATTAGCCGATAGAGCGCAAGGGCCACGAGCCCACACGCAGAACTAACCCCAACCGATGCCCGAGCTGACTACCACTGAGAAGCCTCCCGCCGCTCCCGGCGAGGAGTTCCACGACTCCCGCGAGGCCGTCACCGTCCGCCTCGAGAAGACCAGCGGCTTCAGCCGCGTGCTCTCGCCGCGCGAACTCTGGCTCTACCGCGACCTGGCGATGCAGATCGCCCTGCGCGACATCACCCTGCGCTACCGCCAGACCGCCCTCGGCGCCGCCTGGGCGATCCTCCAGCCGGTCGCCCTGATGATCGTCTTCGCGCTCTTCTTCGGGCGGGTCGCCGGCGTCTCCTCGGACGGCCTGCCCTACGCCCTCTTCGCCCTGGCCGCGCTGGTTCCCTGGGCCTTCTTCTCCAGCACCCTGCTGCTCGGCTCGGAAAGCCTGATCCTGCACACCGAGCTGGTCTCGAAAATCTATTTCCCGCGCATCTTCATGCCCTTCGGGGTGATGGCCGCCGGCTTCGTTGACCTCGGGATCTCGATTGTGATCCTGCTCGCCGTGGTGCTGATTTACGGGATCGTCCCCAGCGTCGCGATCCTGATGCTGCCGGTCCTGATCCTGATCGCGGCGATGGCGGCGCTCGGCGTCAGCGCCCTGCTCTCCGCCGTCAACGTCCGCTACCGCGACGTCCGCTACGTCGTCCCCTTCGCGGTGCAGATGTGGCTCTTCATCACCCCGATCGCCTATCCGAGCAGCCTGATCAGCGAACCGTGGCGGTTGATCTCGGCGATCAACCCGATGGTCGGGGTCGTCGAAGGATTCCGCTGGGCCGTGCTCGACACTGCCACCGCGCCCTGGGCGCAGATGGGGATCTCGGCGGCCGGCGCGGTGATCTTCCTGCTCGTCGGGCTCGCCTACTTCGACCGGGTGGAGCGCAGCTTCGCCGACGTGATCTAGCCATGGCCGAGATCGCGATCGAGGCCCAGGGCCTCAGCAAAGAATTCCAGCTCGGCCTCTCCAACCAGGGCTACGGAACCCTGCGGGAGAGCCTCGTCGGTGGCCTCAAGCGCATCCCCAAGCGGCTAGTCGGCCGCGGCGAGGAGCGCCAGGGGGACATCCTCAAGGCCCTCGACGACGTCTCCTTCAAGATCGAAAACGGCGAGGCGATTGGCCTGATCGGACACAACGGCGCCGGCAAGAGCACGCTGTTGAAAGTCCTCTCGCGGATCATCGAGCCGAGCGGTGGCTGGGCCGACGTGACCGGCCGGGTCGGCTCGCTGCTCGAGGTTGGGACCGGCTTCCACCCGGAGCTAACCGGTCGCGAGAACGTCTTCCTCAACGGCGCCATCCTCGGTATGCGACGGGCGGAGGTCCGCTCTCGCTTCGACGAAATCGTCGCCTTCGCCGACATCGAGCGCTTCCTCGACACCCCGGTCAAGCGCTACTCGAGCGGGATGTCGGTGCGGCTCGCCTTCGCTGTCGCCGCCCACCTCGAACCGGAGATCCTCCTCGTCGACGAGGTGCTCGCGGTCGGCGACGCCGCCTTCCAGCGCAAGTCACTGGCGAAAATGGGCGAGGTCGCGAAAGCCGGCAGCACGGTGATCTTCGTCTCACACAACTTGGCGACGATCCAGGCCCTCTGCCGCCGCGGCATCCTCCTCGAACGCGGCCGGGTAATCGCCGACGCCCCCGTCCAGGAGTCCGTCGACCAGTACCTGCGGACGCTCGAGCGGGCCGCCAGCGACGACCTGGTCGAGCGCAAGGATCGCAGCGGCTGGATGGAAACCCTGGTCGAGCGGCTCTACGTCGAGGACGTCGCCACCGGCCAGCCCGACGTCGTGATCGGCGGCCGCCCGGCCCGGATCGTGGTCGAGTTCACCGAGCACATGGCGATGATGGAGTGCGAGCTGACGATCCTCAACAGCCTCGGGCACCCGATCACCACCCTCGACAGCCAGCTCTCCAGTACCGCCGACGAACGCACCCCCGAGCTCGAGAAGCGAATGGAGTGCGAGATCCCCAGCCTGGCCTTGATCCCCGGCCGCTACCGGATCGACGTCCAGCTCAAGGGCCGCCAAGAGGTCCAGGACAACCTGCAGGCGGCCTGCTTCTTCGACGTCGAGCCCGGCGTCATCGACGGCCGCCCGATGCCGGCCACCGGCGCCGACGGCGACGTCGTCCTCGCCCAGCGCTGGCGCCTGCCGCCGCGCTGAGTCGCGCCAGCGCCTGGCTAGGAGGCCGGGATGAGCCCTTCGCGGGCCAGCCCGCGCAGGTGTTCGCGGAAGCCGAGGCCGAAGTTGGTCGGCCGGCCGGCGTAGTCCTTGATCAGCGAGGGGCCTTCCTTGCAGCTCCAGCCCGGCCCCGCGGTCCAGGCCCAGGTCAGGTAGGAGATGCCGTTGCGGTCGGCCCAAGGCATGTACCCGTCGATGTAGTTGTGGCGGCAGTCGGCCTCGCCGATCTCGCCGGTCACCACCGGGTGTTCCTGGGCGATCCTGGCGAGGACCTTGCGGCAGTTCTGCTTGCAGGGGTTGGTGTTGTAAGTGTGGTTGGAGGCGACCAGGGAGTTGAGTGGGTCGGCCGGCAGGTGTGAGAGCCAGCCGGAGAGGTCGCGGGCCCAGTTGACGCCGGGGACCATGATCGGCTGTTCGGCGCCGGTCGAGCGCACCGTTTCGATCAGCTGGGTCATCCCGACCGCCTGGTAGCGGCCGATCCAGTGGTCTTCGATTTCGCAGCCGAGCTGCCAGCAGTCCCAGCTGACCCCGGGCCGCGGCTCGTTGTAGATGTCGAAGAGGACACTGCGGTCTTCGCGGTATTCGCTCGCCAGCGTGCGCCAGAATTCGGGCGAGTGTTCGGCGTCGGGGAGGGGCAGCAGCCCTTCCGCCGGGAAGGTCTTCGGCGAAGCCCACTGCAGGTCGAGGATCACGTACATTCCCGCCGCCTCAAGCCGTTCGACGAAGCCTTTGATTTCGGCCCGGTAGGTGGCGCCCCCGAAGGCCGGCGGGACCCAGTTGATGCCCAACCAGCAGCTCTCGTTGAGCGGGATCCGCACCGCGTTGACGTGCCAGCGCTTGATCGCTGCGATCGAGGCCGCATCGGTCGGCCCTTCGAAGAAGCCTTCGCGGTGCACGCACTTGAACTCGCTGCCGGCGCGGTTGACGCCGAGCAGGCGGACCGGGTTGCCGGCGGCGTCGACCAGCTGGTTGCCACGCACGCCGATCCACGGCTTGGCGGACGCCAGCGCCGGTAGTGCTACGAGCAGCAGCGCGGCCGCGAGGGCAGCGAGGAGAAGGGTGCGGGGATGCAAGCGGGGCATTCTCACCGCAAACACCTACGGAGCGGCGCGAGTAGCGGTTCAGCCATGCGGGCTGCCGGCCTCGGCCGGCGTGCCCAGCAACTGCCGCGTCGTCGTCAGCCCCTGCACGATCGCGTCCTCCATCGCCGAGTACTCCCAGGTCGCGTAGCGGCCGGCGGTGAGGATGCCGCGCTCGGCCAGCGCCTCGTGCAGCAGCGCCCGGGTCGGGGCGGTGTGGCGGTCGTGGATCACGTAGGCACCCTCGATTCGCACTGGCAGCACGGTCTCGACCGCGTCCTCGCTCTCGATCACGCCGAGCCTGAGCAGGTCGGCGATCGCTGACGCGACCACCCGGTCCTCGTCGGCGTCGTGGTCGTGGGCGATCTCGACGTAGACGCTCTCCCGTCCGGGCGGTGCCATCGTCTCCGCGAAGCGGGCGTAGAAGCCGAGTCGGTAGGCGGCGAACTGCGGCTCGGAGAGATAGATCCACTGGTACTGGCTGAACTCCGGGTTGGCCTCCTTGAGGCCGACGTTGACGCAGGTGACGGTGTTGGCGCGCAGCTTCGCGGTCTCCTCGAGCCCAGCCAGGGTCGGGGTGACCATCGCGCAGAGCTGCGGCAGCGGCGCCGTTGCGATCACGCCCTGCTCGTAGCGGAAAGAGGAGCCGTCCTCGCAGTGAACCAGCTTCGCCTCGGTGTCGATCTCGGCGACTCGGGCCTCGGTGCGGAGGTCGTCGACGAGGCTGGCGAGCCCGCGGCTGAGGGTGGCGATGCCGTGCCGTGAGGGGTAGAGGAAGGAGCGGTTGTAGCCGGTCTCCACCTCCTTGCGCTCGGCGGCGCCGTCGCGAATCTCCTCCAGGCTCGGTTGCGGCACGAAGCGGCCCAGCCAGTCGCAGGTCAGTTCCTGCACCGAGGCGGTCGAGAGCTTCTCGTTGTAGGGGACCATGAAGTTGCGGCCAATCCCGTCGCCGAGGTTGAGGTGGATCCATTCGCCGAAGTTGGCGAACTCGGTGCCGGGCGCGGGCGAGGCCGCGGGCAGCTCCTCGACGCATTCGCGGCGGATCGCCTCGGGGGCGTAGGCGAGGTGCTGCTGGAACGGGTAGGGGATGACCGTCTCGCCGAGGTAGATCACCGAGTGGCGGGGGATCCGATTCCAGTCCTCGGGGGTGGTCACTTCCTCGACGAGGGAGACCGCGTCGGGATGGGAGAGGTGCAGCAGGTGGCCCGAGCAGTCGAAGGTGTAGCCGTCCTGCTCGAAGCTGCGGGTGAGGCCGCCGGCTTCCTCGTCGGCCTCGAGCACGACGACGCTGCGGCCGGCGCGCTGGGCCTCGATCGCGGCGCAGAGCCCGGCTGGGCCGCCACCGATTACGACGATCTCAAAATCGCTGACGCTCATCTCTCTCCAATCTCCTATCGGCCGCCGAACCAGAGCTTGCGCAGGAAGCGCGGCAGCGTGTCGGTCGCTTCGATCTCCAAACGGGGGATTCGCAACGGGTCGTCGCCGAGGTGGGCGAGCGCGGCGCGGGTCGTGCAGGCGCCCTCGAAGCCGGCCTCGGCGACGGCCTGCACCGCCGCTTCGTCGACCTCACCATACGGATAGGCGAAGGTCGTCACCGGGGCTCCCAGCGCTGCTTCCAGCTGCTGTCGCGAGCCCTCGACCTCGGCGCCGACCTCGGCGCTCGGCGCCCCGGCCAGGGCGCGGTGGGTGCGCGTGTGGGCGCCGACCGCGGTGCCCTCGGCCCGCATCCGCTCGATCTCCTCGATGCCGAGCAGCGGCCGCCCCTTCGTCGGTCCCTCGTGCTCGTCCCAGTCGTTGCGGGCGCCGATCCGGTCGCTGACCGCGAAGAGGGTGGCGGGATAGCGGTGGCGGCGCAGCACCGGCTGGGCGAGGCGCAGGTTGTCCACGTAGCCGTCGTCGATCGTGATCGCCACCGCATGGCTCGGCAGCGGCTCGCCCTCGCGCAGCGTTCGCGCCACCTCGTCGAGCGAGACGACCCGGTAACGGAGCAGCGAGAGCAGTCGCATCTGCCGCTCGAAGGAGTCGGCGGGCATCACGAAGCGGTCGCGCTCGCCGTTGTCGGTGAAGGCGTGGTACATCAGCACCGGCAGGCCACGGGTCGTCTGCAGCCAGCGGTGTCGGCTCATCGCCGCCCGCACCGCGCGCCAGAAGGTGAAGCGGGCGATGAAGCCGTACCAGACTTCGCGCTTGCGGCCGGCCGGGACCAAGGGGCCCAGTTGCGCCAGGGCTCCCGGGCTCACACGCAGTGCCAAGAGGGCTCGCCGCAGCAGCACCTCGCGGGGCGTCGTCTCGCCGAACCAACCAAGCAGCTGACCCTGCGTCTCGGGGTGGCGCTCGGTGAATTCAGCGCAGAAGCCGCCGAAGCCTTCGATGTCGCGGAGCAGCCGGGCGCGGTCCTTCTCGTCGTCATGGAGGGCGCTCGCCTCGGGTATGTAGACGGCGCCGCAGCCGGCTTGGGAGAGGCGGTAGGCGAGCTCCATGTCGGCGACGGTCGGCCGGTCGGTGGAGAAGCCGCCGACCTCGGCGAGGGTCTCGCTGGGGGCGGAGAAGTTGGCGCCGTAACAGTCCGGCCAGTCGATCCGCTTTGCCGGCCGCTGCTCGTAGCGACGGTTCCAGTCGTCGGCCTGGGCCTGCACGAACCAGTCGCGGCTGTGGGGTTGGCGCTGGATGAGGCGGCCGATCGCGACCACCGGGCCGTTGGCCTCGCGGTGGGCGGCCAGGTGGGCGGCGACGAGGCCCGGCGAGGCGATTACGTCGTCGTCGATCTGCAGGGTGAGCGGCGCGGCGGCGGCGCGGGCGCCGGCGTTGGCGGCGGCGGCCCAGCCGCCGTTCTCGAGCCGCAGGGCGCGCAGGCGCAATGGCGTCTCCATCGCTTCGACCATGTCGGAGCTGCCGTCCTTGGAGCCGTCGTCGGCGACCACGACCTCGAACGTGGCCGGGTCCTGGGTCTGCTTCGCGAGCGCGTCGAGGCACGTCGCGAGCATCTCGCGGCGGTTGTAGGTGGCGATTACGACGCTGATTTCGGGCGTGGGCAGACGATCCACTCGGATCCCTATCGGTCGCTCGGGCCGCCGAGTTGACCCGAGGTTGCAGGGCTGCTTGCGAGGTGGGCGGCGGCGGCTTCGGTGTAGATCGCCTCGAGCCGCTCGGCCCAGGCCGCGGAGCTGTGATGCGCTTCGGCGAAACGGCGCGCCTCTGTGCTGAGGCTGTGTCGCCGCGCCGGCTCGGCAAGCAGGTCGGCGGCGGCCGCGGCGAGTCCGGCGCGTCGGCGGCGATCGCCAACGGCGGTGCGGTTGCGAAGCCGGTGAAGCCTTCGGCGCCGAGCGGGGTGGTGACGACGGCCTTGCCTTTGGCGAGCGCCTCCAGCACCTTCATCCGCATGCCGCCGCCGCTGCGGACCGGGGCGATCACGACCGCGGCAGTGGCCAGGTAGGGCTCAAGGCTGGGTGCGTCAGCGATTACCTCGATGCCGGGCCCAGCCAGGCCGAGCACCTCCGGGGGCGGCCGGTGACCGACGATCCGCAAGAGGGCGTTCGGGCGTCGCCGCCGCACGGCCGGCATGATCTCGGCCGCCAGCCAGCGGGCCGCGTCGCGGTTGGGGAGGTGGGCGAAGGTACCGGTGAAGAGCAACGTGTCTTCTTCCTCGGCGGCCGGATCGAGGGCGGGGGGCAGGACCATCCCGTAGGGGTTGATGCGCAGCCGCGAGCCGAGGTCGGGGGCGCGCGAGCGGACCGCGGCAGCGTCGCCCTCGGTGAAGACCTGGACGAGGTCGAAGTGGCGCCAAGCGCGTGGCAGGAAGGTGTCCCAGCGCCGCCAGTCGCGCTGGTGCAGGGCCGCCGCCGGGCGGTCGCGCAGGCTGGCGGCGCCGCGGTCGGAGGCCGGCGCCCGCACCGCCTCGTGCTCGGTCAGCACGGTCGGCAGTGAGGCCGGGAAGCGCAGCACCGCCGCCGGGTTGTCCTCGACAGCGACGACGTCGAAGCGCTCGCGGGCAGTCACCTCGTCGATCAGGGGCTGCAGACCGGTGGCGCCGAGGACGACCCGCCAAGGCCAGTCGTTGCGAACCCAGTTGCTCACCAGTTCGCTTCTTACCCGCCAACGTCGCCCCGGATGCGGCGCGCGGCGCCGGTCGATCAGGTGCGGCTCGAGTGCGGGGCCGGGGTTGGCCATCAGCGCCACCGCCGCCTCGGCTTGGCCAGGGTCTTCGCCGAAAGGGGCGACCAGGGTCAGCTGATGGCCGCGTTCGCGCAGGCCGAGGATCTGGGCGTGCAGCAGCTTCGGGATCGCTCCGATCCCCCGCGGGTCGGGCGCCATCGAGGTGACGAGGAGGATGCGCATCAGTCCGCCTGGGGATCGCGACGCCGCTGCAGGCGGCCGAGCACCTGGTTGAGGCCGCCGCGGCGGCCGGGGAAGAGCATCTGCACGGCGAGGCCACGAGCGAGCGAGCGCGGTGCCACCGCCATCGCCGCGAACCAGCCGAGGAACGCCGCTTTCATCGCCGCCGAGACGTTGTCGCGACGGCGGATCGCGCCGACCGCGTCGCGGAGGATCGCGACGATGCTGTCGCCGGGCACCGGGTGGCCGGCGGGGTCGAGTCGCAGCGAGATCAACCGGTTGGAGAGTTCGGCCAGGGAGAGGATCCGGGCCGGCCGCGGCAGTCCCAGCCGCGCCGCCAGGGCCAACAGCGAGGCGGCGGTGGAGCGCGAGAAGCCGATCGTCTCGCGGACGTGGTCAAGGTCCAATTGCGGCTCCGCTGACTCGTAGTTGTTGTCGCCGTGGACGCGGTAAGAGGCGTGGACCTCGTCCAGTGAGCGCACCTCGCCGAGCAGCGTCGTCAGGTGCAGCAGGTACCAGTCGGCGCCGCAGACCGGGTAGTCGGCCGCGGGGATCGGCAGGATCGTCCGCAGCAGCTCCAGTCGGAAGGCGTTAGCGCTGGTCGGCAGCCAGGCCATGTCGAACGGGTAGGCGAGCTCGGCCCGGCGCAGGTCGCCCTGCGGCAGCGGCAGGTGCAGGGGCGGCTTGATCTCGCCGGTCGCCGCGCCGGCGGCGTCGATCACGTCCATCCGGAACTGCACCTTGCTAACCGCTGGCCCAGCCGCGAAGGCAACTGCCACCGCCCTCGCGGCGTCGGGGTGGAGGACGTCGTCGGAGTCGAGGAAGAGGACGACGTCGCCCTCGCAGAGCCGCAGGCCGGCGTTCAGTGCCGAGGCCTGGCCGCCGTTCTCCTTCAGCACCAGCGAGACCCGCTGCTCGAATCCCGCCAACACCTGGCGCGAGTCGTCGGTCGAGCCGTCGTCAACGACGATCACCGTCGTTAGCGGGTGCGTCTGGGCGAGGGCGCTCTCAACCGCGGCGGCGAGGAAGCGGCCGTAGTTGTAGTTGTTGAGGACGATGTCGACCGCGACGCCGTCGCCGACGCCACCGCTCATCGCGACGGTTCTCCCGGCGGCAGGAGCCAGCCGTTGACGCGCCGGTAGGCGAGGCCGGGGGTGTCTTCACGGAAGAGGGTGGCGATCACCGGCAGCGGCTGGCTCGGGGCGCCTGCGGGCGCGGGCAGTTCGATCACCGCCTGTTCGCCGGGGT
>Ga0207686_10000720_pt1 | contig 20538 bp, 25 predicted proteins | sample KBSM24metaG_FD_184396 | JGI IMG/M metagenome (GOLD analysis project Ga0207686, IMG submission 184396) | Miscanthus rhizosphere microbial communities from Kellogg Biological Station, Michigan, USA - KBS M2-4 metaG (SPAdes) (version 2) | ecosystem: Host-associated > Plants > Roots > Rhizosphere >...
CGGCACCGACTACATGACGCCGGCCAACGTGTCGTCAGGCTACCAGCCGCTCGACAGCGACCTGACGGCATTGGCTGGGCTCAATGCCACGGCCGGCCTGGTCGAGCAGACCGGCGCTGCCGCCTTCACCAAGCGTGCCCTCGGTGTCGCTGCAGGAACCTCGGTGCCGACACGGGCCGACGCCGACGCCCGCTACGCGCCGATCTCGGTGGTCGGCACGGTGACAAACGTGACGGGCACCGTGCCGGTCGTCTCGTCGGGCGGTGCCACGCCGGCGATCTCGATGCCGGCCGCCACGACCTCGGTGTCGGGACACCTGACGGCGGCCGACTGGAACACCTTCAACGGCAAGGCCCCGCCCGTCAGCATCGGCACGACGCCGCCCGGCTCGCCGGTCGCCGGCCAGCAGTGGTTTTATACCGACGCCGTCGCGGGCGGCGGCCAGATGTTCGTCTACTACAACGACGGCAACACCTCGCAGTGGGTGCCGGTGGCACCTGGAGGCGGCAGCAGTACCATCCTGCAGACGGTGAGCACGCAGACCGGCGCGATGGCGACCGGCACCACGGTCATGCCTTACGACGACACCATCCCGCAGATCAGTGAGGGCAACGAGTACATGACGCTGGCGATCACGCCGCGCAGTGCTACGTCGAAGCTGATCATCGAAGTTATGTGGAACGGCGGTGCCAGCTCGACGAACCCGCAATTGACGGTCGCTTTATTTCAGGACAGCACCGCGAACGCGCTCGCTGCTGTGTCTCCTACCTGTGGCACAGGTTTTATTCTGGCCGTTAGCCTCAAGCACACCATGACCAGCGGCACCACCAGTGCCACAACCTTCAGGGTACGAGCGGGCGCGTCGGCGGCTGCGACGACAACCTTCAACGGCGGCGGCGGCGTTCGCGCCATGGGCGGCGTCATGGCCTCCAGCATCGTCATCCAGGAGGTGCTGTGATGCCGCCACAACTCGACTTCCCGGCATCGCCGACCGACGGCCAGGTTTTCAGCGCCGCCAACGGTGTCACCTATCAATATAAGGCGACGCCCGGTGCATGGTTGGCCACGACCGTCGTGACCGGCGGCGTGAAGATCACGGTCGCCAGCACGGCACCGTCGTCGCCGGTCGTCAACGACCTCTGGGTGGATACCACCTGATGGCCTACGCGCTGGCCTTTGTCGGCCTCTCGGTCCAGGGCGACCGGGGCGACCCCTCGCCGCTGGTCAGCGGCTATCAGGCGCGCGCCTGGCTGCCGGCCTACGATCTCCAGTCGTTCGACAGCGTGGAAGACGCCAACGCCTGGATCGAGGCCAACCAGCAGGGACCGGACCTCGCTACCGTGCAGGGCCTGTTCGAGATCAGGGAGGTCTAGGTGGCCTTCGGCGACGTCGTCCAGTCCAACTCGGGCAGCGGCACAACCGCCTCGGTGACGGTGTCGCTGCCGGGCGCGGTGACGGCCGGCAACATGCTGTTCCTGAGCTTCGCGGCGGACGACTACAACGGCACGCCGCCGGCCTACTGGACGCAGCGCACGGGCGGCGAGCAGCAGACTTTCCACGGCGGCTACCTGTGGGACCGTTTGGTGGCGGCCAACGGCGAGACGATCGCCGCCTACACCATCGGCAGCGCCGTGCGCTCGGCCTGGGCGTTGGTCGAAATCGCCGGCCCGTTCGACGGCTACGACATTTCCAATGGGACTTTCGTCCAGACCTCGACATCGAGCATTGCCACGCCCAACCTGACGCCGACGTCGGGCGACCGCCTGCTGGTGGCGAGTATCGCCTTCCAGCATGCTTCCAACGACCTCACCGCGCTCGACACTTTTACCAATTCCTTCGTCGAGAGCCGGCAATCGCTCTCCAACGGTGCCAACCCGCGTCTCAGCATTGCTCAGACCCGGCTGATCGTCGCCGCCAACGGCAGCACTGCTTACTCGACTGGGGCGAGCGACGGCACCTCGCAGTCGCGTTCGGCGATCATCAACGCTTACAAGAAGGGTGCGGTCGCGGCCGGCGGCAACATGAAGGTCTATTCCGGCGCGGCCTGGGTCGAGAAGCCGGCCAAGGTGTGGACCGGCAGCGCTTGGGTCACCAAGCCGGTGAAGTTCTGGAACGGCAGCGCCTGGGTGCTGGCATGAGCGATCCCTGGATCAAGCTGCCACCGCCGAGTGCCGAAATCTGGTCGCAGATCACGTCGCTCCAGAAAGTGCGGTTTACCCAGAACGGAAGACGCCGCATCACCGAAGGCAATCGCCTGATCCGGATCATCGAGCGGGGCCGCAGGACATCGGACCCTTGGCAAGTCAGGCCACCGCCGGGATCCGATCCCTGGACACGGCTCTAGATGTCCAATGCTCCTCGCCCTCACCCTGGTGACACTGACGATCGCTGACGGCGCGAAGGTATCGATCAACCCGCAGTACGTCGTGAAGTTGTGGCCGACGAAAGAGGCGATGGAGCGCGGCAAGAACACGATGGTGGTGACGGGGGCCAAGTGCGTGGTGACGATGGCCGACGGCAAGTTCATGAGCGTGCTGGAGACCTGTGACTACGTGAAATTGCGATTGGAGGGGAAGATCAAATGAGCCTGCTGAACCCCAAGACCGTCTTCAAATACAACTGCGTCCCGGCGCTTTACCTCTTGCAGGAACTGTGCGCCGTGCCGGTCAGCGACGAGGCGCATGTCCTGGTGCTGGCGATCGCCGGCCAGGAGAGCAACTGGGAGGCGCGTAAACAATACGGCGGGCCGGCAAGGTCCCTCTGGCAGTTCGAGAAGGGCGGCGGTGTCCACGGTGTCCTGACGCACCCGGCGTCGGAGGACAAGATCGCCGAGTTCTGCGACGCGCTGGGCATCCCGTGCGACGAAAGCACCGTGTACGAGGCGATGGCGTGGAACGGCCTTTTGGGGGCTGCCATGGCACGCCTGCTGCTCTACACCGATCCGGCGCTCCTGCCCAAAATCGGCCAGCAGGACCAGGCGTGGGAGTACTACAAGCGTAACTGGCGGCCGGGCGCGCCTCATCCCGAAGCGTGGCCCGACAAGTACCAGACAGCCGTCAAGACGGTAGGAGGCAAGCCATGAGTACCACTGTCCTGATCATCCTCGTGCTGGTCATCCTGCTGTTCGGCGGCGGCTACTACGGCTACGGCCGCTACGGTTATCAGGGACTGGGCGGCATCGTCGGGCTGATCCTGATCATCCTCGTCATCCTCTTTCTCACCGGCACCCTAGGCGGTGTCCGTGCCCAGACCCACCGCCAGCCGGTGCCCGGCGTGACCCGCACGCCCGTCACTGACGCCGACCGCCCGGCGGAAAGACCAGCCGTCAAGACCCGACAACCAATGACGAAATCCCTGCAGAGCGCGACCCGTTGTGAGCAGGCTGACGGTTGGATTACTTGCGACAACGGTGCCAGACTGAAAGCACGATAAAGGCCGGGAGCCCGCAGAGCCCCGGTCAGAGGGGGTCGACCTGCTGCAGATGACGCGATAATCCCTCTCGTTGCCTTTAGCGGGTCGACCTTCGTCACAGGCAGGGTGGTTTTGATGTCCTCCCCTCGCTGTCTGGCTGCCTTGTCTGGAGCCCCGTCCTGGATTTCCTCGCGCAGTGGTCGCCAGGGCGGGGCTCACGCCCACACACACACACACACGCGGTAGAACTCTATGCTGCCGGACGAGTTGCTGACGTTCTTGAATGAGCACCCGGAACTCAAGACGGTCGATGTTCCCGAGGGCTGGTCCCGGCTGGAAAGTCTGCCGCTCAAAGCTCGCGTCGTCGAGTTTCTCATGCCCGACGGGACTACTCGGACATTGGCGCCCAGCAACACCATCCTGATCACCATGAGCGTCAAGCCGATCGGCTGGCGGCAGGTTTCACGATGATTTAGATTGGCCCCCTTCCTGGACATCGGATCTGCGGCCGGTCTCCGCGCGCCCATTCCCCTCGTGGAGCGACGCCTATGCCGACTGTCACTGTTCCCCTTGGCCTGACCAAGCCCACCGTCGGCGGCGACAAGGACGTCTGGGGCCAGTACTGGAACGACAACGCCGACAAGCTCAACGCCATTCATACTGACGACGGCACCGGCACGGCTGTCGGCATGCATGTCGGCACCGACCAGGTGCTCAGTGTCGACGGCACATTCCAGATCAAGGACATCACCGACGAAACGCATACGTCGGTCGTGACATTCATCGCGGCGGACGCCGACGCCAACGTCACTGTCGAGCTGAAGTCTCCAACGGTCGGCGGCACGATTGCCACCGAGGAGGCCATGACGGCGGTGGTGGCGATCACCCACCCGACGGGGACGATCCTGTCGGGCTACTACGGCACCGCGCCGACCGGCTATGTTTTCGCCGATGGCCGCACGATCGGCGACGCCACGTCGAGCGCAACCAATCGCGCCAACGATGACTGCGAGCGCCTGTTCAAGCACTTGTGGACCATGGGCTTTGCCCTGGTCGGCGGCACGCGCCTGGCAACAGCGCAGCTCGACTGGGACGCGCATAAACAGCTCATCCTGCCCAACCACAGCGGGCGCGTCATGGCGGGCCGTGACAATCTCAGTGGCACGGCCGCCGGTGTCTTGCCTGGCTACACCTTTGGCGTGGCCGGTGGTGCGTATTCGCACGCCCTGACGATCGGCGAGACGCCGTATCATAACCATCTGGGGGCCGACCATCTGCATTCAGGAACAGCCAACCTTGCCTTTATGTATGCGGCTGGTGGGGGTGCCTGGGGGCAGACCGTCGAAGGTGGAACTCACGTTGTCGGTTATAATGCCCTGACGGGTGCGGCCGACCGGGAACTGTGGACGAGTTACACGGGCGGCGGCTTTGCCCATAACAACGTGCAGCCGACGATCGCTGTCGACGTGATCATCGCGCTCTGACCATGCCTCCCAGCCACAAATACATTCCGCTCCTCCTGCCGCCGGGCATGGCCCGCAACGGCACGCCCTACGACACGCCCGGACGGTGGTGGGATGCCAACCTGATGCGTTGGCACGCCGGATCGCTGCGCCCGGTCGGCGGTTGGGAGAAGCTGACGCCCAACCCGTTCGACAGCCCGGCGCGCAAGCTCTTCGCCTGGCGCTCGCACGAGATCGACCGCTCGATGCTGGTCGGCACCGACTACAAGCTCTATGTCGACCGCTCGGGCACGGCCGACCCGTGGCTCGACATCACGCCCGTAGGGTTTCTCCCGCCCGTTGCAACCATCACGGGCGGCTACGGCACTGGCCCCTACGGCATGGATTTCTACGGGACACCGCGCGACGCCGCGACCAGCACCGGCGCCTACTCGAACTTTGCCTACTGGTCGATGGACAACTGGGGCGAAGACGTCCTGATCACGGCCAACACCGACGGTCGTGTCTGGCACTATGTCCACGACAACGCGACACCGGGACCGCCGGTCGAGATCGTCGCGTCGGCCGGCGAGGTGCCGACGATGATCGCTTCGCTGATCGTCACGGAGCAGCGCCACCTCATGCTGATCCGCTGCTCGATGGACGGCACCGAGTATCCCTATCGCATTGCCTGGAGTTCTTCGGAGGACTTCACCGACTGGGATTTTACCTCGATCACCAACTCGGCGGGCTGGCTCGACCTTCAAGCCACCAGTCCCTTGATGTGCGCCGTCCATGTCCGCGAGGGCATCCTGGTGTTCTCGGCGACCGAGGTGTTTTTGGTCACATACGTCGCCGGCCCGTACTACTACGGCGCGACCAAGATCGCCGAAATGAAGATGATGAACCCCTATGGGATTGCCCCGTTCATGGGTAATGCTCTTTGGGCGACCGACCGGGGCTTCCACTACTACACGTCGGGCTACGTCAATCCGATCAACTGCGAGTTCTTCGACGAGATCATCGCCGAGATCGACCCCGGCTGGGGACCGATGCGCGTCACCGCCGGCGGCAACGGTGTCTTCCAGGAAATCTGGTTCAGCTATCCGACGATCGGCAATTCCGAGAACAACAAGTACGTGATTTTCCACGCCGTCGAGGGTTGGTTCGTGTGGGGCTACATGGGCCGCAGCGCGATCCTCGCCGCCGGAACCTGGCCGCAGCCGATCATGGGTGCCGCCGACAACCATCTTTACCTTCACGAGAAAGGCTGGACGGCGTCGGGCGTTCCCCTGCGCGAGCAGCGTTTCGTCGAGACCGGTGCGCTGGGCATCGCCGAAGGCACCCAGACCGTCGAGGTCACTTCGGCTCTGATCGGGTCTTCCTCGCCGGGCGCCTTCGACATCAAGTTCTTCTCGCGCTTTGCCCCTAACGGCGCGGAGCGCACCTTCGGCCCGTACATGGAGCGGCCGGACGGCTACACGGACACGCGCGTATCGGCGCGTGAGGCGCGCGTGCGCCTGGCGATGAAGGTCGATGCCAACCACGCCTTGGGTCAGACCCGTGTCCTGGTGCGCGCAGCGGGGACGCGATGAGGGTTAATTTCCCCGGCCCGGCACCGGCCAACTACAGCCAGGGCTTCATCATGCAAGTCCTGTCGCGGCTCACGCTGACGTTCAGCCAGGTGTTGTCGAGCCAACAGGAAGGGCCGTGCGTCGTCCTGTCCTCGCCCGACGGCAAAATCTGGCGCGTGTCGGTGAGTAATGCTGGGGCATTGGTCGTCGCCCCGGCGACCCCGACCACCCGCGAACACCCGGGCACGGCAGGCTCGATATGAGCAATCGGATAAAGCCACTCGAAGGCCACGAGATCGTCGACAAGATCAAAAAGGCGTTGCGCCTGTCCCAGGACACGCACTCTTGGGAAGACATCCGGCGCGGCCTGGTCGAGGGCAAATATCAGCTCTTCCAGAACGACGACGGGGTTGTTCTCACCGAGATCGTCCAGGCGCCCAACGTCAAATACCTGAACTGTTTCATCATCGCCGGAAGACTGCCCGGTGTCCTGAAGCTGCAGAAGGTCGTCGAAGACCACGGCCGCCAGCACAACTGCAAGTTCATGGTCGGCACCGGCCGCCTGGGCTGGCGCAAGGTCATGCCTCTGCACGGTTGGACGGAAGAGGCCGTCGTCTTCAGAAAGGACGTTCGCTATGGGTAAGCCATCGAGCGGCGGCGGCACGCAGCAGACCGTCAATAAGACTGAGCTGCCCGAGTGGGTGAGCCAGGCGGGACAGCGCAACCTCAACCAGTCCTACGACGTCAGCCAGAACCTGATGGGGCCTTACACCGGGCAGCGCGTCGCCGACCTTGTGCCAGGACAGATGGCGGCGATTGCCGGCATGAACCGGCTGCCTGGGTCGACCACAGCGGCCTTCAACCTGGCGCAGGACCAGGCGGCCAACGTCGGCAATTTCCAGGCGGGCCAGGTCACGCCGACCATGCTGAACGGGCTCGACCTTTCGGGCTACATGAACCCCTTCACGAACAGCGTCATTGGAACGGGCCTAGCTGGTCTCGATGTGCAACGCCAGCAAGCCCTGCGCCAGATCGGCGACCAGGCGCTCGCTTCGCGCGCCTTCGGCGGCTCGCGACAGGGCATCCAGGAAGGCGTCACCAATACCGGAGCCGTGACAGCCGCCGGTAACCTGGCCTCCCAGCTGGCCTACCAGAACTTCAACCAGGCCCAGCAGGCGGCCACCGGCGACATCTCGCGCGACCTCGCGGCGCAGCAGTTCAACGAGCAGGCCCGCCAGCAGGCGGCGCAGACCCAGCTGGCCGGGGCCAACGCCCTGGGTGGGCTGGCCAGCCAGGGACAGCAGACACAGCTGCAGGCCCTGATGGCCATGCTGCAGGGCAATCAGCTCGTCCAGGGACAGAACCAGGCGATGCTCGACGCGGCGCGCCAGCAGTACGCGGAACAGCAGAACTTCCCGATCCAGCAGCTGCAGATCCCGCTGCAGGCCTTGGGCATGACGCCCTACGGCCAGACCCAGACCCAGACCTCGCCGACACCGCCCGGCAACGCGACGATGTCCGGCATGGGCATGGCCTCGGCCGGGCTGGGCATCCTGGGCGCGCTGATGGCGATCCCGACCGGCGGCACCTCGCTGATGGCGGCGCTGCCGGCGTTGGCCAGCGCGGGAGCGGCGGCAACGGGCGCGGCGTCGCGCTCCGATCGCCGGCTCAAGACCGACATCGAGCCGGCCGGACACGATCCCAACCTCGACCTGCCGCTCTACGCCTACCGCTACAAGCGCGACCCCAAGACCTACCCGAAGGTCGTCGGCGTGATGGCCCAGGACGTCGAGAAGAAATATCCCGAGGCGGTCGGCCAGACGCCGGACGGCTTCAAGACGGTCAACCTCGACTTCCTCGGCAACGTCGCCAACCTCAACGCCCTCTACGCGCGGAGTTAGGCCATGGCCGACAGACCGGACTTCAAGGCATACGCCGAGTACCTGCGGGGCAAGGGCCTCCAGCCGCACGTCATTCAGGCGATGCTCGACCACATGAACCGCGAGAGCGGCGGTCGACCCACCCTGTCGCACGACAAGGGCACCGGCTTCGGTCTCTACGGGTTCCGTGACCCGACGCCGGGACAGGGTCGATGGACTAACCTCAAGAACTTCGCCGGCGATCGTGATCCCAACGACTGGCGGACACAGCTCGACTTTACGCTGCACGAGATGGGTTTTGGCCAGAAGCCCGAGGGCAGCACGACCTGGGGCTCCGAGAAAGCCGCCGGGGACAGGATCCTGGGCGCCAAGGACTATGGCCAGGCCAGCGAAGGCATGTACGCCTACCTGCGTCCGCTCAACTGGAACAACGCCCAGCGGCCGGCCACGCCGACCCTGACGGAGCGGCCCAACACGGTCGGATCGGACGTTGCCAGCTGGCTCGACAGGCTGACCGGTGGCAGCGGCGTCTCGTCGACCGGTGGCAGCGGCGTCTCGTCGACCGATGCCAACGCCCAGCAGAACAAGCCCTTCGACTGGGGCGGGCTTCTGAGCAGCGGCATGGAAACCATGGCCAAGGCCAGTCCGGCCAGCATGGGCGGCGGTGGTGGTGATGGCGGCCCGCCGCCGATGCCCAATTTGCCGGCGCACCGGCCCCAGATGCAGCAGTTCGTGAACCCACTGATGGCGCAGCAGCAGTCTGGCATGGGCATGGGCCTGCTGTCGCCCGGCATGGGCGGCCAGATGGGTCAGCCAGGACAGCCAGGACAGGACCAGATCAAGAAGCTCCTCGGGCTTCTGTCAGGAGGTGCGTGATGCCCGGACCCTTCGACGGCGGTGGCAACTTCGGTGGCGGCGGCTTCGGCAGCGGCTTCGGCGGCGCCAATCCCAACTTCGCCGCCAACCCAGGGGGCACGTCCCCCTGGCCCTACGGCGTCAACCCGGCGACCTACATTCAGCAGGCGCTCGGGGGAGCGCCCACAGGCCCCAACCAACCGAATTTTCGCTCGCAGTGGTATCAGCCACCCAACCAGCAAAGCCCCCTCAGGGACCAGCTTGTGAGCCTCTTCGGCAATGCCCTGATGAGCCAGTCGGCGTTTCCGCAGATCATGCAGACGCTGATGCAGCGGCCCGACGCGGCGCGGCTTGAGCTTGGCCTGTTGAGCCCGCCGCAGAGCTACAGCCCCGACAAGGACTTCTGGCGCATCAACTGGAACATCCCGCCGACCGGGGCGGCGGCCAACACCTCCGCCGCCAGCGGCGGCAACCAGGTGTTCGGCACGCGGCCCGGCATTTACGGCGGGGCTGCCGTCGGCGCGGGTGACGGCTCGGCCAACGGTGCAACCAGCAGCGAAGGCGCGCAAGGAGCAACCGGCGTCGCCGGGACAGCGGGGACTTCGTCGGAAGGCCCCGGTGTCGGATCCTCGGGATCGGCGGCGGCCGGGGTCGGCGAGGGCACGGGAGAAGGCGTCGGCGGCACGGGTGTCGGCGGCGGCACCAGCGCCGATGCGGGCGCAGTCTACTAGGAGACGGTGTAATGGCCACCATCGAAGAACTGATCGCCGCCAACCAGGTCCCCGAGCGGTTTCCAGACACGCCGACGACACCGGCTGCGGCGGCCCAGCCGACGGAAGGTTTACTCGGGCGCATCCAGAACTTCGTCGCCGGATCGGCCGACCCCAAGACGCTCGACGCCGGCGGCCTGACCCAAGCCGACCGTCGGCAAGCTCTCTTTGCTGGCCTGACCGACATTGGCGCGAAACTCATGGCCGCCGGCGAACCCATGTGGGGACACCAGCGGGCGCAGTACCTGGCCGGGCTGGGCTCTGTCCCGGCGGACATGCAGCGGATGCGGACAGGCATCGCCCAGCAGCGGCTGCTTGGCGTGAAGTCGGCCGAGGCGGTGCGCGCCATGCAGGTCCAGAACGAGATGGACGCCGTCGCCAAGGATCCCAATCACCCCATGTGGAGCCAGTTCCAGGGCCAGGATCGTTTCCTGGCGCAGTGGGCGATGAGATCAGGCGGCCCTAAGGCGTTCATGGAGTTCCTCGCCCACAAGGACGACGCCAAGTACAAGGCGGCGCTGGCCGCCAAAGCCGCAGCCGAAGTCGCCGAGATGCAGCGCGTCGCCGGCGTCCAGGAACAAATCATCCGTGCGATGGGCGGTGGGACACAGCCTGCGCCGACACAGCCCGCGCCGACCCAGCCGGCGCCGACGGCTCCCGCGCAACCTTCGCCGCCCAGTGCCGCGACAGGCGCGACACTGCCGCCCTTCCAGATCCCCGGTGTCCCGACGGCTGCCCTGACGCCGGAACAGCAGATCCTGGTGGCGCAGGCACCGCCGACGGCTGGTGTCGGCGGCGCCGAGGCCGCTGCGGCCAGCGAGCTGCGGCAGGGCGGCGGCGAAAGCCCAACCGAACCCCCGGCGTCGATCATGCGCCTGCCCAAGCCCGGTACGCCGACGCCGACGCCTGTCCAGACACAGCCACCACCTGTCCAGACACAGCCACCACCTGTCCAGACACAGCCACCGCCGACAGGACCGAACAGCGTGCCGCGTGCGCCGCGCACCCTGGCCGAGGTCGGCCAGATCATCCCGCCGGCGCAGTTGCTGCCGATCCTCGGCTTGAAGGGCAACGAGTTCTTCAAGGCCTTGGAGACACTCGTCGCGCCCGGCATGACGCCGGTCTACGACAGCCAGACCGGCGACCTGGTGAACGTGCCCTCCAACCAGCTTTATTCGCTCGACCCGCGCCGGTTTAAACCCGCCGCTGCGGCGCAGCAGGCCTACCAGGAAAAGAAATTCGAGTACGACAAGAAACAGGACGCTGCGCGGCTGCAGCTCGAAAAGATCCAGCGCGACATCGCGGCGGCCAAGGACGGCTACAAGATCGAGGACGGCAAGCTCGTCCAGGATCCCGACGCCATCAGGCATCTCGAGCAGCTCAAGATCCAGGAAGAGAATATTCGGGCAGCGGCCAACATGATCCCCGAGCAGCGCGCCACCCAGAAGCGCGACACCGACATTCGCGAGGCTGCCGAACGTCGCCAGGCGGCGGCGGCGGGACAGAGCTATGGTACCGGCGAGTTCGACCCCAACAAGCAGGCGGCGATCCAGGAGGATAAAGCCCAGGAGGCCCGCAACAAGGCCGACATCGAGCTGCGCAAGGAGTTCGCCACGCAGGACTTCAAGCAATACACCGACCCCGACAAGGGTCCGCTCGCGGTGGCCAAGGGTGCCAACAAGATGCTGCCGCTGATCTACGAGGCCGAGGAGTACCTCAAGCGCGGGATGCTCACCGGCTCGTTCTCCGAGGGCCGCATGTTCTACAACCGCATGGCCGACCTGTTGGGCGTCGGCAAGGTCGACCAGGCCCAGGTCGACCGCGTCGGCTACAACAACGTGGTCGGCCGCATGATGATCGAAGGCCTGAGCGCCGGACGGCCGCTCGGCTCGCAGGTGTCGGACGCCGACCGCGAGGCGATGAAGGAACTGACCGGCCTCGGCAACTACACCGACAAGGAAATCGCCAAGCTGATGGCGATCGCCGAGCGCACCGCCATGAAGGCGTTCAAGAGCCATCAGATCTCGGTGTCGGAGCTGTCGCGCAAGCATCCGTCACTCAAGGACATCTTGGCAGTCGACGCCGAGATCAAGCCGCTCGACCGCGACACCTGGCGGCAGGAGTTCACCGCCGACGAGCAGCGCCGCAAGCAGGAAGCCGACGAACTCAGCAAGTTCCGGTGAGGGACAGATGGCCCAACTCGATCCCTATGCCCTCGACAAAGAGGTCGTGAAGCTCGCCAACTCGGGACAGCCCGGTGCCAAGGCGGCGATCCTTCAGCTGCTCAAGGCGCACGGCTACGACGAGGACAGCTGGGTAAAAATGAAGGAGCGCATCCGCACGGCCGACGACAAGGGCGTGCTCGGCAAGGCCTGGGAGCATCACCTGATCCAGACCGAGCACGGCAATCGGGCGCGCGGTGTCTCGGGACAGGACACTGTCCTGGGACGTGTCACCGACCAGCTGCGGGTATTCAACGACGCCGCGAGCTTTGGCCTGGCCGACCCGATCAAGGCCAACACCATCGGCCTGTTCGACCCCAACATGACGACCAAGGGCGAAAGACAACTCACCCAGCAGGCGCGCAACCGGCTGACCCCGTTCGAGCGGGTGGGAACCAACGTCGCCGGTGCCCTGGCCGGGCCGGCGGTCCAGGCCAGCGGTGGCCTGACGGCCGTCCAGCAGGCGATCGCCCAGGGCAAAGGCTTGGGTAAGCGCGTCCTCGAAGGCATGAAGGAAGGCGCGAAATACGGCACCATCGACACGGCGGGACACCAGGTCGGCAACACGGAGCTGTCGTTGCCCCAGCAGGTCGGTCAGAACATCGTCGGCGCCGTCGGTGGTGCTGTCGGCGGCGGCGCGATCCCGGTCGCCGGCGCCGCCGCAGGCTGGCTCAAGAACAAGATCCCCGGCCTGCGCGACCTCGGCGAGCAGGGCCTCAATAAGGCCCAGCAAATCGTCTTGAAGGCGCTGCGCGATGATGCCGAGGCACGCGCCAACATGAGAGGTTTGCCGCAACCCGACGCCGCCGGTGCCGTCACCCAGGCCAGGACACGGGTCGCTGACGCCGGTCCCGAGACGATGCTCGCCGATACCGGCCCAGCCGCTCTGGCCACCACCCAAGGCGCTATCAGCAAGCCCGGCCCCGGCGCGTCGAGCACCCAGATGACGATCAGCGAGCGCGCCGCCGGCGAAGAAGGCCGGATGCAGGCGCTGGCTCACGACATGCTGCCGCCGACCGGACAGGGCACGCTCATTCCGTCGCAGGGCAACGTCAAGGTCCAGGGCGAGCCAACACAGTCGGCCGAGAGCATCATCCGCGAACAGCGCAACGCCCTGCAGCCGCGCTACACCCAGGTGCTCAACGATCCCAACATCCAGCCGATCGACCAGGCCCAGGTCGCCACCATCGTGCAGCGCATCGACAACGAACTGGCGACCCTGCCGGGGGACAGCCCGCATCGCGCGGCCCTCGAACGGGTTCGCGGAAACCTGGTGGCGCAGCCGGCCAATCCCGGTTCGCCGGCAGTCCCCGGCAACGCTTACACCTTACCGACGCCGGCCGTGCCGGCGACGCCCGAGGTCTACGTCACCGATCCCAACATCCTGCACAACCTCAAGGGCGAGCTGCAGGGCCGGGTCAACTGGGAGGGCGGCGCGACGACGGGTTCGGCGCGCAAGGTCGAGGGCGCGAACAAAGTGGTCAGCGGTGCGATCGACGACGTGCTGGACACCGCTGTCCCAGGATATTCCCAGATCAACCAGCAATACCGCGATCTCACGACCAGGATCGACGACATCGGCACCGGCCAGCGTGTCCTGGACAGGGGCACCACCACCCAGGAAGTCACCAATGCCATGGACCGCAGCCAGGGCAGCGTCATGTCGGGGGCCATGGAGGCGATCAACAATCTGCTGAACAACTCCAAGGGTAATACCTTCACCCAGCTGCGCGGCATGTTCAACGACCGCGCGCCGGGGCTGGCCGACAAGATGCGGATGATCATGGGCGACGACGCCTACGCTCGGTTCATGGCCGAGCTGCGCAACGAGCAGGCGCGCAAGAACACGGCGCAGGCCGTCGCCGGCAACCCGCCGACAGCGCAACGCATCGGTGCCAAGGAAGCCATGGACGAGGTCGCCAATGTCCCGGCGCGGGCGAGTGCCGAAAGCTGGGTAGCTCAGATCATGGCAATGGGTGTAAAGGCGATCGACGCTTTCCGCAGCCAGCAGGTGCGCGACGAGGTCGCCCGCCTGACAGGACTGCAAGGCGAGGCTTTAGACCGCGCTCTGGGCGACATTATCGCCGGTGTTTCTGTCCAGCAGCAGAAAGCCGCCGGCGACGCTGGACGTTCCGGGGCAACGGGCGCGCTGACCACCCAGGGCCTTCTCGGGACACCAGGGATCAGCGGCATTCCAGAGCAGGTCCAGGGACTGACGATCGACATGAGGAAAGAGCCGCAGCCGGTGCCCTAGGCCCCTTCGAACAGCACGTCGAACACCGCCGGCGACACCGTGACGAAGTTGTAGTCGATGTGGATGATCCACTCGTTCAGGCGCACGCGCGAGCGGCCCGATCGGTTCTCGATGATCAGCTCGTCGCCGTCCTGGTCGATCAGGCGCGGCTGCATCCACTTGGCGATCTCGACCTTGTTGTCGCCGGTCCATTGGTGGGCGACGTGGGACGGGACACGTTGACGAACGATCATCGCGGGCAAGTTATCCCCGCGATCCACAGCTTTATCCCCTGGATGATCGTTCGCCTACGCACGAGTTTCCTCTCTGGCCGGAACGTTTCGTAAATATTCGAGGACATCCCAGGCGAGGACGGTGTCGTGGAACTCTGCGACAACGCCATCACCGGAACGTCTCAACTCCCACACCGTCTCGTGGTTTAGCTCCACGCGACGGAGGTGATAGTGGTCCCCCTTCACGGCGTCGGCGTCGGCTGCGCCTGTCCAGGATCCTGGTTGGGCTGCGGCGTCGCCCCCGGTGTCTGCGCCGGGTTGGTCGCACCCTCGAACTGGTTGGTCGGCGGCTCGTCGGGCATGGTGTGGCGGGTCGGGCTCTCGGCCATGTCGCGCTGTTGCTCCTCGTTCACCGCCGGATCGGGACGCGGCTGGATCTGGCCGGCGTCGCGCAGTTTCTTCTGGCTCTCCTCGAAGCGGTCGCTGATCTCCTGCTCGGACATCCAGCCTTCCGGCGGGTCTTCGGGTGGCGGATCCGGTGTCACGTAGTCAGTCAGGGCAGTGAGCACCAGATCGGCGGCGGCTTCGTCGCGCACCAGGGCGAGGACACCGCCCGTCGGCGAGGAAATTGCCCACATCATGCCGTGCGACGTCGGCGTCTCGGTCTTGACCATAGTCGCGGGATCTTCGGTACGGGCTTCCGGCTGAGGAGCCTCAGTGGGCTCCCGCTCTTCACGATATTGCTCGGCCATGTCGGGCCTCCTTGAGGGGTTACGAGGAACGCAAGCGACGCGACTATAAATCAGAGTGCCGGGGGTGTCGTCTTGACCGTCAATGTCCACCCCTTGCGGGATGTCGTGCTGTACGGTTTTGGCCACCGCCCGGGGCTGTAACAGTGGTAGGGGACCCCGAGTTTTAGGCAGAAGCGACTTGGTGATGTCGGCCGCCCCCGGCGGCGACCGTATGGAGTTTGCACAGCACGCCCCTAAATCAACGCTTTGGTCTTGGCGAGGTCGGTCATGGCTTGCCCCCGAGTGCGGCGCGGGCCTCGCGAACGGCGCGGGGGTCGTTGGAGCTATCCACGATCTCCCGCAGCACCGCCCGCAGCCGCTCGATCTCGTCGCGCAGTGGCTTTATCTGCGAGGTGTGTATCTCCTCGACGGCCTGCCCAAGTCGTCTGGCCGCGACAGTCAGCACTGGCTCCATGACTTCCTCGGCCAGCTTCCAGTATTCGGCTTTCTTCTCGGGCGTCACCAGCGCGCGGGTCTTGTCGTCCATCTTCAAGCCTTGTGATAGCGCGGACCATGCCAGCCCTCAGCCCACACCGGCAGTCCCGGTGCCCAGCCGGGCGGTGTCCGCATGACGTCCAGCATGTTGTCCAAGGTCTCGCCGGAATACTCACGATCAGCCTCGGCAATCAGCTCATCGTGGACCGACAGGATCAGGTCGACATAACCATCAAGTTCAAGCATGTCCTCGGCCATGACGTCGCGCGCGGCGGCCTGGGTGACGTCGGCGGCGAGCTTGGAGCCCCAAACCCGAATAGGCCCCCACTGGTTGGTGTAACGGTCGACACCGTCGTAGACCATCTGGTCCTCGCCGGTTTCGTCGTCGGTGATCCAGCGGGCATTGCGATAAATCAACCAGCGGCCCGACGGCAAGACGATGGCGATCCCGCCGGTGGTCCTCAAGATCTTCAGCCACTTGTTGATGTCGAAGTGGCTGCCCGCTGGCTGGCTGATGGCGATCCTGAAGGCACGCTCCAAGTCGGCCCACAGGCCGACGATCTTCGGGTTGTCGCGGCGCCACGAATAGATGAGCTGTTGCGCGACCGCTGGCGCCAGGTCGACACCGTAACCCCTGGCGATGGCGATGATCTTGGCGACGCCGGTGCCGTAGCCGGCGCCCAGCCGGAAGGTCTTGCCCAGTTGCCGGTTGGGCGAGCCCATCTTGCGAGCGTCATAGGAGTAGATGTCCTGTCCTGACCGGAAGACCGCCAGGACATCGTCCTGTCCTGCCAGCCAGGCCAGCATCCGGGCTTCGATCTGGGAGAGATCCGCGACCACCAGGTTCTTGCCTGGCGCCGCCACGAAGCAACCGCGCAGGCAGCTGGAGACCACATCCAAGGTTCTGCCATGCCACTTGTTGAGAAAGTCGACCGGCATGTCGTCAAGAATATCCTGACACGCCGTCAGCGGATCCTTGAGCACGCCCCTCGGCAGGTTCTGAAGCTGGACTTTGGCCCCGCCGGTGCCCGACCACCGGCCGGTGCGGGTCCCGTAGTAGCGCAGCGAACCGCGCAGCCGGCAGTCGGGCTCCAGGGCGTCCAGCATGGCGTTGAGCTTGGCGGTGGAGGTCTTGGCGCCGTCCCGGCGCAGTGCCAGGGCCTGCTCGGCAACGTCGCCGTAGGGGTCGGCCAGGGGCTCGATGGTGTCTTTCTTGAGGTCGGTCAGCCCCGGCATCCCGTTGTTCTGAACGAACTCCAGGAGCTTGGCCTGTTGATTGACGCCCGTAACGGTGCCGCCGGTCAACCCCGCCAGTTCACGGTCGATGTCGAGCTTGGCGGCGGTGGCGATCGAGCGCATGGCCACCGCGAAGCGTTTGTCCACGGTGATGCCCCGGCGGTTCATGTCCTGGTCGATCAGCCAGAGCGCGCGTTCCCGAGGCGGCAGGTCAGACGTGTGCTTGTAGATCGCCCGCTCGGCCTCGACGTCCTGCACGCAGTAGTCGGCCAGCATCCGAAACTTGATCGGGTCGGTGTCGTGCCACCAGACAGGCCTGTTGCTGGCGTCGTAGCTCCGGGGCCGCGCCATCTGCAGCATGAGCTGCCGCGCGTTAGCCAGCTTCTGAAGATTGAGCGGAAGTCCAAGGGCGTTTCCGGCCAATTCCAGTTTGGCCGGAAGGCCCCAGTAGTTCGCCCGCGCCATCGTGCAGTGCCACTGATGCGGCTCGATCTTGGGCCAGCCGTAGCGTTTGACGAGGATGTTGTCCCAGATGTCGCGCTCGAAACGCGAGTTCCAGGCGTGGATCTCGACATTCTCGTAAGCCAGGATCTCGGTATTGGGCACGTCGTAGTTCTCACCAGGGATCCAGAGCTTCACCGGGCCATCGTCGACCGCCCAAGCCAGACAGGTCACGTCGGTCGAGGGATCGCGCGAGTAGGCCGACGAGCCGATCTTGCGAAGGTCGGCCTCGCTGTGGGTTTCGAAGTCCAGGTGCAGGCGGGTCATGGCACGTCATCGGTCTTCGCCGAGTGACAGAGCCTCCCCGGCCGGTACAAAGCGTCTTAGCTGCTCGACACGTTTGACGCCCCACTGCTTGCTGATCTTGTCGAGCAGCTTGTGCATACGCGCCGCATGATCCTCGTCTAGGACATCCGCAGCGTCGGTCGCCAGATTGAGCAGGTCGCTCCACTCTTCCGTCCGCATATTGATCTTCATTGTCTACTCCATTGAGTTAAAGTTGTTTAACCCACAGCCCACCGTTGATCGGGCTGTGCAGGTAGTGCCGCTCGCGCAACCAACGGTGCGCTTCACCCAGGTCATCGAACGACGCCACGAGGGCATCGTCCACGTCGTACAGGTAGACGCGCAGTTCCTCGTGCGGCCGGTTGAAGCGAAGACGGAGGACGTTGGGATGCGCCATAAAAAATAACCGCCGCTCGTCAGGGCGAGCGGCGGTTCTCCCAGACTAAGGTTCCGCCCCCTTAGAACGGATTGCTGGGCGAAGGTCCATTGGCCGGACGTGACGTGGTGTCGGTGTCCTCGGGATCGACCGGCAGGTCGCCGAAGCTCTCCTCGGCGGATCGACGATTGTCGAGCCGCACGACCTCGGGGCCGGACACCTTGGTGATCTGGACGTTGTTGAGGCCGAAGGCGACGCCGACGTTGCCCAGCTGGTCGTAGGCGTAGGGGTTGACGCTGAAGCGGGCGAACTGGCCGGCAAAGACGTCCTCCTTGAGCATCGCCTGACGCTGCGGGCCGACCACTCCCGGCGGGAACTTCGACCAGCAGTTGATGAAGATATGGCCCGGCTCGTAGCCCTTGAGGTTCGACTTCTCGCCGGCATCGCGGAACGGCGAACGGATACGCGCGACGAAGGCCGGGTCGCTCATGCGCGAGCCGAACTTGGCCTTGCAGGCCTCGTTGGCGGCGGTCTTGAGGGCAGCGTACTCGGCCGTCTTGAGGCCTTCCGGCGGGATGATCAGGCTGGCCTGATACACCGGCTCGGGGTTGTTCAGCCGGGGCTGCGGCACGAACAGGTGGGGAAAACTAAGCTTGCCGATCGGGGTGATCAGCAATCCGGTTGGCGCGGTGGCCATGACGTCCTCTCTTTCAGCTGGTAAGATGATGACAATTGGTAGATGCGTAGGACGACCCATACTTAAGCTGCGGTAGCAAACGGGTCAATAGGTGTCTTAGGAATATCCGAGAAACTCTCAGCCGCGTCGAGGACAGAGACCTCGGCACGCGGATCGCTTTCGCGCACCAGCGACGTGCCGGTGCTTTCCTTGGTGACGATCTCGGCGTTCATCGGCTGGTGCTGGCGCTTGTCGATCAGCTTCTCGATCTGCGCCGGGGATTTAAGCTCGGGCTTGGTGTACCAGTCCGGTGTCTCGTTGCTGTGTTCGCGCAGCCAGATGGCCGCCGCCAGCGGGTCTTTCCACTGACGGACGGCGCGCTTGGCGACCAACTTGTGGTAGCGGATCTTCCGGCCAGCCTGGGCGCGCTTCAGGGCTTCGGCGGCGACGGCGTCGATCCGCAGCTGGATCATCTCGTTCTCGACCATCGCCGCTCCCAGTTCGTCGTCGGATAGTTCCCCGGCGGCCTGGCCCGCCGGGAGGACGAACTGCTGGACAGCTGATTTCATGGCGCGCTCCTTCAACCCGGGACAGTGTGCAGCGGCCGGGCAGAACCTACAATGCAGGCCGGTGACGAAAGGCTCGCTGTCGGCCTGTCCCGAGACGATCGCCTCGACCGCCGGCTTGAGGACCTTGTCGCCCCACATCAGCAGATCCAGGTCGGTGATCACCCACGAGCGTTCGAGGGCACCGCCCGGTGTCCTGGGCTGGACGACGACCAGTTCGACCACGTCGAGGTCCTGCTCGGCGGGATCGAGGGCGTGGTACTCGCCCAAGGCGTAGCAGAGCATTTGCGTGTTGTTCTCGGGATAGACCTCGATGCCCCGACCGAATTTATAATCGAAGATCGTCAACTTGCGGTGTCCCAGGACACGGGCGTCGAGGTTGCCGAACATGCCCGCCTTGGCGCCGACCACAGGAGCTAAATCTACCTCGTGTTCCGAGGCGCACGTCCCAGGCCGGGCTTTCACCACGTCGCGCCACTGCTCGCCGCACTCGATCATTTCCTGGGTGACGGCGATCTCGTGGCCGTCAACCTTGGTGGTGGCACCGACAGCGGGGAGCGGCTTGTTCTGCAGGATCCGGTCGGCGATGTCGTGCGCGACCGTGCCTTCGGCGGCATAGGAAGAGGCCTGCCGAGGGCTACTCGGCAGGCTTTCGATGAAAGAGACGGAGCGGCGACACTGAAGCCACCTCTCACTTGCGCTCGGGGGAAATCGCCGGCTGTGCCGCATCTAGTTCTCCAGGGCGAACAGCGCGCGGTTGCTCAGCTGAAGCAGCTCGACCGCCCGCTCCAACGGGACGTCGACCAGCTTGACCACGTTGAAGTGCTTGCAGATCTCGTCGACCTTGGCCTGGCCGGCAGGACCCTTTTTGTAGACGTTGCGCAGGACAGCCACGGCGTCGTGTCGGATGTCGGCAGCCGACTTTTCGGGTTTGGCATCCTCGGCCGGGGTCGACGGATCAGGCTCTTCCGGAGGGCTGATCTGCTCACCTGTCGGCACCGGCGACGGCGGGTCGTCAGTGGTGGTTGCCACGACGTTCTTGGGCGGGCGGC
>Ga0207686_10000721_pt1 | contig 20529 bp, 15 predicted proteins | sample KBSM24metaG_FD_184396 | JGI IMG/M metagenome (GOLD analysis project Ga0207686, IMG submission 184396) | Miscanthus rhizosphere microbial communities from Kellogg Biological Station, Michigan, USA - KBS M2-4 metaG (SPAdes) (version 2) | ecosystem: Host-associated > Plants > Roots > Rhizosphere >...
TGAGAAAAAAATATTGCCTGCTGTTTTAGTGGGAATTGGTCTGGCGGTTTTTCAACAGTTTTGCGGTATTAATGTAGTCTTTAATTACACCGCTACAATTTTTGAAAGTATTGGCGCTTCAAAAGACGATCAATTGTTACAAACTGTATTTATAGGAGGTGTAAATCTTCTGTTCACATTGCTTGCTATGGCTCTTGTTGATAAAATAGGGCGTAAACCTCTTATGCTTTTAGGAGCAGGAGGTCTTACAATATTGTATTTATTTATTTCATATTTACTTGGTATTAAATCTCCGTCCGTTTCATGGTTTCTGTTAACCGCCATTGGTATTTATGCATTGACGCTTGCACCTGTAACATGGGTTTTGATTTCTGAGATCTTCCCCAATAAAGTTCGGGGTACTGCTACTTCAATCGCTGTATTGAGTTTATGGGCCGCTTACTTTATTCTCACTTTTACTTTCCCTGCTCTTTATAACAAGTTGCAGGAAAAAACATTTTACGTGTATGCTGTAATATGTCTTTTAGGACTTGTTTTTGTTTTTATGAAAGTAAAAGAAACTAAAGGAAAAACGCTTGAAGAGTTGGAAAAGACGTTTACCCTGCATTGATCGAATCACTCTAGTATGTGTTTCTAAACAAAAGTTGTAAAAAAACTCCCTGCAACAGTTAACGTTGCAGGGAGTCAATTTTCTAAAACCCTGGTAGCCCGTACGAGATTCGAACTCGTATCACCACCGTGAAAGGGTGGTGTCCTAGCCCTTAGACGAACGGGCCTTCTACGCTAAGACTTTGAAGCCTAATGCCTCTTGTTTCAGGGCCGGCAAAGATAAGTTCCAACTGCTTGATGACAAAAACATTTTTCAAAAAAAGCCCCGACTAAGTCGGGGCAAGTTCAAAACCGTCCTTCATGGATATAAGTTATTGCTTTGCAAGCTCTGATTTTTTAAAAATGTTAGCCACGGCTTTTTGAATTTCTTTATTTGTAAGATTTCGATTATTCACTTCGGCTGTTGTCCAACCCTGCCAAACTGTTTTATCATTTTTTACATCGATCATTGTCACAGTAATTGTTCCTTCCCTGATAACTTTTTCATAAGAATCATAACCCAAAAATTGAGAAGGATAATAGATCGTTGCATAACGTCTTGTGTAAGGGTTATATACTAACCTGCTGTAAGGCTGGCTGTAAACCGGCTCATTTTGTTGTTGGCTTGACCTTTCTACCAGCACATCATAATCAAGAATTACATCGGGTTTGTTTTTTGATTCTCTCCAACCGATCTTTTCAAATTCTTTCGTTACTGCACCGCGGATCTTAGATTCAATAAGGTCGCTTTGATTTTCCAACTTGCCGTTTTCACCATGAAGCCATGTAAATGTTTTATACTTACTGAAGTTTACGGTTTCGTCTTTCTCGATGTGGGCGGAACTTGCACAGCCGGCAAGTAACCCTATGCTCAGCACCGCCACAATTGCCGTTTTCAAATTTATTTTATTCATAATCTGAGTGTTTTAAATTCTCAAACTATAAACGCAATTTTCGACCCCGCGTTTATTAATGACTTGTGAAAAAAAGAAAAAGGAAATGGTAAAAAAATCAATGTTGCAGTTGATGAATTTATGTTAAGCCAATTTCATAATGAATTTCGGGTATTTCTACATCATCAAAACCCTTTCTTACTAAGCGGCTTTTGAAATCCTGCTGTACATTATAATCGCCATGCACCAGGAATAGTTTTTTAACTTGTTTTGGATCCTGGCAGGAAAGCCATTGACTTAGATCTTCATAATCGCCGTGAGCACTCATGCTGCGAATGGATGCCACTTCGGCATTTACTTCATGTTCAACGCCAAAAATTCCTACCCGTTTGGCGCCTGCCATTAACCTGCCTCCCAATGAATGTGGTTCGCAATAACCCGTGATCAAAATAGTATTCCGGCTATTTTCAATGTTGTTGCTGATATGATGTTTCACTCTTCCAGCATCCGCCATACCACTGGCAGAAATAATAACACAAGGCTCATTTCTGAAATTCAGCAGTTTTGATTGTTCAACTGTTTTAATATACTTCAATCCTTTAAAATTAAAAGGATCGCTGTCAGTGAGCAGTACCTGCTGAATTCTTTTATTAAAATACTGGGGATATTTTTTAACAATTTCTGTTGCTTGTATACTTAAAGGACTATCCACAAAATAATCTAAATCTGGTAACCGGTTCTCAACTTCTAATTGATTCAAGGCATAAAGAATTTCCTGCGTTCTGCCTACGCTAAAAGCGGGCATAATAAGTTTACCACCTTTTTGTATACAAGCTTTTTCGACCCAGTGTAATAATTGATCAGGAGTTGTCAGGTGCTCGTCATGCAGGCTATTGCCATATGTAGATTCAAGTAAAATAAATTCAGCCTGTGGAAAATTTTCCGGCGATTTTAAAATAACGTCACGATAGCGTCCAACATCTCCGCTAAAACTAAGCCTCCTTTCTATTCCATCTTCTTTTATACGTACATGTACACAAGTACTACCGATTATATGACCGGCATCGGTAAACATTGCTTGTACATCTTCCATAACATTAAACCACTGGTTGTATTCTGCCGTTGCAAAATGATCTTGTGCCTTTTTTGCATCATCTACCGTATATAAAGGAGTGAGATATGGTTGCCCTGCCGCAGCCCTTCTTTTATTCTCATATTTAATATCGTCTTCCTGTATCTCGGCCGAGTCTTCCAATAAAACTCCTGTTAGTTCTTTTGTAGCTGGTGTACAAAAGATCGTTCCTTTATAACCTTCTTTTGTCAATTTTGGAATAAGCCCGCAATGATCTATATGAGAATGAGAAAGGATCATCGCATCAATGGTCATTGGATCAAATCCGAAATAACGATTCAACGCATTTGTTTCTATTCCCATACCCTGGAACATACCACAATCAAGCAATAGCTTTTTTCCATTTCTTAAAGTAATTAAATGTTTACTGCCTGTTACACATCTTGCGGCTCCGTGAAATGCTATTTTCATTTTTCTTTTTTTGCTTTAAATGACCATGTAATAAAAAACTCCGCCACTAATTCCCCCGCTTTATTTCTTCCGATCGTTTTTGCTCTTATAATTTTCCCTTCACCTGATTCAACTGCTTCTTCGATCATTTTTTTTATTTGCGATCCATCCTCACAAACAAATGTGGTTTTATCAACTGCCTTTTTAAAATACTCCCCTTCTGTTTTTACAACCAGCATACTTACCGAAGGTTTTCTTTTATATAGATGTCCCAATGCAAGTGCGCCAGTGCTCATTTCTGCTGCCATGCTTAAACAAGCAAAATAAGTGCTACGAAAAGGATTTTGGGAAAACCATTTGAAAGGAACTGTTACTTCACATTTATTTTCATCAAGACTTTTTACTCTTACTCCCGAAAAATAGGCGCTTGGTAATTTAGAAAGTAAAAACATCCTGAACTTTAAAGGACTGGTCATCTGTTTGGAAAATAATTGAAAGTTTGATTCCATTATTGTTCTTTATATTGAGAAGGATCTAATGATCTTTTACTCCATTCAGTAAAAAATGATTTGACTTTTTCCCGTTCGTATGATGTTTTTCCATCTTCAAGATACCATGAATTTTGGGTATGCAGCAGGTTACCTTCACCATCCAGTATTAAAAAAACAGGGAATCCAAAGCGTTGGGGGAAATTGTATTTCGTTAAAAGCTTTGCATTATAATTTTCTTTGCTGTAATTCAAATGATAAACAACATAGTTAGCATTCATCAATGAATCAAGCTGCGCATCTTTTGTAACAAACTCATGAAATCTTGCACACCAGATACACCAATTGCCACCAATTTGTATAAGAACATGTTTACCGGACCTTTTCGATTCACTTACGGCACGGGCAATTTCTGCTTCTGCTTTTTCATCAGGTTTGTAAAGGCTGAATTTTTTCATGTCCTGAGAGAAAGAATGAATAGAAAAAATCAATAAAAGATTCGCTATAAAAATTCTTTGGAATTGTCTCATAGTTTTTGCTCCTGAACTTTTGAACCAGATCAATATTTTAAAAAAATATTGGTAAAAGTACAGAATGATTTATCTTTTCGTCCTGGAGTTTTCGAAATATCAAACCACCAAATACACCAAACATGAACCTGCTTAAAAAAATCTTGAAATGGACAGGCATTACCATTTTAAGCATCGTAGTAATCTTTGTGATCATTGTTTTTTCATTGCAAAACAAAAAATTCGATGCCCCTTTCCCAAACCTACATGCAACTAATGATAGCGCTACCATAGCAAGAGGGAAATATCTTGCTTATGGACCAGCGCATTGTTCCGGCTGTCATACCCCCAGGGAAGACAATGAAAAAATAAATATGGGCCAAGAACTTCCATTAAAAGGAGGGCTCAATTTTGATCTGCCCATTGGAACATTATACTCAAAAAACATTACACCCGATGATGAAACCGGTATTGGTAAATTACCAGATTCAGTGATTGCACGTTCACTAAGATATGGTGTTGCCCGGGATGGAAGAGCCTTGTTTGATTTTATGCCTTTTCACAACTTAAGTGATGAAGACCTGGTTGCAGTCCTTTCTTTTTTAAGATCGCAAACTCCCGTGAAAAATAAAGTAACGGATAATCAGTTGAACTTTATAGGGAAGGCTGTAAAAGCATTTTTAATAAAACCCGTAGGACCCGATGGTGAAGTAGTAAAGACAATAACACCTGATACTACAGCTATCTATGGAAAATATCTTAGTCATTATGTGACTAACTGCCGCGGTTGTCATACAAATCGTAGCCTTATGACAGGCGAATACACAGGACCTTTTTTTGCAGGCGGCTTAAAGCTCGAAGCAGATGATGGTTCTTATTGTATAACCCCAAATCTTACACCGGATAAGGAAACAGGGAAGATCACCGGATGGACACAACAACAATTTATTGACAGGTTCAGGTTGAAAAAAATTATTGCAAAATCAGATATGCCATGGGACCAGTTTAGAAAAATGAGCGATAATGATCTGAAAGCAATTTACCAGTATCTAGTAAGCCTGGAGCCCATCAAAAATGCTACCGGCCCTACTTATGTAGCTGCTGCGAGTACAAAAAAATGATGAGCTGATATTTTAAGGGAGCTCTATTTGATTTATTAATAGATCTTCTAACTCATCTCTTTTTCGAATGAGATAAGCTTCACCATTTTTTACTATTACCTCAGCAGGTTTGAATCTTGAATTGTAATGTGAAGACATTTCGAAACAATATGCTCCCGCATTTCTAAAAACAAGATGATCACCTTCGTGTACTTCTGGCAGTTGGCGATCTTCAGCAAATGTGTCCGTCTCACAAATATTTCCAACTACATTATAACTTCTTTTTTTACCGAAGAGATTTGAATTGTTTTCTATTTCGTGATATGCCCCATAAAACATCGGTCGTATCAAATGATTGAGTCCGCTATTTACGCCTACAAAAATTTTATTACCGGCATTCTTAATAACATTTACAGTTGTAATAAAATATCCGGCTTCGCTTACAATAAACTTTCCCGGTTCAAACCAAACCTGGAAATGACGATTGTATTTTTTCTCGTACTGATCAAACTCCTCCTTTACTTTTTTTCCGAGTAATGGAATATCAGTTCCCTCTTCACCCGGTTTGTAAGGAACTTTAAAACCTCCACCGAGATCAAGCACTTCGAGATCTGGAAAATGCTGTGCTACTTCAAACAAAACTTCAATGCCTTTGGCAAACACTTCCACATCTTTTATTTCACTGCCGGTGTGGATGTGTAATGTTCTTATATGTAAGTTGGTTTCTTTAATAACATCCAGCACTTCTTTGATGCTTTCAAGTGGCACTCCAAACTTGCTATCAGCATGTCCTGTAGAGATCTTCAAATTTCCACCAGCCATAATATTCGGACGTAAGCGAACACCAACAGGATAAGTATGTCCAATTTTTTTTCCGAATTTTTTAAGATTCGAAATGCTATCAATATTAATATGAACTCCAAGTTCTTTTGCTTCTGTTATTTCTTCAAATGCAATGTTATTTGATGTATAAAGAATATTCTGTGGTTCAAAGCCTGCTTTCAATGCCAGCTTTACTTCGTTAATTGAACTGCAATCGATATTACACCCGATAGAAAGAATATATTTAAGAATACTGATATTGGTTAATGCCTTTGCGGCATAGAAAAACTTTGTATCAACGCCATCAAAAGCGGTCAGTAATTTATCATACTGCTCTTTTATTCTTTCAGCATGATAAACATAAACGGGAGTACCGAATTGCTTTGCAATTTTTTCTAATTTTTCCGAGGAAAGTTGTTGCGACATGTTCGCGAAGATAGGAACACGGATGACACGGATTTGATGGATATGCACGGATTTTTTTATTGCTCAGATCAATAAATTCCGGCTACTTCTTACTATCCTTAATACTCTCCTTCAGGGGTTGAGGTTTAACTCTCCTCCCCTTCCTTCTCGTCGTTATTTTCTATCAATTCTCCGCTTTCAGTTACTGCAAGATTTGTCGGTTCTTCAGCAGGTACAACTGCAGGAGCTTCTTCTGTATTTGCCGATTCGGAAATAAAATCTGATTCATTGACGATAGTAGGTTCAATGATTTGGTCAGCCAGCACTTCTTTGATCTTTGGCAGATCTTCCGGTGTGTTGATACCGAAATAATCCATGAAGCTTTTTGAAGTGGCATAAACCAATGGATGACCCGGCATGGTTTCATTACGACCGCTGATAACAATCAATTCTTTTTCCAGTAGTTTTTGAATCGCATAATCTGCACTTACTCCTCTTATTGCTTCCACCTGTCCTTTGGTTACCGGTTGCTTATAAGCAATAATGGAAAGTGTTTCCATTGCAGCAGCAGAAAGTTTTTTCAAAAACTTATCGCCATTTAATTGAGCAATAGTTTTATGGTATTCCTTTTTAGTCAGGAACTGCCACCCACCGCCGCTTTGTATCACTTCAAACGGATAAAATTCTGCTTTATATTTTTCAACGATACCTTCTAATGATGTTTCCACCTGGTCAAGCGAAACTTTTTCATCCATAAATGAAAAAGCATTGTTTGCAAGATCAACGATCTCCAATGTTGTCAACGGCTTATCGCTTGCAAATATGAGTGCTTCGATGTGGGGTATAAGATTATTAATTTCCATTTATAAATTGTTGATTAGAGAACTAATAGTTAAACGGAGCGTCGCAACGAAAGTACAATCAGGGAACTAAAGCTCGCAACACAATTATCAACATACTGTTAAGTGAAACAACAAGTATACAAAGTATGCTCAACCTAAGTCTCCACTTTAGGGGGACAGGGGTTGGGTTTATCCCTGCAATGCCGCCGCACCACTTACAATCTCTGTAAGTTCGGTGGTGATGGCCGCCTGCCTTGCACGGTTGTAAGAAATTTTCAATGAACGAAGCATTTCCTGGGCGTTATCGCTGGCTTTATCCATTGCCGTCATGCGGGCACCATGTTCAGATGCATTGGAATCAAGAACTGCTTTATATAATTGTGTATTGAGAATTTTCGGCATCAGTTCAGCAATCAACTCCTCTTTTGAAGGATCGTAAATAAAATCAGCTTTTGTAGCACCGGCCTTTGCCTCAACTTTAGGGATAGGTAAAAAACTCTCCACTTCAAATTTTTGCGTAGCTGCGTTTTTAAACTGGCTGTAAATAACTTCTACCACATCAAATTCACCAGTTTCAAAACTCTTCATAGCAGCCTGTGCCGCTTTTTGAACGCTTTCAAAATTCAAATGAAGAAAAATATCTTTATAAGTATCCGTTACTGTAAAACGGGTTTTCAAAAAATGCTCATATCCTTTTTTGCCAATGCTCCAGATGGTAACATTGCCTTTTTTAAATTGATCAGGATATCTTTCGTTGATAGTTGCTTTGGCAAGTTTGATCAGGTTGGCATTGAATGCACCACAAAGTCCACGATCGCTGGTAATCACGATCAGCAATACTTTTTCAACTGGTCTTTCAGCTGCAAGTGTTATTCCTGATCCACCACCGGCATTGCTCACAATATTGCTGAGCATCTCCTGCATTTTTTTAGCATAAGGACGCATTTGAATAATTGCATCTTGTGCACGACGAAGTTTTGCGGCACTCACCATCTTCATCGCCTTTGTTATCTGCTGCGTACTTTGTACTGACTTAATGCGGTTACGAACTTCTTTTAATTGACCAGCCATGACTAAATTTCAGATTTAAGATTTGAGATTGCAGATTTATGTACCCGGCTCCTGTAATTCTATTAAATATTCGTTGCGTCGCACTCTTCAGGGTTCTGAATTCTGCTCATCTTTTCAGGCCGCAAAAGTACGGGCTTAGGGGTAAAAAACCAGAGGATTTTTTTAAGAAGAAATAAACGAAGACTTAAGCCGCAAGAAACTGATTTCCACAATTTTTAGGCTCTTCGATCCGTTTAAATGACGAACTCCATTCTCCTCGAATGTTCAGCTGCTTTATATACAGTAAAAGATTACTGACAGTTTTCCTCGTTTTAATAACGAAGTCTGGTTTAGGCCAAACCTCACCTACGCAAAACTTTTCAATAAATGATCCCCTGAAATTTAAAAAAAGCAATTTCAGCATTGAAGCTGTTGTATCTATTCTGCCTAAAGCAAAAATTACATGGAATGAGGACAGCAAATACCATTTACAATCTCACTTACAATCTTCGTATGATTTAGGAATAAACTATACACGTTACTTAAATCAATATTTAAGTATTTCCATGGGCTTGCATTTTGTTGTGGGTAAAAGGAATTTTTTTATAAATATCCCTTCCTCAGATTTAACCAATTCAAATCCATCCGGATTATTAATAGAGCAGAAAGAATTATGGAATTCTTTGAGAATACCTTTGCTCATCGAAAAAAAAATATCTAATAAACGTAATCCATTTTCCATCAAAACTGGTTTGAATTTCAGATATAGTGGTATGATGTCAGATGAGTCTTTTGTAGCTATAAGATTCGATTCTAATAACCAGCCTACAGAAGTATTTAATGCAGAAATTTCTGCACGAAATAATGGAAAACCCTGGATTACTTTTCTTGGAGGTTTATCAAAATCAATTTTATTAAACAATAAAAATGTATTGTCTTTAGGTGTGCAAGCTGACCTCAGTCCAACTTATTTCCTGGAAGGAAATTATGAGATCACAATACCCAATAAACCAGTTACAAGTGGAACTTATGAAATAAGTGGCTCTTCAGTGGGGTTATCAGTTCAATATATTTTTACCGGAACGAATAAGTAAATCGTAAAACCTTACAATTTCACCGCATCCTTCAGCTCAAAATCCCTTTTTAATCCGTAGGTTATGATAAATTTCCCGCCTTCTTTTGTAGGCTTTTTTAGCGGTAATACTTCTTCGCGGTAAAATTGAAGATGGATCGGGCCATTTATAAGGGCTGAAAGCCGGCCTGCTTTAATGACAAGTCGGCCATTTCTTACTGTATCAACATCATTAATATCAGCACTTGTAAAGGACGTGTCAGTTAAAATAACACTTAAATAATCAATAGGATCAAGCCCTTTGAAGTTGAATACAAGATCGCTACGGTTAAATGTTGAAGGAAGATTTGATTCTAGAGTAAAAGGTTTGAATTCAAATTCTTCGTTGTATTGTTTTTTATTCAGATCAATAAAGGTGATCACATGTTTGGCTGCAAAAGATGCAAAAGGTTTTTGTACTTCATAATAAGCACCAGTGACCTTTGCACTATCGACTTTTAACTGTTCGCCATCAAGCATCACTTTACTAGGTTCATCTAAGACAAGTGTTGTTCCATTTTTTCCACCCATTCGGTATTGAAGGTTAATGGTCACATCTTCCTTTCCTTCTTCCGCCCAAACTTCATAATCAAAAAACACAGCATCAGGATTTACATCTTTACTGTTCCCGATCTCATTGCTGGTGCATGAAAAAAGAAAAACCAATGAAACAATACCGATTCCTTTTAAACCAAATTGATATTTCATACTATGATTTAGTCTTACTACTTATTCTATTCCAAAGTTCCTTAACGAAATGATAAACCGGGAAAATAAATTTAGAAGTCTTCCGTTTTTTCGCCCATCAAAATTTCCACAACATATTCATCGCCACTTTTCCTTAACCTAAGCCATACTTTGAGATCTTTAAAATCACTTTTGTCTCCGGAAATTGTAAACTCTGATTCGGTTTTATCCTTAGAAGTATCCGGCGGAATAATTTTGCCTGTCAGTTTTTGTTTGCCGGTGAGAAAAGAATTTGTAATAACCGCTGATTGCAATTGAGTCGCCAGCTCATTGTATTTTGCCTTTGCTTTTGGGGCATCGCTTGTTCGCAAGAATTTTGCGTAGTAGAAAGTATTCTCATCAAAATCTTCCGCTATTAGGTTTTTATCAAGACTTCCCGGGATGTTTACAAGGCTGTAGGTATATGTTAATGCTCCATCTTCGTCAATTTCTTCCATCTCTGATAAAACATCGTCTTCCACTACCATAGCGCCATAGATATTATCAAAAATATCGGGATATGATTTGATCGCTATATTTAACCCTTCCGCAAAATTTTTAGGATTACCTGGGATGACATCTCCATCTGGCAGTGTTACCGAAGTAAGCTTTTTCACCTGGCCGTCTTCCCAAATCCCAACTGTTAATCTTCCATTTGTTTCAAGCCTATAACCGTTTCCATTGATTCGGCCTTTTATATAATCGCCAACGAACATTGTCCCATTGTCATTAAAAAAATATGTTTTACCCGTAAACTCGCCATTTATTGCGCCGCCATAATAAGCAGTTTGCTTGGCCAGATCAAGATCCAGTATCTGGCCATTCATAATATCATCTGTATAGTTTCCTTCGGAAAAAAACTTTTTATATCTAAAATCATAACAATATCCTGAAGCTCCTTTGTCCCCTAAAGGACCCCAAAAACGAGTGCTGTCACCAATGATCGCACCATTTCTCAAATGTCCAGCTACATAATAACCAAAATAACGTTTCTGTTTTTTCAGATCAAAATAATAGGAGGAATCAATAAGAAAGTTATCCTTGTTAGTAGGCCCAGCCAAAATATGATCTTCTGTAGCTTCTGCGATCAAAGAAGAGGATTTTAAGAAACTGCTAAACGATGGTGTAGCAGATTGCACCCATTTATCGTCACTCCACTCGCCTTCATAAAGTTTTTTTGACTTTATTTCATATTGATAACCCATTCCATTTCTTTTGTCGTCTTTATAGTTTACATCACTTATAATGGAGCCATCTGCAAATATTTGGATGCCGCGACCATTCAATTTATCATTTGAAAAGTTTCCCATGATCATCCCGTTATCTTTATAAAACAAAATACCCTTGCCCTGCTTTACCCCATTGACAAACTCGCCAATGTATAATATTCCTGTTTCGCTCAGGAACGAGCCTTTGCCATTTAGCTTTCCGTTTTTCCACTCGCCAGTAAGAAAAACTCCATCTTTAAAAAACATGGTACCTCTGCCGTTGTACATTCCATTTAGAAAACTTCCAACATATCTAATTGCGTTGCCCGATTTATACTTAGCAACACCCATTCCGCTGGGTTTGCCATCTTTTATTTCGCCGGTATAGGAATAGGAAACATCCCATCCGTCTTTAAGATTTTCAATCTTTTTTACATTCTGGGCAAATAAAATTGTGGATACAAATACAAAAAAAAGAAAGGTGGTGATCTTTTTCATTTTTATTTAATTGGTGGTTTGCAAAATAACGTTACTAAAAGTAAAAAAAGATGAGTTGTTATAAATACTCTATTTGTATTATTCTTTTAATGATCCATCGGGTAACATGGCAAGCATGACCGGAGTTTTATACATTCGGATTGATGAAGGTTAGTTAAAGAAAACGCAAGAAATAAAAAACCGCATCTTCCCTACCGGCTATTCGGGATGCTGACTAATTACTCCTGAACTAGAAGCCTTATCTTTGCCACCCTGTCAATTTGGCTCATAAGTTATTGTAGCACTTTATTTGACAGCATTTTGAACCTCGTTTACCATTTAAAAACAGAACCCTAATCAAAGAATATTATGAGTTTTTTTTCGAAACTATTTGGTGGCAGCAAATCGGAAAAGGATGTAAAAAAGATCCAACCGCTTGTAGGAGAGATCAACAGGCATTTTGACTCTTTTCAATCATTGACGAATGATCAACTGCGTAATAAAACAACAGAATTTCGTCAACGCATAAAAGCACATCTTACAGCAATTGATGATGAGATTTCTTCTGCAAATAAAAGAGCAGAAGATCTTCAATTTAATGATCTGTTTGGCAAGGATGCTATTTACCAGGAAGTAGATAAATTAAAAAAGGACAGGGATAAAAAAATCGAAGAAGCACTTAAAGATATTTTACCCGAAGCCTTTGCAGTTGTAAAAGAAACAGCAAGAAGGTTTAAAGAAAATACAGAACTAGTCTCCACTGCTACGCAAATGGATCGTGACCTGAGTGTAGAAAAAGAATATGTAAAGATCGATGGTGATAAATCCATTTTTAGTAATTCATGGACTGCAGCTGGCGGCCAGGTGACATGGAACATGGTGCATTATGACGTGCAGTTAATTGGTGGAATGGTTTTGCACGAGGGAAAAATTTCTGAGATGGCAACGGGTGAAGGTAAAACACTTGTATCTACATTACCTGCTTACCTGAATGCCTTGGCCGGTGAAGGAGTGCATATTGTAACAGTAAATGATTACTTGGCTCGCCGCGACCAGGAATGGAACGGAACTATTTTTGAGTGGCTTGGAATAACTGTTGATTGTATCGATAAACATCAACCAAATAGTGATGACAGGAGAAAAGCTTATCTCGCTGATATCACTTACGGCACCAATAATGAGTTTGGCTTTGATTATCTCCGCGATAACATGGTTCATTCTCCTGAAGAAATGGTGCAACGCAAACATCATTTTGCTATGGTTGATGAGACCGATAGCGTTTTGATCGATGATGCCAGGACTCCTTTGATCATATCCGGTCCGATACCAAAAGGTGATGACCAGCAATATCATATTTTGAAACCAAGAGTGCATCAATTAGTGGAAGCACAGGAAAGAATTGTGCGCAGCAACCTGAATGAAGCAAAGAAAAAAATTGCTGAGGGTGATGATGATCCAAAAAGTGGTGGCCTTTATCTCTTCAGAGCGCATCGTGGTTTACCAAAATACGGACCTACCATCAAATATTTGAGTGAGCCAGGCATTAGAGTAAAAATGCAGAAGACAGAGAACTATTATCTCGCCGATCAGCAAAAAGAAATGCCGAAAGTGGATGAGGAATTGCTTTTCCAGATCGATGAAAAAAATAATTCAGTTGATCTTACTGACAAAGGCATTGCAATGATCACCAAATCCGGTGAGGATCCTGATTTCTTTGTATTACCTGACATTGGGGTAAGGTTAGCTGAAATCGAAAGAACAGATTCCACTCCAGATGAAAAAATGCATCACAAAGAAGAAGCATTAAATGATTTTCGTGTAAAAGCTGATCGTATTCATACAGTACAGCAAATTTTAAAAGCCTATACTTTATTTTCAAAAGATGTAGAATACGTAGTGATGGATGGTGCTGTAAAAATTGTAGATGAACAAACTGGTCGTATCCTTGATGGAAGAAGATATTCTGATGGCTTGCACCAGGCGATTGAAGCAAAAGAAAATGTAAAGATCGAAGCCGCAACACAAACTTATGCCACCATCACATTGCAAAATTATTTCCGCATGTATCATAAGCTGGCCGGTATGACCGGTACTGCGGAAACAGAAGCAAAGGAGTTGTGGGATATTTATAAACTTGATGTTGTTACTGTTCCCACTAATCTTCCAATGGTTCGGAAAGATCACCAGGATCTTGTTTATAAAACTAAAAGAGAAAAATATAAATCGGCTATTGATGAAATAGAAGCATTACGTAATGCGGGAAGACCTGTGCTTGTTGGTACTACTTCTGTTGAAGTAAGTGAATTGCTGAGCAAGATGCTGCAGGTAAAAAAGATCCCACACAATGTTTTGAATGCAAAACAACATGCCCGTGAAGCCCAAATAGTTGCAGAAGCTGGTTTACCCGGAGCAATTACGATCGCCACTAACATGGCCGGTCGAGGTACGGATATCAAACTTGGACCAGGTGTAAAAGATGCCGGTGGTTTAGCAATTATTGGTACTGAACGTCACGATAGCCGTCGTGTGGACAGGCAGCTTCGTGGTCGTGCGGGAAGGCAGGGTGACCCAGGCACTTCTCAATTCTATGTTGCATTAGAAGATGACCTGATGCGTATGTTCGGCAGTGAACGTATAGCCAAGATCATGGATAAGCTTGGTTATAAAGAAGGTGAAGTGATCCAGCATAGCATGATCACATCAAGCATTGAAAGAGCACAGAAGAAAGTGGAAGAAAATAATTTTGGTATTCGTAAAAGATTACTTGAATATGATGATGTGATGAATAAACAACGGAATGTTGTTTATGGCAAACGTCAACATGCGTTGTTTGGAGAAAGATTGGCACTTGATATCGACAATGCATTCTCAGTCGTTGCAGAAGGATTGATCGCCACTTATCGTGAGCAGGAAGATTTTGAAGGTTTCAAACTTGATTGTATTGTGAATTTTGGAATGGATACCAAAATTGAGAAAGAAGAGTTTTTAAAAGCAGATGAAAATTCATTGATCGAGAAATTATATAATGAAGCCACTGAAAATTATGATCGTAAAAAAGAAGAGCTGAAAAAACAATCACTGCCCGTTTTTAAAAATATCCGTGTATCACAAGGCAATCATATTGAAAACGTAGTGGTACCATTCAGCGATGGTCGCAAGATCATCAATGTGCTGACCAACCTTCAAAAAACACTTGAAACTGGTGGCCAGGAACTTTGCGATGCTCTTGAACGTCATATTACACTTTCTGTTATTGATGATTCATGGAAAGAACATCTGCGTGCAATGGATGACCTGAAACAAAGTGTGCAAACAGCTTATCTTGAACAGAAAGATCCATTAGTGATCTATAAAATGGAAGCTTTCAACCTGTTTAAGAATATGGATAGCGAAACGAACAGGAACATAGTTTCATTTATGTGTCATGCAGGATTACCACAACAGGAACAACAAGCTCCGTTGCGTGAAGGGCATCGTGAAAAAACAGATCTTAGTAAGTTAAGAGCGAATAAAGAAGAGATCGATACAGCAGGACAAGATTATGCAGCAAATGAAAAAGATTATTATGATCCTTCAGGTGCTGATGTAAAACAACAACCAGTGAAAGTGGCACCGAAAATTGGAAGGAATGATCTTTGTCCTTGTGGAAGTGGAAAAAAGTATAAAAACTGTCATGGAAGAGAAGCCTGAGGAATTAATATTTAAGAATTAAAAAATAACAATTGAGCATTCATGAAAATGGATGCTTTATTTTTTTAACTAATAAGGTCTAGTGATCATCACTCAAGTATTTTTCATCGATAATGATTAAATTTGAAAAGGTCATATTAGCACTTAAAATGAAACATGAATCCATTCTGGCAAAAACTAATCACAGATACAGTTCTTCGTCACAAGAAGAAAGACCTGGCTGAAAAGACCGAATACTCTCCCTATGAATTTGCCAAAGCATATTATGAATTTAAAATAACTGTAGTTGATTTTTTCACGGACCTCCTTTTCATTTCTTTAGGAATTTTGTCGGCCACTTTTGGCCTTAAAGGATTTTTGATCCCAAATAATTTTATTGATGGTGGCGCCACGGGGATTGCTCTGTTGATAAGACAATTAACCGGGGCAAGGCTTGGGGTGATGCTTGTATTAATAAATATTCCATTCCTCCTTTTAGGATTGGGTGTTATCGGGAGAAATTTCGCAATAAAAGCTGCATTGGCAATCGCGGGACTTGCTTTATTGGCTGCGTTCATTAATTTCAAACCGGTAACAGATGACAAATTACTTGTGGCAGTCTTTGGCGGTTTTTTTCTTGGAGCGGGCATCGGGCTTACGATCCGTGGTGGAGCAGTTATTGATGGTACTGAAGTCGTGGCGCTTTACTTGAGTAAACGATTAGGCACAACTGTTGGAGACATCATTACTATTATAAATGTTATAATATTCGGTATAACTGCTTATTTTATTTCGATCGACGTCGCACTGTATGCAATGGTAACATACCTGGCCGCTTCTAAAACGGTTGATTTTGTAATTGAAGGAATAGAAGAATATACCGGCGTCACTATTATTTCAACGCATAACGAAGAAATTAAGGAAATGATCATTAGCAAACTAGGTCGCGGTGTTACAGTTTATAAAGGCAGGGAGGGATTCGGAAAACAAGGGCATACTGATGATAAGAATATTATTTATACTGTGGTGACACGACTTGAGATCAGCAGGATGAATAATGAAATTCATAAAATAGATCCTAATGCCTTTGTTATAATGACTGCTATCAAAGACGTGAAAGGAGGTATGATCAAGAAAAGACGCTTGAAACATTAAGCAACCTGCTCCTGAAATTAATTCCCGTTTATTTATATCTTTAGCGCAGACTCCGAATGTCCAAAGGACTCCTTCGGAGAGTCTTTCAGCCAAACCCTGTTTATGTATCAAACTACTAAGCGAAAAGTTCATATACTTCTTCACCCTGAACTGGGTGAATCAAAAGCCGATAAATTTGTAAATGCTTTTATTATTACCCTGATCGTGCTGAATGTAATCGCGGTGATGTTGGAAACAGTTAAACCACTTCATGACAAATATGAAAGCTTTTTCGAATACTTTGACCATGTGTCAGTTTTCATTTTTACACTTGAATATGTATTACGTGTTTGGAGTTGCACACATGACCCACGATATAAGGGTAGTATCAAAGGGAGGATAAAATACATGTTAACGCCGGGTGCACTTATCGATCTTCTTGCATTTTTACCAAGTTACTTCCATAAGGCATTGAATTTCGATCTTCGTATCCTGAGGCTTCTTCGTTTTATGCGTTTTTTCAGATTGTTCAGACTCACCGCTTATACCAAATCTGCTCAAATGATCTTTAATGTTTTCAAATCCAGGGTCAATGAGCTGTTATTGAGTTTTATAATGGTTGTTTTTTTGATCATCATAGCATCATGTTTATTATACTTCGCGGAACATAATGCACAACCAGATTCATTTTCCAGCATACCTGCAACTATATGGTGGGCGGTGGTTACACTTACTACTACTGGTTATGGTGATATGAAACCAATTACGACGATCGGAAAAGTTTTAGCTGGTGCAATCATGTTAACCGGTGTAGCACTGTTTGCTTTACCTGCCGGTATCATTACTGTGGGTTTTCTTGAAGAATTTAGATTTAGCAAAAAAATCAAAGGCCACAATTGTCCACATTGCGGAAAGTCATTAGACGAGTACCACAATCATGAGGATGAGGACATCAATGAAGCTTCAAGACCGGTTTAACGGAATAAAAAAAACCGTCTCGTTATAAACGAAACGGCTTTAATAATGTCAAATAATTTTTCAAAATGCTTTTGTCGGTGTAGCAGGTTTCAAATTATATTTTTTATTGAACTTGTCATTTAGCAATTTGTGCTTATCAGTAAGATCAACTTCTCTGCCTTGTATAAAAGCATCAGTTACTTTACTTGATTTCATATCAAGTAGATCCCCTTCGCTGATAACAATGTTTGCATCTTTGCCTACTTCAATGCTTCCAGCTTTATCGGCTACTCCCATGATCTTTGCAGCATTTAAAGTAATCGCTTGCAATGCTTCTTCTTTTGACAACCCATAAGTAGCTGCAGTACCCGCATTGAATAAAATATTTTTCCCACGGGTTTGCGCATCATCATCTGAAATAGAGAAAACAACTCCTGCTTTTTGCAAAGCAGTCGCTGATTTATATGGCTGATCGACATCATCATCTTCAGCGGTAGGAAGACTGTGCATTTGACTTAATATGACCGATACATTATGTTGTTTTAGCAAATCAGCTATCTGCCAGCTATCACTGCCACCAACGATTACTACATCAAAATTGAATTGCTTTACAAAATCAAGTGCGATCAGCATCTGCCTTACTGTATTTCCATGCACATAAAACTTCTGGCTCTTATCAAACAAACCTTTTACTGCTTCAAACTTCAGGTTAGTTTCTTTATGGGCGCCTTCGGCAAAATATGCTTTTGCTTGTGTGAAGAAAGATTTCAATTCTTCAATTTTAGCCAGACCTTCTTTTACAGGGTCTGAATTATTTCCCTGCTGTGGACCGAAACGTCCGCCACCACCTCCTCCACCAAATCTGCTGAAATCAGGGCGAGGCATTAATGATGGCATATATAAATGCATTCCGCCATCAGTCTTCACCGCTGCATCCTGGTAATTCCATGCATCTAATTGCACTACAGATGATGAACCTGCAAGAAAACTTCCTTGCGGAACGATATTCGCCATCAGGATCCCCTGCGAACGAAGTGTATTGATAACTTTTGAATCAGTGTTGTAAGCAACAATTGACCTTACATTCGGATTCATATCACCGATCTCTCTTACATCTGATGATGCTCTTACTGAAGATATTTCTACAAGACCAAGATTACTTATTGGTAAAATGATCCCGGGATAAACCTGCTTTCCTTTTGCATCAGTAACATTTGCACCTGCAGGTACAGTGATATCTGTACCAACTTTTTCAATTTTACCATCTTTGATCTGGATAGTTCCATTATTAATAACGGTCCCGTTGCCAACATGAATGTTTGCATTTGTGATATACATCACACCTTTTTGTGGTGGAGCCGGCATTACCGTCTCTTGCGAAACAGCTGCGAGGAAAAATCCACCTAATACGATCGAGAAAAATATTTTTTTCATTATAAATATTTTTATTGGTTTTCAAGATTATCAACATCAATAGTGAGCAAACCATGACTATGACCATGATCGCTGCAAGTCATTATAAGCTGATAACTTGGCGTTGCAGGAATAACTGGTGCACCACTTCTCTTTTCACCATTCATTTTTTTGATCAGGCGTGTTCTTTCTGTATCCACCCATTTTTGCATCTCCGCATCTTTTGCCCTGTCAAAATAAATAGTACCATCAACAATAGTATACAGTGATTTAGCATAAATGCTTAGCGGGTCATCACTCCAAACCACTACGTCTGCATCTTTACCAACTTTCAAACTACCAACTCTATTATCAACATGCAGCATTTTTGCAGGATTCAATGTAACCATTTTGAATGCCTCATCTTCAGTAAGATCACCATACTTCATTGTTTTAGCAGCTTCCTGGTTCAGACGACGAGCCATTTCCGCATCATCAGAATTGATGGCAACATTCAAACCTACCTTATGCATGATCGCTGCATTGTATGGGATTGCATCTTCTACTTCCATTTTATAAGCCCACCAATCAGAGAAAGTAGATGCATTAGCGCCATGCTTTAGCATTTTATCAGCCACTTTATATCCTTCCAAAATATGTGTGAATGTATTTACTTTAAATCCGACCTTATCAGCAACATCAATCAAACCTGTGATCTCACTTTGCACATAAGAATGGCAGGTGATAAATCTTTTCTTATCTAAAATTTCTACAAGCGCCTCCAATTCAAGATCACGACGAGGCATCACTAAAGGTTTATGATCTTTTGCCGCCTTGTCTTTCCCAGCATTGTAATCTTCCCATTCTTTTTTATAATCTTTTGCACGGGTAAACGCATCAATTAATACCTGTTCAACACCCATTCTTGTATCAGGATAACGAGCATTTCCTTGCGTAGAAGCAGAACGTTTTACATTCTCGCCCAATGCAAATTTGATAAAGCCATCAGCACCTTTAAATTTCAGGTCTTCGGCATTAGCACCCCAACGAAGTTTTATCAATTGTGTTTGTCCCCCGATCACATTTGCAGAACCGTGCAAAATATGAGAAGTAGTAACACCACCACTAAGCTGGCGGTATATATTTATATCATCAGGATTTAAATTATCGGTGATCCTAACTTCTGATGTTACGCTTTGAGCTCCTTCATTAATTGAAGAGGCAGCAATATGCGAATGTTCATCAATAATACCGGGAGAAACATATTTACCTGTCCCATCAATAACCTTTGCGCCAGATTCAGAAAGATTTTTTCCAATTGCTGCGATCTTTCCATCTTTTAATAAGATATCACTATTCTGAAGAACGCCTTCTTTTTCATTTGTCCAGATCGTCGCATTCTTTATCAAAATTGTCTCTTGCTTTGGCTGACTTCCATCTTCAAAACCAAATGGCTCGAATGGATATAATACTTTTCCAAGAACGATCGGATCTTTTTTCTTAATGGTGTCAGGTTTTACTTCAACAGCTTTTTCTAAAGTAGCTGTCCACGTCAATGAATTACCTAATGAATCAGTTCCTGTACCATTCCATTCAGTTCCGCTGCTATACCCGGAAAGTCTTGTTGCAGATGCTG
>Ga0207686_10000722_pt1 | contig 20514 bp, 18 predicted proteins | sample KBSM24metaG_FD_184396 | JGI IMG/M metagenome (GOLD analysis project Ga0207686, IMG submission 184396) | Miscanthus rhizosphere microbial communities from Kellogg Biological Station, Michigan, USA - KBS M2-4 metaG (SPAdes) (version 2) | ecosystem: Host-associated > Plants > Roots > Rhizosphere >...
TTTTCGATTTTGTAGTTTGCATGAAGGGTCACAAATTTACGCTGAGTCATTAGAAATCAATACAATCATTAACATTTCATTTTAAAAAAAGATTCGATTTTCATTTCCCGGTAGTTGGCAGTTGTACTTTTTCGCTTAATTTTATTGTCCGGTTACACAATAACCGTTCAACCAAAAAAAATTCTCGCCTATTGATCCTACAAAATCTACTCTAATTGTTTTCTTGATCATTCGTACATACTGAAAACCAAAACCAATATCTAAACCACCAAAAACCGTTTATGAAAGCATTTGCAAAAAAAACTGACAACGATCTCATTCAACTTTTTGTTGAAGGAAACACAGAAGCTTTGGAAATTCTTGTGCTCCGTCACAAGGACAAGCTTTACACTTCTATTTTATTTTTAGTGAAGGACAAATACCTTGCTGAAGATATCTTCCAGGATGTTTTTATCCGCATTATTGATACAATGCGCAGTGGAAGATACACTGAAGAAGGTAAATTCTTACCATGGGCCATGCGAATTGCCCATAATCTTTGTGTCGATCATTTCCGTAAAGTAAAAAGAACACCGACAATTAAGAACGGTGATGACAAAGACATTTTTGAAGTGATCAATTTTTATGAAGACAGCGCTGAAAGCAAAATGATGAAACGCCAAAGCCACGACCGTGTTCGTGAAATGCTGGATCGCCTTCCCGAAGATCAGCGTGAAGTGATCATTCTTCGCCATTATGCCGACATGAGCTTTAAAGAAATTGCATCGATGACAAACTGCAGCATCAATACTGCCTTAGGTCGTATGCGTTATGGTCTTATCAATCTTCGCAAACTAATGATGCAAAAACAAATTGCCTTATAAAACCCAAGCCCTTGTCATTCTGTATTTCCCATCAGTTTTAAGTTGAATTTTCACCTTGCCATACCTGGTAGGCTCTTACAGAATGACACCTAATTAAAAACCCTTCTCAAATGAGAAGGGTTTTTGTTTTTATAACTTAAGAAGTTCTACTTTTTATTTTTCTTATACGTTTCGATCCCGCATTCCAGCCACTCAATAAATTTATCTGCATCCGGTGTGTAGTATTTTGTCTTCGTCAATGCTATTTGATCAGCAGAAATAATAGCATATTGAGGCTGTGAGGTGGCTCCAAAGTTTTCCGTCTGGAATGTCGCCCATTTATCTCCTACTGTGATTATTGATTTTTCCTGGCCCGTTGAAGTTTTATAAACCGTTTGTTCAGTAAGCGGAAGTTGCCTTCTTTCGTCAACGTATAATGAAACAACAACAAACTCATTTCGCATCAGGCTGTCAACTATTCTATTTGTCCAAACTTTTTCTTCCATCCTACGGCAGTTTACACAAGCCCAGCCCGTAAAATCTATCAGCACCGGTTTATTTTCATTCTTTGCTCTCTCCAATGCACGGTTATAATCTTTTATAGGTTCGTACTTTTCAGCACAATTCACGGGATGCTTATATACGCTATAACAAAGAGGTGGCGGAAAACCGCTGATCAAAGTCAGATTCGCTGATTTGCTGTTTGTTAAACCGGGGATCAGGTAAATACCGATCGCTGTAAAAAAGAAAATAAAAAAGATCCTTGTAAATGATATTTTTTTAATGGGACCACTGTGTGGAAATTTAATTTTTCCTAATAAGTATAATACGGTGAGGAAAGAGATGATGACCCATAAACCAATAAATATTTCTCTTTTCATGATTCCCCATTGCTTTACAAGATCTGCATTAGATAAAAACTTAACCGCTAATGCAAGTTCTATGAAACCTAAAACAACCTTCACGTTTGTCATCCATCCACCAGATTTAGGAAGTGATTTGAGCCAGTTAGGAAACATAGCAAACAATGCAAAAGGAAATCCCAATGCTATACCAAAACCTGCAGCGCCAGCTGTAAGCGGCCAGGCACCTTGATCTGCAACTCCGACAAGCAGTGTTCCTAAAATGGGACCCGTGCAGGAGAAGGAAACAATTGCTAATGTGCCAGCCATAAAAAATATGCCACCTATATTTCCGTGCCCGGATTTTGAGTGAGCCTTATTGGCAATCGAAGAAGGCAACCCGATCTCAAAAAACCCAAAAAAAGATATCGCAAAAACAACAAAGATGACGAAGAACAAAAGATTCAGCCAGATATTCGTAGAAATATTATTGAATATTTCAGGACTTATTGTGTCATTAGCAAGATGAAAAGGTATTGTGATAAGTATATAGATAAGAAAAATAAAAAGCCCATAAAGAATTGCATTCGTTTTGCCACGTTTTTTATTGTGTGACTTATTTGTAAAATAAGAAACAGTAACTGGGATCATCGGGAAAACGCAGGGGGTAAGTAAAGCGATAAGCCCACCTACTAATCCAAGTAAAAAAATTGTAAAGATGCTTTTGCCAGATGTGCCATCATCGCCGCAAGATGATGTTGGATTCTTTATATCAATTGATGAAATTTTTATAATTGTTGTGGTTTCAACACCTCCTTCCATCTCAACATTAAAATCTATAGACTCCGGGTTATAGGCTTCCTTATTCCCATAGAAATAAGATAATTTTCCCTGGAGTTTTGCAGGCACTTTTCCATTGATGCTTATTAGAATTTTCCATTCGGTCAAGCCCTCATACACTTTTACCGTAGTGTTTTCAAAGAATGAACTTGCAAAGGATTTTGATTCACCGGTAGTTGAAAACCCTTTTTCAATAATGATACTTGAATCAGAGAATTTTAATTCAACAGTTTTTACCCCTCCCAGTTCCTGGCCAGGTGCATATAATTGCCAGCCGGTTACCCCGTTTGTAGAAAATATTAATTCGTATTTCCCTTCACCCATTTTCTGGCTTCTATAATTCCATTTGTAAACTGCACTATCTTGTGAGAAGGATGCTATTGAAATGAAAATAAGCAAGCAACAAAAAAATCTTGTAACGATAACCCTCATAGCAATTTTAAAAAATAAACGAGTTCACAAAGAAGGAACTCGTTCTATGTCAAAAAAATTTTATCTGATCATTGATCCAACGCTACTTTGAAATTCACAGTTTTCGGGGGAAGGCACTTTTTATCATCACATGTTTGAAATTCCACACTTCCATTGAAACTTGTTTTTACTTTGCCTTTTAGTTTTATTGTTTGTACAAACTCCACCTTTTCAGAATATTGGTTTGCGGAAATTTCCAATTCCTTGTCATGAAATTTCTGCATCTTTCCAACCTCTTTAATTTTTCCAACTACCTCGATCAATGGGTTATTAGTAATAGAAAAAGTGGTTGGCTGTGCTACTGCATCCTCAGGCTGTACTTGTGAATATAAATGCCAGCCTTTCTCGATCGTAGCCGTCATAGAAATTTCGTAAGAGTTATCTGTTAGTTTTTTGGAAGTAAATGTCCATGTCACAGGATTCTGCGCTGAAACCGCCATTGTTGCAAACAAAAACATGCTAAGAATAATTGCCTTCATAATCTTTTCTTTTATAGATGCAAAAATCGTGATAATCGTTTTATGCTTTTGCTAAAATTCTACAACAAATATTGCAAAAGAAAAGCAGAGTTTTTGTAAGGAATTGACGAACCACCTGAATTATTGTACAAATTGAGCATTTAGCCTACCAATACTTCAGTCATTAACAGGTTTTTAAGGATTTCACGGCCATCCGTATTACCAAGAACCTCAGAAGTAGCTCTTTCCGGGTGCGGCATCATCCCAAAAACATTCCTGTTTGCATTGCAAATTCCGGCAATATTCCTGGTCGCAGCATTAGGGTTTGCACTTGGCTTTATCTTTCCTTTTTCGTCACAATAATAAAATATAACCTGCCCGTTAGCCTCCAATTGATCGAGTGTCTTTTCATCTGCATAATAGCGTCCCTCACCATGAGCAATAGGTATTTTGTAAACTTTACCTGTTTCATTTGTAAGGAAAACATTTTTGCAGGCAAACTGCTGATGTCCATTGCGCAATAACCCGCCGGGCAAAAGATGTGATTCACAAAGAATTTGGAAACCGTTACAAACTCCAAATACTTTTCCGCCAGCATTGGCAAAGTCGATCACGCTTTGCATCATAGGGCTAAACCGGGCAATGGCGCCACAACGCAAATAGTCGCCATAAGAAAAACCACCCGGCAAAATGATACAATCTTCGGTTGTAAACATGCTAAGGTCTTTATCTTTATGCCAGAGCATGATCACTTCCTGATTCATATCATATTTCAATGCATCATGCATGTCCCTATCGCAATTTGAACCTGGAAAAACAACAACACCGAATTTCATAAAATCATTTTAGTGTGAAGAGCAAAGATATTTCAGATTTTAGATTTTAGATTGCGGATTTTCCAATATCTGTTAACATATTTTCAAATTTATTTTCGGAATCAGGTTTCAAATCTAAAATTCTATCCCCATCCCGGTCCGCCATACTGATAAACCAATATAAACAGGATCGATAACCAAAAAATAACAACGGGGATCCAACGCTGAGGCGGGTATAAATATGTACATGCATGAAAAGCAGCAAACGGAACTATAATGAGTATCCAGTTTTCAAAACCTTCTGCTGTATTATTTAAAAATGGAATAAAAAGAGCAAACAAAAGATAGATAAGCATAAGGCTCCAGTTCTTGCGAACCTGGATTAGCATCTTTCTTAAATTTTCCTGGACAAAATAACCGCCGATAAGAAATGGAATGATCAATAAAATACCTCCGATCGCCAGCCACAACGATTGTCCGGGTGAAGGCAGTGCAACGTTGATCGGCTGAAATAAATGTAACCATGACCATTTATTTGAAAAAAATAAATAAGCTGCATAAAAATAGTAAGGGGTTGTAACTCCCAGCAAACAGATCGCCCATTCATTCAACCGGACGCTCCGCATTACCAGCAATGCAAAAATGAGCCAGAAAAATAAAATTATTGATGGAAAAAAAATAAACGAACTGATACCAACTGCTACGCCAATATTATAAACGGTGCTTTTGATCGAGTATTGATTTGAAATTTTAAACAGCTCCGAAAAAATAAAAAGCACTAAAGTGTTTACCATTAATGGCGCAGAAAAACGATTCCATTCAGGCATCAGCGATGTAATAACAAGGTAGGCAGTTGCGGGTAAAAAATTTAACCGCTGCATCATTCGGTTCTTGTTGATAAGGCTGTTTAGTTGTAAGGCTTGCGTAAAAAGAAAGAAGTAGGTTATTACCGCAAATAGCATCCCTTCATTTTTGCTAAAAGATTTTAGAAAGCTAACGGCTTCACGGTAAAGTATTGCGGCATTATCGGCAAGTTCAGGTGGCGGGGCTGGGTTTGTGAAAATTGGTAACTTAATAAGTATACCCATCACAAACAGGAAAAGAATGTTAGCTGGTGTTTTTTGTTTAAATAGGCCGATCACAGATAATGGATTGTGAATTGTATATGGTTAGAGTTAAGTGACAATTTTGTTTTGGTATCATTACTTACTTACATTCTCTACCTACAACTCACTATTTAATTAAATTCAATTTTCGCAAAGCAAATATAGTTACGATAAAAACATGGTACAATAAACTGTTTTGCACTTATTTGTTTTCCATATTTCGGCAAGAACTCATGTCCTTTATCAAGCCCCCTTAATGTGGGGTTGCGGGTAATTTGTCCGTCAGGTGTCAGAGAGAAGTCATTCAACAAAAGACTCTTTTTCTCCTGCATATTAAAAAGAAAATGCAGTTGGCCACCCGTATTCATTACATTGTAAGAAATACGATAATCCGACTCATCATCGAATTGATCTTTCCTGATAATATTGCTCCATTCAAGTTCTCCCTTATTTGTAAAAAGAAGAATAGCCAAATTTTCAGCATGATAACGTACAGATTGATTGTTGTTGCCAGTATTTCGCCATGAAGAATAATATGGCGAATAATAGTCATATGGGTACGCAAACGGAGAGCCATACATATAATCCCAACGATTCCAGGCAGAAGAACGGGAAGTAGTATAATAAGCCTCGGCGCTAACTAAAAAGCCTCCATCTTTTTTAATGAAAATATCCCTTATGAAATAATCATTGAAAGCCATTTTAGCATTTGCATCACCTTTTGCTTCATTCCGTAAATCGTCACTAAACTCAAAAGACTTTTCCAACTCTGGCTTCCACATGTTCCTGTTCATTGCTAAAAAATAAATACCTGCAATATTCCCGCGTTTTTGGCCATAATACAAAGCGTTGAGAAGATAGCGCTGATTAGTATTATCTACTTTTATTTTCAGTTCATCCAGATAAGTTTTTTCAAGTTTCAGGGGATAATAAATAAAACTATCTTCCATTGCTCTCTTTATGATCAGGCTGGCATTGGAAATGCTTTCGTTTGACGATCGATAAAATTTTGTGAAAACAAGATTGCCATCATTGTCCACAAGGAATTCGCCTAAGTGCTCATTCCGATCGTCCATCGGCATTGTAAGGATTGTTTTTTTTTGTAATTCCAGGTTGTTGTTATATAATTTGGTAGTAATAAGAAACTTTTCCCTGTTCTTACTGTTGATCTTGAATACAACTATTTTTTGCTTATCCTCACTTGCCAAAACTGTGTATATTTTATTATTACCAGATCCGCCAAGAGAAGTAGTATCCAACTCTACAGGGTCGGACATTTTTTTCCCCATTCCATCAAGCTTTACTGCAGCGCAGTGTACAATATTTCTTCTCTGGTACTCGTAAATAGCATAAATATGATCAGTATAAGTAAAGAAGTCAACATTGATCATTCTGTCATCAGGTAAATATTCATGCTTAACCTTCTCGATCATTTTCATCTCGTTATCATAAAGACAAATAAAACTTTCGTTTCTTATATTTTTATAAATGAGATAGTTGTTTCCCATTTTACCAATGATCTGAAAGTCCATTTTCCGTGAATCATCACGATCTGGTTCAGAAATAAGAATACGCTGCGCATTTACAGAGCTAAAAAAACATATTAAAAAAAAGAAGAAGCTCAGCCGGCAAAGCAATTTCATAGAAGCCATTTTTTACCGTTTAAAGTTACAGGTTGTTGTGCAATTCTATTCATGATGAAATGATAAAGATGCGGTTTTTCATTTTTTTACACGAAAGGAAAAAATTGTCCGACAACAGATATATATTTTGCAAAAAACAGGCCGGTTAATAAACAATGGTTTTCTGATTTGCATTATTTCATTTTACCTATACCTTTGTTGGTTAACCCGTACACCTTATTGTACGGGCATAAAAGAAAATTTTTCGTGAGAATCCCCACCAATAGAGTTACACTAGCTGGTTTACTAGTAGCGATCGGTATAATATATGGAGATATAGGCACATCTCCTTTATATGTATTTAGCGCAATTATAAAAGGAAAAACCATTTCCGAAGAATTAATACTTGGAGGTTTATCCTGTATCATCTGGACGCTAACCCTGCAGACTACCATTAAGTATGTGATCCTGACTTTGCGGGCTGATAATAATGGTGAAGGTGGTATGTTTTCCCTGTTCGCTCTAGTAAGACGTCATGGTAAATGGGCCGTGATACCAGCCATGATGGGTGGCGCCGCAGTTTTATCCGAAGGAATTATTACCCCTCCCATTTCTGTGACTTCGGCTATCGAAGGTCTCAGGCAAATAAAATTATTTAGTGATATTGGTCAATGGACCATCGTAGGCATTGTTCTTTTTATTCTTGTCATTCTTTTTTTCCTTCAACAATTCGGGACTTCTGCTATTGGCCGTTTTTTTGGACCGGTAATGCTTGTCTGGTTTACCATGCTTGCAGTTCTTGGGTTAGGTCATATACTTGATAGTATCACAGTTTTGAAAGCATTTAATCCCTACTATGCTATTAACCTTTTGACACAGTATCCACGGGGGTTTTGGATACTGGGAGCTGTGTTTCTTTGTACTACTGGCGCCGAAGCGTTATATAGTGATCTTGGGCATTGCGGGAGAGGCAATATTCGTATGTCATGGATCTTTGTAAAAAGTTGCCTTATTCTTAATTATTTGGGTCAAGGCGCATGGCTACTTAATCATGTAGGTTCTTCAGTTGATCCAAACATTAATCCATTTTATGCTTTAATGCCGGACGGATTCAGATTGATTGGAATTCTCATTGCTACAGCCGCCACCATTGTTGCAAGCCAGGCTTTAATTTCTGGCTCCTTTACATTGATCAGTGAAGCGATGCGATTAAATCTTTGGTCAAAACTTAAGATCAATTATCCAACAGAAGAAAAAGGCCAGCTATTTATACCAGCTGTAAATATGTTATTGTTCCTTGGTTGTTGCGGTGTGGTTTTGTATTTCCAGAAAGCACAAAACATGGAGGCAGCATACGGTCTTACTATCAACTTTGGTATGTTGATGAATACAACGCTTTTCTCTTATTACCTATTTACACAAAGAGCTCCACGACAATGGATAGTTCTTTATCTAATAGTATATCTTACAGTTGAGTTATCATTCCTTACTGCCAATCTTAACAAGTTTACACATGGTGGCTATGTGTCATTTATGATAGGAGGCATTTTATTTATTACTATGTATATATGGTACAGGGCAAGAAAGATCAAAAACCGCTATGTGGAGTTTGTAAGATTAGAACATTACATTCCTAAGATTCAGGAACTGAGCAATGACAGGTCGGTGACTAAATATGCAACTCACCTTGTTTATATGACAAGTGCCAACAACCCGAAAGAGATCGAGCACAAAGTCATTTACTCCATATTGAATAAGAAACCAAAACGAGCTGATATCTACTGGTTGGTTCACGTTGACACATTGGATGATCCGTACACAAGTGAATACAAAGTGGATCACATTATTCCAAATGATATTATCAGAATTGAATTCAGGCTTGGCTTCAGGGTGCAGCCAAGAATTAATTTGATGTTTCGCAAAGTGGTGGAAGATCTGGTGGCCAATAAAGAAGTGAACATTTACAGTCGTTATGAAAGTTTGGAACGCAGCAATACAGTTGGCGACTTCCAGTTTATTGTAATGGAAAAATATTTAAGCCAGGATAATGAACTTCCGTTCTGGGAAAGGGTCGTGATGAAATTTTATTTCTGGTTAAAGGAGATCAGTTTATCTGAAGAAAAAGGATTTGGACTTGATCTATCAACTGTAACTGTAGAAAAATTTCCGTTGATAGTAGCACCGGTATCAACAGTAAAATTGAAAAGAATAGTAGATGAAGATGAACTATAAATAAAAAATAATCATTCGTTTTCTCTTTCCTACTTTTGCCAATCATATTATTAGACCCGTCATTTGAAATCTGCTCCGGGTCGCAATTATGTCGTTAAATATCAAAAAGGTTTCCCCCTTAGGTTTATTAGTTGCTCTTGGTATTATTTTCGGAGACATAGGCACCTCGCCGCTCTACGTGTTCAACGCCATTATTGGGTCAAAAATTGTTTCTGAGCAATTGATCATCGGCAGCCTTTCGTGTATCATTTGGACTTTGACATTACAAACCACCATCAAATATGTAATACTTACTTTAAAAGCAGATAACCGTGGTGAAGGTGGCATCTTCTCATTATACGCACTTGTAAGAAGAAGAAGAAGATGGTTAGTAATTGCTGCTATGATCGGCGGCGCAGCATTGTTGGCTGATGGTATGATCACCCCTCCTATTTCTATTACGTCAGCTATTGAAGGTTTGCGACTGATCCCACGATTCAGTGACGTATCGCAGCAAACAATTGTTTTAATGGTCCTTGGAATTATTACAGTGATATTTTTTTTACAGCAAGTTGGCACCGCTTCAATTGGAAAACTTTTCGGACCAATAATGCTGATATGGTTTTTGATGCTTGCTACGATGGGCTTTCTTCACTTCCTGGATGACTGGAATATTTTTAAAGCGCTGAACCCCTATTATGCAATCGATCTGCTCACTAATTATCCCAAAGGATTTTGGATACTTGGAGCTGTATTCCTTTGTACCACTGGAGCTGAGGCATTGTACAGTGATCTTGGTCACTGTGGACGTGGTAATATCAGGGTCTCTTGGATATTTGTAAAATCATGTTTGATCATAAATTATGTTGGACAAGGTGCATGGCTGCTTGCAAACTATGAGGGCAAAGGTTTTGATGTATCACAATTAAATGCTTTTTATGGCATCATGCCACAAGGATTCAGGATCATTGGAATTGTCATTGCTACAGCAGCTGCTATTATTGCGAGCCAGGCATTGATCTCCGGGTCGTTTACACTTATCAGCGAAGCAATGCGTTTAAATCTTTGGCCAAAAGTAAAGATCCGCTATCCATCGGAAGAAAGAGGACAAGTCTATATTCGTGCAATTAATTTTTTACTGTTTACAGGGTGCGTTTCCGTTGTCCTATATTTTCAGCGTTCATCAAGAATGGAAGGGGCTTATGGTCTTGCCATAACGCTTTGCATGATCGCCACATCAATACTTTTCGCCAACTTTCTTGTACTACGAAGAACTAACCCGATCCTCGTTTATCTTTATCTCGCAGTATATTTTACCATTGAGGTCTCATTTCTTATTGCCAATCTTGAAAAATTCCCTCATGGTGGTTATGTCGCATCTATTGTTGGTGGTTTACTTTTTTCCACCATGTACATTTGGTACAGGGCAAGAAAGATCAAGAATCGCTATGTGGAGTTTGTCCGGTTAGAAACCTATATTTCAAAAATACAAGAGTTAAGTAGGGATAAAACTATAGCTAAGTTCGGCACTCACCTTGTTTATCTAACCAGCGCTGATAACCCGAAGGAGATCGAGCATAAGATCATTTATTCAATACTAAATAAGAAACCAAAAAGAGCCGATATATATTGGTTTGTGCATGTGGATACTATGGATGATCCTTATACTTGCGAATACAAAGTAGAACACATTATTCCAAATGACATCATTCGTGTTGATTTTAAATTAGGCTTCAGGATACAGCCAAGGATCCATATTTTATTTCGACAAGTAGTAGAGGCATTGGTGTTAAACAGGGAAATAAATATTTCCTCAAAATATGAAACGGCAGACAGCAAAGCAAAAGCAACAGGAGACTTCCAGTTCATAGTAATGGAAAAATACCTGAGCCATGATAATGATCTGCCTTTCTTTGAACGTATTGTTATGAATTTTTATTTCTGGCTTAAAGAGATCAGTTTATCTGAAGAAAAAGGATTTGGTCTTGACCAGAGTAATGTAACTGTTGAAAAATTCCCGCTCATCATTGGCGAAGTAGAAAGATTACCACTACGAAGAATACTTGATCAATAAAAGAGTTGTTATATGTAAAGACATTAGTTTCATTTAAAACTATTATCTTTTCTATCTTAACTGCTATCTCCTTTGCCCCATTTTATCTATTATATCGTTGGAGGAATTATCCTCCTTTCAATACTTGTCTATTTTTTCCAGGAGAAATTTATTTTCAAACCGGAAAAACTAAAACAGGATTTTGAATTCAAATACGATGCGCCTTTCAGAGAGTATTTTTTTGATATAGAACCCGGCGTAAGAATTAATGGGCTCCATTTCTTTCGGGAACAACCAAAAGGACTCATACTTTATTTTCATGGTAACACAAGAAGTATAAAAGGCTGGGCAAAATATGCAAGAGATTTTTATCGCTATGATTATGATGTAGTGTTGTTGGACTACCGCGGTTTTGGAAAAAGTACCGGCAAACGCAGCGAAAAAGAAATGCTCAGCGATATGCAGTTTATTTATCAAAAATTAAAAGAACAGTACAAAGAAGATTATTTAATAATTTATGGACGAAGCTTGGGAAGTGGCTTTGCCTGTAAACTGGCTGCAGATAACAGCCCACGTTACTTAATTCTCGATGCCCCTTATTATAGTTTTAGAAAAGTAGTGGAAAGATTTTTACCCATTTTACCCGTAAGGTGGGTACTACGGTTTCAATTAAGAACAGATAAATGGATACACAAAGTAAAATGTCATACCTATATTATACATGGCACAAAAGATCTTTTGATACCAATTTCTCACAGTGAAAAGCTTCAAAAGATCAATCCAAGATTGATAACCCTGATCCGCATTCACGGCGGCCATCATAATGATCTCCCTTCATTTGATGAGTACCACAATTTTATCAGGGATATTTTGAAATACTGATCCTGGCACAGCGAAATTTTCCCATTGTTAAGGAATCTATAATTAACAGCTTTTAGAGTTACATGGATTATTGTTTGAACGTATTACTTGTAAATGGAGGTATATATGAGAAAAATCTATACATTAATCACTCTTGGGTTTGTCTTGTTAGTTGCGGGTTGCAAAACCGCTTCTAAACTTTACGACAAAGGAAATTATGATGAAGCTGTTCAGTTAGCTGTAAAGAAGCTGCAGAAAAAACCTGATGATGAAATGAGAGCATTGCTTCAAAGTGCTTATCAATATGCGGTGAATGACCATGAAACCCGTATTCGTCAACTCAGTAATAATACAAACGATCTAAAATGGGAATGGATCTATTCAGAATATGCCTCATTGCAGAAACTCTATGAAGCGATCCATCGTTCTCCTGAAGCATTGGCGATCGTAAATCCTGCAGACTATTCGTCTTACCTCCACACATATGCTGACAAAGCGGCTGACACAAGATTTCAGCGTGGAATGATGTGGATGGATAAAAACGATAAACTGAGTTTCAGAAATGCATATAATGAATTTGAAGTAGCGTTACAATACAGACCTGGCGATCTTACTTTTATTGAAAGAAAAAATGAAGCATATGAAAATGCAGTGATCAATGTGGTGGTAATGCCACTGGAAAATAACCGTTTCCGGTTTAGTTCTTACAACAATTACGAGATCACAAATTTTGAAAATGACCTGTTGCGCCAGTTACAATATAATACAGGCAACCAGTTTGTGAAATTCTATAGTTCATGGGATGCAGACAGTCGTAATATCCGGGCTGATCAGTTTGTTGATTTTCGTTTTAGCACTTTTGACATTGGCAGAACAAGAGATGAAAGAAGCACAAAAGAAGTCTCAAAGGATATTGTTATAAAAGAAACAGTTTATCGCCCTGATTCAATTGTAAAAGAGTACAAAAAAGTGTTTGCAAAAATTACAACTATAAATAGAACGATGTTATCTGAAGGTAACTTGCAGATAAATGTCCGTGATGCCAGTGGTCGGTGGCTGTGGAGTGATGATGTTCGCGGTAATCACAGTTGGTGTACAGAATTTTCAACTTACACGGGAGATGAAAGAGCTTTGAGTGAAAGTGATAAGCAACTTGTAAACCGCAAACAGGATTATCCACCGAATGAAGACGAAATAACCAGGTGCATAATAAATGAAATAAACAGTAATATGCCTGGCAGAGTAAGAAATTATTTTAGTCGCTTATAGGTCTCAATATAGGTTTAATGGAAGGACATGATTCGTTCATGTCCTTTTTTGTTTTCATCTTTGCCGGTAATGAAGATCAATTATAAAAAAATTTGGAAATGGTTTAAGATCCTTGCCATTGTTTATGTTCTCAGTGGTGTCGTACTATATTTTTTGCAGGACTATGTTCTTTTTCATCCGGTCTCACTGAAAAAGGATCACAACTATGATTTTCCTGAAAAGCATAAGGACATCAATATTCCGATCACTGAAAATTCCAATTTGAATATTGTTCAATTTTTTTCTACTGATACAATAACAAAAGGAGTAGTTCTATATTTTCATGGAAATAAAAAAAATATATCCTGGTATGCAAAGTATCCTCCTTACTTCACAAAACATGGATATGAAGTTTGGCTAATTGATTATCCCGGGTTTGGAAAAAGTACCGGCAAGCTCACCGAACAAACCTTATACAATTGGGCAAATTATATGTACAATTTTGCCCGTACTAGATTCAGTGCTGACAGTATTATTATTTATGGAAAAAGTATGGGTACCGGCATTGCTGCTCATCTTGCGTCAATACAGCCCTGCAAAAATTTGATCCTTGAAACTCCTTATTATGATTATCCTTCCGTCATCAAGCATTATCTCCCCATTTATCCAATTGAATGGATCTTACATTACAAGATCCCTACTCATGATTATATTGAAAAAGTATTAGCCCCCATCACAATTTTCCAGGGTACAGACGACTGGCTGGTGACATACAATAATGCAGAAAGATTAAAACCATTTTTAAAAGTGGGAGATGAATTCGTAACAATTGAAGGTGGTAGCCACAATGACCTTTATAAGTTTAAAGAAACTATTGAGAAATTAGATTCGTTATTGAAAGATTAATTACTCCTCCAGCGTCGTCTTATTATTTCCAACTTTCAATTTATACCCCACACCTATCTTCAAAGCATAGTTTTCTTTTCCATGACTGACGGGGAAATCAAAACACACTGGATAATCATATTCAGCAACTGCATCCCGGATGATCTCATATACAGTTTGCCCGAATGGTTTTTCAGTATCTTTCATATCAGTAAATCCCCCGACAATAAGTCCCGCCAGTTTATCAAGTTTGCCACTACGTTTTAACTGGTACATCATGCGGTCTATATTATATAAATACTCTCCCACATCTTCAATAAAAAGAATCCTGCCTTTTGTTTTAATATCCGATTCTGTTCCGACAAGATGAGCCAGCAATGCAAGATTGCCACCAACCAATTCGCCTACCCCCTCTCCTTTTCTATTGAATTCATGTTTTTTGCATTGATATTTTATTTTTTTTCCCTGGAGTACATGCCATAGTGATTGCACAAATTCATTTTTAAATCCATCTTCATTAAATGCATTTGCCATCGGTGCATGCAATGTCGAGATAGAATAATTGCGATAAATATGTGAATGAAGGATCGTCACATCACTAAACCCAATGATCCATTTCGGGTTCTTTTTAAAATTTGTAAAATCTATTTTATCTATGATCCTGGTAAGACCATAGCCACCTCTTGCACATAAAATAGCCTTTACATTTTCATCGCCCAGCATGTGTTGAATATCTTCTATTCTTTCTTCATCCGTTCCTGAAAAATAATGATACTGCTGTCCGATAGTTGTTCCGACCTTAGTAGTAAAACCCCAATCTTCATTTATAACGCGTATGCATTCTGAAACTTTTTCTACCGGCATCAAACCGGCGGGGCAAACCAATCCTATCGTATCTCCTTTTTGTAAGTAGGGAGGAATTTTGATCATTGTTAAATTGTTGAATTATCGAATTGCTAAATTGTTGAACTGAAGTTCAAATAACAATTTAGCCATTTATCAATTTGTCATTAAATCTCTTTTAAAATAACATCATCCGGAGAAATAGCTAGCCGATGCTTCACCCCGCATTTTAATGCATAATTATTTCTTTGATGACCAACAGGAAAATCAAAACAAACAGGATAATGATAGGCTTTTACCTTTTCTAACACAACATCCTGCAACGTTTTTCCGAAATCATCAGAATCCTCATCTACTTTTATCTTAAACCCACCAACTATCAATCCTTTTAACTGAGACAATTTTCCTGTACGCTTCAAATTCCAGAACATTCGGTCAATGCTATACATGTACTCCCCTGTATCTTCTACAAATAAGATCTTTCCGGCAGTATTGATATCCGATCTTGTTCCCGCCAATGTTTCGAGCATTTTTAAATTGCCTCCAATTAAAACCCCATCAGCAGTTCCCATCTTGTTTTGTTGATTTGGTGTAACAGTGTATTTCATTTTCTTTCCACTTAATGCCAGTTGAATAGATTCAATGGTTTCAATTTGTATAGGTTCTGCTAAACTCCAGTCATCCGGAAAACTGTTACACATTTTTGAATGGATGGAAGCAATGCCAAAATTTTTATTGAGATGAGAATGAAAAACAGTGACATCACTAAAACCGATGATCCATTTAGGTTTTGATTTAAATTTTTCCCAGTTTAATTTATCAATAATACGGACAACACCATAACCACCCCTGGCACACATGATGGCTTTTATTTTGGGGTCATCAAGCATTTTCTGAAAATCCTTTGTTCTTTCTTCGTCTGTTCCCCCAAATGTAAAATCTCTTTTATTGATCGTTTCCCCGATCTGGATCTTATAACCCCAGCTTTCCATTTTTTGTACAGCAGATCGAATCTCCTCAGTAGTGATATAACCAGCCGGCGCAGTGATCCCAATAATATCTCCGGTTTTTAAAAAAGCAGGAGACACAAATAAGGCATCATCCTCAATCGCCTGAAATTTAGGTAATGCAGGTAAGTAAGAAGCCGTTAGTGCCCCGATGGAAGATTGAATAAAACTCTTTCGCTTCATGGTTTAAAGTTATCAGTTTTATGGCAGCTGACAGATTTTGCAGACGAATAGCTGAAGTTCGTCGCATCATTTTCAGTATTCATAAAAATAAAGGTCTTTACTCATTACCTTGCCGGGATGGGTGCATCATGGTATTCAAAAAAATGGGTAACGGTATTATTGCATGCTGTAGCATGGCTCTTTTTATTTTCATTACCCTTTTTATTGCGGCCATCAATGAATAATGCTCAACCAGCGTCCGAGGAGCAACATTCAGCAACAATTATACTGCGATATATACTGCATGATATTATGTATATAGGCTTCTTTTATCTGAATGCCGGTTTTCTTATACCTAAATTCATTTACAAGAGAAAATATAAAGAATATGCACTTGCCATCACTGTTTCATTTCTCTTTTTATTGTTTCTTGGGTGGCTGCTCATTTTCGGAATAATGGGCCAACGGGGGTTTAATTTAAGCGGTCATATTTTATTTAATTTCTTTTTCTTTCTTTTCTTTTTTGCAGGAAGCACCGCATACAAGCTAACTATGGATCGTGCCCGTGCTGACCGTATTGCCCGGGAAAAACAAACCGAAAATCTTAAAACAGAATTATCGTTGCTTCGTTCACAGGCAAGTCCGCATTTCATGTTCAATGTGTTGAATAATATGGTAGCATTAGCAAGAAAAAAGTCTGATCTGCTTGAACCTTCCTTATTAAAATTCTCTTCCCTGATGCGTTATATGCTTTATGAGGCGGATGAAGAAAAGGTATTGCTCGAAAAAGAAATTGATTACCTACATAGTTATATCGATCTTCAGCAACAGCGTTTTGGAAAAAATGTACAGGTAAATGTTGACCTTGAAGCAGTGGATTGTAATTACGAAATAGAGCCGATGCTACTGATCCCCTTTGTTGAGAATGCGTTTAAACACGGCACCGGGATGATCGAAGATGCGATGATATGCGTTCAATTAAAAGTGGAAAAAGGACTGATAAATTTTACAGTTCAGAATAAATTTTCCCCTGCCTCAATTGAGATCAAAGACAAAATTTCCGGTATTGGTCTTACCAATGTAAAAAGAAGATTAAATTTATTATACGGAAATAAACATAAATTGGTGATCTCACAAAAGGATAGCTGGTTCAATGTTTCACTTCAATTAAATCTATCGTAATGCTTCGTTGTATCGCTGTTGATGATGAACCGCTGGCGTTGGAGCTGCTGGAAGACAATATCAGCAAAGTACCTTACCTCCAATTAGTGGCTAAATGTAGCAATGCAATGGAAGCAATGAAGGTATTGCAACAGCAACCGGCTGATCTTATTTTTTTAGATATACAAATGCCTGGGCTTACCGGTCTTCAGTTTATACAAAGCATGACTGAAAAGCCAATGATCATTCTGATCACGGCTTATGAAAAATATGCCCTTGAAGGATTTAATCTTGATGTGACGGATTACCTGGTAAAACCGGTTTCATTGGATCGCTTTGTAAAAGCCTGCAATAAAGCAAAAGAGCTTTATGAGTTAAAAAACCGAACAAATAAAGAAGCCGTTTCAAATCCTGATTATTTTTTTGTCAATGTTGATTATAGCCTGTTAAAGGTCAACTTTAATGATATAAAGTATATCGAAGGCTTGAAAGATTATATCAAGATTCATTTAAAAAGCACATCCAGGGCCATTATTACCAGGATGGCAATGAAAGCGATTGAAGAAGAACTGCCTGTGGCTAAATTTTTGCGGATACATAAATCATATATTGTATCGCTGGAACATATTACGGCAATAAGGAAGAATTCTGTTTTTATCGATGAGATGGAACTACCCGTAGGAGAAAATTTCAGGGCGGCGGTTCTTAATTTAACAGGCCGACAGGATTAATTGGAGAAAATTTTGACCCGCCACTATTTCGACGCTACTTTTTTCGATTTTGTCGCATTTAGCAGGTGGCAATTAAGGTTGCTAAATAGTTTTGGGAACTGATTTTGAAAACAAATATCATTATTTAATAAATCAAAAAAATCATTATGAAAAGATTGTTTTATCCCGTTGCAGCTATTGTTATTATGGTTGGTTCAGCATTTACTGTGCTTAAATCACAGGACTGGAAAATTGCCGACAATTATTCGGTTAAATTTAATGGCGGCGACCCTTCTGGTGAGTTTAGCGGATTAAAAGGAACCGTAAGTTTTGACCCGACCAATCTTGCCTCATCAAAATTTGATGCAACTATAGATGTAGCTACCATTAACACAGGTAATGGAATGAAAAACACACATGCCAAAAGCGATAAATGGTTTGATGCAGAGAAATATCCTGTCATCAGATTTAAATCATCTGCTATTACAAAAACTGCTGACGGCTACGAAGCAAAAGGAACTCTTGATATGCATGGCGTGCAAAAAGATATCACTATCCCTTTTACTTTTGAGAACAACACATTTAAAGGAACTATCCAGGTAAATCGTTTGGATTATAACATCAATGTAGCAGAACCTGCACATGGCTCAGCTACATTCAAAGTTGATATTACAGTTCCGGTTACAAAAGCATAGGGCAAATGTTTAAAAAAATGTTTTATCACGGTATTAGTGCAGGTATACTGTCAGCCGCTGCCTGCATTATTTACAACCGCATATATTTCTTTGCAACGGAGGCTGATTTTTCCAAAGTGATCAATATTCCCGTTATTACCGGCATTAACCTGTTTGCCTGTTTGCTTGCAGCAGCAGGTTATTGGGCATTTAAAAAATTACTGAAAAAAAATGCTGAAATATTTTTCAATCTCACTTTCACTATCCTTTCCTTTGCCAGTGTAGTATATCCGGTTTCAGTTTCATTGCCATTAGATATTAAATTCCCGGAACTGTTTCCTGGTCTTACTGTGCCAATGCATTTTTTCCCTGCTCTTGCCTGGTTTACTCTCAGGCCATTATTTATAAAAGAAAATGAGCTTAACTTGTCTTAAATTTATAATTCAAAAACACAAAAATGAAAATCAAGAATTATGTATTGCCTGCTATGATTGCATTATCCAGTATATCTATTGTTCAGGCACAAACTGTTGATGAGGTCATCAGCAAACATGTTGAAGCTATTGGCGGAAAAGAAAAACTAAGCCAGGTAAAGTCTCTTTACACGGAAAATACAGTGGATGTTATGGGTAATGCAGCTCCGCAAAAAGAATACCTCCTGGAAGGAAAAGGATATAAAAATGAATTAGATTTTAATGGAACAAGCATTGTACAATGTTACACAGATAAAAGCGCCTGGATGGTAAATCCAATGGCAGGTGGAACTGACGCACAAGCATTGCCTGATGCAGCTTATAAGTCTGGTAAGCCGCAAATATATCTTGGCGGTGCCTTGATCGACTATGCTGCAAAAGGTTATAAAGCTGAATTGGTGGGAAAAGATGGCGGAAGCTTTAAAATAAAAGTAACCGGTGATGGCAATGAAACCTATTACTTTATTGATCCTACAAGTTATTATTTAACTAAAAGCATTATTAAAGGTGAAGTAATGGGTCAGTCAGTTGAAATAACCACTACTTATTCTGATCATAAGAAAACTGATTTTGGAATTGTTTTACCATACGCTAAAAACATAGATATGGGCGTGTTCCAAATGTCTCAAAAAACAGCAAAGATCGAGGTGAACAAGGCAATTGATCCTAAGATCTTCGAAATCCCCAAATAAACAATTGTTAGTTATAAATTCTTGTTACGGGTACCAATGGTACCCGTTTTTTTTCCACTAGTCAAGCTCAAGAAAATTCGTCGCTACATTTTACCAACTTGTCTCATTTGAACCGTTCGGGAGCCGACCGGATTATAGCTTTGCGTCTGATTTATTAAATAAAATCAACACATGAAAAAGATCGCTTTACTAACAGCTTTGATGATAATAACTGCAGTGGGAATACAAGCTCAATTTCCCAGTGGGAATGCTAAAGGCCAGAAACCCCCTGACATGGGCCATGTATACGGAAAAATTACAGATAGTACTGGTGCTGCAATAAATAGCGCATCTGTTTTATTACTCCAAAGCCGTTATGATACTGTTACTAAAAAAAGAAAAGATGTATTGCTGAAAGGACTAACAACTAAAAGCAATGGTGAATTCAGCTTCACAGATCTTCCCATGTTTGGCCAGATGAAATTGAAAATTTCTGCTACTGGTTATAAACCTGTTGAGCAGACTGTTGCGTTTCAAATGAAGATGGATGCAAATGCTC
>Ga0207686_10000726_pt1 | contig 20471 bp, 19 predicted proteins | sample KBSM24metaG_FD_184396 | JGI IMG/M metagenome (GOLD analysis project Ga0207686, IMG submission 184396) | Miscanthus rhizosphere microbial communities from Kellogg Biological Station, Michigan, USA - KBS M2-4 metaG (SPAdes) (version 2) | ecosystem: Host-associated > Plants > Roots > Rhizosphere >...
GAGCCGGTGTGATAGACGACCCAATCGTTCGCGCCATTTGCCGCGACACGCGCCGGGCCGAGGAAAATCATTACGTGATAAGGAAATTTCTGCACCCACGGTTGATAGAAGAAAAGCAGATCGCCCGGTTGCGCTTCGCGGCGATCGCGCGTAACAAAGAAACTGTTGAAGTTTTTCAGCGACCGCCCGTCGGCAAACTCTGAGAAACGGCCGTTGCGCAAATCGCTTTCACTGAACGAACCAAAATCGGTGCGAAAGATTTTCTCGCCCAGCGGATTATGATCGAGATCGAACTCGCCGATGTCCGAGGCCACGGTCTCGTAGCCCGGACCCATCTTCTGAAACCAGGGCCGATCGTGATGGCGCAGCGCCTCCCGAATCGCGAAGCGCGCCAGCCCGGCGCAATCACGCTGGTCTTCATTCCATTGATCACTCAGTCGATAGAATTGATTTTCGCTGATGAAGGTAAACCAGCGGCGAAAGCTGTCGCGATCCTGATAAGTGCGCAGCTCGACCACATCAGGAATCCCGTCGTTGTCTGAGTCAAGAAGTTCTGTCCTGGAAACTGTCGTCGATGATGAGAAGCTGCCTGACGCCTGACTCCTGACTCCTGATCCCTGTCTTTTAGAGGCGGGTGCCCCTCCAACGTCTGGGGTGCGACGAAGTCGGGTGTAACCCCAGGCGAGCGATGCAGTGGAAACGAAAATCACGCCCGCCAGCGCTAACCAGCGTTTTGAAGGGGCACGCATTTGCAGGGGTTCTAGCATTGCCGCCTAGATTACGTTGGAGAAGTTATCCGAAGTACGCGGATGCTATCACGAGTCGGTCAGGTGGGCCACTACAATGTTCGCGTTGGTACGGCGCGGCGTAATGTGGATTTCCTCAGTGCGCGAAACGCATGTTAAGCTGCGGACGCATACCCCCGACAGCCGCTCGAGTTAGCTTGCGAAAACTTTTGTCAGAGCCCTGAGCCCCTCGGCAGCCGCAGACATGCCGAAAGCAAACACCAACCCGGAAGCAATTCTTGAAGCCATCAAGAAAATCGATGTGCTGTCCGAACTCCTCGACGAAAAAAACAAGAACAACCTGAAGATGATTGCCGAAGGCAAAATTGCCGGAGGCAAGCAGATTGGTCCGTACGCGCGTTTGCTGACCTTCTCACCCGGTGAAGTGATCATGCACGAAGGCGACTGGGGCGGAAACACTTTCTATTTCTCGCTCGACTCGGAACTCGAAGTTCAAGCGACCGACAGATCGGGACAACTAAAAACGGTAGGCAACGTGCCGCCCGGCGCTTGCTTTGGCGAAATGTCGATCCTCGCCGGCGTGCCGCGCAATGCCACGATTTCCTCTGCTCTCGACGGACCGGACACGAACGTGCTCGAAGTGGTGCGTCCAGCTTTACGCCTCTTGAGATCGCTGCGGAAGTTCGCAGAGAAGATCGATACCACTTATCGCAGCCATGGGCTGGGCCGGGTAATTGCCCAGCTGCAAAATACGGTTGGCGATGCACTAACTGCCGTTGAGTTGGTTTCGCTCGGAAATATTTCGCAGTTTTCCGTCTATCCGAAGCATCACCTGCTGGTCAAAGAAGGCGCCCCGATCGATTGCTTGTTCCTGATTCACAGCGGTTGGATTCGGCGCGTGCGGGGCGTGCCGATTTATAAAGAAGTGACCGAGGGAACCGGGGCCGCCGCGAGTGAATTAGTTCCGGAGGACTTCCTGGGAGCTGGAAATTGCCTCGGACTCGAAGCGCTGGGCGGCCAAACCGCATGGGGCCATTCGGCATCGTTAATGGCCCGATCGGAGGTGTTGGAAATTCCTTTGGCTGAACTGCGCGCCAATCCCGAGCTTTGCGATCGAGTCGCCAGGACCTTCGCTGATTTCTCGCTCGCCGATGACGACACCTTACTCTCTAAGCGCGCCGACAAGAGTTCGTTGGCCGCCGCCGAAAAAGAGATCGCCACCGGGATCGTCGACGCGGTCAATCTCCTGGTCATGGACATGGACCTCTGCGTGCGCTGCGGCAATTGTTCGCTCGCGTGTCACAAGGTTCATGGGCAGTCACGCCTCTTGCGCCGCGGTATTCATATCGAACGGCCGGTGCAGCTCAAGAGCACCGCGCACCAGCACGTGCTGTCGCCGTCGGTCTGCATGCACTGCAAAGATCCTGAGTGTCTGACCGGGTGTCCGACCGGCGCGATTTTTAGAGATCCCAAAGGACACGTCGACATCGATAAGCCGACCTGCATTGGCTGTTTCGACTGCGCCACGCAATGTCCTTACAACGCGATCACCATGGTGCCGCGCGACGGCATAAATAGTCCCGGAGTCACGTGGGGTGCGCGATTGGGACAACTGTTCAGCTTTTCTGCACCCGCGCCGCAACCGATCGCCGAAGCGGAAGACATGATTGCGATCAAATGCAATCTTTGTGAGGACACGCCGCTGAATCCCGCCGGCGCGAAACGGCCCGCCTATTCCTGCGAAGAGAACTGTCCGACTGGCGCGCTCGTGCGCGTCGATCCTCGAGAGTATTTCGGTGAGATTGAGAAGACGCTGGGATTGGTGTTTCGCGATCGCAATCACGCGCTGGGGCGCAACATTCACAAGAGCGATCCGCTGGCGCGCGCGTGGCATATCGGCGGCATTGCGGCGACTCTCATTATTACCGTACTGATGATTTGGGCGGCCAGGCATTACGGTTTTAGAGAACCCCTGGCGGGCACGTGGTTGACTTTGCGTTGGCTCACGGGGCTGGCCGGCTTTGCCGGTGTCGCCGGCGTCATGACTTACCCGGCGCGCAAAACAGTCTATCGCCGCCGCGCCGGCGCTTTGCGTTACTGGCTGCTGGCGCATGTTTATCTCGGCATCATCGCGGCCGTGGTGTTGCTGGTGCACGGCGGCAGTCACGGCGGCGGCTTGCTGACTTTGGTGCTGATGCTTTGGTTCGATGCGACGATCCTGACGGGCTTGTTCGGTGTCGCTTGTTACGTGCTCGTGCCGCGCATCATGACCAGCATCGAAGGAGATCCGCTACTGATCGAAGATCTCGAAGGCCGGCGGGCAGAATTGCGGGCCGAACTCGAAAAGATCGACCGCGCCTGTGACGCCGACACGCGCAAATTGATCGACCAGAAAATCAAGAAACATTTCTTCTCAATTTCATACTTACTGAGGCAATACAATCGACGTGAGGAGCTGACCGCGTCCCTGGCAAAAGCGCGTCTGCGATTCAAGGCAGAGATTTTGGCGCCCGCCGCAAAGGAGAAACGCGATCAGATTTTGAAAGCAGTCGAACGCTCGGCCGTCTTGCGTCGCGTCGAGGCGCTGATTTACCTGCACCGGCTGTTAAAGGTCTGGGTCGCGCCGCATGTGATTGCCACCTCAATCATGCTGGCGCTAATGGTCGTTCATATCGTGCAAGTGGTGTTCTTCAACGTGCGTTGAAACAGTGGGCAGTGAGCAGTGGGCAGTGGGCAGTAAACGGGTGCTTTTTCTGACTGCTCACTGCTCACTGCTCACTGCCCACTGATTGACCATGGAAGCAACTTTCATCATCGTCCGCGAAGACTTGCAGCTCGACAGGGCTACCATCGTCGCCGAGGGTCTGCTGTTGGGCCGGCTGCCCACTTGCGAGTTGCTGCTCAATCATCCATCCGTTTCACGTCTGCACGCCGGCATTTCGTTCAGCGATGGCGATTACTACATTCGCACCCTGAGACAGAGCAATCCAGTTGTGCTGAACGGCACGACGCTCATGGATTACGAAGCCCTGGCGCCCGGCGATGTCCTGGGCATTGGCCCATTTGCTCTCAACATCGAACTTGATCAGGGCGTGCTCGTGATCAAGGTATCGCTGCAAATCGCCGCAACTGCCGCCGACTCCGTGCTGCGACGCGAAGCTTCAGGTTATTACCAGTTGCCGACTACCAGCGACCTCGAGTTCCCCTCCGGCGACGTAGACAGGATTGAGGCAGCACTCGAAAAGACAATGCCGCGGGCAAGAAAGCCCAGGCCTCCGACGCAAACAGGTTCGAAAGCACTCGACGTTTTTTGGGATAAGCGAATTACCGCGGCCACCAAAGCCGTCCGGTCTTCGCCGTTGTTTCCCTTGACCGGCAGACCGAGCGGAAAAGCGCAGTCAGTCTGGACAGCGACCACCGATCTGAAAAGACGTTGGCCGGGCGCCATGCTGCTGTGGGGTGTACTTCCAGTCGCGTTGCTGGCCCTCGCCGGCGCTTTATTTTATGCACCGGCATATGCGCCCGCGTCGATCTCGGACGTGCACACCCGGACAAACATGAATCTGTCTCCGCCGATAGCCACGTCAGCGAACGCCGGCGCGTGTACCTCATGTCACGCGCTGCGGGCGAACATGGAAGCAAAGTGCGCTTCGTGCCATACGACCGAGGCCTTCGTGCCCACGGTCATTGCATCGCATGTGAATGCCGGCATCGGTTGTCTTGATTGTCACGCCGAACATCGCGGCGCTGCGTTCAATCCAATCGACGGAGCGCTCCGGTCATGCTTTCAATGCCACACGGACCAGAACCAGCGGACCTACCAGGGCAAGTCGGCAAGAACTCCACACGGCGGCACGTTTGGTTATCCGGTCATCAACGGACATTGGCAATGGAAGGGATTGGACGCCGACGAAATGGCCCAGCGTAAGACTACGCTGCAGCTCGAACGTTTACCGAGTGATACAGACGATCAATGGCGCAGCAAACAGTTTCACGCAGTGCACCTTTATCGGGTGCGTGCCGCCGGATTGGCAGGGAACAAGGAGGGCGAGCTGAGTTGCTCGAGCTGTCACGCGACCCGCGATCCGATTGACCTGATCACGCCCCGCACGACCTGTGCGAAGTGTCACAATGGTCAATTGGATGTCCGCGCGGGCCGGCAAGTCATCGCCTCAGACAAACCGAACTGCACGTCGTGTCACGTGCAACACAACCAGGATAAGCGGCACTGGAATCCGAGTTTGATGGCGAGGGGGCGATAAGATTTTATCCACAGATTACGCAGATTACACAGATTGAAAATTAAGCATTGAATCAATTTGGAACCAGTGTCTTTCTCTTCTTTCTGCCAATCTGTGTAATCTGCGTAATCTGTGGATCGTTCTCACTTCGCCGTGTGACACTTCCCGCAGCCCTTCGGATCTGATCCTGAAATTTTCTGCGCCAGCTCCGGCTTCGCTTTTATCGCCGCATCGTGACACTCAAAGCAGTTGATGTGATAAGCGTGCTCGTTATCCATTTTCAGCTGCTTCCCATCCTTCGTCACCACCGGCAGCTGTTTGCTGTCGTCGCCGGCCTGCAGATGGCATTGGCGGCAGGTTTTGACGGGCGTGGCGGCAGCATCCTTCAACACATCAGCCGTCAGCACGACGTTCCGTTCTGAGGTTGTCAGCGGTGGCTTCAGTTGATCTTTCGGCTGATCGGTGTGATGGCAGAACGTGCACGCCGTCACCGATGCGCCATCAGGATTGTATTTCTTCACAGAGTGCGTTTGGTGATCGAAGGCAACCTCGCCCCACTTGTCGTCGAGGCTGTCGGTATCGAGCTTGACCTTCGTGGGCTGCTCTTTGCTTTCTTTCGGGGGCTGTTGGACAAATGATGGTCGCGCGCCGAACGTCACAACTGAAACAGCCAGCGCGGCCAGAACTGCGATTAGTAATATCAAAATCCGTTTCATCTCAGCCCTCCCTGATCGACAAACGCATTCGCATGTTGGAACGTCATTCAATCCATGTCAAACCCAATTTCGTTGAACGGCAGGTCACGCTCCAATTCGGAAACTCGATCCCGTGTGACAACGGCGGCAATTCTTGAAATCCAGATCGCCGCCAAACGCTCGGCGCCCGTTGTGGCAGGTGGCGCATGAATTGTTACCGGACGGGAAGTGTTCCTGCGCCCGCGGCGAACTCACCTGCCGCCGCTGCGCCAGACCCGGCGTGTAACTGTGGCAGTCCGAACAGCCGAGTCGCTGTCGCGCGCCGTGCTCGCCATGACTGAACGCGATGCGGTAAGCCGGCGAGTCCGTCGGCGTGCGCGTGTACGCCTTCGTCGCATGACACACTCCACAGGCAGCGAGGTCGCGCCCATTCGCCTGTGCGTCAGGCGTATGACACGTGTAACAGCCCGTGTGCGCATTCAAACCTGTCGGGATCGACAACGCGGCGCCGCGCCGCAGAGACGAACTGTGACACGCGACGCAGCCGTTCTTTGGCCTGGCGTTACCCGTCATGTGCTGCGCGTGATCGAAACTGGCGTTGAAGCTCTCTTTGAAACGATCGGGGAAGCTTCGGCGTGGCGGGTCGCTGCCATTCACGTTTTCGTGGCAGATCGAGCACATCGGAATATTTGGCGTCGTGAACTGCGTCAAGTGACAACCGGTGCAGTCCTTGTGACCAGGAAAGTTAGGCCGCGCGGAATTGTCGGCGCGATGATGACAGGCGGTACAGGCGAGCGATGCGTGCTTTGAACTCGTGTGCAGGAATTTTGAATAGTCCTGATCGTTTGTCTGCGATTGCGATAAGCAAACAGACATGACGAGCATTGTGACTATGATTAAAATACGAAGTGCCACCGATTGATCTAACCTCTAACTTCTAATCTCTAACCTCTGCTGTTTTATTGCGCCGCCGCGTCATGACTCGCCGGCGGCTTCTTCGATCCAACGTCCGGCGCGTGGCAATAAACGCAAGCGTTGCTCGTCTTATACTGCGCGAATTCTTCTTCAATCGTGACGACCTTGGGGTAGGTCGTTTTCTTGTTGTCCTTATGACACGTCGTGCAGGCCGCGATCGGCACGTCAGGCGTCAACCCGCGCACACTGGCGGCACGCGTGATGTTGATGTGACACGTGGTGCACTCCATCACGTGCTCGCCCTTACCGCCTTCGTGACTGAACTTTGCAGAAATGCGCTTCGGCATCAGCACTGGCACAAATGTGGTTGCAGTCTTGTGACAACCGCCGCAGTCGTTATTGACTGGTTTCTGATTTTTCCAATGGCAGGCAAAACACGCATCATGACTGCGCGGCGCGGTCTTAAAGAACTTGCGGAATTGATCCTCTGAGTCCGGCGCCGGTAACGGTTGCGCACTCAACAGCTCATCGTTGCGTCGATGACAAACGGTGCAGTTGTTGTAATCCCCCTTCTTTTCATCCGGCACGAACGAAACGCGAAGCAACCTCGGGTTCAAGCGCAGCGACTGCAATATCGCAATCACGTTCTGATGCTTATCGTGTGGAAACTCGATCGTGAACTGACGTTCGTCTTTTGGTTTCGCTGATTGGTCGCCCGCATTAGGTTTGCCGAAAGCGAAACGCGCAGCCTCGCGCGGCGCCGCGCGTAAGTGACACACGGTGCAGACTACCGGGCCGGTCCCGCTCATGGCCTGTCGTGAAAAAAACTGCGGCCGATGACAACGCACGCACGCATCGTGTCCGGGAAAATCGGCGACGTCAGGAAAATCTCGCTTCGCGTTCCAAACGGTTGGAATCTTATGACAGTCGTTGCAGGCTAAACTCTTGTGCTTGTCAGATGAATGAAGGAAGGCCGAATACTTCGCAGGTGCGCCACGGGCCAGACGGGTTTGCGTCGCAGGTTTGTTCGTGCGTGAGCCACGACGGGTTTGCGCAGCCACAATCGCGGCCAGCGCAAATGCAATCGTCAGCACAGCAATGATAGGACGCTTCATAACGCTAGATTTGTGGAGTGGCCGGCTTGACGCCGTTTTTCATCCGGCTTGCACGGCGCGCACAAATAAAAAAGCGGCGTCAGGCCGCCGCAGTCCAAATCAGTTACACACCGGCAGCGGTCGTTCGATCACCTCGCACTTCACCTTCGGATCTTTTTCGTTGGACAAGATGAAAGGCCGGCGCATCGCGATCGAGAGATCGCCAGCCTTAACTTCTCGTTCGCACAGCCAGAGGATGTTCGTCTTGCCAGTCTCGATGGGAACGAGATTCGAAATCGTGTAGGTTCCCGGCTCGATGTCGGTCAGATATGCTGTGCCTTTTCGATCGGTCATGATCGACATCGACGGTTTGCCGCTCAGCGCCTCTGCCTGTTTTAGCAGCGCTTCAACCGTGCGCTGCTTCAGATTGTAATAACCGTCACGAAGGTCCGCCGGCAGATAGTTCGGCAGCCAGCGCCGCGCGATCTCAGGCGTCTTCAATTCCTGCAAAGCCGAGTCGTAAGCATTTTTGAATTCGGGAACCGCGTCGGCACCAGTTACGTCGCGCTCTTCTATCGCCCGGCAGTAAACCGATTCGCAGTCGCCATCTTCCAGCCACTTGATCAGTCGCTGACTCGCGCCTTTTGACCGGTAGTAACACGCGCGCGAGCCAAGCGTCGTTTGCTTTATCGCGTCTGCCAACGATTTATTTTCATCCAGCGAGCCTTTGATTAGAAAGAAGCGTTTGCGCGGCAACTCTTTCGTAGCGTCCGCTGATTTGTATCTGACTTTGAGGCGAATCACACCGCGAGTCGTTTGCGGAGTTTGGGTATGGCCCGCGAATGAAAGTGTCAACAAACCGCCGATTAAGATCGCTGAAAGAAACGCTGTGCGGGTTGAGTTCACGCTCATGCAACGATTGGCGGGTGGTAGCCCGCCTCTAAACGGAGAAGAATTCACTTTCATGTTTAGAGGCGGGCGACTGCCCACCTGCTGCTGCCCTACAAATTCGGACTACGCGGAAACTTCAGGAACGGCAGCCGCACGCCGCGCACGAAGATTTGATCTGAGCGAATATTCTCGGGCGGCGCGTAACCTGCGCCCCCCGCGGCGGCAATCAAATCATCCTGATCGACTCCGTCGCCGCTGATTCCGATCGCGCCCACCAGCACGCCGTTCTTGTATAGCGGCATGCTGCCGGGAAAGATCTGAATTCCATTCGGCAGACTGGGAATCGAAGTGCAGGGCGCGGCGCCGCCGCTTAAAGCCGTTTGCAAACCGGCTTTGATCAGGTCCAATTGCAGACCGACGTTGAAGACGCTCCATTGATTGATCGCCGTGCTGAACGGCCCCGGCGGGGTGTTATTAATGCCGTCGGGAAAGAACGGGCGGTGCAGAAATCCTCCTGCTCGATCCGTGAATGCGACTGTGCCATCCAACTTCAAACCATCAGCACTGGCTCGATCGACGTACGATCCTAAGCCAGCGCCGCGCAGTAACGTGCCGGCGTTGGCATTTGAATAGAAGGCTGCCGTTCGCGCTTTCTGCACCGAAACATCGAACCCGAAAACCGGCGCATCCTGTTGCCGGAAAACACCCAGCACCACGCCGTTAGGATCGACCACCGCAATCGATACGCGCGCGTTACTGCCCAGCGGTTGGCGGATCGCAGCCCGCGTGACGTTCGCCTGCTGCGCGGCGTGCGAAATGATTGTGTTCACGTCAGCCGCCGTCAAAGAATTAGCGGTCACGGGGGAACTGCCGATGAATGGATAGAAACGTGTGTCGACTTCTCCCGCAATGCCACCGACAACCGCCGGTGTAAAGTGAGACGGCAGCGCCCCGCGGATGATGACTGTTGCCGGATCGAGAGCGCCCGGTAGCTCGCTGAAAGGTATAGTTGGCGGCGCCGGAGCATTGGTCACATTCAAATACGCCAGGCGAATGCCGTTAACCAGAATGTTATCGCCGCGAATTAACGCAGGAGCTTCAAAGCCTCGAATGGCCGACACCGCGATTGCTTCTTCGTACGGTTGATCGAAATCTGAAGGGTCACGATCGACCGTGTACACGCCATCGCCTTCAATGCCGACACCGCCGACGGCTTCACCATTTTTGTAGATCGGCGCGCTGCCGGGATCGCCGCTGAGACCAAGCGGCAAGCCGGGAGTTTTAATATCGGAACAGGGCAAAGACGAAAACTGCACGCCGTAAAGCGGACCGCCGGGTTGAAAATCGACGCCCGGCGGAAAGTGTTCCTGAATGATGAAGCCGGCCGTGCGCGAAGTGAATGCGTTGCCGCGCGTGCTGAAGAACGCCGCGGTGCCCGCTTTCGAGATCGCCGCAAACTTCGCGGGCACGACAGTTCCATCCAATCCGTTGGCCACGAAACCGTTGACCGGATCAGGCGCGAGTGCAGGCCCGGGACCTCCGCCGCGAAGCTGTGTCGTCGCCGGCGCGCCCGTCATTTTGAAAACTCCCAGGGCGTTTCCTTCTTTGTCCGTGACCGCAACCGTGACCGGATGATTTATCGAGGCCGCTGCCGAAACTGCTTGCGCAATGATCGTCTGCACCTCGGAAACAGTTAACGTGCCCGCGGTCGCTGATGGTGTCACCGGCGGCGCGATCGTTCCGGGTGTGGGAATCGCGCCTTGATCATCCGGCGGACCATCGCCGACATGACCGATGCCGACGCGCACGCGATTGCTGGCGATGCCTTTGTAAGCCACTCCGATCAAAACGTCACCAGGGTCGCTCATCTGATCGTCCAGCCGCAGCACAACTGCCGTGACCCAATCCTGCTCGGGCACGGGTCCCAGGTATTCGACTGATAGATTGAAGATTCGATTGGTTCCGTCCTGGGCGGTGGCGCTGACATCGGAAGGCGGCACGGTCCGATCAAGTCCCATCGCAAACAGCATGATCCGGGTGCGATTATCATTTCCCCAACTCATCGGCGAAGTGGGATTAAAGGGCTCGCGCTGAAGCGTTACTGAATGGACGGCAACTGCGCGCGTCGAAGACTCGTCGCTGATGAGAATGATTTTGCCTGATTGAGCGTGGCCGCGACGAGAAAGGATTGGCGCCGCGCAAAGCGCCAACACGCAACACGATAATGCGATAGAAACCCGCCGGCGTAGGAAGAACTTGGCTACCATCGGTCGCGCCCACAAATCCAATTAGTCGCTGGCCGCAGAGAGGGCTGGAGAAATCTATCACACTTCCGAGTAGCGCAAGTTGTTAACTTGCGAGTGCCGATACAAGTCGCAAGTTAACAACTTGCGCTACTGCCTCACCGGAAGCGATCGGTTGCTTCCACGAGGGCGCTCAGGTTCCCGGGCTCCATGATCGAATGCCCTGCGTCAGGCGTGAGATGCAAGTGGGCCTCAGGCCACGCGCGATGCAGGTCCCACGCACTGGTCATGGGACATACCACATCATAACGACCCTGCACGATCACACCGGGGATTTTCCGAATTTTCCCGACATTCTCGATGAGGTAGTTCTCCGTCGGAAAGAAACAGTTGTTCATGAAGTAATGACACTCGATCCGCGCAAACGCTTCGGCGAAAGTCGGATCGGCAAATCGCTCGATCGATTCCGAATCAAAGAAAAGCTTCGAGGTGCTGCCTTCCCAGATGGACCAGGCACGCGCTGCGTCGATGCGCACTTTGTCATCACCACTGGTGAGCCGGCGATAATAAGCGCTGACCATATCGTGACGCTCATCCTCGGGAATGACCTTCACGTACTCTTCCCAAACGTCTGCGAAGATCCAACTGCAACCTTGCTGATAGAACCACTTGATCTCCTGCGGCCGGCAGAGAAAGATGCCGCGCAGAACCAACTCGGTCGCGCGATCAGGATGCGTCTCGGCATAAGCCAACGAAAGCGTACTACCCCAGGACCCGCCAAACACCTGCCACTTCTCAATGCCGAGATGCTCGCGTAGCTTCTCAATATCAGCCACCAGGTCCCATGTGGTGTTCGCTTCAATCGAAGCATGCGGCGTACTCTGTCCCGACCCGCGCTGATCGAACAGCACGATGCGATAGGCCGAGGGATCGTGAAACTGCCGATACTCCGGCACGATTCCGCCACCTGGCCCACCATGCAAGAACACCACCGGCTTCCCGTTCGGGTTGCCGCACTGCTCGTAATAGATTTCGTGAAGATCAGAAACCTTAAGACGGCCCGTGTTGAATGGTTCGATTGCCGGGTAAAGCGTTCTTAGTTGTGGCATGGTCTTGCGATTCTAATATCCAGCGCCGAAACGGACAAAGGATAAAAAGTCGGCGCAGGTTCAGATCGATTGAAACGACGCGCGCGCCAAAGTCAGAACGAACACTGTGTCAGCGCCTGCGCGCTTCAATTCGGTTGCACAAGCCGAAGCCGTCGCTCCCGTGGTGAACACGTCGTCAATCAACAGCACCCGCTTACCGGCGATCAACTTTGGGTGACGAACTATGAATGCACCAGCGAGGCTCTGGCGCCGGGTCCTGGCATCCATGCCCGTTCGATGCATCCTGGTTTGAGATTGGCGCGCCAGACTATGCTCGTCGAGCGGCAGCTGACTGAGTCGCGCAAGCGCCTGGGACAGGACGACGGCTTGATTGAAACCACGTTCGCGCTCACGTGCCGTATGCAGCGGAACCGGAATGATCACATCGGCATCAGCCAACGGTGCGTGTTGCTGCGTCTGGAACAATTCCTCCGCGAGGCGTCGAGGCACGTGCGGGCGCCGCTTCAACTCGAGGATCGCCGCGCGCAAGGCGCCATCGTACGTTCCACAGGCGCGCGCGTTAGTGAACGCGTCGTCATCGCACCGGCCGCAGCGGACAGTTTCACGTCTGTCGTCACTCACCTTGGCCGCACTCAACGCACCGCATTTCCAACAGAGCGTTTCATCACCGCGAAACAGCCGCGCATCGTCCCAGCATCGCGCGCAAGCAACGCCATCATGGCGCGACTCGACACTTGCTCCACAGACGGCGCAGGCTTGCGGATAGACCAGTGCCAGGGCGGCGTCGAAGGCGTGGCTGGTCAAATTTGATAGCGGCATGAACACTTTCAATTAAAGGAGATCGTGCGCGGGAAGTGACGCGGCGCGCTCACATTGAGAGTCAAAATAAATCGGCCCCCTGATTGCTCAGGAGGCCGCGAATTATCTCACGAATTGAGCAGCGCGTCTGCGCCCTGGTCGTTATTCTTCTTCAGCGACCAACAAGCCTTTCTCGTTCAATTCCTGACAATCGACACAATGCTGCGCCCAGGGAAGGGCCTCCAGCCGCTTTTCGTGAATCAGTTCGCCGCAATTATCGCACTTGCCGTATTCGCCTTCTTCTATGCGCGATAACGCCGCATCGATCGAATCCAGCAGCTGTCGATCGTTGGTCGACATCGACATCAACAATTCTTTGGTGTACGCATTGGCCGCCATGTCCGCCGGATCCTGCGTGGCCTCGGCATCACGCTCACGGCTATAAGCTTCGGCCGCCTGCACCTGGCCCACCAGGCCTTCGCGCCGTTCGAGCAATCTGTCTCGATACGATTTTGCTTTTCTCTTATCCATTTTTACGAACTAGTCCTCCACTAATTTCTCTGCTACTTCTGATACGGCAATCCCCGTCTGATCGTGTACGCGCGATAGAGCTGCTCGAGGGTCAGCACTCGGGCCATTTCATGCGTCAGCGTCAGCCGCGATAACAGCCACCGCTTCTGGGCTCGCGCTGCAACTTCCGACCCGATGCCGTCCGGCCCACCGATTACGATCGCCACCTCTTTGACCGAATCGTTTTCCCAACGCCCCAACTCGTCAGCCAATTCCTGTGAACTCCATTCCCGGCCGTTCACGTCGAGCAGGAGCATCAGGCTGCCCGCCGGTATCGCATCGAGTAAGCGCCGCGATTCCTTTTCAACATGCGCGGGATCCGAGCCTGCCACTTCCCGCGTTTCAGTCACTTCGCAACGAACGAACCGTTGCAGCCGCTTCAAATATTCGTCGATGAGCGCGCGCAAATGCTCATCCCTGGTTTTGCCCGGCCAGATGAAGCGAATCTTCATAAGCAGGGATGAAGGCGGAAGGATGAAGGATGAACGAACGACCCTGCCAGACGATTCATCCTTCCGCCTTCATCCTTCATCCTTGCTCTCCCGCGCCAGTCGCTCATACAGATTCTTGCGGCTGATGCCAAGAATCTTCGCCGCCTCCGTCTTATTACCTCTGGTGGCCGAGAGCGTCTCGCGGATGTAGTCGCTTTCGATTTCGGCCAGCGTCGGGCGACGATCCTTTCGCGTCTGCTGCGACGCCGCGATGCGAACGGTGTCCGGCAAATCCGCGGCTTCGACATCCGGCGTGTTGCAAACAATCACTGCGCGCTCAATGATGTTTGTTAGCTCGCGAACGTTGCCGGGAAATTCGTAAGCCAGCAAAAGATCTTGTGCTTCCCGCGATAACTTTCGCGCCGCCCGACCATGCTTGGCCGCGTATGTTCGCACCAGCGACCGCGTCAAGGCCTCGATGTCCTTGCGACGCTCACGCAACGACGGCACGATTATGTGCACGACGTTCAGGCGGTAAAACAAATCATCACGAAACGCGCGCCGCTCGACTGCATTCTTCAAATCGGCGTTCGTCAAAGCGATCAGTCGCGCGTCCACCGCAATCGTCTTGCGGCCGCCAAGCCGCTCAAATTCCCGATGCTCAATCACGCGCAGCAATTTGGCCTGGGCATCCAGCGACAAGTGCGCGATTTCATCGAGCACCAAAGTACCGCGATGCGCCGCTTCCATGCGTCCCGGCTTCGCCTCAGTCGCCCCGGTAAACGCGCCGCGTTCATAGCCAAACAACTCCGCTTCCAGCAAATCGGCCGGCAAGGTCGCGCAATCGATCTTCACCAAAGGCTGAGCCGCGCGATGCGACCGCGAGTGGATGAAAGACGCCAGCGCGTCCTTTCCCGATCCCGATTCGCCGGTGACGAGCACGTTCGCGTTGGTGGGAGCGACGCGTTCCGCGAGTCCGACTGCCTCGCGCATCGCTTCCGACAACGCCACGATTTCAATCACTATTCTGCTCTCAAAGATCCAAGCTTCGTTAAATCATCAGGCGATAAATCACGTCGCCGAGATTCCCGCCAGAGCCGCTCGAGGTCGTAAAAGCGACGCGCCTTATCGTCGAACACATGAACCACGAAATCGCCGTAATCGATCAGCACCCATTCGGCATTTTGATATCCTTCGACCCGCGCCGCCGGGCTTCCTTTACGCTTTAACTGGTCGGAAACTTCATCGGCGATGGCCTGAACCTGTCGACGGTTGGCGCCGGTGGCGATCACGAAGAAGTCCGTGAAGCTGGAAATCCCTCGCAGGTCCAACACAGTCAAATCAAGGGCCTTCTTTTCCGCGGCGGCATTAATCGCGCGCCGCACCCGGTCATCGAATTCCGACAACTCGATACTGCCGGCGCTGACACGCGTGCCGACCGCGGCGGCCACGACTTCCGGACTCAACGATTTCTCTTTCAATTTCTGACTCATCAATTTTTGTACAACCCGTGCTTTTCGATATAAGCCGCCACTGACAGCGGCACCCTGGTTTTCAATCTCGCAAAATCGCCGGCGCGGACAGTCGCGCGAATCTCAGTGGCCGCCACGTCGACCATGGCCACGTCCGTCATGAACACACGCGGCGGCGTCTCATTCGCTGTCAGTTCGGCGATGGCCCGCCGCTCATGGCCACGCACATCGACGAAGGTGTCCACCTGAGTTTCAACCACATATCCCGGTCGCGTAACGACGATCAGATCGCACATTGCGATCAAACGGCGCCACTCGTGCCAGGTGGTTATCTCAGACCAGGAATCCGCGCCGACGATGAAAAACAGTCTTCGTGTCTCGACTTGCATCCGCTCAACCGTATCAACGGCGTACGGCCGATCCGGCGCATCCAGTTCGATTGTCGAAACAAGCAATCGCTGATCCGCTTCGGTAGCCAGCGCGACCATCGCGAAGCGATGAAACGCAGACGTTATGTTTGCGTTTCGCTTGTGCGGCGGCACGCAGGCCGGCACGAAGATCACTTCATCCAATTCAAAGAGCTCTAAGACACGCCGCGCAACTTCCAGATGTCCGTTGTGTACCGGATCGAAAGTGCCGCCGTAGATGCCAATACGCCGCAGGCCCATCGCATTCTCACGCGCGAGAACCGGCGCGCACATCATCGCTCACCAGCGGCAATTTATGAGTGCGGTGCAGCTCAACGTCGTTTCCCAACGCGCGCACCAACTGCTTGACGCCTTCACCGGTGACCGAAGAGACCGCAAAGAAGTCCCGGCCGTCTGCTTGCGCCCGCGCGCGCAAGACCTCAACTCGTTCCGGCTCATCGAGCGCATCGATCTTGGTCGCCACCACTACCTGCCGGCGCTCCGCAAGTTCCGGATTGTAAGCCGCCAACTCGCGATTAATCACTTCGTAATCGTTTATCGGGTCACGCCCTGATGACGACACATCGACGAGGTGCAAGAGCAGAGTCGTTCTTTCGACATGCCGCAAAAACCGATCGCCCAAGCCATGACCTTCATGCGCGCCCTCAATCAATCCGGGAATGTCCGCGATCACGAACGTGTGGAAATCGCCGAGATCGACGACGCCCAAATGCGGTTCCAGCGTCGTGAACGGATAATCAGCGATCTTCGGCTTCGCCGCGGACACCGTAGAAATGAACGTCGACTTGCCGGCGTTTGGGAAACCAACCAGCCCCACGTCCGCCAGCAGCTTCAGTTCCAGCTGCAACTCGCCTTCTTCGCCGTCGCTGCCTTCCTGGTGATAGCGCGGCGCCCGATTCGTCGAAGTCGCAAAGTGCGCGTTCCCAAATCCGCCGCGGCCACCCGTCGCCGCCTTCCAGCGCTGACCGTCTTCGGCAAAGTCAAACAGCAATTCGCTTGTCACCGCATCGAAAACCTGAGTTCCAATCGGGACGCGCACCACGACATCATTGCCTTCTTTTCCCGATCGGTTGCTGCCCTCGCCGTGCATGCCGCGTCCCGCGACGTGCAGAGGGTTGTAGCGCAAATGCAGCAGCGTATTCACTCCTTCATCCGAGACCAGCCACACATCTCCACCGCGACCGCCGTCACCACCGGACGGTCCACCGCGGGGGACGAACTTCTCGCGGCGAAAGGCAGTCACGCCGTTTCCGCCGTGACCTCCGACTACGCGAATTTTTGTGCGATCGATGAACACTGCTAAATCTCAAATTTCAGATTTCAAATTCCAGCTTCAAGACCGGAAAATAAAAATGCGCGCCCCGCTGAATCGCCTTCGGCGCGGGCGTCGCATTCACTTGAGCAAAACTCTCGAACAATTCTTCTAGGATGAAGCAGCAGCTGTCTCAGCGTAGACGCTGATGAATTTTCCGCTCGTCCCTTGTCTTCGAACTTCACGACGCCGTCAATCAACGAAAACAACGTATCGTCTTTGCCGCGGCCGACGTTGCTGCCCGGTTTCCACTTCGTGCCGCGCTGGCGCGCCAGAATATTGCCGCCCAGCACACGTTCGCCGCCGAATTTTTTTAATCCCAGGCGCTGCGAGTTTGAATCCCGGCCGTTGCGCGATGAACCTACACCTTTTTTATGAGCCATGACTTAAATCCTAACCAATCGAATCGATCTTCAGCGTCGTGTATCCCTGCCGGTGACCCTTGGTGCGCTTGTATTGCTTACGGCGCTTTTTCTTGAACACGACGATTTTCACGTCGCGCCCGTGGTCCACCACCGTGGCCGTCACTTTTGCGCCATCAACCAGCGGCGCACCCACCTTCTCGGCATTGGCCAAAACGTCTAACTCAACTGAAGCGCCGACTTCACTCGTGAGCGACGGCACCCGCACGTGGGCGCCCTTTTCGACGCGAAACTGTTTGCCGCCGGTTTTGATAATTGCAAATGACATTTCGTTACACCCTGTAGGTGAGCCCAACTCACCACTGAAAAGTCGATTATTATAAGTGGCCGCAGACACGCTCGTCAAAGCCGTAGACGGCTTCTAGGCGGTTTGTTCCCTGACTTTGTTCTGCGGCAGAAATTCTTCCATAAAACGCGTGGAAAAGTTCCCTTCCTGAAAATCGACGTTGTCCATGATTTTCAGATGCAAAGGGATGGTCGTCTTGATTCCCTCTATGACCATGGCATCAAGCGCGCGCCGCATGCGCGCAATCGCCAACTCGCGTGTCCGCGCGTGCACGATTACCTTGGCGATCATGGAATCGTAGAACGGCGGCACTTTGTATCCCGGATAGACATAAGTGTCGACACGCACACCCGGCCCGCCCGGCAGATTGAACGTCGTGATGGTGCCCGGTGACGGAGTAAACGTGTCCGGACTCTCGGCATTGATGCGACACTCGATTGCGTGGCCCACCATAATCACGTCGTCCTGGCCGAAGCCGAGCGGCTCACCCTCCGCCACCCGAATCTGGCTGCGCACGATGTCGGTGAGCGTAACCATCTCGGTGACCGGATGCTCGACTTGAATGCGCGTATTCATCTCCATGAAATAAAAACGGCCGTCTTGATCGAGCAGAAATTCGAAGGTGCCGGCGCTGGCGTAACCGATCGACTTGCAGGCAGCCACCGCGGCCTCGCCCATCTGCTGTCTTAGCTCCGGCGTGACTACCGGCGATGGGGCTTCCTCGAGTAACTTTTGATGCCGCCGTTGAATTGAGCATTCGCGCTCGCCCAGATACACGCAGTTGCCGTGTTCATCGGCCATCACCTGAATCTCGATATGCCGCGGACGTTCGACGTAGCGCTCGATGTAAACGTCCCCATTCTTGAACGCGGCGGCCGCCTCGGTCGACGCAGTTTCCAACGCGTGACCGAGTTCATCTTCGGAATAGACAATTCGCATCCCGCGCCCGCCACCACCGCCCGAGGCCTTTACGATCACCGGGAAACCAATCTCGCGCGCCAGCTTGATCCCTTCCTCTTCCGACTCGATGGCGCTTTCACTGCCGGGCAAAACGGGAACGCCGGCTGCCTTCATTGCATTGCGCGCCGCTACTTTCTCGCCCATCAATTTAATGACGTCGGGACGCGGCCCGATGAATTTGATGTTGCAGGCTTCGCAAATCTCGGCGAAGTAGGCCGACTCGGCCAGAAAGCCGTAGCCCGGATGAATCGCGTCGACGTTGAAGATTTCCGCGGCGCTGATGATCGCCGGAATGTTCAGGTAGCTTTGCGCCGAAGGCGCGGGCCCGATGCAGGCGGACTCGTCAGCAAAGCGGACATGCAGCGAATCGCGATCCGGCTCGCTGTGGACGGCGACCGTGCGGATACCCATCTCTTTGCAGGTCCAGATGATCCGGCAGGCAATCTCTCCGCGATTAGCGATGAGAATTTTTCGGAAGCGACGCGGTCCGTTCATGCGATTTACTCATTTACCCATTGACTCATTCATTCATTGAATCAATGAACCCGTGAGTGAATGAGTCAATCTCTCACGGCTTACTGGCTTTTGATGCCAAAGAGTGGTTGTCCGTATTCAACCGCCTGTCCGTTCTCGACGTAAATCTTGACGACCTCACCGGTTGCCTCAGCCTGAATCTCGTTCATCAATTTCATGGCTTCGATGATGCAGACGACAGTCGTGGGTTCAACCTGGCTGCCGATGCGCACGAAACTGTCGGCAGTTGGTGACGGTGAGCGATAGAAGGTGCCGACGATCGGCGATTTGATCAGACGGAGATCCTGATCCTCGGAAGCGGCTTCTTCCGCCTGTGCTCCCGGATGCGAAGGCGCGCTGGTAGGAATCGATTGTACCGGCGCTGGGATCGGCAATTGCGGTGCGGCGATCTGGCGGTCACCGGCGGCGGACAAAGCGTTCGCCGCTTCGTCGCTGATGAACGGCCCACGGCCAATCTTCACGCGAAATCCCTCGCGCTCAAGTTCGAGCAACGACAAACCATTTTCAGTAATCAGTGAAACCAGTTCGCGCAGCTCATTCATGTTAACCGACTGCTCGATATGTCTTGGCTGTGGCGGGCGATGTCGCCGCCGGCCACGGTCGCGTCCGCGCTCGGACGCGCGCTCGGGCGTGGAAACTATCTCGGCGGATTTTTCGTCTTGTTCGGCCATAGCCTTCTTTGCTCCGGTCGACATCGCACCTCCTGTAGTCGGTCGCGTCTGTTAATTCCGGTCGCCCTTTTCGATCAAAGCAAGAGCCCCGATCAGTAAAAATACCGAGTCGGGGCCGCGCACACGGGGGCGTGCTATTCGCTGTCCTTGGTTTCTGCCGCTTCAGTGTCGGCCGCTTTAGAGTCGGCTGACTTCTTCTTGCCGGAACTCTTCGCCGGCTTCTTACGCGCGGCGCTCTGGGCTTCCTTCTCGCGCGCGTTATCTACTAATTCGATAATGGCCAGTTCGGCTCCGTCACCGGCGCGTCGACCCATCTTGATGATGCGAGTGTAGCCGCCCGGCCGATCCTTGAATCGTTCTCCCAGTTCGTCGAAGAGACGCTTGAGCGCTAACACGCCCGCGGTACGCGGCGGTGAAACCTGGCCACGTCGCGTCGTGATGGCCCGACGAAAGTTGCCGGCGTGAAAATAAGACGCTGCCTGACGGCGCAAGTGGACGCTTTGGACTTCCGTGCCATTGCCTTCCAAGCTCGCCGCCCGGCGCGAGAGGGTAATCGCCTTTTCGATAAAGGGCCGCAGCTCTTTCGCCTTCGGCAAAGTCGTCACGATGCGATCCTCGCGCGAATTAACCAGCGAAGTTGCGAGGTTGCGCAA
>Ga0207686_10000740_pt1 | contig 20214 bp, 17 predicted proteins | sample KBSM24metaG_FD_184396 | JGI IMG/M metagenome (GOLD analysis project Ga0207686, IMG submission 184396) | Miscanthus rhizosphere microbial communities from Kellogg Biological Station, Michigan, USA - KBS M2-4 metaG (SPAdes) (version 2) | ecosystem: Host-associated > Plants > Roots > Rhizosphere >...
CGTTTGTGCTCGATTACTGGGCGCCGCCGGGTTCGTCTCTGGCGGAAACCAACCGCATGCTGCAGGACGTCGAAGAAAAGTTAATGAAGACGCGTGAAATTGAGAGCTACTCACGGCGCACCGGCCTCGAGATGGGATTGTTTGTGACTGAGCCGAATCGGGGCGACTATGCGGTCAAGCTGAAGCCCGGACACAGGCGGGGTACTGAAGAAGTGATTTCGGAGTTGCGCGATCAAATTGCTGAAGCCGAACCCGCCCTGGAGATCGAATTTGTCGGGATCGTTCCTGACGTCATCGGCGATCTGGAAGGCAATCCCGAGCCGATCGAAATCAAGTTGTTCAGCGAAGATGCCGCAGCGCTCAACGCAAAAGCCGACGAAGTCGAAACAGCAATCAAGAAGGTTCACGGCGTCGTTGATACAAAGAATGGTGTGGTCGTCAGCGGGCCGGCAATCACTTTCCGCATCGACTCGCAGAAGGCTGCACGCTTCGGCGTGACTCCGGACGACATCGCCAAAGCCACCGCGACCGCGATGACCGGCGACGAATCATCGTTCATACTGCAACAGGATCGGCTCATCAAAGTTCGCGTGATCTATCCCGAAGATGTGCGCACGTCTCTGGACAAAGTGAAAGCAATTCAAGTGCGTTCATCCACGGGCCAACTGCTGCGCATCGATCAGGTCGCCGATGTCGAGTACGACAAGGGCCAGACGGAGATCAGCCGGGAAAACCTGCGCCAAAACGTTTCGATCACCGGTCGTTTGGAAGGCGTGGACCTGGGCACGGCCATCAATCAAATCAAAACCCAGCTGGCGAAAGATGTGAAGCTGCCGCCCGGAATGACGGTCGAATTCGGGGGGCTATATCAGGAACAGCAATCGAGTTTTGGCGAGTTGATAATTTCTTTGATCCTCGCTGTGCTGCTCGTCTTCATAACTTTGTTGATCGAGTTTCGTTCGTTCGCGCATCCGATCGCTATCGTTACGGGCGCGGTGCTGGCGCTGTCGGGAGTGCTGCTCGCGTTATTCATCACCGGCATGACGATCAACGTCGTTTCATTGATGGGCATGATCATGATCGTGGGCATCGTCGCCAAGAATGGAATATTGATGCTCGATGCAGTCGAGGATCACCTGGCCGCTGGCGATACTTTGCGCGAAGCGCTGTTGCGATCGGGACGGCGCCGTTTTCGTCCGGTGCTAATGACATCGCTTGCGGCAATGCTGGGCATGTTGCCTCTGGCACTGGCCTTCGGCGCCGGCTCTGAATTGCTGCAACCTTTGGCCATTGGCGTGATCGGTGGCTTGACGATGGCGCTGCTGCTGTCGCTGGTGGTCACGCCGACGGTCTATGCGCTGCTGCATCGGCGGCAGTCTTGATTTGCGGTTATGCCTGCGTTTCGAGGCGTAGCCTCGTGACATTTCTGACGAGTTCTCGGAAAGGCAAGCCTTTCCGCACTGTGGAGCGAGAGCCGCATGTTTTCACAAGTCCGACGGTCTTTAGAACCAAAGAGAGGAGACACAGACATGAAACGCATATTTGGCATTTCGGTATTTGCCGCGCTACTGGTTACGGCGTCGATTGCCAACGCGCAAGAGGAGAAGAAGATCCGCCGTAATCAATTGCCGGCGGCGGTGGAAAAAACTGTGGCCGCTGAATCTCAAGGCGCGACGATCAAGGGCTTTTCGCGCGAAGTCGAGAAAGGCAAGACCTACTACGAAGCGGAAATGTCCATCAACGGACTCGGCAAAGACATCCTGATGGACTCGAAAGGCCATATCGTCGAGGTTGAAGAACAAGTCGATTTGGCCACGCTGCCGCAAGCGGTGCAGGACGCGCTGAAGCAAGCTGCCGGCACCGGCACAATTGAGATGGTCGAGTCGCTGACCAAGAACGGCAAGCTGGTCGCTTACGAAGGTCACGTCAAACGCGGCACCAAGCGTTCAGAAATTCAAGTCGGACCGAACGGCGAAAAGTTGAAGAAGCCTGAATAGGGAACGTCACAAACCTGAGGTGTCAGGACCCGGAGCGGTAGCGACGGGATCGAGTGACTTCTGAAGGTAACACTGGTCCGGTCGCTATCCCGACTGTCGGGATTCTGACACGGACAGAGCGCCGTCAAGCCGGCGCACTCCAAAAGAAGGAAAGGAAACCCCAATGATTACAATCAAGACTGCATTAGTCGCAATCTCGGCCGCGCTGCTTTTTATGCAGAGCAGCTCGGGATACAAAGTCGTTAACCGTTACCCCGTTCCCGGCAACGGCGGCTGGGATTACATAAGTATCGACAGCGCCGCGCGCCGTCTCTATGTTTCGCACGGCACTGAAGCAAATGTCGTCGACGCCGACAACGGCAAGTTAATCGGCACCATCCCAGATACGCCGGGCATTCACGGAATCGCCGTTGCTCCCGAATTCAAGCATGGCTTTACCAGCAACGGCCGCGAGAACAAGGTTTCGATGTTCGATACCGACACGCTGAAGCTGATTAATAAAATCGACGTCGGCAAAGGGCCCGACGGCATCTACTACGACCCGGCGACGAAGCGCGTGTTCACGAACAATCACGGCTCGCACGACATCACCGCCATCGACGCCAAGACCGGGCAGGTGGTGGGCACAGTCAAAGCCGAAGGTGATGGAGAATCGGCGATCGTTGCCGACGGGGTTGTCTATCTCAACCTCGAAGACACGAATGAGGTGATCGTATTCGATCCAAAGAGTCTCGAAGTCAAGAAGCGTTTTCCCATCGGCGTGGCGAAAGGACCGACGGGTCTTGAGTATGATGCGAAGACCAAGCGTCTGTTCATCGGCTGCAATAATGAGCCGAAGATGGTGGTGATGGATTCAACCTCAGGCAAAGTCATTACCAGCATGCCGATCGGCCGAGGGGTCGACTATGCCGGTTTCGACAGCCAGGCGAAGATGATTTTCTTTTCGTGCGGTGAAGGCGTGCTGAGTGTTTTTCATGAAAAGTCCGCCGATGAATACGAGGACATGGGCGCGGTCAAGACACAACCGCGTGCGCGCACCATGGCGTTTGATAGCAAGACAAAGAAGATATTTCTTTCGACCGCTGAGTTTGTCGAGACACCACCGGCAACGCCCGGCGGCCGTCCCGGACGCACCGTCAAACCAGACACGTTCGTCATTTTGGTGGTCAGTAAGTAGTCATAGGATTTAGTACGGCAGTCATTCGACGCCCAGACGTGAACCTTCAACGAGCTGCGAAGCAGCGGCCAGAATTAGGCCCAAGGCGAGGCTTTGCGAGCCTTGGGGTGGTGGTTCAGTAAATTTGGAAGTCGCGGAGCGGCGACAGAGCGTTAGTAACGAGGGTAATTCTGATTGACCGCTGCTGCGCAGCTACCGGGCTAAAGCACCGGCGTGAATGAGAAGTTTTTCAAAATGAACCAGTTATTCAAGTTTTAAGGAGTATTAGTCATGCGAAGTAACAGAATATCGCTTTGCCACTTCGGCATTATCGTGTGGGCAGTTTTCTTATTGGGCGGAGGCACGCAGGCGCAAACCGTGTCGCCGACACCGGCTCCCACTCCGACCCCTTCGTCCCAGCCGTCACTCGAGCGCGACTTCTTCAAAAATATTCTCCGCGATCAGAAAGCCATCTGGACGTCGCCGGCTCACGTGCACGGCAATGACGCGCCCTGGCTGATCATGCTGGGTATGACCACGGGCGGCTTTCTGGCCACTGATCGCGCGACCGGCGACGACATGGCCACCCACACGGGCCAACTGGATGCCAGTCGCATCATCAGTTACGCCGGATCGATCTATGGGGTGAGCGCCGCGGCTGGAAGTTTCTATTTGATTGGACGCGCCACGCACAACCAGCGCGCGCGCGAGACGGGAATCCTGGCCACCGAAGCGATCATCGACAGCGGCATCGTGGTCACCGCACTCAAAGAGATTACGCAACGAGCTCGCCCGCTGACCGGCAAAGACCGCAGCAAGTTTTTCGTCGGCGGGAGTTCATTCCCTTCGGGTCACAGCATCGAAGCGTGGTCCGTTGCGACGGTGGTCGCCAATGAGTATCACGATCAACCTGCGGTTCAGATAGCCGCGTATGGAATCGCCAGCGCGGTCAGCGTATCTCGCTTCACCGGCCTGCATCATTATCTTTCGGACGTGCTGGTCGGTAGCGCGATGGGCTACGGCATCGGCCGTTATGTCTATCATGCGCATCATCGCCGCTCTTCAACATCGTCAGGCGGAGACGAAGAGGAGGACGAGACGTTCTCGCGCTCGAAACGTCTGCCGGCAATCGCGCCGATGTATAACCGGAACGCGCACGATTATGGTGTGGCCTTAGCCTGGAGTTTTTGAAAATCACCAAAGCCTGGAGCAGCGTTTCATGCCTGCTCACCTGAATGTTTAATTCCGTTCGCCTTCGTCTGACTCTCTGGTACGCCGGTGTGCTGGCGGTGTCGCTGGTCGTCTTTGGCTTGCTCGTCTATTACGCCGCCGCGAACATCTTCTATCAACGGCAGGATGAAGCATTGCGCTCGACCGCAGAGACCGTCGCCAGCGCTTACATGCAGGAACTCGAGGAAGAGCAGTCGATACCGAAGGCCAACGAAGTCGTACTCGCCGAGATGGTTTTCCCCAATCGCTACGTCGAAGTCACCGACGCGAATGGACAGGTCGTCGCCTGGTCGGCAAATCTGACCGGCCGCGTGCTTACCATTCCGGCCGAGAATCTGGCGCGCGCGCGTCAGCAGGCAATCAGCTTCGCGGTGATCAATAAACTGCGCGTGGCGGTGGTGCCGTTGTCCGCAAACAAAGAACTCGGTTACGCGGCGGTCGCCGAACCGCTGAGCGTAATCGATGAAGGCTTGCGCCGTTTGCGCAATTACTTTTTTGCGGGTGTGCCGTTAATTCTATTGCTGGCATCGATCGGCGGATATTTCCTGGCGCGTAAGAGCCTCTCGCCGATTGCGTTGATGAATCGGCAAACCCGGAAGATCACCGCGGAAAATCTTTCGGCCCGGCTGGATATCATGAATGCGCGCGACGAGTTGGGCAGCCTGGCGTTGACCATCAATGACCTGCTGGCCCGACTCGAAGATTCTTTCAAAGAGCAGCAGCGATTTGTGGCTGATGCGTCTCATGAATTGCGGACACCGCTGGCGGTGCTGCGCGGTGAAACCGAAGTTGCGCTCTCGCAAACGCGCCACGCAGATGAATACAAGGCGTCGCTGGCGCTAATCAAGGATGAGGCCGAGCGGTTGTCGCGAATCGTCGAGGATCTTTTCATCCTGGCGCGGCAGCCTTTCGATCGGCCCACCGCGGCTAAACGTCCAGTGCAGCTCGATCGAACTGTGGCAGAGTGCGGGCGCGCGGCCCAGGTTCTGGCTGCCCAAAAACATCTGAAGCTGACCATCGCCGCCAACGCCCCGGTACGGCTTCAGGGCGATGACGAGTTACTCCAGAGAATGATCCTCAACCTGCTGGACAATGCCGTAAAGTACACGCCCGCCGGCGGTGAGATTTCAATCGAACTAACGACCAGCAATGGCGACGCCCACATTGTCGTGCGTGACAATGGCATCGGCATACCTGCCAAGGACCAGCCGAACGTTTTCGATCGTTTCTATCGCGTCGACAAGGCGCGTTCGCGCGCGTTGGGCGGCGCCGGGTTGGGACTGTCGATTACCCGCTGGGTGGCCGAGATTCACGGCGGGCGAGTCAGTGTCGCGAGTGGCGCGCGCGGTAGCGTATTCACCGTGCAGTTGCCGACGGGCGAGTGATCTCATTTTGGAGTGGTCTTAATTCGGGTTGTGTCGCGGAAAAAATAGTGCCTGGTGACGCGATAGAAAATGATGAACCAGACACAAGTGAACACGAGGGTTAACCAGAACATGATGAACCCCGCGAGCCCGCCAAAATTCTTCGGCAACCAAAACCATAAATACACACCGGCGATAACATTCGGCAGCGCAATCATCCAGATGCCAATCAGACGAAGTGTAGTCGGCCGTTGAAAGTGCTTTGCCTGACCTGACGATTCCTCCGGCTGGGTTGGCTCATCGGCCGGAATGTCGTTGAGAGGCGCGCCGCATTGATCGCACGTCTCACTGAAGCTCGGATTCATGGCGTCGCATGAAGAGCAAATCACGTAGCGATTCAGCTTCATCAGTTTCGTCCTGCTAACTCGATCGTCAATTTCACATCCGCCTGACAAAACATTTTCCCGGCAGCGCGCGAATCAGTTCACGCATTTCGAGCGCGAGCAGCGCCGCCGTCAGTTGCGTAATCGAAAGCCTGGTGGTTTCCGCGAGCGTATCGATTTGCAGTGGCGTGTCGGTCTGGAGCTGTTTGAAAATGGCGCGCTCGTTTTCACTCAAGTCAGCAGGCGCCAGGTGGAGCTGATCGATTAATTGACCCGGCTTCTTTTTCTTGCTGGGCGGAGGCAGAAGCTGCGCGGCGATCTCGGCCGGCAATTCGCTGGCGACATCCTGCCATTGCTGCACCAGCTTGGCGCCGGCGCCTTTGATCAAATAATTCGTGCCGAATGAATTACGCGAGGTGATGTTGCCGGGCACGGCGAAGACTTCGCGGTTCTGCTCCATGGCGAGACGCGCAGTGATCAGCGAACCGGAATTCTCGGCAGCTTCGATCACGACGACCCCCAGGCTCAACCCGCTGATTACCCGATTACGGTAGGGAAAGTTTTCCGAAACCGGCGGGGTGCCGAGCGGGAACTGCGTCACCAGCGCGCCTTTTTGTTTCACGATGTCGTCGGCCAGCTTCCGGTGATCTCGCGGATAGATTTGATCGAGCCCGGTACCCATCACGCCCACCGTCCGACCGCCGGCTTCCAACGCGCCGCGGTGAGCCGCCGCATCGATTCCACGCGCCAGGCCCGAAATGATCGTCACCCCTCGCTGCGCTAATTCGCGCGCCAGCATCAACGCCGCGTTTTGCCCGTAAGTCGAACACCGCCGCGAACCGACGATCGCGACGCACGGCGCTTCCAGACATTCGCTCCACGCGCCTTTCACGTAAAGCGTTACCGGCGGGTCGTAAGTTTCGCGCAGCAGCGTCGGATAGACGCCATCGTCGAGCACGAGTATGTCGCCGCCCACGTTTCTGACATTTTCAATCTCGCGTTCCGCTCGCTCGTGCAGTTCCCGATTGCTGATGCTTTCGATCGTCTCAGGTGTCAGCCGCAACAGCGCCAGTTCGCGTCGCGGCGCATCGAAAATGGCTTCGGCCGATCCGAAATGTTCCAGCAAACGCGCGGTGACCCGTGGGCCAACGCCGGGAGTCATGTTGAGCGCGATCCAGTCTTTCATAATGGACAGTGAGCGGGTGAGCAATTCAGGTCGGAAGTTGGGACCAAAACCGCTCGTTAACGTCGCGGGAAATATCATGTCCGTATGTAAGCGTCAAGCAATTGGACGGCAGCGAACCGATCGAGAAGAGCGTGAATGAACAAACAGTCTTTGCCTGATTCTTTCAACGTCGTTCGACGATCGTGCTATCGCTTCGGGGCTGATACATCTTCCTCGGGTCAGACGTGTTCGACAAAATATATTGAAGTCGCTACTCTTAGCCGTCGCCAGCATCGAGCAAACTGAATCGTTTGCGCTACATCGCGGAGGCGCATCTGTTCTGGTGAATGGCGCGGTCTTCAAAACCGTCAGTGAGACTGCGAGAGCAGGCTCAGGTAGGTTCGATTCCTACACGCCTCCGCCAATCCAACCGGCCAACTTGACCCATTTTCAGCGCATCCCTTAATATTGCTGTTTCCGAACGAACGTTCGAACGGAGTAAAGAACATCACAGACTGAAGTCTGTGCTACTTAAATGATCAACTTTCAAACATCACCGGATCAGTACCGGCACTGGAAACTTGCAGTCGACGGCGCGGTAGCCAGGCTCACCATGGACGTGCACGAAGACGAGACGCTGGGCGAAGGTTACAAACTGAAACTGAATTCGTACGACCTGGGGGTCGACATCGAACTCGCCGACGCGATTCAACGAATTCGATTTGAGCACCCGGAAGTGCGCGCCGTCGTCGTCACGAGTTTGAAGCCACGTATTTTCTGCGCCGGCGCGAACATTTACATGCTGGGCACGTCGTCCCACGCTTTCAAGGTCAACTTCTGCAAGTTCACGAACGAGACTCGCTGTGCGATGGAAGATGATTCGCAGCACTCAGGACGTCGTTACCTGGCGGCGTTGAATGGCACGGCGTCGGGCGGCGGGTACGAACTGGCGATCGCCTGCGATGAGATCTATCTGGTCGATGACGGTAACTCGGCGGTGTCTCTTCCGGAAGTTCCTTTGCTCGGCGTGTTGCCGGGGACCGGCGGTCTGACGCGCCTGGTTGATAAGCGAAAGGTGCGTCGCGATCGGGCCGATGTTTTTTCGACCCTGGCCGAAGGCTTGAAGGGCAAACGCGCAAAGGACTGGGGCTTGATCGACGATACGTTTCCCACGAGCAAGTTTCAGGAATCGATCGACGAACGCGTAGCGCAAATTGTTAATGCTGGTAATGAAGATGAAAAGCACGGAATCAAACTGCATCCTCTGACAGTAGGGACAAGCCCCGCCCCAACAGACACGCGAGACTACGAATATGTTTCGCTAAAATTCCATCGCGAGAAGCGCTACGTTGATCTCACCATGCGTGGTCCCGAAGCTGACTTGCCGGCCTCGCCGGATGAAATTCAAAAACTCGGCGATGCATTCTGGCCGCTGCAAGCGTATCGCGAACTGGACGACGCACTGCTGCATTTGCGCGTGAACGAACCTGAGATCGGATTGGTTTGTATTCGCACCCAGGGAAGCGTCGAGAACGTGCTGGCGCTCGATCGAACCCTGGCTGCGAATCGGGATCATTGGTTGGTTCGCGAAATCATTTTGCTGATGGCCCGCACGCTGCGGCGACTCGACCTGACTGCCAAAAGCTTTTTCGCAATCGTCGAGCCCGGGAGTTGTTTTGCGGGCAACCTGCTCGAATTGCTGGTTGCGTCTGACCGCAGCTACATGCTGAACAATCCAGATGAGCCGGTGGCGATCGCCTTCAGCGGGCTGAATGCGGGCGCCTTTCCGATGAGCAATGGATTGACGCGTTTGCAATCGCGTTTTCTTTCCGACCCGCAACGCGTCGATGAAGTGCTGGCGCGAACTGACAGTCTGGATACTGAAGCAGCTGAGCAAACAGGCTTGATTACTTTCGCGCCCGACGATCTTGATTGGGAAGATGAAATTCGCGTGGCGATTGAAGAACGTACTTCGCTCTCGCCGGATGCTTTGACCGGAATGGAGGCGTCGCTGCGTTTTGCCGGACCCGAAACGATGGACACAAAAATCTATGGACGGCTGACCGCATGGCAGAACTGGATCTTCCAGAGACCGAACGCCGTCGGGCCAAACGGCGCCCTGACGAATTACGGCAAGCCGACCCAGGCCAAGTTCGACTTCCGTCGAACTTAGTTTTCAGTTTTCGATTTTACAGTTTTCAGAATGGGATCGCGTTCATACAAAGACTTGGTGGTGTGGCAGAAGAGCATTGCTCTTTGCAAGATTGTCGACCTGACGTGCGAATCCTTTCCGAAAAGCGAACTGTACGGGTTGGCGAGCCAGATGAAACGTGGGGCCGTATCGGTGGCTTCCAACATAGCTGAAGGCCAGGCCCGACAACACTTGGGCGAATTTCGTCAATTCCTCGCGATGGCAAACGGCTCTCTCGCAGAACTCGACACTCAACGAATCATCGCAGAGGAACTTGGATTGATCGATAGTGCTCGTAACAATGAATTGGATGGGGCCATCACTGAAATCCGAAAGATGCTTTATGCGCTAAGTGCGAAGGCTCAAGCGGCTCACTGAAAACTGAAAACTGAAAACCGAAAACTGAAAACTCGTATGGACTTAAACGAACGCATTCCTAATAACGTAAATCTCTCGGAGGACAAACGCCTTCAGCGCGCGCTCGAGAAGTGGCTGCCGAATTTTCTTTCGTGGTGGCACGACATGGGGCCGGAGGGTTTCCAGCAGAAGGACGTCTGGCTGCGCACCGCGGTTGACGTCGGCAGCGAAGGCTGGGCGCATTTCGATTATGTGAAGATGCCTGATTATCGCTGGGGCATTTTTCTCGAGCCGGCGGACGCGAACGCGAAGGTCGGGTTTGGCGATAACTACGGCGCGCCGGCTTATCAGGAAGTGCCCGGTGAGTTTCGTAACGCGTTGCGCCGCATCATCGTGACCCAGGGCGATACCGAGCCGGCGTCCGTCGAGCAGCAACGGCGACTGGGCCACACCTGTCCATCGCTTTACGATCTCAGAAATCTTTTTCAAGTGAATGTCGAAGAAGGCCGTCACCTTTGGGCCATGGTCTATTTGCTGCACGGATATTTCGGGCGCGATGGTCGTGATGAGGCGGACGCGTTGCTGGAGCGTCGCAGCGGCAATCCCGATAAGCCGCGCATTCTGGAAGCATTCAATCAGCCCTGCGACGACTGGTTGAATTTCTACGCCTTCACGATGTTCACGGATCGCGACGGCAAATATCAGTTGTCGGCGCTGGCTGAATCAGGCTTTGAACCTTTAGCGCGAACCTGCCGCTTCATGCTCACCGAAGAAGCGCACCACATGTTCGTCGGCGACACCGGCTTGAGCCGCGTGGTCAAACGCACGGCCCAGTTGATGAAGCAAAACCGATCGGAGGATGTGCGAAAGCTTGGCGGCATTCCGCTCGACATTATTCAGAAGTACATCAATTTCTGGTTCAGCTATTCGCTCGATCTTTTCGGCGGTGAGATTAGTTCGAACTCAGCCGATTTCTTTGCGGCGGGTTTGAAGGGGCGATACAAAGAGCAGGAGCAATACAACGATCACGTGGCGGCCGAAGGCTCGTTCGTGATGATGGTCGTCGAAGACGGCAAGCTCGTGCCGCGTGAGGTGCCGCTGCGGAATGCTCTGAATGAAGTGTTGCGGGGCGAATACGTCAAGGATTGTGAAAAGGGCTTGGCGCGCTGGAACAAGGCGCTGGCGGACGAAGGACTGAATCAGCGTCTGTATCTGCCAAACATTCGTTTCCATCGCCACGTCGGCGAGTACGCCGGCCACTGCTTCGACATCGAAGGCAAATTGATTTCGCCGGAAGAATTTGAGGCGAAGAAATCTGAGTGGCTGCCGACTTTGGAAGACCGCGAGTACGTAGGCAGTTTGATGCAGCCGGTAACTGAGGTCGGCAAGATTGCGAATTGGATTGCGCCGCCGGCCACCGGGATCAAAGGCAAGCCGTTCGAGTTTGAATATGTGAGATTGTAATTATTGATTCATTGACGCATTGATTCATTGACTCAATTTAAGAATCTTTGCACAGCGATCGATGAACCAATGAACCAATGAATTCATGAGCCAATTTTCAAGGTACGATCAAAAGCTCGAGCACATTCTGCGTACTTCGGCGCGCATTTTTGCCGAGAAGAGTTATCACTCAACGTCGATGCGCGACATTGCGCGGGCGACGGGGGTCAGTCTCGCCGGGCTTTATCATTACTGCAAATCGAAAGAAGAGCTGTTGTTCCTGATCCAGGATCATTGTTTCGCCGTGGTGCGCGAACGCCTCGAAGAACGAATCAAAGACGTCGACGATCCGATTGAGAAGCTGCATATCTTTATCGACAATCATCTTTCTTTTTTTGCGGCGAACATGGCCGAGATGAAGGTGCTGTCGCATGAAGCCGAATCGCTCGAGGGTGAATTGCACCGGCACGTGTCGACCAAGAAAGAACTTTACGCCAAACTGGCGCGCAAGATTCTGCGAGAGATACAGGGACAGTCTGCGGTCGAGTCCGGGTTTGACGTGACGGCGGCCACCTATGCTCTGTTCGGCATGATGAACTGGATCTATAACTGGTACGATCCGCGCGGCAAGTTGTCGGTGAAACAACTCGTCGATAATATTACGCGGCTGTTCTTGAACGGATTCTTGTCGTCATCACCTGAGAAGTTGCCGGCGCCGCCCGCGCGTGCCAGCGAGAAGGTCAGCGTCTGGCGCACCGCCTAGTGTCAGAATCCCGAAAGTCGGGATAGCGACCGGATCAAGAAGATCCAACGGCTTGTAGAGGAAACGGATTCACGACAACTGAGATGGATACGCAGCTCGTTCAATATGAAGTGCGCGAACAGATCGCGGTGCTGACGCTCAACGATCCGCCGGCGAACACTTATTCCTACGACATGATGCGCCAGCTTGACGGCGCGATTCTGACGGCGCGAATGGACGAGAGCGTTCAGGTCATCGTCATCGCGGGCGCGGGCGAAAAATTCTTTTGCGCCGGCGCTAACATCGCGATGCTGGGCGAGGTCACTCCGGAATTCAAATACTATTTTTGCCTGCATGCCAACGAGACGCTGAACCGATTGGAACAAACGCCGAAGCTGGTCATCGCTGCGATCAATGGCCATTGCGTCGGCGGTGGTCTGGAGGTCGCAATGGCTGCCGACTTGCGCATCGCGCGGCGTGGCGCCGGCAAGATGGGATTGCCGGAAGTCAGTCTAGGTGTCCTGCCGGGAACGGGCGGCACGCAAAGACTGACGCGTCTGGTAGGAAAATCAAAAGCCATCGAATTGATGGCGGCGGGTGAATTATTTGATTTCGAGAGAGGCGAGACGCTCGGCCTGGTCAATCGAATTGTTGACGCGAGTGACGCGGCAGATTTCATGAAGCAGGCGCTGGACTACGCGCGTGAGTTCACCACGCCAACGAAAGCGGCGCGCGCCGTCGGCAGAATCAAGCGCGCGGTGCAGACGGGCGCCGAAATTCCGTTCGAATCAGCGTTGGCGCTCGAACGTGAATTGCAGCAGCAACTGTTCATGTCCGAGGATGCCAAAGAAGGACTCGACGCTTACGTGAACAAACGTAAGGCGCAGTTCACAGGAAAGTAATTTGGAGTGCGGCGGCTTGACGCCGCTTTGTAATTCTTTCGTTGACCGAAATCACAAGATGAAAAAGCGCCGTCAAGCCGGCGCACTCCAAAATGGTTGAAGAACTAATCAAAGTCTCGGAAGACAGCGGCATCGTCACGGTGACGCTCAATCGTCCTGAGCGCCTCAACGCGCTGGCGGGGTACATGCGTCGAGATCTGGCGGAAGCGCTGGAAGAGGCCGGCAGCGATCCGGACGTGCGCGTCATTGTGATCAACGGCGCGGGCCGCTCGTTTTGTGCGGGCGGTGACGTGCACTTCATGGCCGAACTGGTCGAGCGCGGCGACACGGAAGAGTTCGCCCGTTTGCTGGGCGCGGCGCGGCGCGTAATTCTGACGATCAGACAGATGACCAAACCGGTGCTGGCGTCGATCGAAGGCGCTTGTGCGGGCGCCGGTTTCAATCTCGCGCTGGCGTGCGATCTGCGCATCGCTTCGTCGACCGCGTCATTTGCGCAATCGTTCGTCAAACTCGGATTTCACCCTGATTGGGGTGGGACCTACTTTCTGCCGCGCATGGTCCCGTCGAATATCGCCGCGGAACTTTTTTTCCTGGGCGATGCGATCGACGCGCAGAAAGCTCTGCAACTGGGATTGGTGAATCGGGTCGTGGCGCCTGAGCAACTCGAAGCCGAAACTCTCAAACTGGCGGAGCGTCTGCGCGATGCGCCCGCAGTTTCCATTGCGGCGGCCAAGCATGCAGTCTATGCGGGCGAAAACGACTCACTCGAGCAGATGCTGCAATACGAAGTTGATGCGCAACTGCGCTGCTTCGAATCGGAAGATGGACGCGAAGGCGTGCGCGCTTTCTTAGAGAAACGTCCACCAAAATTTACCGGAAGATAATTTGGAGCGCGCCGGCAGAGCGTAGCGGCGACGGCGCTTTGGATTTGGCAGTCGTGTTAAGGTAACGAACGATCCAAAGCGGTGTCGTCGCTACGCTTTGCCACCCACTCCAAATTTTATGAAGCTCGCGAATCGGCTCGCATTCATCACTGGTGGCGGCCGCGGCATCGGCCGCGCGATCGCGATTGCGTTTGCCCGTGAAGGTGCTTCGATCGGCGTGGCCGCGCGCACGCGCAAACAAGTCCGCGGCGTCGCGAAAGAGATCGCCACAGAGTTTGGCGTCGAAGCGTTGCCGCTGAAATGCGACGTGCGCAACCGCGACGACGTGGCGGACGCGTTCGACAGTTTCCGCCTGCACTTTGGCCGTGGGCCGGACCTGGTCGTGAACAATGCGGGGATTGCCAGATCGGAATTGTTCGTTCGAACAGATGAGCGTTTCTGGGAAGAACACCTGAACACGAATCTCGGCGGCACGTTTCGCTGCACTCACGCGGCGTTGCCGGAAATGATCGAACGCGGCTGGGGACGCATCATCAATGTCGCTTCGATTGCCGGCAAGACGGGCGCGCCTTACATTTCTGCATACGCCGCGTCGAAGCATGGCGTGCTCGGTCTGACGAGGTCGCTGGCGCTGGAGGTGGCGGTGCAGGGAATCACGGTCAATGCGATCTGTCCGGGATACGTCGATACCGACATGACTTCGGGCGGCATCGAAAATATTGTTGCCAGGACCGGAAAGTCGGCGAAGCAAGCGCTGCAGATGCTGGAGCGAATGAGCCCGCAAAATCGTCTGATAACACCGGAGGAGGTTGCGGCGGTTGCGGTGTTGCTCGCGTCAGAAGAAGGCCGGGGCATCAATGGTCAGGCGATCAATGTGGATGGCGGCACCGTGCTCTTTTAGTTTTCAGTTTTGAGTTTTCAGTTTTCAGCGACCTCAATTGGTACTAACTGAAAACTGGCAACTGTAAACTGCAAACTTAAAATGATTGAGAACCTTAATAATCGCGAACGGACACATTCATGTGGCGCGTTGCGCAAAGAGCACGTGGGGCAACGCGTGACGCTGATGGGTTGGTGTGCGCGGCGACGTGACTTTGGGCCGCTGACTTTTATCGATCTGCGCGACCGCGGCGGCATCACCCAGATTGTAGTAAATCAAGAGAACGCATCTGCCGCGCACGCCAAGGCGAAGGATGTGCGCGGCGAGTATGTCATCGCGGCCGTTGGCGAAGTGGTGCTGCGCGATGAGACTGCGCGCAATCCTAAGCTCGCGACCGGTGACGTTGAAGTTCAGGCCAGCGAAATTGTAATCCTTAACGACGCGCGCACGCTGCCGTTCCAACTCGACGCTTCTGAAGATGCGCTGGCCGCCGAAGACCTGCGGCTGAAGTATCGTTACCTCGATCTGCGCCGCCCGCAGTTGCAGGCAAACCTGCGTCTGCGTCACCGGATGATTCTCGAAATCAATCGGTACATGGACGAGCAGGGCTTTACGCAGATCGAAACACCGAACCTGATCAAATCGACGCCCGAAGGCGCGCGCGATTACATCGTGCCGTCGCGAGTGCAGCCGGGAAAATTCTTCGCGCTGCCGCAAAGCCCACAGATTTTCAAACAGATTTGCATGATTGCGGGTCTCGACAAGTACTACCAAATTGCGCGTTGCTTTCGCGATGAAGACCTGCGCGCCGATCGACAGCCGGAGTTCTCGCAGCTCGACGTCGAGCTGAGCTTTGCGACGCCGGATCAGATTTACAAACTAGTCGAAGGATTGTATGCGCGCATCTTTGGTTTAATCGGCACTGACTTGCACACTCCGTTTCCGCAATACACATTTGCGGAAGTCATGCGGCGATTCGGATCGGACAAACCCGACCTGCGCATCGACGGCATGGAATTGCAGGATTTGTCGGAACGTCTGGCCGAAACAACCTTTGCGCCTTACGCGGCCGCCCTCGAGCGCCGCGGGCAAATCAAAGGAATCGTGGTGCGTGGCGGCGCGTCGATGTCGCGCAAAGCGTTGGATGAGTTGCAGGAATTTGCGAAGCGTTACGGCGCCGTGGCGTTGGCCTGGATCAAGTTGGGCGATGAACTATCGTCGTCGTTGCTTAAGGCCCTGGGCCACGAGACGGTGGTGGATCTGGCCGGCATCGCCGGTGCGCAAAAGGGCGACGCGGTTCTGATTATCGCGGGCAAATCAGACGTGGTCGCGGCGGGTCTGGGCGCGTTGCGCAATGAAATCGCGCGCCGCGAAAAGTTAATTCCCGAAAATGTTTTCACGCCGCTTTGGGTAACTGAATTCCCGATGTTCGAATATCACGAGGACGATGATCGCTATTACTCGATGCACCATCCGTTCACCTCGCCGATCGATGAAGACGTGCCGTTATTCGAGCGGGCCGTGAATGGTGAAGCCGAACTGTTCGGGCAGATTCGCGCAAAGGCTTACGACACCGTGATTAATGGCGTCGAGGTGGCCGGCGGTTCGATCCGAATTCATCGGCGCGACGTGCAAGCGCTCGTTTTCAAAGCTCTCGGCATGACCGAGGAAATGGCGCGCGCGCGATTTGGTTTCTTCCTCGAAGCTTTGAGTTACGGCACACCGCCGCACGGGGGCATCGCTGGGGGCATCGAGCGCACGCTGATGGTGCTCGTGCCGACCGAAAACATTCGCGACGTGATGGCGTTTCCGAAGACGGCTTCGGCCCAGGACTTGATGATCGACGCGCCCGGCGAAGTTGATCCGAAGCAGATGGCGGAATTGCATCTCCGAGTTGTGGGCGAATGAGAAAAGCGCGCCGCGCATTTCGTTCTCAATGAATTGTCTTTAAAACTTTCGCTCCGCGATGGCGCGAAACACCTTTGGGGCTACGACTCACCACAACTCATCTCAGTGAAATCATTTCGCATGCGCGCGAATCGTCTCCCAATGAATGCTGCGGATTGATTGGCGGCGCGGACGGCCTGGCGCAAACGATCTATCGCACGCGAAATGTCGCGCCCGATCCGCTGGTCACCTATGAAGCCGCGCCGGAAGATTTGTTCGCCGCACAGCGTCAGATGCGCGAGCGCGGCGAACAACTAATTGCCATTTATCACTCGCATCCGCGGTCGGCAAATCCCGAACCTTCCGCCACCGACGTGCGTCTTGCCTACTACCCTTCAGCGGTTTACCTTATTGTTGGATTAGGAAATGACGAGCCCTGCGTGCGCGCGTTTCGCATCGGCGAACGTGAAGGTTGGCAGCCGGTCGATTATCAAATTGTCGACTGACTTAGACGAAACTGTGCGACCGAGGCTCGCGTAAAGATCTTCAATGGAGCCCAAGCGCGGCAAATACGATACAAACCCGCTGGATGAGGACGTTGCTCATCGAGCTGACGAGTCATTCGGATCGAGTTCGGGGGCGGCGACCGAAGACATCAGCGGACCCACCAAGCCAATCAATCGCACCGCGCAGCAAACCGCGCGCGCCGGGATGGAGAGTGAAGCGCCGACCCGGCACATTGGCGACCAGGTAACGTCCTATCCGTCCGTGTTCGTGCCGCCGCCGGCGCGGCCATCCACGACTTACGAGGCGCCGCGCGTCACGCCATCAGACATTTATTTGCCGCCGCCGGGACCGCCGCCGAACGTTTATCAATCGCCGGCGATGCCCTTTCTCAAACCGGGATTGCGAACCGTCGCGGGTCTCGGCATTCCCGAACGTTGGGCGGCGATTCTGCCTTATATGCCGTTTTCCTCGTGGCTCGGCGTCGTCATCGCCGTCATTGAATTGTTTCTGACGCCGAGAACTGAGACGCGCGTTCGATTTCATGCTTCGCAGGCGCTGGTGCTGCAAGTGGCCATCTCGGCCGTGAGCACCTTGCTGACCTTTATCGGATTGGTCACCCGCAGCAAATTCAGCGGCGCCGGTTTGGTGGGCCTGGCCGGATTCATTTTCCTCTGGGTCGCCGTCTTCAAGGTTTGGAAGGGAAAACCGTTCACCATCACGGCGCTCGAAGAGCCCCGCAAATGGCTTGACGAGAAAATTAAGCCGCGCAAATAATTAACGCACTTTTCAACTGAACGAAGCGACAGTCGCCCCGCATCAAACCAGCGTTCCAAATTGAACCTGCGTATCGGTCGCTATCGGATACCAAACAGCCCCGTTTTGAACGACTTGAGCCATTCGAGGTAGCGAAAGCTCTGGTCAGTTCAAACCAGCCGAGGCGTCGCGCCAGGTGCGACCGGCCCCTGATCGTAATGAACAGACATGTCGCCTGCCTGTTTTCGATTTCAAAGGAGTGAGACATGAGAGTACTGGTTCACCGAGGCGCATCGAAAGCGTTGATTCTGGCCATCGCCGTTTCGATTACGGCGACACCGCTGGCCACGTATGCGCAGACACCAATCAAGATCCACGGCAACAAGTTCGCGCCGGCCGATGATGTGAAGCTCGGTCACGAGGCTGCCGCCGAAGCCGAGAAGCAAATGCAGTTGGTGCGCGATCCGGAATTGGGTGGATATCTTGAGCGCGTAGGCCAGCGGCTCGCGGCTGCGATTCCGCAGGAATTTCAACATCCGGAATTTCTTTACTCGTTCAAAGTGGTCAATGCCAAAGAGATCAACGCCTTCGCTTTGCCGGGCGGACCGATGTACGTAAACAGCGGGATGATCGTCAACGCCCGCAGCGAGGACGAAATGGCCGGGGTCATGGCCCATGAGATTAGCCACGTGGCGTTGCGTCACGGCACGGCCCAGGTTACCAAGGCGCAGAAGTGGCAGATGCTCTCCGGCGTTTTGGGAGCAGGTGGTCAAATTTTCGGCGGGCCCATCGGCTCGATCGCGCAGATGGGCTCGCAAGGGGTGGGCGTTTACTTATTGAAGTTCAGCCGAGAGTACGAAACTGAGGCCGACCTGCTCGGCGCGCGCATCATGGCAAATGCCGGTTACGATCCCCGCGAGCTGGCGAATATGTTCAAGACGATCGAATCGCAGGGCAGCGGTGGCGGTCCCAGCTTTCTCAGCGATCACCCCAGTCCGAAAGATCGCGTCGCGAAAATTAATCTGGAAGCGCAGGCTCTGCAAATCAATACGGCGTCGATTCCCGACAAGCATGACTTCATGGTGGCGCAGCAGCGGCTGACTGGACGCGGTGGTGGACAAGGATTTACCGGCAATCAGGCGTATTCGAACCCGGGAAACTCAAATCAGGGCGCAGCATCTGCCAACACGGGGAACCATGGATACTCGAATCCGAACTCGCCACCTACGACGATGGGCAACGCTGGGAATCAGCCTAATGCAAATTCGTCGTTACCAAAGCCGACCGGTCGCGTAGAGGCGACGTCAGCAAATTACAAATCCTACAAAGAGGGCGTGTTTGCGGTAAACGTTCCCGACAATTGGCAGGAACTCAACGAACCAGACGGATTGTGGTTTGCTCCGAAGGGAGGATTCGGTGCGGTCAGTGGCCGGACTGTGTTCACTCATGGAGTGAGCTTCGGAGCCATCCGGCTCGAGGGTCGCGCTGCGCAGCAAGCGACGGATGAATTCATCAAATCGATGACGCAGGGCACCAAGATGCGTGCTCGCGGTGGGTATCAACCCATGAACAACATCGCCGGACGCAACTGGCAGTTAATTACTTTTGACAACAGTAATGAGGCGACCAACCGTCCGGAACTGGTGAACATAGCTACAACGCCGCTGCGCACCGGCGATCTGCTTTACATGATTGCCGTTTGTCCCACTGATGAATACCCGAAATACCAGACTGTGTTCCTGACTATTTTGCGTTCCATAGAACTGACTGATTAAGGTTTCGCCAAATTTTCCCTGACGCCGCCAGACGGGTTTATTGGGCCCGATTGGCGGCGCCCATTTTTCACTCTATGTAAAACGAAAGCTTCTGTAGTAGCATCAAAGCCTTCTCTCCCGGTTGTTGCAACCAGATTCCCTATATTTTAAGGACATATTTATGAACCAGGGGCTTTATCGCGGTTTGAGAGTCGTAATCGTTTCAATTCTACTCGCCACTTTTGCGGCGCCGCCGCTGGCGCACGGGCAAACACAAAAGACCTCGACCGGTGCGACTACAATTGTTCTGCACAAAAACCATTACTCGCCGCGGGACGATGTGCAAATCGGACGCGAGGCGGCCGGACAAGCCGAACGGCAATTGCGCATTATCCGCGATCAGCAACTCGCCGAGTATCTCGAGAGTGTCGGTCAGGGTTTAGTGCGCGCGATTCCGCCGGAATTTCAACACGCGGAATTCCGTTATTATTTCAAAGTCGTGGACGATCGATCGATTAACGCGTTCGCACTTCCGGGTGGACCGATGTACGTGAACACCGGCGCGATCATGGCCGCTAAGAATGAAGGCGAACTGGCCGGGGTGATGGCCCACGAACTT
>Ga0207686_10000744_pt1 | contig 20152 bp, 18 predicted proteins | sample KBSM24metaG_FD_184396 | JGI IMG/M metagenome (GOLD analysis project Ga0207686, IMG submission 184396) | Miscanthus rhizosphere microbial communities from Kellogg Biological Station, Michigan, USA - KBS M2-4 metaG (SPAdes) (version 2) | ecosystem: Host-associated > Plants > Roots > Rhizosphere >...
GCGAGACTGAATGGCGCTGCACCGGCGGCGGAGCGGGCAGCCGTTGCTGCGCGGTGTTGCCGATTGCGATGCGCTGCGCGACCCATTCCGGCCGCGCGGGCGATGCCGGCCGCGCGGAAATTCGTGCGGCCGCGGAAATCCCGTGCGGAAAGACTCCCTGAATCACGCTGCCCGACATCTACTTTCTTCCCGCGGTCCGCGGCTGCATGGCCGACAGCGACATCCGCTCCGCCTCCGCCTCCATCGCGCGGTCGTGAACGACCGCCACTCCAGTGCCGAACGGATTCGCGACGCGCCCATTGCGCTGTTGGACGACGTGCGCCAGCTCGTAGCCGAGAAGTCGTTGTCCCGGGGCGGAATCAGGATCGTATTGTCCCGGTGCGAAATAGATGTGCGAGCCCTGCGTCACCGCGCGCGCTCCGAGGGCCGCCGGTTGCGGGCCGACGTGGATGCGCACGTCGCTGAACTTCGTTCCGAACACCGCCTCCATCTTCTGCAGCACTGCCGGCGGTATTGGCTTGCCGCCGCTCGCCGGCAGCGCCGGAGGGGCCGGCAACTGCAGCGCGGTGCCGTTTGGAATTCGCTGCACCACGGGCGCGGCCGCCGTGCGCGGCGCGGTTTTCGGCTGCGTCACACGCGGGGGCGCCGTCTCGCGAAGGCCTTGAGGAAAGCAACCCTGAATGACGGAATGGGAGCGACTCATGGAGCACCTCCGGTTACGGGCGCCGCTTCATTTTTCCCTGGGCCACGCCGGCCATCACGCGGCCGATCGGCGCCTCGAGCTTCGTCAGTCCGCGGCCGTCGTGGCCCGCGGGCGCGAATCCCATCCGCTTGTACCACTCGGTCAGATGACCCGTTCCGTTGTCCTGGCTGGCAAGGACGATGGTCGTCTTCCCCAACTCGATGCCCGCGCGCAGCGCGGACTCCATCAGCGCATTGCCGACGCCCTGCCTGCGATGCGCCGGATCGACGCCGAGGTCCGTGACCTCGATCGACGACTCGCGCGCGTGCACCATGACCGATCCGACGTTCTGGCCGCCCGCGTTTGCGGCGATGCGATAACTCCCGCCGCCGACCTTCATCGGCCGCGTCACCTGCACGGGCGCGGAACGCTGCACCGGGCCGGGCCCGATCTTCGCCTGAACCTGATGCGCGGCGGCGCGATGTCCCATCCGGTCCGCCTCGGCTTCCAACGCGTGGTCCTGCACCACCGCCACACCGGAACCGAATGGATTGCGAACGCGGCCCGCGCGCTGCTGCAGCACGTGCGTGAGCTCGTGCCCGAGGATCTGCTGCCCCTGCGGCGTCATCGGATTGTACTGGCCGGGGGCGAAGTGGATGTCCGTGCCCTGCGTGAATGCCAGCGCGCCGATCGCCGATGCCTGCGCGCCCACGTGAACGCGGACGTCGCCGAAGTTCGTACCGAAGAACGACTCCATCTTGCGGCGCACGTCGGGAGGCAGCGGCTGGCCGCCGCCGTTCGCGATGGTGGCCATGTGCGGTGGCAGCGCGAACGCCGAGCCGTTCGGCGACGTCGCGGTCGGGGCCGCGTGCCGCTGGACGGGGAGCGGCTGTCGCTGCCGCGGATCGCGGGCCGCCGCCCGCACGTCCGCGCGCTGCGCGTTCGTGATGCGCGACAACCCATTGGGGAAATAGCCCTGGATGACAGCGCCGCGGGTCATGCTCCCTCCCGAAGGACGGCTTTCAACCTCTCTGGACGTCCTGATTATACTCCTGAGGAGGGCGGGCGTCCCGCCCGCCAAAGGCCCTACATCACCAAGCACGAGTCATCGTCGGTGGTGGTCGTCGTAGTCGTGGTGGTGGTGACCTGGTCGAGCGCGCGGTAATCGATCGCCGTTCCGTGATCGCGCCAATTGTCCGGCAGCGTCCCGGTGGTTCCGGTAATCGATCCCGTCAGGACGCCGTTCGCAAGGTTGAACTCGACGGTCTCGCCAAACTGGGTCGGTTGTGTCCCAAACACCGCATGGCAATCGGTCATGAGACGACTCAAGGTGTCCCGCTGGTCGGGGTCGCCCCCCTGGCTGACGAACCACCACACTTGCCCGATGCCGACGTGAAACGTGGGAGCCACCACCCGCCCGGCCGCCTGTTGGAGCCGGGCCTCGAGGACTCGGCGCAGCCGGCTCAGAGGCATTCGCCAGCCGACGGCGATCGAGCCGGCTGAGCCGGTGTTGAAATGAGCCATGACCGCCGTACCCGTCGCCGCATCGTGAGCGACGATGGCGATGCAGTTGTCGAGGCCGGACGTGACGAGCACGCCTCCGTTGCCGGCATGGTGGTAGGCGTCGAATCCGACGCCGACGCGCGCGCGTTGAATGGTCGCGCGCGCGGAACGCGATGGTTCCGCGGCCCGTCTCGCCATGCGATCCGCCTCGGCCTCGAGCGCCCGATCCTGCACGACCGCCACTCCGCCGCCGAACGGATTCCGCACACGTCCCGCGCGCTGCTGGACGACGTGCGTCAATTCGTGGCCGAGGATTGCCTGGCCGCGTGGCGTGGACGGCTCATAGCGGCCGGGCGCCATGTGGATGTCCGTTCCCTGCGTGAACGCCACTGCCCCCATCGCCGATACATGCGGTCCGACGTGAACGCGGACGTCGGCGAAGGATTGTCCGAACAGCGCTTCCATCTTCTGGCGCACGGCGGCCGGCAGCGGCTGCCCGCTCCGACGATGGAACGCGGCGAGATGGTCCGGCAAGCGTATCGCCGTTGCGTTTGGCGTGGCGCACGGCGGAGTCGCGATTCGGCTCGGTTGCGCCGGAGCCGCGGAGTGAAGCTGCATCACTCGCTGCCTCACCCATGCCGGCGTTCGATCCGCCGCCTGCGCCTGCGCCTGCGGCGTTGCGATGCGCGACAAACCTGTCGGGAAGTAGCCTTGAATGACCGCGTTGGATCGCAAGAATGAAAGAATGATACCCCTCACAGGAGAATCCGCTCATGGCTTTCAAACAGGGATACCACTACATGTCCGTCTCCACGCCCCTTGGTCCGGACAAGCTGCTGCTGCGCAGCTTTCACGGACAGGAAAAGATCTCCGAGCTCTTTCACTTCTCTCTGGAGATGCAGTCCGAGGACGGGGCGCTCGATTTCTCGGCGATCGTCGGAAAGAGCGCGACGGTCACGATCGAGCTGGCGGACGGGTCGAAGCGCTACGTCCACGGCATCGTCGGCCGCTTCGTGCAGTCGGGCGGCGACGACCGCTTCTACAACTATTCCGCGGAACTGTATCCGTGGCTCTGGCTGACGACCATGAGCGCCGACTGCCGGATCTGGCAGAACAAGAAGGTCACCGACATCGTCACCGGGCTCTTTACGGAGCTCGGATTCACCGATTACAAGAACGCGACGACAGGAACATACAACCCGCTCGAGTACTGCGTGCAGTACAACGAGACGGCGTTTCATTTCGTCTCGCGGCTTCTCGAGGACGCCGGGATTTTCTATTTCTTCGAGCACGAGGACGGCAAGCACACGCTCGTCCTGGCCGACGACTCCTCCGCCTTCAAGGATTGCCCCGGCGCGGCCACCGTGGACGTCGGCTCGTCACAGAACTGGCTGCAGCAGAACACCATCACGTCCTGTTCGATCGAGGAGTCCGTGATCGCCGGCAAGTATGCCGTCGACGACTTCGGATTCGAGACACCGTCGACCGATCTCCTCGGGTCGAGCGACAGCACCAAGGCACATGACGGCGCCAAGCGCCGCCTTTATGAGTATCCCGGCGGCTTCACGAAGAAAGACGCCGCCGAAGGACTGGCCAAGCGAAGAATGGAGGAGGAGGAAGCGTCGCAGAAGCGCCTCAATGGAACGAGCTATTGCCGGGCCTTCTTCGCCGGGGCGAAGACGAAGGTGCAGAAGCATTATCGCGAGGACGCGAACGCCGCTTACGTGCTCTCGCTCGTCTCCCACAATGGCACGCCCGAGGGGTACACGAATTCGTTCGAGTCCTTTTCGTTCGATACCGTGTTCCGCCCGCCGCGGACGACGCGCAGGCCGGTCATCCCCGGCGCCCAGACCGCGATCGTGGTGGGGAAATCGGGAGAGGAGATCTGGACGGACAAGTACGGCCGCGTCAAGGTGAAATTCCATTGGGACCAGACGACCGAGACCGACGAGAACCGCTCGTGCTGGATCCGCGTCGCCCACGGCTGGGCGGGGAAGAGCTGGGGACAGATGTTCCTGCCGCGCGTCGGCCAGGAAGTGGTCGTCAGTTTCCTCGACGGGGATCCCGACCGGCCGCTCGTGACCGGCTCCGTCTATAACGCCGAGCAGACCGTTCCTTATACGCTGCCGGGCGAGATGACGAAGAGCACCATCAAGAGCAACGTCTCGAAGGGCGGTGGCGGCTTCAATGAGATCCGCTTCGAGGACAAGAAGGACTCCGAGGAGATCTTCATTCAGGCCGAAAAGAACTGCAACCGCGTCGTCAAGAACAATGACGATCTCAAAGTGGGCTTCGAGAAGAAGGACAAGGGAAACCAGACCATCGCCGTCTACAACGACCGCACGGTCACGCTGGAGAAGGGAAACGAGACACTGCAGGTGAAGGAAGGGAACCGCGACGTCAAGGTCGACAAGGGCAATGAGACCCATACCGTCGCCGGCACGCGCGACGTCACGGTGACGAAGGCGGAGTCGCACACGAACAAGGACAATTACGAGCAGAAGGTCACGAAGGATTACACGCTCAATGTCGACGGCAATCTGACCATCAACGTGAAGGGCACGGTGACGATCAAGTCGACCCAGGATATGACCCTGCAGTCGAGCATGGCCCTGACGGCGAAAGCGAAGACCGACCTGAAGACCGAGGGGATGACCGTCACGAACAAGGCGACCACGGACCTGAAGAACGAGGGCCTCAATGTGACGAACAAGGCCAGCGTCAACCTCAAGGGAGAGGGCGCGATGGTGAACATGAAAGCCTCGGGGATGCACACCGTCGAGGCCAGCGGGATTCTGACGGTGAAGGGATCGCTGGTGAAGATCAATTAGACGGGTGGGCGCTGGCCGGATCAATGACTCTTGCGGGCCACGACCAGGTGCACGTCATAGTGGACGGTGCTGCGGTCGTGCAGGCGCACGCGCCAGGGCACGGACGGTTCTTCCTTCTCGATGACGAACGCCTCCGACAGCAGCGCGCGCAGCACCGGTTCGGGGGCGCCCTGGCGCGGTCCGCGTTGGGAGTGTCCGCCCAGCCATTGTTCGACCGGCGTCGCGGTGGGCGCCCAGTCATAAGGTGTGCTGAGGATTGCCGTGCCGCCCGGCCGGAGGACGCGCGCGAGCTCGGCGACGGTGTCGCGCGGCGAGGCGGTGCAGTCGATGACGTTGATGCTCGCGGCGAGAGCGAACGTCGCGTCGGGGAACGGGAGCGCGGCGACGTCGCAGCACCAGAAGTCGACCAGCTCGCGCGACGGCACGTCGATGGCCTTGTCGCGGCGTTCGTAGACGAGACCGACGCGGCGGCGCACATGACGCAGGCGTCCTTCACGCAGCACGCGCGATGCGATCCGCAACATCGCGAAGTTGAGGTCGACGCCGACCGTCATCGCCCCGCTTTTCCGCGCGAGGTGAAACGTCGTGCCGCCGGTGGCGCAGCCGGTGTCGATGACCGGACCGTCCGCAGCGCCGCCGAACGCTCGATCGAGCACATGCTCCGCGGACCCGCCGCCGTAGTGATCGTCCGCGTACATGCCGGCGTGCTGGCGCTGCGTGTCGAACGCCGATCCCGATCCGAGGACGTCGCCGATCAGGCTCTCGATCTCGGGGGAGAGGTCGTCGCGCAGCAATACCTGCAACGGATTCGCCGCAAGCCAGGCCCGGATCGGCCCGACGATCACCGGGATGCCGTCGATGATCGGATATTCGCGCGAGCATGAAGCGCAGACCAGGATGCCTTCGATCACGTCGCCGTTCTCTTCGCGGATCGCGGAGGCGATCGCGAGCGCTTCGCGGCAGAGAGGACAGACCGGACGCAGCGCTTCGAAGTGCGACCGCCGCAACCGCTAGCCTCCGATCATCACCGTCGGGCAGCCGGGCGGCAGGATCTTCCCGGTCGGTCCCGGAATCGGCGCGACGCACGCGGTGTGCGCCGTCATGTCGTTCGCGCGCGCGGCGGGCATGTTGCCGATGAGCACCGTCGCCGATCCGAGAGCGATCATTCCCGGACCGCCCGGAACGCAGCCGGGCAGCAGACACGGCGTCGTCGTGTCGGTCAGGCGCGCCGCCGGCATGTTGCCGATGAGGACCGTGAACTCTCCCTTGATGATGGTCAGCGGGAGCGCGGGATGCGCCGAGGGAGTGGGCACGGGTGCCGGGGGATGGATCGGCGCATGGCAATGCGGCGAATCCTGCAGGACCATGTCGCCGACGCGGGCCGCGGGAGGCATGTGCGGAGTATAGCTCTGCTATTCTCGCCTTCATGCCGGAGGGAGATCGGGAAGAGCGCATCGACCGCGACGAGGCGGGACGGGTCCGCCTCCGCTACACGCTCGCTGCAGAGAAGCTGGAAGGTGAGCTCGTGCAGTACGACGAGGAGGGCCATATCGAGGCCAGACTTCCATATGCCGGCGGAGTGCTCGACGGCGAGGCGCTCTTCTATGGCCGCGGGCAACTGCAATTGAGCATGCATTACCGCAATGGCGTCGAGGACGGGGAGCGAGTGCTGTACCACGAGAACGGCAAGCCGTCGATGAAGGCTCAATACAAGGCGGGAAAGCTCGAAGGGGAATCGACCTGGCTCCGTCCCGACGGGACGCTGTTGCGCGTCGCTCATTATGCGAACGGCGTATTGGACGGAGAATCGGCCGACTATGACGAGCGCGGAAAGGTGAGCGAGCGGGCCGCGTACCGGGCCGGCAAGCTTCACGGCGAAATGCTGCGTTATGCGCGCAATGGGAAGGTCGCCGAGAAACTCGTCTTCAAGGACGGCGTGCAGCAGAAATGACGAAGCACACCATGGTCACGCTTCAATTGCATCGCAAGGGCGTGATCCTCATCGGGATCGGCTGTCTCCTCTTGGCGGTGCTGCTCGTGGCGGGCGGATATTTCGCCGGGATTGCACGGGCCCGGCCGCGAGGCCCGGCGGCGCCCGCGCCGTCTGTGCAGAAGTCCGCGAGGCCCGCCGCCGCGAGCCGGGCGGCGGCGAGCCGGGAGGCGTTCAGCCTGAGAGTGGCCCTGGTGATGACCGAGGAGGAGGCGAGGGCCGAGGTCAAGCGCCTGTCGGTGAAACGACTCGCCGCGACGATCGTTCCGGTGGAAACGAACGAGTCGCTGGTCGTCTATGAGATCCATGTCGGACGCTATCCCGACCGCCGCACCGCCGTCGCCGCGGCGAAGTCGCTGAAAACCGACCATGCCCTCGAGGCCGCCGTCGTTCCCGCCGAACCGTGAGCGCCGCCATCCGTGGAGCGACAGGCTCTCAGCCTGTCGAAAAGCGGCGGGCTGAGAGCCCGCCGCTCCACAGATGACGGGTGTGTCATCCTAAGCCGCGCACATACCCCTCTGTCATCCTGAGCCGCGTAGACGGCGAAGGATCTTCCCCATCGCCCTACTTCTTACGCAGTTGCTCCGTGTAGTCCAGCGACGCCCAGGGAGAGGCCTTGAAGTACAGATCCAGTTGGTTGTTGTTATTGACCACGCCTCCAACAATGGCCTGGCCGATGTTGCCGGCGCCGTAGGTGGTCGGTGGGCCGCCAACGAGGTAATCGGACAAGTTCCAGAGCGCATCTGCTTGCCCTGCGCGATGAAGGTACGCCACGTTCTGTGCCGTTCCCGTCGGCCAATTGTCTTCGACCCACTCGTCGCTCGTAATCCGCGGCCAGAACTCGTTCACGCTGACCGGCGCGTCGATGTGCCAGACCGGCCCGCCGCGGATTGCAAACACCTTGCAACCGGACAGGTAGTAGGTGAAAAACAACGTATCCCGCTGTGCGCTCTCGATCGAGGAGGCCCGTAGCATCGGCATCTCGCCCTGTTTCCAGGGGAGCCACAGCACCTCGGCCGGTTCACCATCACCTTTAGGGTCCAGGTCGACCCTGACTCGATCGGCGCTGACCTGGTGAAGGTACACATCGAGAGTCCCTGAGGCTTTATCGTTCAGTTCGACGGCGAGCTCCAAGTCGAGGTTGCCCCCGCCGGTCATTGCTTGACGCACTTCGTCCTGGATGGGGGTTGGCATGAATGTCCTCTCCCGTGTCTCTCTCGTGAAACGCCTGACACGTCGTTGTTGTGAGATTTGGTAGGATCGGCGAAGGCTCCATGAGACCCGCGGCACATCGGACGTTTCTCGCGAACGGGATCTTCGGCGGGACGCTGCTGGTCGATCTGATCTCGACGGTCAAATGGGCCGTGTATCCGTATCTCGTCCGATTCGCGCCGCGCCTGGCAATCGCGATTCACGAGCCGGAGGCGACCGGCGCATACTGGCGCGCCATCCGGGAAGGAATGCTGATCGTGGATGGCGGCGCCAATCGCGGCGGCTACACGATGCTCGCATCGAAGCGCGCCGGGCCCTCGGGACGCATCTATGCCTTCGAGCCCGAGCCCGAAAACTTCAAGCGACTCTCACGGCGGCTCTCCCGGCTGCACAATGTCGTGCCGGTGCAGCAAGCCCTCGGCAGGAGCTCCGGGGAGGCGAGGCTGAACCTGGACCGTTTTCACGCGCGTCACTCGCTGACGCGCGACGGCGGCGACGGGCGATCGGTCGCCGTATCCGTCATATCGCTCGACGATTTCGTTCGCGAACATTCCCTGCCCGGCCTCGACCTGGTCAAGCTCGATATCGAAGGAGCGGAGCTCGAGGCCATTGCGGGAATGGCGGACGTCCTCACCGCCGCGCGGCGGCCCGTCGTTCTATGCGAGCTGCACCCGCCGCTCACTCCGGAACAGTTCCGCGACGCGCTCGCCGTTCACGGCTATCACTCGGAGCTGCTCGACGCCCAATACACCGGCTCCGCGCACGACGTGCCGGTGCACCTGCTCGCCGTTCCTTCGAAGGGCGTCATGTTGTCTGGCGCCGGCCCGAATCCGTGAGTGAATCGCGTCGCCATTTCACGAATTCAAAGCATTTCCGATTCTTGAGAACCTTCACGATGTCGTCGACTTCGTCATAGTCGTATAACTTCACCGACGCCAGCGCCTGCTCCGCCCGCCTCATGACGAACGGCAGATCGCGCGCGTTCTTTACAAAGTAGATCGACTTCTTGTTCAACGCCACGGCGTAACCAGCCTCGAACAAGACGCTGGATACGATCTTTGCGGGATACACCATGATGAAATACTCGCTATGCGAGATTGCGTCGATATCTTCCTGCACGGCGGCGTCGTTGGGCTCGAATTCCGCCCTGGTGGCGATGTTGGCGCCGGCATAGTAGATGCTCTTCTTACCGCAGTCCTTCTGCAGGCAGGTTACGACGGTTTGGGCGAGTTTCCTGACCTGTTCATACTCCGTGTCATCGACGGCCGCCATTGGTGCCGATACAAATGCGTCGTATTTGAACACGGGCGCGGCCTGTTGGGGCGCCGCGGGAACTGAAACAGGGGATCTGAACTGATAGGCGACCACCACAACCAGAAGAAACGGAAGAGCGACCGTGGCTGTCAGCAGAATCGTGAAATCTCGACCCGTCGCGCGCGATGCCATAATACCTAGAATGACCTCCACGACCAGAAGCGCGAGGGTGAAGAAGCTCAGTGGTGTCTTGACGGCTTGAATGATTGCGAGCCGGTCACGATGAGAGCGGTCGTCATTCGCCATGGCGGAATCTCCTCTGTAGTAGGAGTGTCTCAGCCCCGGCGGTTCCCTACCCAGCCGGAACATCTCACGACGGCGGAAGTCAAGCGCCGGAGGACTGGGAGATTCCGGCCTGCCACACCCGCAACGCGTTTTGGAACTTGTCGACCATTGCTGCACGTACTGCCGGAGCTTGAAACGTATTCGCGGCAGCTGTAAGCAGGGCGCCCTTGATTTCATCGAACGTGAGGCCAAGTTGTTCCATTGCGACGGCCAGTTCGCCGGTCAGCGTGACGTTACAGATTGCCGGGTCATCCGTGTTGATGGTGACTTTGAGACCAAGCGCCAGCATCCTGGGAAGCGGGTGGTCGCCCAGGCGGCGGATTGCGCCGCTGAGCGCATTCGACGTGGGGCACACCTCGAAGGTGACGCCCCGGTCTCGGGCCAAGACGACGATGCCGGGATCTTCGATGGCGCGAATGCCGTGGCCGATCCGGACCGCCCCGAGCTCTTCAATCGCGTAGCGTACCGCTTCCGGACCAGCCCATTCTCCTGCATGGATCACGACGCCCAGACCTTCGCGCCGCGCCTCCCGGAATACGCCGGCGAACGGTTCGGCACGATAATGGGCTTCGTCACCAGCGAGGTCGATCCCTACGATCTCCTCCTTGTGATCGACTGCGATTCGCAGCACCTGCTCGGCGATCGCGACGGACTCGTGCCGATTGATGCTGGCGATGAGCGCGACCTGGATGCCAGGGAGCTCTGAGCGTGTCTTCTTGACCTCCTCCACAACCCAAGGAGTCACCTCGTGCAATGGGTAACCCTGCGTGGCGCTGAGCGCTGCCGGTGTGAAGCGCAACTCCAGGTACCGGATATTGTCGAGGTAAGCGTCTTCGATTGCCTCGCGTGTAAAGCGGCGGATCACGTCGGGAGAGACGTAAAACCGACGCAGGGTGGTGAATGTCCTCAGAAAAGCATCGCAACTCGAATGATTCAGTGGGACCTGGACCCGGCGTCGCAGTTCGTCGATATCGCGGGGCACATCAAGATCGTGCCGGCGAGCCAACTCGCTGAGAGTGGCAAGACGGAGCGAACCCTCCAAATGCCGGTGTAGCTCGACTTTCGGTAGCGAAGCGAGTACGGCACGCGTTGAGTCCATGATCCTGCATGATGGCTCAACCTGGACAGCCGCGCTGTGAGGTGGATCGCAAAACGAGATGTCGGTGGGCAGGAATGGACGGACAGACGATCCGCCAATTCGAGCGAGATGTCGAAACGCGGATCGCGCGCCTGCACGACTCTCGTGCCGGTGCACCTGCTCGCCGTCCTCGGCCTACCCGCGCCGGGTGGTAAACTCCAACCTTCCGGACTTGTGCCTCGACGGTTGCCTGTGTCAGAGTAGCGCGCGCAGAGAGACTGCGGCTGAACGCACTCTATCCGACCAATTATTAGTTTAGTTAGCCGTCTGACTTCTACGGCCGACTACTGCGCAAAGCTCAGCTCGGAGGCGATATGGGCGGTCTAGGCCAAGTAAATAAGAAAGTCTTTGTTCTAATGCCCTTTTCCAAGGTGTTGGAAAATACTTTCTATGCCCTGCAGCAGGCTGCTAAGGGTGTTGGCGCGGAGGTCGAACGAGCAGACGATCCGCCTCTAACCGAGACGATTATTCAGCGGATTTATCGCGGAATCGGCGACGCCACGCTCGTTCTCGCAGATTTGACCGACCGAAATGCGAACGTATTTTATGAAGTAGGTTATGCACATGCGCTGGGGAAACCCGTGGCACTGCTAGCTCCTTCAATTGACGTCGTTCCCTTCGACCTTAGAGTCTATCCAATCAAAACGTATTCCGCGGGCGCTTCCGTCGCGGAACTTGTATCGCTGTTTGTTCCGTTTCTACACTCAGCTCTCGATGCTGCTGAGGACACATCATCTCTTCGGGGTCCGATCGAAAACGCGCTCCGGCAGCTGTCAGGGTCCTCATGGCCAAGCCCGCTGTTTCGCAGCGTGGTCGCCAAGAAGCTTGACGAGTTCGACCACGAAGTTAGTAACTGGGTACGCGGTTCTATGAATGTTGGCCCCGAGGAAACGCGCGAGAAGGGCATCGCCATTCTACAGAACCTGCGTCACGAAGGGTTCGCTACGATGCTTGTGCCTGTAGAGTCATTCTGGGCTACAGGCACCGACTATTTGCTCGCATCACGCAGGGCAGCTCAGCAACGAGGCGCCCGCATTACGCGTGTATTCATTGTTTTCGACGAAACAACAATTGAGAGCAAGAGCCTGGCCGAATGCATCGAGCAGGATGAAAGGGCTGGAATTGCGACGTACATCTGCCTCGCGAACAGAGTGCGTGACCGAGAGGCAATCAAGGATTTTGGTATTTGGGACAGTGAAGTTCTCTGTTGGGTGGAGGTGACCAGCCTTGACCGAAGCCCGACTGTCACCGGTACACTATTTACTACAGAGCCCACGCAATTGACACGGGCCGCACGATGGAAAGAAAACCTTCTTGAGGCAGCCGAGCCCGCCCGTCTTGTGTTGGCAAGATTCAATCGCGAAGAACGAGCTCAGCAGCCGTTGGCGGCTTCGGCTCGCCATATGGCGGCGCTATCAAAGAAGGCATGTGGCGGCAGTTATGTAGATAAGAGAGACTGCGACTGGTATCACGGAAGCTGGCAGTATTTGAGGCTTGTCGATGTCGTATCCACACCAGACTGGCATTCATCCTTTACGCTGAGGCGTTCGCACGGGTAGCTCGCTCAGACGCCCCGAAACGCGCGCTGATTTGCGGAACGGCGGACTATGGGCTGCTGGCTCACCTCCACCACGCTCTCGGTGATCGGGAGACGAAAAACTGGAACATCTACGTTCTCGATCTTTGTGATACTCCTCTCAAAATATGCGAGTGGTTTTCCGAGCGAAAGGGATTCCGAATCCATGTCGTTCGGGGGAACGCAATGGAGCTGGAATTTAAGGACGGCTGGTTCGGCATGGTAACTAGTGATGCGTTTCTCACGCGATTTGAGCACTCGAACCGCTTGCGCGTTGTTCGCGAATGGCTTCGGGTACTGGCTCCCGAAGGAGCCGCCATTACAACGGTCAGACTTGATTCATCGGCTGCCAAAGTCAAGGCGGGCGAGCGTGACGTCGCGCAATTCGTTGAGAGAGCACATCGCGCTGCTCTTCAACAGGCCCACCTACTCACGTGCACTGTCGATGATATTGAGAACATGGCCCGCAATTACGCAACGAAAATCGTGAGTTATCCGGTAACTGAGAAACAGTTGAATGCGCTGTTCACCGATTTCGACACTCAGCTGACCGTAGCGGACACGCACGGTGAATTCAAGCCTACTGTGTACGCACGTGTTTTAGCGACAAAGCGTTTCAATATGGCGACGTCGTTGCAAGTTCGCGCCGATGCTTTTCAGCCGTAATATCGCTTATTCACGGTGTTTTGGAGACGTGGGACATTCTCACGCGCGCATGCGCCGAAAGGCTGCATTCTTCCGCGGCTGACCATTCCGCGTTCCCTTCGCAAACGGCGAGAGGGGCTATCGTCGGTGCCTTTGCCGAGCGCTCTCGCGGAGAGGTGCCGAAGACGGCTGGAGGCCGGGAGGTGGGACGTTGAGCGTCGCGCCGTGCGCGAGCGAGTACGCGTCGGCCGAGGCGGTGATCGAAGGCGGCGTGGTAATCGTGATCGTCACGCTCGCCGGCAGCGTCGTCTCGTCCCCGTTGCTGGCCTTGTAGTTGAACGAGTCGCTCGTGGCACTCGATCCGTCGTTCGTGTACGTGAAGCTTCCGTCGGGATGGAATGTCAGGAAGCCGTGCGTGGGCGCGGAAAGCTGAATCGCGATCAGCCTCGTGCGATCGGGCGCGCTGTCATTCCCCAGCACGCCGCGCGCGGCGTCGACGGTGAGGACGGCGCCCTGCGCGCACGAGTAGCGGTCCCCGTTCGCGGCGAGCTCTCCCGGATACGTGCCGATCGAACGGCGCCGGGCCGCGTACGCATCGCCTCCTGGCGATAAGATCGCCGTGACCAGGAGAACACCGGCGAGGGCGCGAACCTGTGGCATCGTATCCTGCTGTCTGTCGCAGCGGAAGAGCATCTATATCGAAGGATTGCTGGAGCTACTCAGAGATAGATATAATGCCGCGAATCCATATTTTCAACGGTGATTGTGCGATGCACCTCCGGCCTTCGGTCCCGCCGCGGGTGTCTTCGTCGTCAGAGTGATATGCGCCGCGCCGGGCTCATTCTCGCCGTCGTTCTCGCTGCAGCAGCGTGCAGCAAGGACGGCAATCCCGTGCTGCCGACCGACCCCGGCGGCCTCGGCAACGGTGTCTACACCGTCACCATCACCTGCAACTGCTCGCAGGTGGAGGCGACGGCGAGCGCGGTCGCGACGCTGAAGATCTCAGCGAAGGCCGCCGACGGCACCACGCCCCCTCCCGGGACCATGGTCACCGTCAACACGAACCTGGGCGGCTTCGGCACCGACACGGCCGGCCAGCCCGTGCAGCTCACGACCCGCACGCTCGTTTCCGGCGCCGTCGAGGTGCAGTACTTTCCCGGGACGAAAGCCGGCGTGGCGAACATCCTCGCGCAGGTCGGCTCGAACATCGCCACGCTCAATCTCCCCATCGTCGATCCACCGCCCGCGCCGGTCGCCGATTTCACGTTTGCGCAGAGCGGCCTCTCCGTCCTGTTCAACGACGCCTCGGCGGGCTCGCCCGCGTCGTACCGCTGGTTGTTCGGCGACGGAAGGGAGAGCGCGGAGCGCAATCCGATGCACACGTACGCGCTCCCGGGCACGTACACGGTCACGCTGGAAGTGAGCAACTCCGGCGGGCGCTCGAACAAGAGCAAGTTCGTGGACGTTTCGCTCGGCACCCCGCCGCAGGCCGCGTTCGAGTTCACCGTCGCCGGACTGCAGGTGAACTTCGTGGATCGCTCGACAGGAAATCCGACCTCGTGGTCGTGGGTCTTCGGCGACGGACTCGGAAGCAATCAGCGGAATCCGATCCATCTCTACTCTTTGCCGGGGACGTACACGGTGGTGCTGGTGGCATCCAATTCCGCCGGATCGAACAGCACCAGCCAGGTCGTGCAGGTCGCGCCGCCCGATCCGCCCGTGGCGAAGTTCAAAGTCACGGTCACCGGCCGCCAGGCGAACTTCATCGATCAGTCGACCGGCGATCCGACGTCGTGGTCGTGGAACTTCGGCGACGGCGGCACGAGCTCGCAGCGCAATCCGGTGCACACCTATGCCGCGGTCGGAACATACACGGTCGTGCTCACGGTCTCGAACGCGGGTGGATCGAACAGCGCCAGCGAGGCCGTGAAGATCGAGCCGGGCCTGCCTCCGGAAGCGGCGTTCGAGTTCACCGTGAACGGCAAACAGGTGAACTTCGTCGACCGCTCGAAGAACAACCCGGCGTCGTGGTCGTGGAGCTTCGGCGACGGCGGCACGAGCACGCAGCAGAATCCCGTGCACGTTTACGCCAGCGCGGGAAGCTACACGGTCACGCTGACCGTGACGAACGCCGACGGCTCGAACAGCACCAGCCAGGTGGTCACGATTCAGGCGGGAACGGCGCCGAAGGCGGCGTTCACGTTCACCAAGAACGGACTTCAGGTCGCGTTCGTCGATCAGTCGTCCGGCGGTCCGACGAGCTGGTTCTGGGACTTTGGCGACGCCAGCGGAGGCAGCGCGCAGCAGAATCCCGTGCACACGTACGCGGTGGACGGAACCTATACCGTCACGCTCTCCGTGTCGAATGCGAACGGCAGCAGCAGCGTGAGCGCGGCGGTGACCGTTACTTCGTCACCGTGAGCATCGCGATCCAGCTGTTCGCGCGATAGTTCCCGTTGAACTGCTCCGCGTTCGTGGTCACGATGCGCTGCTTGTACGTCGTCCATCCCACCGCGAGGTCGAGCCAGTCCAGACCGAAGCCCGCCGTGAGAGTGGTCCGGTCCGCGTCAGGGAGAAACGGTCCCACCGTCGCATCGGGTTGCGGCGACTTGTCGAGCGCGTAGCCGAAGCGGAGCTGCGGTCCGGTCGGGAACCGGAACCGGAGACCGGTGCGATAGGCCCACGTATCCTCGAAGGAGAGCGGGTAGCGGGTGTCGAGTGTGTGATTGCCGGCGAACACGACGTCGATGCCGCTGGTCTTCGCCCACTGGGTGCGGCTCGCGTCGAGCACGAACATCCAGCGTTTCGAGGGACTCCAGGCCGCGCCGAATGTGGTCTGCGACGGAAACTGCAAGCTCGTCGTGACCGGCAGATCCTGATCGAACGGCAAGCTGGCCTTGATGAGCTGATCGAACTGCGCGTCGCCCGTGGAGATCTGCGTGAGGCGGCCCTCGCCGGTGTACTCGGTATTGATCGCGCTGTGATACGCGGCTCCGGCGGAAAGGGCCGCACTCGGCTGGAGGATGATGCCCACCGACCAGCCGAGCGCCCGCTCGACGTCGGACTTCATCGAGAGACTGCCGACCTCTTTCTGCACTCCGGCGCGCGTCGCCGCGATCCGCCGTGATGCGGTGACGCTCGAGGAGCGGTAGATGACCGCGGCGCCGATTCCGAGCGCGGGGCTGAAGCGCGTCGACCAGACCGTCGTCAGATCGAACGCCTCCACTTCCGATTCGCTCGCCAGAAACCGCCCGGCGAATTGATCCGGATCCTTCCATTCCGTGTGCATGCGATACGGATAAGAGAGGCCGGCGCCGATGACGGTGTTGCGCCCGATGAGCGGAAACGGAAGGGCGGCGTACAGATGCGGAGTGATGCTCATGGGGGTCTTCTGCTCCGCGGCCGTGCCGCTGCCGATGCCGGGAGGAAGTCCCTGATAGAGCGATTCATTGAACCCCGACACGGCGAGGCCGGCCGACATGCCTTTCTTCTTCGGGAGCATGGCGATGCCGGCGGGATTGCAGGCGATGGCGGAGGGATCGATGGCCGCGACGCACGCGCCGCCCAGCCCCGCCGCGCGCGCGCTCGGCCACGGAAACTCGAACGCGCCCGCGTGAAGCGGTCCGGCAACGGTGAACAAAACAGCGGCGCACAGCAATCGCCCGGCGCGACGGTCAGTCATTCAGGATCTCCTCCCTGTCACTTTCTATCATGCGCCCGGGCCGGGGATTCAAGAAGGGTTACGCGGTTGGGGCCGCGCAACCGCGTAACCGCGCAACCGATACAATCCACCCCCGCATGGGCTTCAAGAAAACCCGCTTCGGTCCGCGGCTCGTCGCCGCGGCGCGCTCCGGCGGGCGGTACCGCGACGTGCACGTGTTCATCGGCGGCACCGGCGCGGTGGGCGGCGCGGCCGCGCTGCAGATGGTGGCGATGTTCGAAGAGATGATGGCCATCGCGCCGCCGGCGACGGCCGACGATGTGCCGGTGCTCATCGTCACCGGCCGATCCGACGACGAAGTGCGCACCTTCGAGTCGCGCCTGCAGCGCTTCACGCGTACGCGATGGGGGGCCGGCACGAAGGCGCGGCACTTCGAGCACGGGTTCGTCACGCCCGGCGGCGTGTACGTCGCGGTCTCGAAGCTCGAGCTGAAGCCGGTGCCGGGGCTCGAGATCGTGACCGACGCCGACGCCGCCTCGCGCGCGAAAGCGGTCGAAGACTTTCTCGCGTACGCGAACGTCAGCACTCCCGAGCACCTCATCGACTACGTCCGCGCGATGCGGCCGGTCACGTCGTTTCTCGAAGACCGCAAAGTGCATCTGCGCGATTACGGCGACAAACCCTTCCGCTCGGTGCTCCTCGGATTTCCGCTGCCGAGCATCCTCGCGTACCAGACCGGAGGCCTCGGCATCGTCGCGAACGCGCTCGGCCTCGGCGCCGAGTTCACCGCGCGCGTGAAGGATCAATTCGAGAGCGCGTTCGCCGACGATCTCGTCGCCGTGCGCGAAACGTGGGGCGCGCGCGTGCTGGTTGCCCACACGACCGGAGTGGGTGGGATGTACGACGAGACGCCCGACGGGGTGACGTCGCTCCGCCTCGGATTCGCCCACGCCGCGCGCGACGAGTTTCTGCGGCAGAAGCACATCGAGGCCGAGCACCTCACCCACAAATACGCGCAGCGCGGCATCCTCATGCTCGTCACCGCCGCCGCGATCGGCATCGACGAAGTGCGCATGCGCGAGCCGATTCCGCTGCACGGCGGCATCGTCAAGGCGCTCCGCGACGCCAAGAACGAGCTCTTTCGCGGCGCGCGCGAGCGCAAGCAGTTCATTCACATCTTCAAGCCGGTCACGTTGCCATTGGAGGAGGGCGGGCGTCTCGCCCGCCAGGCGGCCGGGACGGCCGCCCTCCACTTCAAAGTTGGCGATGAAGTTCGTCCCGAGTACGCGATCCGCAGCGGCGAGAACGGATTCTTCAGCGTCGCCAACGCCGACGCGCTCTATCGGGTGATGAAAGTCGCGTCGGTGAGCGAGCTCGGACACGTCCTCGCCTCGGTCGGACTCCTCGGCGACGATCCGAACGCTCCGTGGTTCGAGAACAGCATCTGCTATTACACCGAGACCGCGAGCTCGAAGCAGGTCTTCGATTTTCTCTACCAGCCCGTGCTCCTCAACGCGCAGCTGAGCGGGCTCGATCCGATGGCGCTGCAGGACCTCGGGTCCGCGAAGCATCAGGCCGAGCTGCACACGCTGGCCCTTCTGATCGCGCTGCACCGTCTGAAAACCGTCGACATCGACGCACTCGAGGAGTACCCGCACGCGTCGTTCGATCCGAAACGCTTTCTCCTCGCGAACTCGCGCGTGCTCACGTTCCGCGACGTCGATCTGTGGGACACCGCCACGCTCGCCGCCGACCTGCACACGCTCGTCACCGCCGACAAGCCGGGACAACTGCTGCCGCTCAAGCCGATGCGCGACCCCGGACAGTTCGGCGCGCGCGACGAAGCGCATCTCGCGGTGTTGAAAGTCGTCCTCGACGCGGTCTTCACCGTCACGTCGCTCGGCTCGCCGATCGTGATCGACGACGCCGCCGCGCGCAGCGGCTACTACATCGCGCCGTTCGGGAAGATCATCACGCACGAAGACTCGCTCGCGCGTATGTTCTCGGACTCGTACGACGAGGCGAAGCCGGACTGCACGCTCGATGAATACCGCGCGTTTCAATTGAGCGTGAACGGCTTCATCGATCTTCGTTCGATCGGCATCGTCTCGAGCGCGAAAGTACCCGCGGACTTGAATGCCGGCGCGGTGACGATTCATCGCGATGAGGCATCGTTCGCCGCGCGCCTGGCATCGCTCGAGCCGTACTCGTTCTTCGCGACGTGCGGCCTCGTCGCCGTCGTCCACCGCCTCCGCGCCCTCGGACGCCTGTTCACGCAGGCGCGCACCGATCTCGGCACGATGCAGGACTGGCTCTGGACCATGCTCCGCGATCCGCGCGGCCACACCTACGTCGTCCCCGGCGTCGTCGAAGCGCTGCGCATGATCTCCGAGGCCCAGGAGAAAACGACCGGCACGGAGTGGCTCGACGGAATCTGGGGCTACGAGCGCCGCCTGCCCCGCGCGCGTGCGGAAGAGATCATCGAGAACGTGCAAGCCACCAAAGTGTCATCGTGAGCCCCTCATCCGTGGAGCGACAGGCTCTCAGCCTGTCGAAAGTGGCGGGCTGAGAGCCCGCCGCTCCACAGATGAGCGGTGTCATCCTGAGCCGCGAAGACGGCGAAGGATCTTCTCCCACGCCAACTGGAAGATCCTTCGCCGTCTTCGCGGCTCAGGATGACACGGCTTTCCGCATCTCCCACAGCAGGTGGCTCAAATACGCCCGCCGCGACTCGCCCGTCGTCACGATCAACAGTTTCGTGATCTTCAGCTCGAGCGGGTCGGTGTAGAGGAGGATCAGCATCTCGCGCAGGAAGCTCGTGCTGAGCGTGATGTCGTTGTCGGTGCCGACGCCGAGGCGAAGGCCTTTCTTTTCCCACCACGAGAAGGGGTGATCGGCGTAGTCGGCGAGCGCGCCGGTGAGGCGCTTGTTCGATGACGGGAGCGACACGAGCGTCAGACGCTTGTCGATCATGCGATTGAGCACGTCGTGCTGGTAGGTCTCGACTTCGCTGGCGTGATGAAACTTCGTCTTCGTCGCCAGCGTCGCTTCCTCGTCCGTGATCGGCTCGCCGCGCAGCAGCTTCTCGCGGATGTTCTCGCGGCCGCTGGTGTCCATGTCCATCAGCTCCGCGAACTCGCTCGAGCGCGGGTCGAGCGCCTCGCCGCGGCGGTTCGCGCGCAGAACGCGCTGCAGCATGCTGTGGAAGTAGAAGTTCGGATTGATGCCGAGGCTGAGGCCGTGCTCAATGGCGTCGACGCGCCAGATGTTCATCGCGTTGTCGACCGCCTGGATGCCGTGGCGCAGCGTGTCCCA
>Ga0207686_10000745_pt1 | contig 20123 bp, 26 predicted proteins | sample KBSM24metaG_FD_184396 | JGI IMG/M metagenome (GOLD analysis project Ga0207686, IMG submission 184396) | Miscanthus rhizosphere microbial communities from Kellogg Biological Station, Michigan, USA - KBS M2-4 metaG (SPAdes) (version 2) | ecosystem: Host-associated > Plants > Roots > Rhizosphere >...
AGTCTCTAACGTTCTCGAAGCGTGGGTTGAAAAACACAACGACTAATAGCACTTGCTTGCATCAATGGCCCAACCAGGCCACTACTGGGTAGTGTTTTCTATTGACAGGCCGCCTCTATTGGCTGTTATGCGGCGCCCATGATCAAAGTCGTCAGAACAAACGGTAATGTTCGTGGTGACGTTTTGCCCTAGCCCACAGAAGATTCTTACAAACCAGTAACCCAGTATGAGCGTCAACTAGGGCAAGTAAGAACAATCCTCCGCTCAGCGCGCCGAACGGAAGGACTAGCCAGCTTTGAGCGATGGATGCCCCTGTCCAAAGGACGTCGTTTGAAGAATAATTGACGCGTACTTTAGGATTGATGCCATGATCAACTCAATGCTCGCATCCATGAATCGCTCGCCAGCATAAGTGAATTTGTCTTTGACTTCGTCGTCAGAGAGTTGCGCCCGTGAACAGGAGAACGAAAGAGATGCCAACACTGCGGTAATCCCAAACGCGACATTAGTAATGTGCGTGGTGTCGCTCCTTATGCGTTGCAAGACGAGGCCGACAAAAGCGATACCCACGAAGAACACTAATATCAGCGATCCGTGCGCCATCGCCCATGCAAAATATAGTCTGAGCTTCGAAAACATGATAGGAAGATTAGATCAGCCGCATAACTAAGTATTAGACCGACCGAGTCGGTCTAAGCACCTTATAGAACGTCTTATGCCGATTGCAAATAACAATTCGTATCGTGAATCGTAAATAGCCAGACTCGGATGCGGTGAGGATTCCTCGTAGGTCGCTCACCGCCGACCGAGTCGATTGTTAGCCGCGACCTATTGGTCGCGGTTTCTGTTTAAGACGTCGGTGGTTTGCCGCCGCCGCCCTTTTTTGGTTTCTTCCGGTCGCTGGTGCGGGTGCCGCCGGCCAGTTCGTACTCGCTGCTGTCGCGGCCGTGTTTGGCCTCGATGGCCGAGAGCCAGCGGCTGTTCCAATCGCGCAGCTCTTCTTCTTCGGCATCGACGGCGTTTTGTTCGTCGTCGAGCGCGGCCACGTGTTCGTTGTAGGTGCCCAGTCTGGTGGTGAAGCTGTTAATCTTCGCCGTAAAGGCAGCCACCGTCAGGTCGCCGCCGAAATCTGGTTCTGGGTCAATTGACTTGAGTCCGGCAAGCCTCTGCCGGGAAGTTTCAGCGACTGAAGAAGTCCGTCTTTTTCTTGCCATTTGTCGTGTCCTCCTTTGGACAAGTAAGGGGTCGTAGGAGACCCAAAGAAGATACGAGGCTGTGACGACAGGGCGCAGTATATTCAGGTCTAGCAAGAAATCAAGCAATTTGAAGAGCGAGGATTGGGAGCCGGGGGTCAGGAGTTAGGGGTCGAAAAGCGGAGTTTGCGCTTTTGCTGAGGAAAGTTGCAGGTTTAGTTGATAAAGTTGCAGGTTTAGTCGATCAAGTTCGAGGTTTACTTGATTGACCCGGAGGTTTAGTCGATCAGGTTGCAGGTTTACTTGATTGACCTGGAGGTTTAATCGATCAGGTTGCAGGTTTACTTGATTGACCTGGAGGTTTGGTCGATCAAGTTGCAGGTTTACTTGACTGACTTGAAGGTTTGGGCGATCAAGTTGCAGGTTTAGCTGATCGACCTTCAGGTTTGGTCGATCAACTTGCAGGTTTGCTTGATCACCCTGGAGGCTTAGCTTTTTCACCTGTAAGGTTGGCTTCCGCGGGTCAAGGTTCGTTGATCGAGCTGCAGGTTTGGTTTAATCAGGGCTAGGCGCCATACCGGAATGAGAGCCTGCGGAGCAGGCGGCAGCGGATCGCGATTGTGCGCTTTGCAATGGAGCGTCTGTCGCCCGCTCCGCGGGCTCGGCGTTCTCAATTGATTCGTGATCCTGGGGTTCCGCTGCGCTCCACCCCAGGATTTATGCTTACGCCTGCTTCGCAGGCTGGATTGTGCCTCGAATGGTGGATGCGTCAGGTATGTGATTACCCGGAGTTCGGTCTGTTCAGCGGAAGTTATCGTCCGTATCGGCACGTCCGGCAAATGACAAATGAAAAATCTAATATGGAAAATGGCAAATCCCGTGTTCCGGCTAGTGGTCATTGCGGATCGTCAGAGAACGGGATTTTCCATATATCGTTTTCCATTTGAAATTTTTCATTTTAAGAGGGAGCGTTCCTCGCGGCCGGGCTCCCTGCGGTAATTGCGCCAACGGATCAACGAGCGCCGGGCATGTTCTCTATTGTCGCTACGATACTCGTTCTTCCGTTCGCGGCGATCTTCCGGACACGCGGCAGCCACTCACGTCGCACGTCGCTGGCGGTATGCAGAAACTCGAGCACATACACATCGCTGCCGAAGAGCGCGACCGCGGTCGGCGCCCAGGGACTCTGCGTCCGAAGAATGGTGCTAATGACTTTTCCGTCAGACCCGAACTTCAAGACGCGCGCATCACCCGTGTCAGCCACGTAGCTCACCCCATCTTCGGTGACCGCGAGTCCACGTAAGTACGGATGCTGATTCGTTCCGGGGATCGCCGGCCTCTGGACTGGAGGCCGCACCGCAATCACAGTCGAGACTCGTCCGTCCGCACCGATCTTTCGGATTGAGGTGTCGTCACTGTAGAACAAAGAACCGTCGGGACCGGCGACGATGCCACCGAGGTGGGGCAGCGGTTTTCCGTCTACCAAACCGGGGAGTGTTAACACTGCTGAAGAAGCACCCGCGGGAGTCATTCTCATCAAACGCAACTCGCCGGCGCGCCCGGACGGGTAGTAAAGATTCCCGTCTCCACCAATCGCGATAGGATAGTCGCTGGAGAGGAGCACTGTCGGGCTGGTTCCCACCCTGATGATTTCTCCGAGCGCGCCTGAGGGCAATTGAGTGTTGGTAAATCGATTCTCTTCGTCGAGCGCCAACCAGTGAAACCGCGTGCTCGATAGATGGCTCAAACGGCCGCTGGTATCGATCTTCCAAAGGCCCGAACCAGTGTCCAGAAAATAAACCTGGCCCGCGCGGTCCACCGCGATGCCCGCGCCCGGGTGGGCCATCGCTGAAGTCGAAAGCAGCCACAAGCCAAACAGAATCAGAACTGATCGTCCGAACTTAGTCCGCATTATCATCGCTCCTCGAGACTGAGACTCTTCCGGCAAATGGAAAATGGCAAATCCCGTGTTCCGGCCAGCGGTCATTGCGGATCGTCAGAGGACGGGATTTTCCATATCTCATTTCCATTTGAAATTTTTCATTTGAATAAACGCGCGCACTTGATCCGGTCGCGGTTCTGACGGACTCTCTTCGATATTGCAGCGAGCGGTCATCGAAATTATTTTGCCGAATTATGGTTTTGCCGCGCCGGCATTGTTAGGTAGATCGTAAATGACTTTACCGGCTTCGTCGAGGAACTCAAGTTTCGGCGTGCCGTCCGGTGCGACTCTCAATCTGATGCGCGGTCTCCCTTTGATATCAGACATCAGCAACTCGTTCGAGTTGTCGCGCCGCTTGCCGAGAAAGAGGCGATTCGTCGCCAACTCATTATTGTCCACCATCGCCTGGATGGCCGCTTTCCTGGCTTTCTCATCAGCCAATTTATTCGCAGCCTCAATTTTCGCGCCGACAACATCGGACGGGAGGTTCGGTTGCTGCCACATTTCCAGGCCGGACTGATAGGCGCCGTTATCGCTCTCTAAATATCTGAAGCCCATCGTCTGATCGTTCCTCACCTTGTCGCAGGTGAGCGAGCCGAAGTGTCCTTTCCCGCCATTGTCGCCGAAAATAAGGCCGCCCATTTCATCTCCCAGATGGTTGAAGAAAATCATTCCCGGCGGACGCGTCCCTTTGCGCTCGATAATTTTGCCGTTGACGATGCCCGGGTGCTGGCGCTCCTCGTTGGAAATAACCATATCGAGCTTGCCGTTCTTTTCGACGATGTTGATGCGCTCGACATCAATCTCTTCAAACTTCTGCTTCTTCGTTTGGATGACAAACGCTGAAAGTAGAAACACCGCGCACAAAAGCGTGGCCACGATCGCGTAAATTTTCAAGAAGCGCACTTCTCTCTCAAGTTTCGTTTCCATATTAGTAATCTCCATTCAAGGAAGCTGAGGGGAAACGTCGCGAATCGACTGCGGCGCATTTTAATTCACGCGTCCGCAATCACGCTTGATCAGTAAGATTCACCCCGGCAATGTCGCGGCTATCTCCCAGGCATGACAACCTTCACTCGCTTAAATACCTCGCCGCCTTTGATAACGTACAGAATTGTAGTTGTATTGCGTAGGTCGGTGCTCGGGTCGGCGCTGAGAATAATTCCGTGTATTCGCTCGATGGCCGGTGAAGGAGAAGGCTGCTGCGCTACGACGCTATAAAGCGGTTGCACTGTCACCAGGACAATGAAGACCGCCACCGACGTTAATTTCATTCGTGTGACTTCTCGATAGCCAAGTCTGGCGCAGTCTAAAGAAGTTTCTTGAATTGTTCGACAGATAATCCAGCATCGCGTGCAATGCCGCCCATGGTGAAGGCATTAACCGGATTGTGCCGAGGGATCGTCACAATGCGTACACCGTCCGACATCACGATGTGCTTGCCTTGACGAACGATGCGAAGGCCAGCCTTTTCGAGGACGCGAACCGCATCAAGGTGATTGACGCCGGGGATCTTGGGCACGTCAAACCGCCACCGTCACCTGACGAACATCCTGACCTTTGACGAGATCGTCTACGGCAGCGAGGTATTCCCGAATAGCGTCTTGGATGTTTGCGAGCGCTTCGTCTTCGGTCGCGCCCTGAGACCAGCAACCGGGCAGGCCCGGGCACGAAACACTGAACCCTTCTTCCGACTCGTGAACGACAACTTTATATTTCATGTCACCTCCCGGCGAGATTATACCGCTGAGATTACCTAAGAGCATCAAGCGTGTCGGTTAACAATTCAGGCCGAACGTTGACGCAGCGGCGCATTCTTAATTCATCCTTCCGCCTTCATCCCTCATCCTTCATCCTTGCAGTTCACGCCCCGCCGCTCGCGTCCAACGACTTGTTGGATTCTGCGCCAGCAATCAATGCTTCGTCGGCAGTTTGTATTTTTCGATGATATCCACGCTACCACTGCTTCGGTCCAACGAGTTGTTCGGGAACGCTACTCGACCGCGCGAACGGTTAGCAGCAACTCACGTAGTACACTAATCAGCCCCGGGCTATGAGGACCTTCAAGCGTAATAAGCAGAACTGCGTTAGGCTGCGAAACCACCGCTTCGACGAACAGGATGTCCTTGTTGATGGTTTCGGCAACTATGGTCCATACAGGTAATGGACAAAGCCCTTCCTCACGACTCAGAGGCTTGACGATCCGTAGATCTGGATGTTCGGCGGCATCTTGAACCGCCGCGAGGCCATTGGCCAGTAATCTGTCACCGATTTCTTGCGGCGACGCATCGCTCACAGTCGGTGATGAAACGAACGACCCTGATAAGATTAGTTCCTGGCCGCCAGGACCTTGATGAACCCACTGACTCCCTTGTTGAAACTCCGTCCATCCGGCAGGCGGAGTGTATTCAAATCTTTCGCCGATCTTCTTTCCCATGACTTTAGACTAACCGAAGTTGCCGAACGTTTTGAGTTCAGTCCAACGATTTGTTATATGCGCCGTCGAGTAAAGCGGACTTTGTAAAGATATTAAGTTCCTTAATGTCCCAGTTCGGATCGGGGCCGTTCGACGGGGAATCGCTACGAACAATCATCGTGCGATTGCACCAGCCTACAAAGCTTAACGTTTCGTTGTTAGGGACAGGATAGGCATAAACCAAGTATGTGTCCTCGATATGCGGCAACGGGGGACACTCGTAACACTGCGTAGTCCACAAAATGTTGAAATCCGTCGTGGTAGGCGGAAGCCCTTTCCACCTTTGATGAACTTTGAACTTGATTGTGTAAGCGTGACCGATGTCAGGCGTGTTTTCGCCCACGATTTTTGGTGCGATAACCTCTGTGACTTCGCCCACAAAGACGGCTCGCGCGTTTTTGAATGAGTCGGATACGGTTGGCGTGATGCAAAAGCACGGCAGCATTCGAGGCGCACCGATCACTGAGAATCCAATTGCCAGAGTAATAAGAAGTATCTTCATCGTCAGCGATGTTGCGATAGATGAGAGCGTATAACGGTTAAGTTGACCGGGCCACCGCCGCCGTCATTTAGGCGTCGGGGTTTGGACGTACCACTGCAAGTCGTCCGCTTGTTCCGCGCGCAACGCCTGCCCGTTGCGAACGAGAAAGATTAGTTTGCCGGAGTTCGCGTTAGATGTTGGCACGGTGACGCGATAAGGTTTTTCCGCTTCGAGTGCGCGTGGAGAACCGGTCGTCGGCCATTTTTGCACGAAACCAACCGGGAACACTCCATAAGTGATTTTCGGGAAATGGTCAGGCGTGGTTTCGCTTGTCGCAGCGATTTCCCACATTGCACGTTCAGGAGCGTACATCGAAAGCTCGTTTTCAGAGACGTCGGTTACCGCGATGGACAACACATCACCGTTTCCAGAAAAAGTGAACGTCGGCGGATTTTTTCCGTCGATGTCGATCTTCGTGTCGCGCTCAAAATAGTCTTGGCAATGGGGCGCGCTCAAAAGTAGGCACGCAACTGCAGCGAAGCAAAGGAAGCGTCCATTAATACGGTGATTGAAATTCATCAGCCGAGATGCGGTACAACGGTGGAGTTGAAGGGGTTCGGGTTGAATGAGTTGTTCGGCGGCCCGCATGACATCGCCTCTCAGGTCGATGATTCTTTTTGTCTCACCCGTCACTCACCGTTATTACTGTTGGGGGGCGCGCCCGGTGATGCGAGGCGTTCAGCAGCTGCGACTCGCACACTGCGATTAACCATGAGAAATTCGTTTCGCGCGCTCCGTTGGGTGCGCTTGTTAGGCGGTGGGGAGCATTACCCTCCTGCTACCATCTGCTTTATGTCGAATCGCGCTCTCTTGAAACAAAGAATGTGTACTCGAAGACTGTGATGCTGTAGTTAAGATGATTACTCCGTACCAGCAATCCTTGACCATCATATTGAAACTCGAAGTTGTCGCCAAAAGCACTTGCCGAGGGGAGAAGCCCGGTCTTCTTTTTCAAGTTGTCACCTTCGTCATATTCGTAAGCCCACTCTCCCATGTGTCCCATGCTGACCATCGCCAGCCTACCACGCTCATCGTGGACATATGTGTCCGTTCGAATCCTTTGACCGGAAGAATCGTAGTACACCCCTTCTCTGAGCCTGCCTTTCGCATCTCGATCAGCAACGATCCGATAATGAATGTCGTTGCCGGACAGGTACACACGCTTTTCCTTCCAATAGTCGTCGTGATTGTAGATGCTTTCAATCCTGTAATTAATCGAGCCTGAAGCTTCGTAGGCGATTTCTCGCAGGGGCTTCCCCCGTTTGTCATATACCCACTCATAAATCATCTTGCCGTCAGGGCTATATTTTTCCTGGCGGCTCCTATTGCCGGAACGGTCGCACGTCAAGAGGTAACTCTTGAATCCGTTCGACGAGCGAATGCCATCGTTGATTTTGAAAGACTGCCCGGTGACGGACTCGAGCTCAAGCTTGCGAATCAGTGAATCTCGAATCGGAATCTCCTCTAGCACAAACAGAGGGTCTTCGATATCTGCCATAAGCCAATTCCTCCGACGAATCCACACGTTGGCGCCGTGAGTTTGCGTCGAGATTCAGAGGGCGCTCAAGGGGCCAGCTTCGCGATGTCCGGCCTGTCGACGGGAGAGAGTTGCAGTCCGCCGCCTTCTTTAAGCAGGTCGGCGACCGTCTTCTTGTCGGCGGCGGGAAGGCCATCGTTGTACTCCTTAACCAGCCTCGCATTCAAGGCGGCCTCTGGCTCTGAGGGCACGCCGAATCCGCGATAATCGCCGCCACCCATATAAATTGCGTTTTCACCCTGCCAATACCCGCCAGGGTGTTTGGTTGTATAGTCCTTAAAGTTCTTAAAGTAGACCCAGTCGCCCGGAAGTAACTCGCTCTTGCTGGAGAGTGTGAGTATCTTTAGCTTTTTAGGGCCAAAGAAAATCGGTTGCGATCCTGGAGTAGTTCTGGTCGATATTTCAAGTCCTGCTCCAGCAGGAAACAGGGCGTCGAATTTGTCTTTACCGAGCCCCTTCAATAGCGCGCGATACTCGACGGCAATGGTCATTGACAGGCATTCCAGGCGTGTCTTTGCGCCCGGCGCAAATATCGCCTCGATGGCGTCGGAAGCCCCCTTCCCCTTAGGCAGAGGCGACTTCGGTACAAAGTACAACGGCCCTTTGCGTTCCCAGTAGGTATTGTCCAAATAGTCTGGATGTGCGCTGTCGAAATACTCGCATCTCCCGCCTTCGTGAACCAGGTCCATTCCTTTAGTAACTTCGTATCTCACGCGGACCTCGCGACCCATCTGCTCCGCAGTGGTAAAGGTGAAGTCGGGCGGCTTCCCGTCGTTATGCATTGTCTTGATGAACTCAACCATCGTCGGTCCGAAGTTCGTCTGCAGATACTTATAGTAACTATCGGTCGGGGTGTACGGCTTACCGCCTATGATGATCTTTCTTTGAATCTTTGAAGGTGAGTGGCTTTGCTGTATCACGTGTGTCAACTCGTGGGCCAGCAGTTTCTTGCCAGCCGAGGTGTCCGGGGCGTATTGCCCGGCCGCGAAGACCACGTCGCGCCCGACGGTGAAGGCGAGCGCGTTCACTGACCGTGCCGCCTCGTCCGCTTTCGCGTCCGCATGCACGCGGACGTCGCTGAAGTCGTGACCGAAGCGCGGCTCCATGAAGTCGCGCACGGTTGACGACAGTGGGTGACCGCCGCCTTCAGTGGCAGTGATGTTGGACCCTGGGTTTGTCGATGCGGGCTGTGTAGATTGACCGTCTGCCTTGGCCATCATGAGCTTCTTTTCATGCTCATCTTTCTCCGCTTCTTCAGATCCTGCGGCTTTGTGCTGCACAGTGTCCCCGGCCTCGGGCCCGCGCATCCGCATCACTGTTTCCGCCACGCGGTCGGCTTCTTGCTCGTGGATGTCTTCCGGAGTACTAATCGCCAGCTTCGGCTGCATCTTTACCGGCCCTTGAGCGTGCACCGGTATCCGGCTGAAATCGTGAGAGTATCGGGGCGCTGCTGGATTAGCCGAACCCGCTTTGAACTCTTCAGCATTAGGTTGTAGCAATCGCTGCACGGCTTGATTGCCGATAGTGCGCTGTAAGTGAAGGATAAGATGCTCGTGATGATCCGACCGACGTGTTGGCGTCTTCGACCGAGCAGCGCTGGAGGATACTGGCTCTTGAGGTTGATTCTGCTTTTGTGCGGAAGTAAGCATGGTTAATTTCCTCTCGCTCGATAATCTACTGCCTACGGCGCGATAATTAATCCTTCCGCCTTCATCATTCATCCTTGCAGTTCACGCTCCCGCGGCTCGCGTGCAACGATTTGTTCGGCGGCGCGCTAATCTATAAGCGATTTTCATCATTCTAAGTCGCTGCTTGTTTTGTTTCAGCTGCTGTTTCAAAACCATTGTCTAGAAATTCCTTGACTTGAACCAGCACCTTATCTGGATTCGTCATCATAACCACATGGTCGGTGTTCGGGAAAACCGCTAGTTGTGATTTCGGAATCAGTTTGTGCATTTCAACGATATGCTCGAGATTGACATCTTTGTGATCGCCGGCACTAAGGAAGACTTCCGCTTTGATGGCTTTCATTTGCTCCGGCGAGAAGCCTTTAAAGCCCTTCATTGATTCAAGTATTTTCGTTGCCAATCCTATCCAGTTTGGAGCGGGTGACAATGCTTCATATGGCGCTTTCAACTCTTTCGGCGCGAAAGTTTCCGGTGTGGCTTCCTTAAAAACTTTTTGAATTTCAGGCGGCAAAGATTCTTCAAATGATTTGCAAGTCGCGCCGTAAATCGCCAGCCGCCGCACGAGTTCGGGATGTCTGATTGCCAACGCAAGCCCGACCTTTCCGCCCAGGCTGTAGCCGAAAACGTCCGTCTGCTCAATCTTGAGTTGTTTCAAAAGAGCCGCCACATCATCTGCCATTTGCTCGAAGGTAAAAGGACGGTCAATGTCGGCGGTGCGTCCGTGTCCCTGTAAGTCAACGGCAATCACTTGACTGTTCTCGGCGAGTGCCGGGTAGACGGTTGCCGACATGAAAGCACCGTGAAGCAAAACCAGCGGTCGCCCGGTGCCGTGAATTTCATAATACATTTTCAGATCGCCCACCGAAGCGTATTCGCCTTTGACGGTCGTTGGCTGAACGGCGGAGTTTTGATTGGCGGATGTCGCCGTGTTGTTTTCGGTGCTTGAATTCATCTGTCCTGTGTCCTGCGTTTGGTATGCTGTCGGCAGCCGACCAGTCGAACCGCTGCATTAACTCCTAATAACTGCCAAACTTTTCGGTATAACGATTTGCCGGATTACTTTTCAATTTAACCAAGAGACGGTGATGGTTTCGCACACGACGTCAGTTCGCGAGTTCGCGTTTGACGAGCGAAGTGAACACTCGGTAGCGGCCACCTGCGAAAACGATAACGTGGCAGCAATGGCTAAGATCTTCAGCATTGGTAAGCGTCGAACGGTGGAGTTGACCGGACCGCCAGCGCTAACACGCGCCATAATAGAACCGGATCACTTTGATGAGAAGCTCGCCGGCGGTGGCTCCGGTCCAACGATTTGTGGGGTTGCGTCGCCCCGAAAGAACGCGCCGACCTTACGCGCAAAAGCCAACCGAAATATTAAAGTCAAAAACAAACCGTGTAATAAAAGTTGGGCGAAGATCGCGCCGACAACCTGAGCGTGATTGTCGTATTCGTAGTAGCTGAATGGGCCCGATGGACGAAGCAATTGAGCCAGAAGTATGACCGCCCACACCAGAACAATTGACGAGACACCAAGCCACCGGCCATAAGCTCTTGCTTTCAACATTCCAAAGAACGAAGCCGCGAATAAAACGAGAATGGCGAACATGACTGCGAAGACTACGAGCGCCGGAACTAGAACTGATGTTTCGTTAAGACGAGTCAACACTATTGCGATGTCCATTAGGAGAGTGAACAGAAGTAGCAGCACAAAAACTACGAGTAGAATCTGTGCGATCCAAACCGACAACGGTCGTTTGATGGTGTTCATCAGGATCCTCAGTGCATTAGAAGCAACCCAACTAAGTATTATCCCCAACCGTTGGGGCATAAGAACCGGAATGCGGGGTCTTATACCTCGCGTCTTGTCGGAAATCAATGAACTACATGTCGTCCACCGGGCTCATCACGCCCTTTCCGCCACGGTTTAAAGACGTGTGTGTGAATCATTGTAGTCTTAGCGTCCTTGTGACCCGGCCAGTGGTGATTGCGCATGGTTAGACCACGGGACTTTCCCTATATCATTTTTCCATTGAGATTTTTCATTTGAGTAAAGGCCGGGCTACTTGATCCGGTCGCTATTCCGATTCATCGGGATTCTGACACGAAGACAGATGGCAGCCCTTAAGGCTTGAAGGTCTGTTCCTTGCCGTCCCGACTCACGACCTTCACGTAGTTTCCCTTCTCCCGATTCGCGCGCAGCTCGATGCCGCCCGGCTGAGAGTCGTCGGACAGGCCCATCGTGGTCCCATCTTTGGAAACGGTCAGCTTCATTAAAGGGGCGCGGTCTTCCGTGGCCATACGGAAGAGAACGGTTTCAGGGTAGGTCTTTCCATTTACAACCTCTGGCCCGTGCGTCAGGATTTGAGCGCGGATTCGATTCTGATCATCGACGATTTCGAGCGCTCTACCTCTCAGGACCGGCGCCACCTCGCTCGCGCTGGTGCGATGAATCTGCGCGAGCAGGAAAACCATCAGCACCATGTTGATTACGCTAAGGCCAATTGCCAATCGTTGTGTTTTCATTGATCGCTCCTTCGCCGAACAAAGAGTAGGTAAATCTATTCCCGTAGAGCGTTAGACGCCGGGGGCTCCTATTTCATCCCATTATTTGTCCACGGTCACCTTAAGCACAAAAAAAGGCGGGCAAAAGAGCCCGCCTCTAAATTGCAGAAACCCGACCGTCAGGGAGGATGCAATGAGATTACGGATCACTCAAGATTGGCACCCTCCCTAACGGTCGGGTTTCCGATTTCTTAAGCCGCGATCGGCACCTGCGATTGTTCAAAGCATTTCTTGATGTCTTCCGACTCGACGGTGTCGTGCTCCAGCAGCAAGTCAACCAGACGAGCAATCGATTCGCGGTTTGAGGAAATAACTTCAAAGGCGCGATTCAGTTGCGCGTTGATGATCTCGTTGGTTGCTTCATCGGCGCGATCGAGCAGACTCGGGCTTTGATTCTCCGGCGACTTCTCGCCGAGATAAATCGGACCCAAAGGGCTCATGCCGAATTCGCGAACCATCTTGCCGGCAATCTCGACGGCGCGTTCGATGTCGTTCGAAGCACCCGCCGTCATGGTATCGAGGATGATTTGTTCGGCCGCTCTGCCGCCCAACAGAATCGCGATCTGGTCTTCCAGATACTCGCGTTTCTTCATGAAGCGATCGCGTTCGGGAAGCGCCTGGGTGACGCCGAGGGCGCGGCCACGAGGCAGAATCGAAACCTTGTGAATCGGGTCGCCGTCCTTCACCGCCAGACCAACCGCAACGTGGCCCGCTTCGTGGACCGCGGTCGCGTAACGCTCGTCTTCATCCATCATGAAGCCCTGGCGTTCGGCCCCCATCAGGATCTTGTCGCGCGCGTATTCAACGTGCTGCCGGCCGACGCTCTTCCGCCCTTCCCGCGTCGCGTTAATCGCCGCTTCATTCAAAAGATTGGCCAGGTCAGCGCCGGAGAAGCCGGGCGTGCCGCGCGCAATCCAATTCAATTCCAGACTGCCGTCGAGCGGAATGTTCCGGGCATGAACTTTGAGAATCGCTTCGCGCCCGCGCACGTCGGCCAGGTTGACCATGATTTCGCGATCGAAGCGGCCCGGACGAGTCAGCGCCTGATCCAAAACGTCGGGACGATTAGTTGAAGCAATCACGACGATGCTCGACGTCTGATCGAAACCATCCATTTCAACCAACAACTGGTTGAGTGTCTGGTCCTGATCGGCTGAGCCCGAATCGCTGCCGCGTCCGCGCTGGCGACCCAGCGCATCGATCTCATCGATGAAAATGATGCAAGGCGCCAGTTTGCGCGCGCGCGCGAAAAGGCGGCGCACTCGGGCCGCGCCCACGCCGGCAAATTTTTCCTGAAAGCTTGAGCCTGAAACTGAAAGGAACGGAACGCCCGCTTCGCCCGCGGCCGCCCGCGCCAAGAGAGTCTTGCCGGTTCCCGGAGGGCCGAAGAGCATCACACCACGCGGCGCGCGGCCACCGAGCCGGCCAAAGCTTACCGGGTCGCGGAGAAATTCGATCGTCTCGGCCAGTTCGGCTTTGGCTTCGTCAACGCCGGCTACGTCGGCAAATGTCGTCGCCTGCTTCCCATTTTGATCGGCCAGCTTGAAGCTTCCGGCGCCGCCGCTCACCGTGGCATGCACCCGCCAACCGATGAAGGCAAACAAGCCGATCACAAGCACCGGCCACGAGTACATCAGCGCTGCGGCCGCGAACGTCGGCTGCGTTGAGGCGAAGGCCACCGGCACATGATTTTTCCGGAATAGCTCGACAATGGTTTGGCGGAAAGATTCTCCGGCGACCGTGCTCTGGACGACGCTTCCGTCGGCACGCGTCACGGTTAACGAATCGTTTTCGATTCGTACCGAGGCCGCAGTTCCCGCTTCGGCAAGTGAATACAATTCCGAGTAATTAATTGTTTGAATCGAAGGACGCGTGGCGCGATAGCTGATGACTGAAACTGAGCCGGCCACAAAGATGACAGTGAGTAAGAGGGCGACGAGGATGATCGTGCGTTGAGATCTCCCGGCAAATTTCTTGATTCGTGAAATCATGGCTATTACCTGACACAGGAAATGCTGCGATGGAACAGTTCTCCCGCGGAATGATCAATTAGTCGAACCGAACTAAAGGATTGAAAGCGAAAGGCGAGTCGGGGAATTGCTAACGCGTAACCCTGTAGCAGTTGTGTCCGGCGCGTCACCGAACGTCTTCATTTAGCCACAGGATTTTCCTCAAGTCCAGCACTCGCGAATCAAAAACGTGACGCGACCGCCACAGAAAAGTGACGACGGAGATCAAACCGAGATAGGGCGCAGCGGCTCGGCCGCAGCACCAGCGCGGAAAGGCTTGCCTTTCCGCTCCGTTCCGAATGTATTTCGAGGCTACGCCTCCGGCATTTGAGGGCATAGCCTCTTTTTCACTTAACACCGAGTCGGAAAGGCAAGCCTTCCGCCGTGGTGCTGCGGCAGAGCCGCCTAACTTCATTGCGCTGGCATTCCGTACACTTTCGAAGGCGCGCGCAATGTCTCAATTCAGATCAAAATCGGCCACAAAGTCAGCAGAGCCCGTGATTCCTTTGGATTTGGCAATCGGCACAACCGTTGCTCGACATCCCTGTGGGCTTTCAACGAATCAAGGGAGGAATACGAAAATGCTTTGGACAATTTTTGTGATTCTGCTGATTTTATGGTTGGTCGGACTGGTTTCGAGTTACACGATGGGCGGCTTCATCCACTTGCTGCTCGTGCTCGCGGTGATCGTGCTGGTGATTAATCTGCTAACTGGACGGCGGGCCGTTTAGGTTGTCGGCATTGCGCCATGGCTTTCAGAACCTGATGCTGTAGCTCATTCCTGGATCGCGCCCCTTGACCATAATGAGCGACAGCGCATGTCGGCCATGCGTGAAATTCAGTAGCGGATGAACCTGCACGCCGTTGAAGGTGGCAATCACGGCGAAGCCTCTGCCGAGAAATATCGTGAGGCCCGCGATCGGACGGAGACGATGATCATAAGTTCCGAACGCGGCGCCCACGTAAGGGGCGATTGGTAGTCCCGTTGCTTCCTTCAGATTCTTGCTGAAGGTCGAGAAGAACGCCTGACCTGACGGGGTTCCGATTCGATCGGTGCTGGTTCCGAACATCCAGGCAGGCCGGTTTCTTTTTTCGGTGAGTATTACGAAGTTCAGCAAAGGAGCTACTTCGTGCGCTCGCGGATTGTATTCAATGCCAAACTGCAAACGTGGATGAATCTGATAAGTGAGCGTTGAGCGCACCGCGGCGCGCGGAATTTGATTGGTGAGCAAGCGAATGCCGAGCGTCCATTTGTATTCAGTTTGATTTCCTGCCCCGCTCACGGCGCGGCCTTCGCCCGGTCAAAGCGGTCAACTCGGCACCAATGAAACATTCTGCGGCGCGGCTTTCGATTCGGCCGTCGCTCGTTCGATGACCGCGGCATCGGTGCCGAGCAGCTTGTCAATCTCTCTCTTCAGTTGGGCCTGCTGGATCGTTTTGTAGTGCAGCACTGCGATCTTGCCATCGCGGCCGATCACTGCGGTGGCGGGCAATCCCGGACCAACCCCGAAACGCTTCAAATCTTCGGTGGTCGCTCCGAGCCAGACTGGAAAATTAATCCTGGCTTGCTTGATGAACTGCAGCACTTTGGCGCGATCGCTGATCTGATCGGCGGCCGCGCCAATGACCTGTACGCCCATCGCTGCATATTCATTTTGAATCGCCGCCAGGTCGGGCATCTCCTGTTTACAGGGAACACACCACGTGGCCCAGAAGTTCAGGACTACGATGCGGCCCTTATAGGCACTCAAGCGCTGGTCCACCCCGCCGAGATCTTTCAAATTCAAGTCGATCTCGGAACCGACTGTTGTTTGGACTGCGGCAGGTGCGTCTGAAAGAAATTTGTATGTCTCGACAGTGACGTATGGCTTTCCATTTTTTGCATACAGTTTCCCGGTTAACTGTACTTGTCCGCCAATTCGATCAAGCCAATCGGCCTGCTTCTTCTTCAACTCAGATTGCTCGATCAAGTAAAGCTTGTAGTCATTCCCTTCCTTGACCGCAATCGCTGAGGGAATACCTCTCTCGGCACAGTCACGCGCGCAGGCGATATCGGCTGAGGTGCCGTACGGTGTGGTCTTGCGATCCGCTTCAGACCAGCAGTCGGAACATACCAGTTGACCTTCGAGAGTCACGTTGGGCTTTTGCGCTTGCGCCGGCGTTAGGGCCCAGAGCAAGAACAGCATGAAGAACAGATGTGCCTTTACCAGTGAGTTCATGATCTGAATTCTCGATTTAATGTTTATGGCCGCTGACCGGCATATTCTGGATCTGCGTCATTTTCATTCTGGCGGGACGCAAACGAAAAAATATTTTCCAGGACGTCGGATTGTTGCCGTAAAGCGGATCGAGAATCGATGGCTTTGAGTAGAACGTCAAGTCACCACCAACCGCAAATGAGATTTTGTTGGTGGTCCAAAGGTCGCGCGCTGCGCCGAATGTGTATGCGCCGATTCGAAACGACGGATGCGATTGCGTAATGCCAAGTGAGACGCGGTCGGACGCGCGTAGCAAATCATCTTTGTCGACCAGTTCGAGTCGGGTGTAGACATAGTTCTTGTCCAGGAAATTCAAAGTCGATTCGGCGGTGTAACCGTTGAGGTTTCTAATCGCGCCCGACTCGCTCACATGATTGCGCCCCCAAATAAACGCGGCCGCCCAATTCCCGCGATTTAACGCGCGGTTGTATTGCAACGACGAGGTCACGCGGCGTATGTCAGCGTCCGGCTCCTGACTCTCCGGACTTCTCAGGAAGCCATAGCTGAATTGCGCGCTCCAATTCTCGTTCGGCGCGAAGGTCACGCGGGCCGAACGCGAATTCCATCTGTGCGCGTCGAAATCGTAGCGATTCTCATCAGGCTCGCGGCCATTGAAGATCGAACCTTCAACTTTGAACCAACGATAAGTGAAGCCGGTCGTAAGCACGCCAAAGCTGATGTGGGTCGAATCCTGCAGATGATGCGCAAGCGTGGCGGAAGGATTTTCCAGCGCCGATGCTCGATGCATAAACGCGGGCGGACCAAGCGCCGGCTCACCCGGATACCCAACATAAGTGAACCAGGTCCCGTGGTCACCCAGCGGCAGAGTGTATTGCGCCGACAACTCCATGAAGAGATCGTGCGGATGCTGCCGATCGATTATGGGGCGGCCTTTGTATGTTTCGCCTGTCTGAAACAACAGAGGCGACCCGCCCGGCGGGAAAGTAAATGGCTCGGCGCTGAACATGCCGCGCAACTGCAAAGTGCCGGCGCCGAGCTTGTGATACGCCATCGGCATGAACCAGTTTGCGGATTCAAATTTTGTGACGCCACGTGGTCCGCCTTGATGATTCGCTTCGACGACGAAGTTGTAATGAACCATCAACAGCCAATCGCCTTTGACCCAATGCTGCATGTACATCGGCGATGAAGATGGCAACAAAGATGTGCCTGACCCCATCGCGTTCATCGACGTGATGTTTGTCTCGCTCGAGCCGACACGAATGCCCATGCTGTTGTCCTTCATTACGAGCAACGAACCCGTGTTCATGCCGGCCATTTGATCCTGAGCAGCGGCGGAAGAGCCAGGGGCACGGCTGGCCGATGGCATGGGCATCGGCATATTCATCTCCCGGTTGGGCGTTGGCGATGGCGTGGCCGAAGGCATCTGCATTCCCGGCATGCCTTCCATTTTGTGATTTGGTGAGGGCGAAGCTTGCGGCTTGGGCGAAGGCGTCGCCATTGCATGGCCGGCGTCCTGCGCGCGTACCGGCCAAACGGCGAGAAGAATTATCGAGATCGGCAATAACAGCCGCAGCATTCTTAAACTGCCCCCCCGAAAGCGTTGCTGACTGTCTTTCATGAAATGGCGCGGCCTGAACCAGCGCCGCGCCAGATTACGAGAACACAACTTACGACTTCTTTGTGTCCTTCATGTTCTTCATATCACACGAATCGCCACAGCAGCAGCATTCGTGCTTGTCCGCAGAATCGGCGTGATTCTTCATCGCGTCCTTCTTCTTCATGTCGCACGAGTCACCGCAGCATGCGCAGCAACCGTCCTTATCCATCGACGCATGATTTTTCATCACGCCTTTGGTCTTCATGTCGCATGAATCACCACAGCATCCGCAGCAACCCGCTTTGACTGCTGCCGCGACATGATTCTTTTTCATCATGTCACACGAGTCACCGCAACATGCACCGCAACCGCCTTTGTCCGAAGCCATGACGTGATTCTTCATCGCGTCCTTCTTCGTCATGTCGCACGAGTCGCCACAGCAACAACATGAATCGATCTTCGCCGCGGCTGTTTGCGCAACGCTTTGCGCGAAGGCGGCGCCCGCAAGTGCTATTGTCAGCCCCAGCACGCAAAATATTTTTCTGCACGCATTCATCATAATTTCTCCTATTTCGAAAAAAAGAAAATTGCCTCGCATCAGCGAACACACTGATGCGTGAAACCACCGGCGTAAGCGGTGGGTCAGATGATTTCCAGGCAGATTTCTAGATTAGAAAGGCACAATCGAGCAGATAGGAATGAGCTCGGTTGGGTAGGTGTAGCGGGACCGCAAGCGGCGGAGGCGCCGCGCCAACAAAAGAGAATGAAGCGGAATTTAATTGCTCGGCGGCAGTCGCATCGTCATTCGACTGCGAACGCGAACTCACGACCATCGAGCCGCTCGTCAACGGACAGCAATTCATCACGTTGCTCTGCGACGGCGCGGACGGTGTCGTCAACAAATTGAAATCGCCGGGCGCTGCGTTGGCATCGCTGCGCGCGCGGGCCGTTTTGCTTGATGGCCTTTTCGCCTTGCAGCACGCATGCGCATCCATTGCCATCGATCCGATCGAATGACTCATCTGCTCGACAATCGGGTCCGAGTCTGCGGCCGCCGCGCGGGCATAAGCCACGATCATGCATCCCGTGCCGGCGCACCAGAACATCAGCGCGATCGCCAGCAACGCATGCGGTTTGAGAATGGTTCGCAGGGCCTTCACTGCCGAAATTCTACGCCTCTAGATTTGCTCTGTCGAGCAATTGTCGGATTGATCCAACGGCAAGTGTGACGCCGATCACACCGAAATCAAAGTTTCTTGACCCGCGGCGGCTCGTATTGTTCGCCGTATTCCGGATATTCGATGGTAGCGAATTCGCCGGGACGTGTGTTCTGCGTCAGCAAACTGAGCGCGTCACGCAGAACCTGCTTCTGCAACTCGCGCATGCCGGGCCGTCCCAGACTGTTGCCGATTTTGAATCCTTTGGGATAAAGCGCGCGCGGTGGTCGCATCTGGGCTGAGACTTCCGGGCTGACCGTGATCAGCACCGTCGGAATGCCCTTCATCTCAATTTCACGTTGGACCGCGACGACCGTCCGGTGACAGACGCTCGGTCAACCACCGGTGAGCACGACTGCGTCGGCACGCGAACCTTTGTCGATGTCGTTAGCTATCTCGCGCGCCGTGCCTTCGTACATCGCCTTCAGCTGCATGGTGTAGCCCATGTAGCCGATGTGCTTTTTCGCGATGCCGCCGATGAAACCCTCGGCCTCCAAATCTCGGAGCACGTCGATCGGGAACACGACGTTGATGTCCTGATCAGCGTCCGAGTGATCGTAATGATGATGCGTGACCATCAACTGCGTCGAATCTACCTCGGGCGGAATTTCGCGATAGGTCAAGTCGCCCAGCTCATCAGCGATATTGAATCCTTCCTGATCCTTCAGGTGCACGCCGCCGGCCGTCACGATTGCAATCGTCGTCTTCGACAGTTCGAGATCGAATGGTGTGAACGGGACGCACTTGCGGGAAATGGTCATTGGCGTGTCTTCCTCTATGTCCTCTGTGGTGACACTAAGAAGTTACCACAGAGGACACAGAGAATTATTCAGAGCTTCCGCAGCACTGCGAACAAGTCTTCGTTGTCCGGCTGATCGGAAATGTTGTGAATGTCCACGTAGGCGAGCTTGCCTTCCTTATCGACGATGAAGAGCGCGCGTTCGCTGATGCCGTCGTTGGCACGATAAGCGCCGTACGCTTTGGCTACTTCGCCTTTAGGATGAAAGTCGCTGAGAAGATCGTAGGAAAGATTGCCGAGGCTCTTGGCCCAGGCGATGTTGCACGGGACGCTGTCGACTGAAATGCCCAGGACCTGGGCATCATACTCGCGGAAGCGGTCGAGATCCGCTTCGTACGCG
>Ga0207686_10000746_pt1 | contig 20059 bp, 19 predicted proteins | sample KBSM24metaG_FD_184396 | JGI IMG/M metagenome (GOLD analysis project Ga0207686, IMG submission 184396) | Miscanthus rhizosphere microbial communities from Kellogg Biological Station, Michigan, USA - KBS M2-4 metaG (SPAdes) (version 2) | ecosystem: Host-associated > Plants > Roots > Rhizosphere >...
GGTCTCGCTGGCGCCAGCGGCGGGCCTGCTCGGGCAGTTCGGCTTCGATCTCGGCGAAGGTGCGGCCCTGGAAGTGGCCGAAGCTGCGTTCGCGCAGGCCCTGGTCGGTGGCGAGCGGCGCGCCCGTGGTGCGGGCCACGGCCTGGGCGGTGGTGTGGGCGCGCTGCAGGTCGCTGGCGTAAATGGCGGCGATGGGCTCGTCCGCCAGGGCTTCACCCACCCGCGCCGCCTGCCAGAGGCCGGTGTCGTTGAGCGGGATGTCGAGGTGGCCCTGGATGCGGGTGTCCACGTTCCAGGCGGTTTCGCCGTGGCGGATGGCGATGATGCGGGTGGCTTGCTGTTGCATGCGGCGGCGTCAGGGCTTGGGTTGCGGCTGGGGCTGCGCCTGCGGCGCCGGCTGCACCACGACGCCGGCCGCGGGGGCAGCGGTGGGTGCCACGGTGATGGTGGCGGGCGCGCCGCCGGGGCTGATGGTGGTGCGCACCTGGCGCGTGCCGGCGGGCGGTTGCGGGAAGCCGGTGAGCGCCGCGTCGAAGAGGATGCCGAAGATGGCGGGGTCGTCCGTCCACACGTCTTCATAGACGGCCGAGGTCTCGTACACGATCTTCTGCGTGGCGGCGTCGCGCAGCACCAGGCCCACCTCGCGGCGGTGCAGCGTGGGCGGGCGGTCCATCCAGCTGCCGCCGAAGCCCCAGCCCATGCGGCGGCCGTAGCCCACGCCCCAGCCCCAGCCGAACGGGCCGTAGAACGGGTCGTTGTAGTAGGGCCAGGCCGGGCGCACGTAGCTGCCCTGGGCGGAGATCTGCAGCACCAGCCGGGCGTTGGCGTCGTCACGCTGCAGGCCCACGCGGGCGAGCGACTGCTGGGCCAGTGCCTCGATGGTGTTGAACGATGCGGCGTGGGCAGCCTGCGAGGGCAGGCGCTCCAGGCGGTAGGTGGGGGGCTGGGGCAGCGCAGTCAGGGTGGAGTAGCTGCGCACGTCGCTGTCCACCACGTGGGTGGTGGCACAGCCGGCGAGCACGGCGGCTGCGGCACAGAGCATCAGGGAGCAGAGCCAGCGCACGATCGTCATGGTGTTGTCCTCGGAGCAGGATGAAAAGGTGATGAGGTTGAGCGGTGCGTGCGTTCTGGCTGGCGGGATGGGGCCGCTCTCAGGTCAGCTGCACCACCTGCAGGCCGGGCAGGCCCGGCGCCGCGGAGGGGAAGCTCTCAGGGTCGAAGGCCTTGTCGCCGTCTTCGCTCGCCACGCCCGTGGCCTTCAGATTCTTGAAGTCGTGCAGCGTTCCATCGAGCAGGTGCGAAGGCACGATGTTCTGCAGCGCGTTGAACATGTTCTCGACGCGGCCGGGAAAGCGCTTGTCCCAGTCGCGCAGCATATCGCCCACCACCTGGCGCTGCAGGTTCTCCTGGCTGCCGCAGAGGTTGCACGGGATGATGGGGAACTGCCGGTGCTGGGCCCAGCGCGCGGTGTCCTTCTCGGGCACGTAGGCCAGCGGGCGGATCACCACGTGCCGGCCGTCGTCGCTCACCAGCTTCGGGGGCATGCTCTTGAGCTTGCCGCCGAAGAACATGTTGAGCAGCATGGTCTGCAGGATGTCGTCGCGGTGGTGGCCCAGTGCGATCTTGGTGCAGCCCAGCTCGTCGGCCACGCGGTAGAGGATGCCCCGGCGCAGGCGGCTGCACAGGCCGCAGGTGGTCTTGCCCTCGGGCACCACGCGCTTGACGATGCTGTAGGTGTCCTGGTTCTCGATGTGGAAGGGCACGCCCGTGGTCGCCAGGTATTCGGGCAGCACGTGCTCGGGAAAGCCGGGCTGCTTCTGGTCGAGGTTCACCGCCACCAGGTCGAAGTGGATGGGCGCGCGCTTTTGCAGCTTGATGAGGATGTCCAGCAAGGTGTAGCTGTCCTTGCCGCCGGACATGCACACCATGACCTTGTCGCCTTCCTCGATCATGTTGAAGTCCACGATCGCACGGCCCGTTTCGCGGCACAGGCGCTTTTCGAGCTTGTGGTTCTCGCGCTCGATGCGTACGGAGGCGGGCTGGGGCGCGGCGGTGGCGGAATCGGTGGGGGTGGTAGTCGCGGCGGCGTCGGCCATCCAGTCGGTGGGCGCGGCGACGGCAGGGGCGGCGGCGTGGGGCAAGGCGGTCATGGGCGGCGGCAGGGCAGGCGGGGGACAATCGGGGTCGGACGGGGTGTGGCGCTGGGCGCGGGGCGGTCCGGAAGCGCGCCCGAGAAGAGGCCGTGATTTTAAGGCGGCCCCGAAAAGGCCGCCGGCCCCGCCCGCCTTCGCCATTCCGCCCGCTGCCCCCTTCGCTGCCCTCGACCCCTCATGGCCCTCTCGCTGCCCCACTGGCTCCATTCCTGGCTGCAACGCCTCTGGCCCGCCGCCGGCCGGCCGGGCAGCGATGCCGCGCGCCTGCGCACCAAGGTGCTGGTGCTGGCGGTGGTGCCGCTCCTGGCCACGCTGGCGGTGGTGGCGGCCGTGGTGCGCCACCAGTCGCTGGACCTGGCGCAGCGCGAGCGCACGCTGGTCGAGCGCAGCTACCTGGAGCAGCGCCGCAACGAGCTGCGCAACTACGTGCAGCTGGCCCTGGGCACCGTGCAGCCGCTCTACGACAGCGGCCGCGACGACGAGGCCACGCGGGCCGAGGCGCTGCGCCGCCTGGCCGCGCTGGACTTCGGCAGCGACGGCTATTTCTTCGTTTACGACCTGCAAGGCCGGGCGCTGATGCATTCGCGCCAGCCCGAGCTGGTGGGCCGCAACCTTTGGGAGCTGCGCGATCCGCAGGGCCGGCCCACCATCCAGCAGCTGATCGCGGGCGCCCGGGCCGACGGCGGCGGCTACGTCGAATACGCCTGGCCCAAGCCGTCCAGCGCCGGGCAGGTGTTGCCCAAGCTGGGCTATGTGACCACGCTGCCGCGCTGGAACTGGATGGTCGGCACGGGCCTGTACCTGGACGACATCGATGCCACGCTCGCGGGGCTGGAGCGGCAGGTCGAATCGAACGTGGCCGTCACCATGTGGTGGATCGCCGCCGTGGCGGCGCTGGGCTTCGCGGCCATCAGCGCCACGGGGCTGCTGCTGAACCTGAGCGAGCACCGCGCCAGCGAGGCGCGGCTGCGCGTGCTGGCGCGCCGCGTGGTGCAGTCGCAGGAAGAGGAGCGAGCCCATCTGGCGCGCGAGCTGCACGACGGCACCAGCCAGACGCTGGTGTCGGCCAAGCTGCTGATCGAGTCGGCCGTGGAGGAGCTGGGCCCGCAGCGCCCGGTGCCGGCCACGCTGGCGACGGCGCTGGAGCGGCTCAACGATGCACTCACCGAAGTGCGCCGCCTCTCGCACGAACTGCGCCCGGCGCTGCTCGACACCCTGGGCCTGCCCGCTGCCATCGGGCACCTGGCGCGCAGCTTCGGCGAACACGGGCCGCTCGCCGTGCAGGCCCATGTGGCCCAGCCGCCCGGCCCGCTGCCGCACGATGTGTCCACCGCGCTCTTCCGCGTGGCGCAGGAGGCGCTGACCAACGTGCTCAAGCACGCCCAGGCGCGGCAGGTGCATGTGACGCTGGACTTCGTGGGCGGCGGCGTGCAGCTGGAAGTGCGCGACGACGGCCGCGGCTTCGACGCCGATGCGTTGCGGCACGACCCCCACGCCGGCATCGGCCTGCGCAACATGCACGAGCGCATGGAGGCGCTGGGCGGGCGGCTCGAACTGCGCTCCGGCCCCGGCGGCACGCGCGTGGTGGCCGAGGTGCCGGATACCATCCGCCCCGCATGACCCCGAACCCATGAACACGCCCGCCCGCATCCGCCTCTTCCTCGTCGATGACCACGCCCTGGTGCGCGACGGCCTGCGCGCGCGGCTGGCGCCGCTGCCCTGGATCGACATCGTGGGCGAGGCGGGCGGCGCGGCCGAGGCCGCCGGCCCCATCGCCGCGCTGGCGCCCGACCTGGTGCTGATGGACGTGGGCATGAAGGACATGAACGGCCTGGACTTCGCCGCCCAGTTGCTGGCGCGCCAGCCCGGCCTGCGCGTGCTGATGCTCAGCATGTACGACAACCCGGAATACGTGCAGCGCGCCCTGCAGGCCGGCGCGCGCGGCTACGTGCTGAAAGACGCGCCCGCCGCCGAGCTGGTGGCCGCGCTGGAGGCCGTGGCCGCCGGCGGCACCTTCCTGAGCCCGGCCGTGTCGCAGCGGCTCTTTCGCAACCAGGCGCCCAAGCCGCTGCTCACGCCGCGCGAATGCGAGATCCTCTCGGCCCTGGGCCGGGGCGCTTCCAGCAAGCAGATCGCGGCCGACCTGGGCCTGAGCGTGCGCACGGTGGAGGCGCACCGCCAGAACATCCGGCGCCGGCTGGAGCTGGGCAGCCTGGCCGAGCTGATCCGCTACGCGGTCGAGCATGCGGCCGACCTGGGCAGCCCGGCGGGCGGCTGAGAGGGCGTCTGAGCGGGCAGGCACCGGGGGACCGGAGTGCACTCAGGGTTAACCCTTTTCGGGTTGAACCTTAGGCAATCCCACGCGGCTGCCCTACGCGGCAAGGCGGATGCGCGGCAGGGCGTGCCTCGGGATACTTGGCGGCCCGGCCGCCTGCCGAGAGAACCCGTCCGAGGGTCAAGGCGGCCCGATCCCCATCACAACGTTTCAGGAGACAAGTCCCCATGTCCCACATCCGCCGCCATCTCGTGTGGCTCGCCGTCGCGCTGCTCGGCGCCTGGGCGCTCGGCACCGTCGCGCTCACGCGCGGCGAGTCCATCAGCGCGCTCTGGATCGTCGTCGCGGCGGTCTGCGTCTACCTGATCGCCTACCGCTACTACAGCCTGTTCATCGCCCAGCGCGTGCTGGGGCTGGACGCCACCCGCTCCACGCCGGCCTGGCGCCACAACGACGGGCTGGACTACGTGCCCACCAACAAGCATGTGCTGTTCGGCCACCACTTCGCCGCCATCGCCGGCGCCGGGCCTCTGGTGGGGCCGGTGCTGGCCGCGCAGATGGGCTATGTGCCCGGCCTGCTGTGGCTGCTGGCCGGCGTGGTGTTCGCCGGGGCGGTGCAGGACTTCATCGTGCTCTTCATCTCCACGCGGCGAGACGGCCGCTCGCTGGGCGACCTCGTCAAGCAGGAGATGGGCACCGTGCCGGGGCTGATCGCGCTCTTCGGCACCTTCATGATCATGATCATCATCCTGGCCGTGCTGGCGCTGATCGTGGTCAAGGCGCTGGCCGAATCGCCCTGGGGCGCGTTCACCGTGGCGGCGACGATTCCCGTGGCGCTTTTCATGGGCGTCTATCTGCGCTACATCCGCCCCGGCCGCATTGCCGAGGTGTCGGTGATCGGCTTCGTGCTGCTGATGGCCGCCATCTTCGGCGGGCAGGCCGTGGCGGCCGACCCCGTCTGGGGCCCGGCCTTCACCTTCGACGGCAAGACGCTGACCTGGATGCTGATCGGCTACGGCTTCATCGCCGCCTCGCTGCCGGTGTGGCTGCTGCTCGCGCCGCGCGACTACCTCTCCACCTTCCTGAAGATCGGCACCATCGTGGCGCTGGCCATCGGCATCGTGGTGGTGGCTCCCACGCTGGAGATGCCGCCCATCACGCAGTTCGCGCAGGGCAATGGCCCGGTCTGGTCGGGCAGCCTGTTCCCGTTCCTCTTCATCACCATCGCCTGCGGCGCGGTATCGGGCTTCCATGCGCTGATCTCCTCGGGCACCACGCCCAAGATGCTGGAGAACGAAACCCATGCCCGCTACATCGGCTACGGCGGCATGCTGGCCGAATCCTTCGTCGCCGTGATGGCGCTGGTGGCCGCCTCGTGCATCAACCCCGGCATCTACTTCGCCATGAACAGCCCCGCCGCGCTGGTGGGCAGCACGCCCGATGCGGTGGCGGCCACGCTCTCGACCTGGGGCTTCGTCGTCACGCCCGAGATGCTGGTGCAGACCGCCAAGGACGTGGGTGAACACACCATCCTGGGCCGTGCCGGCGGCGCGCCCACGCTGGCCGTGGGCATGGCCCACATCCTGCACCAGGTGGCCGGCGGCCCGGCCATGATGGCCTTCTGGTATCACTTCGCCATCCTGTTCGAGGCGCTCTTCATCCTCACGGCAGTGGACGCCGGCACCCGCGCGGGCCGCTTCATGCTGCAGGACCTGCTGGGCAGCTTCGTGCCCGCGCTCAAGCGCACCGACTCGCTGCCGGCCAACCTGATCGCCACGGCGCTGTGCGTGGGCGCCTGGGGCTACTTCCTCTACCAGGGCGTGGTCGATCCGCTGGGCGGCATCAACACGCTGTGGCCGCTCTTCGGCATCTCCAACCAGATGCTGGCCGCCGTGGCTCTGATGCTGGGCACCGTGGTGCTGTTCCGCATGAAGCGCGAGCGCTTCGCCTGGGTGACCATCGCCCCGGCCGCCTGGCTGCTGGCCTGCACGCTCACGGCCGGCTGGCAGAAGATCTTCTCGGCCGACCCGAAGGTCGGCTTCCTGTCGCACGCCGCCAAGTACGCCGACGGCATCGCCCAGGGCACGGTGATCGCGCCGGCCAAGACGGTCGAGGCCATGTCGCGCATCGTGCTCAACGACCGCATCAACGCGGGGCTGTGCGCGCTCTTCATCTTCGTGGTGCTGAGCGTGCTGTTCTACAGCGTGCGCGCCTGCCTGCAGGCCCGGGCCGCGAACCGCCCCACGGCGCACGAAACGCCGTTCGAGGCCCTGCCCGAGGCCGCGCGATGAGCGGCGACCCCGCCGGCTCCTCGTCGGCCGGTCGCCCCCTGCAGGCCGCGCGCGATGCCGTGCAGGCCGTGGCCACGGGCGGGCGCTACCTCGCGCAATCGCTGCGCCTGATGGTGGGCCTGCCCGACTACGACGCCTACCTGAGCCACCAGGAGCGCACGCACCCTGGCGAGCCGGTGATGAGCTATGCCGAGTTCTTCCGCGACCGGCAGGATGCGCGTTACGGCGGCAAGGGCCGCATCGGCCGCTGCTGCTGAGGGGGTGGCTCGCACGCCGGCGCCTCAGGCGTCGTTGCCGCATCTTGTCGTAGCGCTGCGACTGCCTGACCTGCAACGCCTTGCCCGCGCCGCTAGTCCGGGACGGTGCCCGTGCCCGGCCCGCCTTGCGCCAGCAGCGGCGGCAGCCGGCTCGCCAGCAGGTCGATGGCGGCGCGCGTCTTGAGCGGCAGCGCGCGCGCCTGCGGCCACACGGCCTGCAGCGCGTAGCCGTAGGGCACGGGCTCCTCGAACACGCGCACCAGCGTGCCCGTCTCCAGGGCATCGGCCACCAGCCAGGCCGGCAGCCGCGTAAGGCCCATGCCGGCCAGCGCCGCGAGCTTGTTGGCTTCCAGGCTGTTGCCGATGAACGCGACGCGGGCCGGCGCGTGGAAGGCTCTCACCTGTCCATCGGCGCCGTGGAACTGCCAGGGATGGGGGCCGGTGTCGCGGGAGTAGCCGACGAAGCGGTGATCGCTGCCCGCCGTGGCGACCAGGGCCTCCAGATCGCCCGGCGCCGGGTGCTGCGCGAGGTAGCCCGGCGAGGCATACACGCCCATCCACTGCCGCCCCAGCGTCCGCGCTGCCAGCACGCTGCTGTCGGCGAGCGGCCCGCTGCGGATGGCCAGGTCGATGCGCTCGTCCACCAGATCGACCACGCTGTCGCTGAACACCATCTCCAGCGACAGCTCCGGGTGCGCGGCGGCCAGCTCCAGCAGCAGCGGCGCCACCATCTCCCGGCCGATCAGCACCGGCGCCGTCACGCGCAGGCGACCGCGCGGCGTGCTGCGGCCGGCCTCCACGGCGGCATCGGCCGCGTCCAGTTCCGACAGCGCCCGCCGGCAGCGCTCGTAATAGGCCTGGCCGTCCTCGGTGAGGCTCTGGCTGCGGGTGCTGCGCTGAAAGAGGCGCGTGCCCAGCCGCGCCTCCAGCCGGGCCACGCTTTTGGCGACGGCCGAGCGCGTGCGCTGCAGCCGCACGGCGGCCAGCGCGAAGTTGCCGGCTTCCACGGCCGCGACGAAGGCTTCGATGCCCGCCAGGCGCTCGCTCATTGAAGAATTCCTGTATCCAGTGCGTTGATTGACATGCTCCACCAGCGAATGTAGTGCGCCAATAGCATGGCTGCATCGTCAATTCCTTTCTCGATGGAGATCCCATGCAAGACACCACCCTGCAACGCTGGCAACTCACCGGCTACGGCCTGGACAACCTCGTCCGCTCCACCGCGCCCCTGCCTGCGCCCGGCCCGGGCCAGATCCTGGTGCGCGTGGAGGCGGCCTCGCTCAATTACCGCGACCTGCTCGTCGCCCGCAACACCTACCGCTGGAGCGCACCGCTGCCCTTCGTGCCGGCTTCCGACATGGCGGGCACCGTGCTGGCGGTGGGCGAGGACGTGCAGCGCTGGCAGGGTGGCGAGCGCGTCATCAGCACCTTCGTCGCGGGCTGGCTGGACGGCGCTGCACCCGCTGCCAGCTTCACGCTCGGCGTGCCGGGGCCCGGCATGCTCGCCACCCACGTGCTGCTCGATGCCGACTGGGCCGCGCCCGCGCCCGCCACGCTGGATGCCGCGCAGGCCAGCACCTTGCCCTGCGCCGCGCTCACGGCGTGGTTCGCGCTGGTCGAGCAAGGCAGCCTGCACGCCGGCCAGACGGTGCTGATCCACGGCACGGGCGGCGTGGCCCTGTTCGGACTGCAGTTCGCGCGGCTGCATGGCGCGCAGGTGATCGTGGTGTCGGGCAACGAGGACAAGCGCGCCCAGGCGCAGGCCCTGGGCGCCCAGCAGGTGCTGGCCCGCGATGCCGACTGGCCGGCCGAGGTGATGCGGCTGACCGAAGGGCGCGGCGCCGACCACGGGCTGGAAACGGTGGGCGGCCCGAATATCGGCCGCTCGCTGCAGGCGCTGGCGCGCGGCGGGCGCATCTCGGTCATCGGCGTGCTCGAAGGCGGCGCGATGGAAGACTTCACCTTCGACGCCATCGGCCGCCGGGCCACCATCCAGGGCATCAGTGTGGGCCACCGCGCGGCGCTGGAGCGCATGGTGCGGGCCATCGACGTGAACCGGCTGGCGCCGGTGGTCGCGGCCGAATACGGCTTCGGCGACGTGCCGCAGGCCTTCGGGCACCTGGCCCGGGGCGCCTTCGGCAAGGTGGTGGTGCGGATGTGAGGCAGGACCGGCCCGTGCCGGCCCGTTGCCGCTAGGTGTGCAGAGGCGGGAGCGCGGTGCGGGTGGCGATCACCACTCGCCCGATTCCATCCGTATCGCCACTTCGCAGTCTTCGAAGATCTCCAGCTTGGCGATCTTCACGCGCACGCCGATCACGCCGGGCAGCTGCATCAGGCGCCGCGTGAGCTTGCCGATCAGGCTCTCCAGCAGGTTGACGTGCTCGGCCGTGCACTCGTCGATGATGATCTGGCGCACCTTGCGGTAGTCGAGCACGTGGCCGATGTCGTCGTCGTGCGGCAGCAGCGGCTGGCGGCCCTGGTTGAGTTCCGCATCCACCTGGATGGGCTGGGGTGCGGTCTTTTCGTGGTCGAGGATGCCCAGGTTCGCGTCGAAGCGCAAACCGGTGAGCGTGAGGATCTGCTGGCCGCCGTCGGGGGTCATGGGGCTTCGTTCCTGAGAATCGATTCGTTGAAGCGGAAAGTCTCCACGCCCACGAATTCGCAGTCGGGGTAGACGTCCGGCTTGGCCGTGCGCACGCGCACCGCCATCACGCCGGGCTGGTCCATCAGCGTGGCGAGCAGCTCGTCGCCCAGCGTTTCCTGCAGGCCGATGGGGCCGCGGGCGATGCGTTCGTGGACGGCGTCGCGCACGAAGTCGTAGTCCAGCACTTCGGCGATGGCGTCGGCCTGGGGCGTGGTGTCGGCCAGGCGCACGTAGATGTCCACATCCAGCATGAGGCGCTGGGGTGCGGCCTTCTCGAAGTCGTGGATGCCGATCCAGGCCTGCACCGTGAGGCCGCGCAGCATCAGGCGCCGGCAGTGGGCCTGCAGCCAGTCCATGCGGCTCATGGGCGGCCTCCGTCGGCGGCCGAGGCGGCGCCCTGCAGCACCCGCTCGGCCACGAACATGATGTCGCGCTCGGTGGGCACGAGGTGCTGGCCGTTGTCCACGCACAGGCTCATGCCGGTGATGCAGGGGTTGCCGGCGAGGAAGGCCGCCGCCTGCGCCACCTGGGCCGGGTCGATGGGTTTGCGCAGCAGGTTGGCATGGCTGGCGGCCGCGAAGTTCTCGGCGGTCTGCGGGCCGCTCTGGAAGAGCAGGCCGGGCGCCACCGCGTTCACACGCACCTGCGGCGCCAGGGCCTGCGCCTGCTGCGCCACCGAGCGCTCCAGCGCCAGCTTGGACAGGGTGTAGGAGTAGTAGTCGGGGTTCAAGTTGAAGACCTTCTGGTCGAGCACATGCACGACGGATGCGGCCGGCGCGCCCGCGGGGCCGCCGGCACGCAGGCCGTGCAGCAGCCGTGCCAGCGTGACGGGCACGACGAGGTTGGTGCGCATCTGCGCCCAGAGCGCCTCTTCGGTGAAGTCGGCGGCGGTGTCGGGTTCGAACAGCGAGGCGTTGTTGACCACGCAGTCCAGCCGCCCGCCGGTCTGCGCCAGCACGCGGGCGAAGAGTTCGCGCGCGTCGGCCTCGGAATGCAGCGCGCCGGCGACGGCCACGGCATGCCCGCCCGCCGCTGCGATCTGCGCCACCACCGCCTCGGCGTCGTCCGCCGACTGGTGGTAGTGGCAGGCCACCTGCCAGCCCTGGCGGGCGAAGGCCAGGCACAGCTCCCGGCCCAGGCGCCTGGCGCCGCCCGTCACCAGCACCCAGCGGGAGGCTGCGGCGGCGGAACTGCCGGGCACGGAACCGGGTGCGGAATCGGGCAGGCGGGCGGTATCGCTCATAAGATGGAAGGCTGGTCAGAACAAGGCAGAAGGCCCGGCGCAGCGCCGGAAGGAACGAACGAGATGACGGTGAACCCTCAGAAAGAACAGGCGAGTGTAATGACGAACGCCCTGGCCGGCCGCGTGCGCGAGGCCATCGCCGAGGCCGGCGGCTGGATCGGTTTCGACCGCTTCATGGAGATGGCGCTCTACACGCCCGGCCTGGGCTATTACGCCAACGAATCGCCCAAGTTCGGCACCCTGCCGGAATCGGGCAGCGACTTCGTCACCGCACCCGAACTCTCGCCCGTCTTCGGCCGGGCGCTGGCCGCCCAGGTGCGCGAGGCGCTGGACGCCACCGGCACCGACGAGGTCTGGGAATTCGGCGCCGGCTCCGGCGCGCTGGCCGCGCAGCTGCTGCAGACGCTGGGCGACCGCGTGCGGCGCTACACCATCGTGGACCTGTCGGGCAGCCTGCGCCGGCGCCAGCAAACCGCGCTGGCCGCCTGGGAAGGGCGCGTCGCCTGGGCCGACCGCCTGCCCGAGCGCTTCGAGGGCATCGTCGTCGGCAACGAAGTGCTGGACGCCATGCCCGTGCAGCTGCTGGCGCGCCACGGCGGTGCCGGCACCGGCGTGTGGCACGAACGCGGCGTGTCCCTGGGTGAAGCCGGCCAGGACGCAGAAGCCACTTTCGCCTGGGCCGACCGCCCCACCGCGCTGCGCCCGCCCGTCGAGCCCGAGGGCCCGCAGGACTACCTCACCGAGATCCACGCCCAAGGCGAAGGCTTCATGCGCATGCTGGCCCAGCGCCTGGCGCGCGGCGCGGCCTTCCTCATCGACTACGGCTTTCCCGAGGCCGAGTACTACCACCCCCAGCGCCACATGGGCACGCTGGTCTGCCACCAGGCGCATCAGGTCGATTCCGACCCGCTGGCCGATGTAGGCGCCAAGGACATCACTGCCCACGTCAACTTCACCGCCATGGCCCTGGCCGCGCAGGATGCGGGCCTGCACGTGCTGGGCTACACCACCCAGGCGCACTTCCTCATCAATTGCGGTTTGCTATCGCAATTGGAGCAGCTGCCCCAGGCGGAACGCGCGCAGGCGGCCAAATTGATGATGGAGCACGAGATGGGCGAGCTCTTCAAGGTGCTGGCCGTGGGCGCGGGGCCCGAGCCCTGGCAGCCGATGGGCTTCGCGCAGGGCGACCGTACGCACCGGCTGTAGAGCCGTCCCTGAAAGCCTGCGCCGCGGGCGCCATTGCCGGGACGGCCTGCCTGGCGAGTCAGTTCAGCCGCGTGCCGCTGGCGGCATCGAAGACATGCGCCTGCCCTGGCTGGGGCCGCAGCCAGAGCGGCTCGCCGGGCCGCACCGCGATGCGGTCGCGGAACGCGGCGAGCACGTCGTGGCCGCCGGTGCCCACCGACAGCGCCACCTGCGTCTCGGCGCCCGTGGGCTCGACCACCACCACGCGGGCGGGCAGGGCGCCGTCCTCGCCATCCCCTGCGCTCGCCAGGGCGAAATGCTCGGGCCGGGCGCCGTACAGCACGCGGTCGCCCTGGCGCGCGCGCGGCGCCTGCGGCAGCGGCAGCTGCAGGCCGTCGTCGGTCACCACGCGGGGGCCGCCGTCCAGCTCCAGCCGGCCGGGAATGAAGTTCATCGACGGCGATCCGATGAACCGCGCGACGAAGGCGTTGGCCGGCCGGTCGTAGAGCTCCAGCGGCGCGCCGGCCTGCTCCACGCGGCCATCCTTCAGCACCACGATGCGGTCGGCCAGCGTCATGGCCTCGACCTGGTCGTGCGTCACGTAGACCGTGGTGGTGCCCAGGCGCTGGTGCAGTGCCTTGATCTCGGTGCGCACCTGCACCCGCAATTGCGCGTCGAGGTTGGAGAGCGGTTCGTCGAACAGGAAGGCGTCGGGCTGGCGCACGATGGCACGGCCCATGGCCACGCGCTGGCGCTGGCCGCCGGAGAGCTGGCGCGGGGTGCGCGAGAGCAGTGGCTCCAGCCCCAGGATGGCGGCCACCTCGCCCACGCGGCGCTCTATGGCTGCGCGCGGCTGGCCCTGCAGCTTGAGCGCGAAGCCCAGGTTGTCGGCGACCGTCATGTGCGGATAGAGCGCGTAGTTCTGGAACACCATCGCGATGTTGCGCTCCCGCGGCGGCGTGTCGTTGACGAGGCGCCCGCCCAGCCGGATCTCGCCGCCGGTCGCGGATTCCAGCCCCGCGATCATGCGCAGCAGCGTGGACTTGCCGCAGCCCGAGGGGCCGACCAGCGCGACGAATTCGCCGTCGCGGATGCCGATGTCCACGCCGTGGATGACCGGCGTGTCGCCGTAGTGCTTGGTGATCTGGTGAAGGGTGAGTGCGGCCATGGGGTTCCTTGCAGAGGGGTTCAGTCCTTGACGCCGCCTGCCGTGAGGCCGTGCACGAGGTACTTGCGCACCAGCACGGTGAACAGCACCACCGGGAACATCACCAGCGTGCCGCCCGCGGCGATCTTGGACCACTCCCAGCCCTCGTACTGCAGGAAGTTGACGATGGCCACGGGCGCCGTCACGGCCTGCGTGCGGGTGAGGATGAGGGCATAGAAGAAGTCGTTCCACGCGAAGATGAAGCACAGAACTGCGGTGGCCGCCACGCCCGGCGCGGCCAGCGGCAGCGTGATGCGCCAGAACGCCTGCCACACGCCGCAGCCGTCGATGTAGGCGGCCTCTTCGAGCGCGGTGGGCACGGCCTCGAAGAAGGTCTGCATGAGCCAGATGACGATGGCGAGGTTGAACGTGAGGTACACCAGCGCGAGGCCGAGGAGGGTGTCCTGCAGCCCGAGCCAGCGGTAGGCCAGGAAGAACGGGATGGTGAACGCGATGGGCGGCGCCATGCGCGTCACGAGGATCCACAGCGCCACGTGCCGGCGGCCGGGAAACCGCCAGCGCGTGAGCGCGTAGGCCGCCGGCACGCCGATGGCCAGCGACATCGCCGTGGAGAGCGTGCTCACCGCCAGGCTGTTGAGGAACGAACGCGGGAAACTGCCCTGCAGCAGGGCCCGGAAGCCGTCCAGGGTCGGCACGAACAGCAGGCTGCTGTCGAACAGATCGGCCGCCGGCTTGAAGGCCAGTTGGACCAGCCAGAGGAACGGGAACAGCGTCGCGGCCAGCAGCGCCAGCGCCGCGGCTGCGCGGCCATGGCGCCGAAGCCGGCCCGGGCGCTTTCGGCGGGCGCCGGATGCGGTGTCCAGCGCAGGAATCTGCAGTGCGGCATCAGTGCTTGCCATGGTCGCTCCATCCCAGTCGCCCCACCAGCCAGCTCAGTGCGAAGACGCCCGCGAGGATCACGGTGGCGATGGCGCTCGCATAGCCCCAGTAGGAGAAATTGAAGGCCTGTATGAAGCCGTAGTAGTTGGTCACCTCGGTCACGTTGCCGGGGCCGCCGTCGGTCAGCACGAAGATCAGCGGGAACGCCTTGAAGCTGTCGATGAGCCGGAACAGGCCGCACACCACCAGCACCGGCCGGATGTGCGGGAACACGATGTAGCGGAAGAGTTGCCAGCGGCTGGCGCCGTCCAGGCTCGCGGCCTCCAGCGGATCGGCCGGCATCATCTGCAGTGCTGCCAGCACCATGAGCATGGTGAACGGGAACCACTGCCAGGTGTCGGCGAAGGCGATGGCCCAGAGGGCGGTGTCCGGATTGGCGATGAGCGAGCGCACGGGCCAGCCGATGGACTCCAGCGCGTGGTGCAGCGGGCTCACGTCGGGCGTGAACAGGATCTTCCAGATCAGCGCGACCACGATGGGCGGCAGCACCATGGGGATGAGGAACGCCCCGCGCACGGCGCCCAGCACGCGTGAAGGGCGGTTCAGCAGCAGTGCCAGCGCCAGGCCCACCGCCAGCTGCAGCGCGACGCTGGCCGCCGACAGCTTGAGCTGCGTGGCGATGGAGCCGAGAAAGCGCGTGTCCTCCAGCAAATGCCGGTAGTTGCCCAGCGGATCGCGGAAGTGGAAGGTGCCGGCCGGGTCGGTGAGGCTCAGCGGCGTGAGGCTGGCCACCACCAGCGCAGCGGCCGGCACCAGGGTGATGGCCAGCAGCACGATGAGCGCTGGCGCCAGACCGAACGCGAAGGCGCGCCGGCGGGCGGCCTGCCAGCCCCGGGAAGCGTGTGCTGCCCGCAACCCCGGCGTTGCGGGAGCGGCAAGTGTGTTGGCGGCGCCCATGGCTCAGATCTTCTGGCCTGCCCGGCGCAGCTCGGCGATGGACTGCGCCTGTGCCTGCTGCATAGCCTGCCGCGCATTCGCCTGCCCCGAGGCGATGAGCGCGATGGCCTTGTTGAGCTGCTGGTCCACCTGCGGATAGACCGACACGGTGCGGTACTTCATGTGGCCGGTGCGCTCGGCCTGGGCGATCGAATCGAGCGACAGCTGGGCGAGGTCGTTGCCGTTGATGCGCTGGCGGCTGCGGAACTCGGCCGAATCGATGTCGGAGCGCCGCGCCGGCGAGCCGTAGCCGGCCGCCACGGCGCGCCGCGTGGTCTGTTTGGAGAGCGCCCACTGGATGAAGGCCCACGCGGCCTCCTTGTTGCGCGACCCGGCGGGAATGCCCAGGCCGTGCACGGCGGTGCCCGGGAACCGCCCGGCCGGGCCCTTGGGAACGAAGCCGAATTTCACCGTCTTGAGCGTCTTGCTGGTGGCCGCGTCGCCCAGCTGCGCGAGGTGCAGCTGGCCCGCGTCGGAGAAGTTGACGCGCCCGAGCTTGAGCGCCTGCGTGACCTGGTCCGGCTGGTAGGTGATCGCACCGTCGGGGCCGAATTCGCGGATCAGGTTCGCGTAGTAGTCGGCGGCGGCCACGGCCTCGGGCGTGTCCAGCGTGGGAAAGAGATCGTCGGGTGCCTTGCGGAACACGTCGCCGCCGAAGGCGTGCAGATAGGGCACGAAGGTCCAGCCGTAGTGGTTGTCGGAGACGAATCCCGCCACGCGTTCTTTCTTGTTCACGGCGCGCAGCACCTTCACGAGGTCGTCGGTGGTGTCGGGAAAGGCGAGGCCCGCCTGCTGCACCAGATCGAACCGCGACGAGACCGACAGCAGCGCCTCGGCCGTCCACGGGATGCCGTAGAGCTTGCCGTCGCGGCCCGTTTCCGGCGCGCGTGCGCCGCTCAGGAAGTCGTTCACGTCCCAGTCGGCCGGCGTGTGCTGCGGGTTGGCGATGAATTCGTCCAGCGGCGTGAGCCAGCCGGAATCGATCCAGCGGCTGGAGTAGATGAACGTGACGTTCACCACGTCGTAGGCCGAGCCCTTGGTGGACAGCTCCAGATCGGCGCGCTGGTTGTAGACCGGGAACGAGGGCGCGTCGAAATTCACCTTCGCCCCCGACAGCGCCTCGAATTCCGGCAGCCACTGCTGCAGCAGCCTGGGATAGGCGGCGCTGAAGGTGGAGACGTTGAGCGTCGTGCCCTGGAAGCGGCGCGCGCCGCCGGGCTGGGCATGGGCCGAAAGGCCCGGCAGCAGAAGGGAGGCGCCGATGCCGGTGGCGGCTTGCAGGAGGTGGCGGCGTTGTGTCATGGAGGGGATGCGGGTGCGAAGAGAGGAGGCGGAGCGGCTATGGATCAGCAGAGTCAGGCGGTGGTCGCGATCAGCGTGTCGATGTGCGCGTCGTTCGTCGCCTCGGGGCGGCGGCGCGTGCGGCTCCTGCGGCCGTCCACCGCCACGGCGGGGTCGCCATGCACCGTCACGCGGCGCACCACGCGCGGCTGCCGGCCGTAGTCGTTGATGGCGATGTGCTGCGTGGCGCGGTTGTCCCAGATGGCCACGTCGTTCTGCCGCCAGCTCCAGCGCACGGTGTTCTCCAGCCGCGTCACGCGGTTCTGCAGCAACTCGAAGAGCCGCGCCGATTCGGTGGAAGAGAAGCCCTGGATGCGCTGGATGAAGTGGCCCAGCAGCAGCGCGCGCTCGCCCGACACCGGGTGCACGTGCACCAGTGGATGCTCGGCTTCGTACACCTCCGAGGCGAACACGTCGCGGTGGTGGCGCAGGCGTGTTTCATCGACCACCAGGCGGTCGGCGCCGTAGTCGTAGTTGTTGCTGTGCACGGCCCAGAGGCTGTCGGCCAGGCGCTTGAGGTCCTCGGGCAGGCGCTCGTAGGCCGCGGCGGTGTTGGCCCAGACGGTGTCGCCGCCATAGGCCGGCACGGTGACGGCGCGCAGGATGCCGTACTTGGGGAACGCGTCGAGGAAGGTCACGTCGGTGTGCCAGGAGTCGGCGCGGCCGCCGCCCTTGGAGGCATCGAGCTCGAAGATGCGCGTGCCTTCGCGCGCCGGCACGGTGGGGTGCGCCACCGTGCGGCCCAGGCGTTCGCCGAAGGCTTGGTGGCTGGCGTCGTCCAGATGGTGCTGGCCGCGGAAGAACAGCACCTTGTGGCGCACGAGAGCGACGGTGAGGTGGCCGATGGTGGAGTCGTCCAGCCGGGCGGACAACTCCAGGTCCAGCACTTCGCCGCCCAGGGCGCCCGCCACGCGGCGGATGCGCAGGTCGCCGAAGGATTCGTCGATGGATGCGGGGGAAACGTCGGTAAGAGAGGATGTCATGCAAAAGGCTCCGGCCAGTGGTCTGGCGCATTGTGGAAGCGCCTCTCGGCTGGCCTAAGCATGTTTTTCTTCGTTCCAAGCGCGGCGAATTCGTGGCTATCAGCTCATGCGCTGCGCATCTATGCGGGCGCTGCCGGTGCCACGCGGCCAGGCGTCCGGGCGCGGCGCGGCACCGCACCGCAGGCAGGGCGGGAGCGGCTCTGCTGCGGCCCGGCCTACCCGGGCGATCGCGCAAGCCGGCTCTTCACGACACAAGCCTCCAAATCTACAAAAACGGTCTCTTAGTTAATTTGGTAGTAAACAACTGAGAAATCATTGGTTCCATGTATGAGGCGCGCTGCATAGAGTGCATGCAACTACTGCAGGCATCGCGTCATCCGCGCCATGCCGGCCCCGCCCTTCGAACGCACGAGCCCTCCATGTCCGCAGTCCTGTCGTCTTCCGTCGCAACCTTCCCGCATGCCTCGGCTCCGCCCCAGGGCTTCGACATCCGCCCGCTGCCGGGGCCCCTGGGCGCCGAGGTGCTGGGGCTCGATCTTTCGCGCCCCTTGGGCGAGGCCGACTTCGCCCGGCTGCACCGCGCCCACCTGGACCACCATGTGGTGGTGTTCCGCGACCAGCGCATCACGCCGGCCCAGCATGTCGCGTTCAGCCGCCGCTTCGGGCCTTTGCAGATCCATGTGCTGAAGAACTTCCAGCTCGCGGGCCACCCGGAAATCCTGATCGTCTCCAACGTCAAGGACGAGGCCGGGCAGCCCATCGGTCTGGGCGATGCGGGCCACTACTGGCATTCGGACCTGTCGTACAAGGAGCGCCCGAGCCTGGGTTCGCTGCTGCATGCGCAGGAGCTGCCCGGCGAAGGTGGCGACACGCTCTTCGCCGACCAGCACGCGGCCTACGACGCGCTGCCCGCGGCGCTGAAGAAGGCCATCGCACCGCTGCAGGCCGAGCACAGCTACCTGGCCAAGTACGAGGAACTGCGTGCCCGCAGCCCCTGGCGCCCCAAGCTCACGCCCGAGCAGATCGCCGAGGTGGCGCCGGCCGTGCATCCGGTGGTGCGCACCCATCCCGAAACCGGGCACCGCGCGCTCTTCGTCAACGAGCACTTCACCACGCGGATCGTGGGCCTGCCCGAGGACGAAAGCCGCGACCTGCTGGCCGAGCTCTTCGCCGCTGCCGTCAAGCCGGAATTCGTCTATCGCCACCAGTGGCAGCCGCACGACCTGGTGTTCTGGGACAACCGCTCGGTGCAGCACCTGGCCGCCGGCACGCCCGACAGCGAGCGCCGCAAGCTCTACCGCACCACGGTCGAGGGCGACCTGCCCTGGTGACCACCGCTGGCTGAGCGGCCCCGGCGGCCGCGCGGCTCACTCACTTTCCGATAGCTGCTGGCGCCCGGGGAACGGGCGCCGGGGGCTGTGTTGTCCTCGAAGAAACGAAGAAGGTCGTCGTCCATGCGCCATCGCTCCTCCGCACCTACCTGGCAGGGCCTCACCCGCCGCGCCGCCACCCTCGCCACGGCGGCCGGCCTGCTGGCCGCAGGGCTGATCGCACCGGGCATGGCCCGGGCCGAAGAAGGAAGGCTGCGCATCGCCCAGCAGTTCGGCATCGTCTATCTGATGCTCAACGTGGCGCAGGAGCAGAAGCTGATCGAAAAGCACGGCAAGGCCGCAGGCCTGGACATCCAGGTCGAGTTCCTGCAGCTCTCCGGCGGCTCCGCCGTGAACGATGCACTGCTCTCGGGCAGCATCGACATCGCAGGCGCTGGCGTGGGCCCGCTCTTCACGCTGTGGGACCGCACGCGGGGCCGCCAGAACGTCAAGGGCGTGGCCTCGCTCGGCAATTTCCCGTACTACCTCGTCAGCAACAACCCGTCGGTGAAGACGATCGCCGACTTCACCGACAAGGACCGCATCGCGCTGCCTGCGGTCGGCGTGTCGGTGCAGTCGCGCGTGCTGCAGTTCGCCTCCGCCAAGCGCTGGGGCGATGCGGCGTTCAACCGGCTCGACAAGCTCCAGGTCGCCGTGCCGCACCCCGATGCGGCGGCGGCCATCATCAAGGGCGGCACCGAGATTTCCGCCCACTTCGGCAACCCGCCGTTCCAGGAGCAGGAACTGGCCGGCAACCCGAAGGCCCACATCGTGCTCAATTCCTACGATGTGCTGGGCGGGCCCGCGTCCGCCACGGTGCTCTACGCCACCGAGAAATTCCGCAAGGAGAGCCCCAAGACCTACAAGGCCTTCGTCGATGCGCTCGACGAGGCCGCACGCTTCATCGCCGCCCAGCCCGAGAAGGCGGCCGACATCTACCTGAAGGTGACCGGCGCCAAGACCGACCGCGCCCTGCTGCTCAAGATCATCAAGAACCCCGAGGTGCAGTTCAAGACCCGGCCCGAGAACACGCTGGGCCTGGGCCAGTTCCTGCACCGCGTGGGCGCGATCCGGAATGCGCCCCAGACCGTGCAGGACTACTTCTTCGACGACGCGCACATCGCCGGCGCCAGCTGAACGCAGCGCCGCCCCCACGCCCGCATCAACGCCCGCATCCCATGACGAACCCCACGACTCCATCGCTGCGCCGCCGCAGCCTGGCCGGCGCCCTGGCCGGCATCGCCCTGCTGGGCCCCGCCGCAGCGCGGGCCGAA
>Ga0207686_10000750_pt1 | contig 20022 bp, 29 predicted proteins | sample KBSM24metaG_FD_184396 | JGI IMG/M metagenome (GOLD analysis project Ga0207686, IMG submission 184396) | Miscanthus rhizosphere microbial communities from Kellogg Biological Station, Michigan, USA - KBS M2-4 metaG (SPAdes) (version 2) | ecosystem: Host-associated > Plants > Roots > Rhizosphere >...
TCGTCAGCGGCCCGAGGTCGCCAGGCGGCACGGCCTCCAGGCGATAGCCGAAGGTGGCGAGCGTCGTAATCAGCCGCCCGGCCGGCCCGATCCTGCTCCGTAGCCGAGAGATGTTCACGCGCAGGACGTGCGCCTCGCCGACCCAGGTTGGCCCCCAGGCGCAGGAGAGCAGCTCCTCCTGGGAAACGGCCTCGCCGAGCCGACGGACCAGCACGAGGAGGAGCCGTAGCTCCGTCGGCGTCAGGAAGATCGCCTCGCCGCCGACCGCGACGTCCAGTGTCGCCAGGTTCACGGCCAGCGGCCCGCTGGCGCGCACCTCGGGCTCGGATGGTCGCGCCGGCTCGGCTAACCAGCGGCCGTACGCCTCGTGCGCGGTCGCATCGTGGAGCAGCAGCTCGGATCTGCCGAAGACGCCGACGAGCAGCGCCTGGACCACCGTGCAGCGCTCGTCGCAGCCGGGGCCGCGCATGTCGCGATCGGGCACGACGTGAGCGACCATCAGGTCCGCTCCCACGGTTCCTGGTACGGCAGGCCGAACAGCTCGAAGACCGATTGCTCGGTCGGCGTCTCGATGCGCTCGCCGCTCATGCGGTACGTGAGCCAGCCGTCTCTAGGGACGATGTGCGGCGGCATGAGCCCCCACCGCCCGTCTTTCGTCTTGGTGTGCGTGCGCGCCTCGCCCGGGATCTTGCCGCGAGGCACCACGAGCTGGCGGGAGAACGCGGCCGGGCCGGTCCGTAGCAGGAGAATCCAGCCGAAGCGGCCGGCGTCGGGGCAGAACAGGTCGACCCGCGCATCGCGGTACGTCAGGTACTTGACCACGGGCCCCCAGCGCGGGCGGCCGTTCACGTCGAGTCGCTGCTGCACCGTGCCGTTGTCGAGCAGCGCTTCCAGACGATCGTCGAGCAGGTCAGACTCGCCGATGTCGTCGCCGAACAGGCCGCACTCCAGCCGCTCAGTCTTCGGCTCGGCCACGATCTCGATGTCCCCGATGTGCGCGAGCCGACGACGGAGCGAGCCTGCGACCTTGATCTGCGCACAGCAGTCCTCGATCTGCGCGACGAACGCTTTAGCGATGGCGATCGCCTCCGGCCGCTCCATGCGCGTCGCAGGCACGCTCATGAGTGCCCCCCGTACCAGGCGAGCGTGACCAGGATCAGAATCACCCAATGCAGGCCAAACGCCCAGGCGAAGCCGCCGAGCCAGGGCCCGGCCTCGTCCTCCGTGCTCGGGAGCGTCTCCCTGAGCGACGCCCAGACGCCGCTAGCTACGTCGCGAGCGACGCGCATGATTACCGCCCTCCCCCGCCGCCGACGGCCAGCGGCTGGCTGTCCGAGCGCTCGCAGTCGCCAGCGTCGCGGACGCGGATCACGAGCTCGCCGTCGAAGCCGCAGTCCAGGCCAATCGGCACGGTCCACTGCCGCCCCGCCGGCACCGCGTCGGTGTAGGGGAGCAGCGCTGCGAGCCGCTCGACGTGATCGTCGATCAGGATCCGGACAGCGGCCAGGTCCGAGACTGGGCCGTCCGGGGCGATCTCCGTCAGGTCGTCTGAGCGTCTGTCCTGTGGTACGCTAGGCATCAGTTTCCCCTTTCGATGCGCGCCCTGGCCGGCTCGCATCACGAGCGCCGCTCGGTAGCCATCCCCGGGCGGCGCTTCGTTGCGCTCGCTCCGGCATGACACTGTCGTCGCTTGAAGCGGCGGCCTCGGGCACGCGGACGCCGAGGCTTCGAGCGAGCAGCCAGTGCGCGTGCAGGTACGTGTCGTGAGCGTGAGCGTCAGCGCTCGCTTCGAGGGCCGCGAAGTCCTCGACGGTGAGCAAGACGACAACGGCCCGGTGACGGCGCGCCATTCGACGGCCTCCTTTCCAGGTCAGGCCGGCGAGCGCTAGCGGACGACCAGGCCGTCGAGATCCGCAGCCGCGTCAGGGTCAAGCTGGCTGAGCGGTATCTTCAGCGCAATCGCTATCTTGGCCATCGTGTACGGCGAGACCTCATTGCCGAGAAAGGCATCGTGGACCGTCGGCTTCGACAATCCGGTGCGTCGTACAAGCTCGCCCTGCGAGACGCCCTGCTGGCGCAGGACGGCGGCTAGAAACGGCGATCGCGACATGGTGCGCTCTCCTCAGCCAGGCTCGATCGGCACTACCCCCGCATGACGCTTGACACAGCACCAGCAGCGCGCTGCACGTTTCAGAGCATAGTAGGAAGCCTAGTTAGCGTCAAATACGTTGATGGTAAAAGTCTTTTTCCTTTGATGCGCCCAAGGCCCAGAATGACCAGTGCACATTGAGCAATGCGCTGGGCGGTTGTATGACACTCATAGCCGCGGGGTTTCTGGGGGAGACAGTCGCCGGCTTGATGCGAGATCAGCGCACCAGCGTCGCGCGGGTGATGCGCTATAGCGGCTTGACCCGCAACGCCATCGTCTACATCATCAAAGGCAAAACGCGGAGCCCCAAGCCGAAGACCGTGAACCTCCTGGCGCGCGGTCTCGCCAGTGATCCAGCGACGGGCGAATTGAACCGCGCTACCATGAGAGACATCGAGCGGAAGCTTGCGATTGCCATCTGGGCGGCGCACGATCCGACGGCGCGCGAGGCGCGCTCGTTACTGGAGTTGAGCCTGTACTACGTGCTCAATAGCCGTGAGTTAGCGGTTGCCTGGACCGACGCCGTGGCCCGGCTGAAGACGTTACGGCCGGAAGCTGTGCGTCGGCTCCGAGCCGAGGCGTGACACGCTAGGTGCCACCCACCCGGCAAGCAGGTTGCCTGGCTCATGAGGGCTATGTCACGTGCCAGATGTCACCCACCGAGAGCCGAGTCATATGCGCTCAGAATTGCCGGTATGAGAAGTCCAGAACGCGCCTACCAGAGGGGTGCCAGGCCGCTCAGGACCGACGTCAGGGTGTATCCGTCAGCGGAGCATAGTGTCCAGTTCTCAGACGTGAGCTTGTCACTATCCCCCGCGACCAACGCACTCCAGGCCAGACGGTACCGATGCGCTCCGAGCCGAAACGGCCCGTCCGGATCGAGCGTCACCGTCCCGCGGAGCTTGAGCGTTCGGTACAACTCACGCAGCCGCTCGGGCCGTGTCTCGTCGTCGTCGATCTCATCAATGTAGGCGTCGACCACGGCACGTAGGCGCGCCAGACTAGCCGCGCTCAGCCCGGGCTCGGGCAACGCCACGAGCGCCGCACGGCTCGCGGCGAACTGCTCTAGCAGCTCGGTTGCCTGGCGCTCGGCAGTGACCAGGATCTCGTACTTGGCCGACCCGCGATCGGTGTCAAGCTGCTCCTCGATGGCGCGCGAGAGCCGTCGCTCATGCTGTGCGATCTTCGCGTCCAGGTCCGCGATCTGGCGCTCTCGCGTGCGCTGCGCGTCGCCGTGGAGCTCGTCGACGCGCTCGACAAGCGCACTCAACGCGCGTGGATTGAGCACCTGCTGCTCGATCCACGCGCGGGCCGCGTCCTCGATCCCCATCCGCCGGGACGGGTCGGCTACGTCACCAGCGATCGCCGCCGGTAGCATCGGCAACGGACAGACCTCGACACCGGCCCTGGCCGCACGCCCGGGCTTGTGACGCAGGCACAGATACGACGTCGTCGTCGGGCGTGGCCCACCTACCGCAGTCGGCCAGCGCGACGCCTTCCAGGTCGAGATCAGGCCGCCGCAATGGCCGCAGCGGAGCATCCCGCGTAGCAGGTAGACGTCGTCTTCGTCCGCACCGCGTCCTCGCCGTGAGACCCGACGCTCGGAGAGGCGCATGCGGGCCTCGTCGAACACGGCTCGGTCGACGATCGGCGGGACTGCCACAGTGATCTCGCCGTACTGCCACTCGCCAACATAGACGCGTTTGGCAAGCATCTGCGAGAGCGTCGCTGGCGTCCAGCGGGCGCCACGTCCAGTCGGCGTCGGGATGCCTTCGCTCGTGAGCATTCTGGCGATCTCCCCGAGCGGCGAGGTCGTCGCGGCGAGGAAGATCCGCCCGGCAATGGCGGCGCGCTCCGCGTGCGCGGCCAACCCGATCGGCACCGGCTTACGCTTGGCGTCGCTCCAGGCCGTCACGTACTCGTAGCCGTACGGCGCAACTCCTGCGCCCACCACTCGGCCCCCCTTCGCCTTCTGACGGATGCCGTTCATCACGCGCCGACGGATGCGTTGGCGCTCGTAGGCGTCGAGCGCTCCGAACATGTCGCTGATGAACTGCGTCTCGTCAGGGTCACCGTCCGGGACGTTCAGGTAGACGACCTGAACGCCATACCGCTTGAGCGCGGCTTCGTAGACGGCTTTCTTGCCGACGTCTCGCGCAAACCGTGAGGTCTCGTAGACGACGAGCTTGTCGTACTCGCCGCGCTTCGCCCGCTCGACGGCATCCAGGATGCCGTCAATCTCCCACTTGGCGCCGCTGTCTACGTCGGTGATCTGGTCGACGATCGTCCAGCCGCGCCCGGCCGCGTGGGCGCTGCACTTGTCGAGCTGGAAGCCATCCTTGCCACCGCTATAGTTGGTGGACTGGACGACCGTCGATACGCGGTCGTACAGGATGGCGCGCGGTCGTGCCAGCGGTGCCGCGCTCATGACTCGGCCTCGTCGGCGTCGCGCTGGGACTCGTTGCGGGCCACCGAGATCGCCAGCCGCGCGAGCACGTCCATGAGCGCTTCGAGGTCGGCCTGTGGGATCTGGTCCAGGATCGCATCGGCGCGGCGTTCCCGCTCGGCCTGGTCGTTGGATACACTGCTCATGTGAGCCTCCTCAACAGGTTCACCGCGCCCCGCAGCATTCGTCGTGCTGGCGGGGCATTCTGCTGCGCTTAGTCTACGCCATTCGCGGTGGCAGCCTCGGCCGCCATCTGCTCGAACTGGAGCGCTCCCGCGTCGTCGCCACGGCCGCGCGCTCGCTCGGCCTGGTCGAGCATGTTGGCGACCAGGACGGCCCGCCGTTCGTCGATCGGGACGGTCGTCGGCGCTTCCATCATGGCTGGCGGCTGCTCCGCATCTCCGCACAGGTCGGCCGGCCTGACGCGGAGCGCCTTCGCCAGCTTACGCACCGTCGTCGGATAGACGTGCTCGCCCTTTTCGGCACGCACAATCGTCGTCGGCGTCACCCCAGACAGTTCGGTCAGCGCCCGCATGCTGAGCGCCTGGCGCAGGCGGATCTCCTTCAGTCGAGTCAGGATCATAGTCACTCCTACTTGGATCAAACTATAACAGATATGCTATACTGTTTGTACGAAGCGACGCCGTCAGTGATCTCACCCACTGACGGCGCCAGGATCACCCGGAGGAAGCCCAGATGACCCGATCCATCCTACCACCAGCCGTCGAGCGCTACGAGATCCACGTGGCCGTCTGCCGCGCCCGCCGCCAGGGCCTCTGCTGCGGCACCTGCTCTGAGCTGGCCGAGCGCGCTGCCCGCTTCGGCGTCGTCATGGGCGAGGCGGCGTGATGGCAGTCTCGCCAGACACGATCGTCTCGGGCATCGTCCGCTCCGTGAACGAGAAGGGCCTGAAGCTCGAAGGCCACGATTCCTGGTTCAACATCTCGAAGTTTGCTGTCGGCGTCGTGCTCCCGGAGCGCGGCGCGAGCGTGACCTGCACGCTTGACAAGGCGGGCTTTCTGCGGGCAGTGGCTCCCGCTGACGGGGCGCTCCCGTCGCCCGTGCGCGGCGGCAGCGGCGAGCCGGCGGCACCGTCCACGAAGGATCGCACCATCACCCGCCTCGCTATCCTGAAGGCAGCGGCCGAGTTTGGCGCCGCCCGGCCATCACTCAAGTCTGGCGACGTGCTGGCCATAGCTGCATCCTGGGAGCGCTGGGTGAACCGCGAGGACGGCGTCGAGACCACCTATGAGTTGACGGACGCCTTCTAGGCGTCCGTACCCGATGGCCGAAGCTAACTGGGATTTTGTCGGCCACTAAGGAGAGATCATGCTCTACGTGACCCCGCATGCCCTGAGAGTCCTGGACCTGTTCTCCTGCATCGGCGGGCATGCGCTGGGGCTCCACGCCGCCGGCGGATTCCAGACGGTCCGGTTCGTGGAGGTCAATCCGTTCAGGCGTCGTGTCCTGGCTCGCCACTTCCCAGGCGTCCCGATTGACGAGGATGTCGCGACCCTCGCCCCGGAGCGGGGCTCGGCCGATCTCGTGATCGGCGGCCCGCCATGCCAGAAAACCAGCGTCGCCTCAGCCATCCAGGGGAGGCGCACGGGCGAGAGCCTCTGGCCCATGATGAGGAGGATCTGTGAGCGCGTCGAGCCTGCCTGGATCGTTGTCGAGCAGCCGCCGGGTAACGCAGCGTGGGAAGCCGAGGTCACGAGCGATCTGGCGGGACTTGGCTACCGAACAGCCCGACTTGGTCTTGCGGCTACAGACTTTGGTGCGCCGCATCAACGCCGGCGAGTGTTCATCCTTGCCCACCGTGACCTGTCGAGACTACAGGTCGCCGGGCAGGCCCGATCATGGGCGCTTGAACGCCTCTCGGGGGGAGCCTTTGCCGGAAACCCTTGGGGTGCGGGTGTCCCCGGATCTCTGCGAGTGGCTGATGGGATTCCCGGCGGGCTGGAGCGACGTGAGCGCATCGAAGCTCTCGGAGATTCCAACCCCCCCATCATGATGACGGCGATCGGGTTGTGCATCCAGGCCGCCGAACTTGTCACCAGGATCACGGCGGCCTGAGTGACGAACCTATCCACGATTTTGACGGTCACCCAGGATGCGAGCATGCTAAGCGACGATGAACTGGTCGAGCGGGGCAAAGCGATCTTCCGTACCATCGTGGCTCGGAAGTCGGTCGGCGTCTGCACTCGGCGGATCGCCCGGGACCGCTACTGCCCCCGTCCCGCTGCTCCGGGCTCGATGACGTGCGAGCAGCACCCGCTGATCGTGCCCGACGGGTGGGACGATCCGGACGACGACTCGGAAGATGACTGACCTAATGGGCGGTAGCTTCGGCTTACACTGGCTGCGGGTGTAAGGCCCGCAGCGCAGCGGCGACGGACGAGACACCGCGAGCGAGCCCCTCAAGGTCGCCCGCGTAGTCGACGCTCGCGACGCCGAGCCTGGTCTCCAGTTCCCGGATATACGCCTGCTGCGCGGCGATCTGCGCGGCCAGGGCCTCGGGAGGGGGCGGCACCGGCTGCGGCGGCGGTATCGGCGCCGGATCAGCGATCGGCACCGTGAGGTCAGGATGTGTCAGCGAGACCGCCGAGAACGGGCCCAGCCTGGAGAACTGCTCGCGGCTCATGGTCTGGTTAATGCCGATGTAGTTCGCGGCCGGATTGGCTAACAGCAGCACATCGCGCTCGCCGTCGTACGCGCGGAGCCCGGACCAGTGACCGCCGGCGCCCCACTTCCGGCCGCCGATCATCATCGGGTAGTGCCCGCAGACGCCGGCGAGCTGGTCGAACGTGACCGATCCGACGCTTTCGCCGACGTAGCCATCCTCGCCGTAGTGGCGGTCGATGAACGCCGCTAAGCCCGCGCCCGAGGCGTCCATGAGACCGAGATCACGCGAGAGCACGCCCTCGTCGATCATGGTCTGCGTGAGCCACTGGTCCGTCGGCCGGCGGCCGACGGACCAGAGCGCCCACTCCAGGCTGTCCTGCGAGCAGTCAAAATCACTGTCCTGCGGGTGCGGCGGCTCGCTCGGCTCGTAGACCACGAGCGGCAATGGCACCGAACCGCCGGTCTCGTAGTCCCAGACCTCGGCGTTGGCATTCCAGGGGTGCTGGCGGTCGATCCCCATGAACTCGGTGATGCCGACCGCTGCCGCGCCGTACCAGGCGCCCCAGCCGCCCGTGCGCGCGCGGTTGAGCGCATACCGGCATGCGTCGCGCCAGGCCGCTGGGTCGCCGGGTTGCCAGCCCGTCAAGGTCGTAAAGCCGTTGCCCAGGCCGGCGGTCGAGCCCCAGGCGCCGTAGGCCGTGCCGACGCCGCCGTAGTGGAGCTGAAAAGCCCACCACGATTTGCCGCTGTACCACGGCGGGCCCGAGAAGTCGCCGAGCCTGGCCGGCTCGGTGACGCCGCCCTCGGTGTTCGCCACACGGACGGCAATGTCCGGGTTGATCCCTCTCGCTGCTGCCGCCTCCTGGATGAACCGCTCGATCTCGGTCATGAGCTTGACGTGCTCCGCGACTGCTCGGCGAGTCTGCGCTGGGTGTCGCGCTGCTCGTCGAGCGCCGCTCTCACCGTCGCCGACCCCGCGTAGGGTATCCCCTGCATGGCTGTCCAGCGCCCCAGGAGGTCGTCGATCGCGCCGACCATGCCCTCGGTGTGCTCGGCCGCTGCTCTGGCCTGCGTCGTCTGCTCCATCATGATCCGCGCGTACTCGCGGATGTTCAACAGCATCAGGGCCATAAACTCCGACTCCGTGAGCTCGCGTCTGGGGTCGTCGAGGTGCTCGAACCAGCCGCGCAACGTTCGGCGCTGCATGCTACGTCTTTCGTGCCCAGACGACGGCTCTCATCGGTGGGAGCCAGGTCTGATTCTGGGTGCTGCCGTTCGCGCTGCCTGACCCCGTGCCCGATGCGGAGACGGCTAAGCTAACGCCGTTCAGCGGATGGGTGTGTCCCGTCGTGTTCAGGTTCACGCCGCCGGCTGAGGCCAGCCCATTGATCGCGCTCGACGCGCCCGTGTTGTCAGACGGGCCGCCGTTCGCCGAGCCGGTGACCGAGACCGACGTCACCGAGACCGGCACGGCGCTGAGGCTGTGGTTGTGCTGCCACGTGTTGCCGTAGCCGTTGCCCTCGACGAACGTCTGCGAGAACGCGGTGCCGGCGCCGACCGGGATGAGCCCGTCGAGCGACGTCTCGCGCACGAACCCGGCCGGGATCTCCGCTGCCGTCCGCACCGCCATGATGAGCCCGCTCGGGATCGAGAACGACGCCGGGGTCACCCAGGCGTCGAGTTTGCCGGCCCCGTCCGAGATCGGGATGGCGTTCGCGGTCGGCGTCGCGGTCGGCGTCCTGCCGCCGACCTGCGCGGCGTTCGCGGCGTTGGTGGCGTTGGTGGCGTTGGTGGCGTTGGTGGCATTCGTCGCTGCCCCGACCGTCATCCCCGCCGGTGCCAGGCCGCGCCAGAGGTCGGCGTCGAGCCCGGAGGCGTTCCCGTCGTTGCCCTGCGTCCAGACCTTGCCGGTATGGGTCACGATATCGGTGCCGTTGAACCCGATAAACGCCGTATCGGCGTTGCCGAGCAGGACGAACCCCTGCGCCGGCGAGCCCTCCGCGCGGACGTGCAGGTTGCCGGTCGCCGTGAGGCCGCCGGCCGTGATGATCGCCGGGCCGCCAGTCAGGACGAACTGCGCACCGTTCCAGCCGATGAAGGCGCCGCCGCTGTTGCCGTAGAGCACGAATCCCTGCGCTGGAAACCCGGCCGCCTGGATGGTGAGGTTTCCGCTCATGGTGTCGCCGGCCTTGTTGACCGGCGTGTAGCCGAGGCTCGCGACGGCCGCGCCGGCGGCGAGCGCGTCCGATGGCACCTTGCGCCACGACGTCGACAGCGTCGAGTCTGCGACGACGACGTAGCTACTGCCTGGCGGGTCGGCATTGCCGGTCATCAGCCGCAGCCAGCGGATCTGCGACAGCAGGTTCGCGACGGCATACGCGACGGTAATAACCGTCGAGGTTACTGGATCACTCGGGGGTGTCCACGGCATGCTACGTCACCTCCGAGAGGACGGCTCTCCGCGTCACGACGCGACGCCGCTCCAGGCGTTCCACAAGGCGTTGGTCGTGAACTGGATGTCCGAGTCCGTGGCGTCTGGCCCCGTGATGCCCGGCTGCGCGGCGACGCCGAACGCCATCGCTGGGCTCATCAGCGAGGGATTCAGCAGCACCTTGTTCGCGAACGCGGTGCGCTCGGCGTGGCCGGACGTCGCTGCGGGCTCGGCCATGACGTCGGCCGCCGCCTGGATGCCGGCCGCCTGGCAGCGGCCCCGCCAGACGGGGTCGGCCCCGAGCTCGTAGCGGCTTTGCAACGTCGGTGGTGGCGTGCTCATGGCTCTCCTCTCCCTCTCAGGGCCAATTCGGCCAGGGCCGCATACGCCGGGTCGGTCTGCGCTCGCTCGTTGACGATCGCGAGCCGCTCGGCGTCGTCGGCCGTCGCGAATGCCTCGACTCGACGGCCATGCTCGGACGCGGCGGCCTGGCTCGCACGGAAGGCGTCGATCTGCGCCTGTTCCTCAGGTGTTGCCGGGCGGATCTCGGGCGGCGCTTCCGGCGCGGACCCGTCGCTGATGATGATGGAGTCGGGCATGTCGTCTCCTTGCTCAGGGGTGGCCGTACAGGGCGAGGACCGTCCCGACCTCCCACGAGCCGGACACGGGTGCGAGCCTGAGCGACGTGATCGCCGCCCCGCCGCCGCCGCCGTAGGTCACCCCCTTGATGAAGGTGTAGTCTGATCCGGCCGCGACGCCGAAAGCGACGTGACCGAGGCCGTGGATACTCTTGTAGATGCCCGTAGCCGTGTAGTTGTGTATCCAGACCGACCCGGACCCCATCCAACCCGCCGGCACGAGCGGCCCCGGCCCGGCCCCGGGGACGATCCCAGCATCGGCATAGGTCTGGAGCACCCCTTCACCAGCACTTGCCGTCGTTCCGACTCCGAGGAGGGTCTGGTTCATGTAGCTGGCAGAGGTGTCGATATTGGGCCACAGGCCGACGGTCTGGACGGTGGTTGCCGCCGTCGAGCGCCCCTGGTAGCGCAGCTCCAGCGTCCGGTACACCTGCGGGATGCTCGTGACATCCCAGAGGGCCTGCGCGCTCGCCAGCGGGCCTACCGACGCGATCAGCTGGGGGCCGGCGCCGGCGGCGATCTCGCCCGCCTGGATCGGGCCCCAGGCGGACGCGCCGGTCGCCGTCCGACGGAGCACGGCCGCCGACGCCGGCGGGCCGCCGGTGCCGATGCCGAGCTTCTGCTCGATCGCCATAGCGATGTTCTGAAGACGAGAGACGACGATGTCAAGCTCGAACCCGGCGTCGTCGGTCTCGGTCGTCGGCCCAGGATTGGCAAGCGCATCGAGCGCGGCTGGATAACTCGGGCTGGTCATCAGTCCACCTCCCTCATGACCCCCAGATGGCCGAGTCCCAGAGCGACGTCGAGCCGTCCCAGACGAAGCCGCTCACGGTGTCGACCTTCTCGCACTGCCAGACGGCCTCCAGGTGACGCCCGCCAGCGCCGGCGACGATGATCTCGCGCGCCTCGATCCAGACGTCAGCCGCGACGCCGGTCGCCTCCGATCGAAGCGAGATGCGGTCGGAGACCTGGCGGGCGACGATCTCGCGGAAGTGCGCGGCGTCGACCGCCCGTACGCTGATCGTCACTTGCGGGCGCGGCACGTTGTACCGCGTCACCCAGGCGTTACAGACGCCCTCGGCCATCGCGACGTCGATCTCGGGCCAGCCAGTGACGCTGAGCGTCTGGATGGCGCCGTCGACGCTCGGGGCGGTCGACGGATCGATGCTCGACTGCACGACCGTCTCGGAGACGACCGCGAGCGGCTGCGCTCGGAGCTGAAGCCCAGAGGTCGGCGACGCTGCCGGGCCACTGACCGTGCAGCCGCCGGCGCCGGCCGCGATCGTGATGAAGGCGACGAAGCCGCTCGATGCATCGAGCGTGATGGTGGCCGTGCCCGACGTCAGGGTGTAGTCGGTTGTAAGCGCCGGCGTGATGGCGGACTGGAACGGGTCGGGCGGCCTGGCGATCAGCGTCCGGACCTGGCCGGCCGAGAGTGCGATGTCGGCACCGTAGCGCCAGACGACCGTGCCGGCCGATCCTGGCGCACGGCGCTTCGTGGCGTACGTGGCCCTGGCATAGACCGTCCTCCAACCCGGGGCGTAGCTGAGCGTCTGGAAGTACAACGCGCCGGCATTGCCGCGATAGAGCCGATTGGCACGGTAGAGCCGCGGTCCGCGATACGGCGCGCCGTCTGAGACGCGCTGGTCGAAGAACGCGGCCTGCGGCGTCGTCGACCTCGTCGTGACCGCGCGGTAGTTCCGCCCCTCCCAGTGCAGGACGCCGTCGTTGTCCTCGTACAGCGTGCCCGGGCCTTCACTGGCCGTGATCTCGACGAGCGCGTCCCAGGCGCTCTTGCCGTCGGCCCACCAGTACAGAAGGGTGGTATCACCGAGCGCGATGCTGCGCTTGCCAGCCGGCCAGCCGGCGGCGTCGAGGATCAGCGTCACGGCCTGGTCGGTGCGGATGCTGGTCTGAAGCGGCACGGTCACACTGCGCCCCACCAGCGTCGACGAGGCGCCGAGCGTCGCGACCCTGACGCGCTGAGCGCCGAGCGTGGCGTCCTGGCTGGCCTGGTCGATCCTGGTACGAGCGAGCGGCCAGTAGGCGATGCCGCGATACGGCACGCTCTCGCCACGGTAGAGCCCGTCTGCGCGGTAGAGCCTGGTGGTGCCGTAGGTCGCCGAGATCACGACCGTCGTCCCCGGACGCACGAGCTGGTACGTCGGCGCCGACCCGCGCTCGTTCGAGTAGCGGCCGTGGTCGTTGCGAAGCTCGAAGCTTGCTGACGGCACCTTCGGCGGCGAGAGCGCGCGTGCGCCGTCTCGCCCAGTGTCGATGGTGACGCCAGGGTCGCCGGCCGTGTCGAGCGTGACGTCGTCGGCCGGGCCGGAGAACGAGCCGTCGTTGTTCCAGTCGACCTGCACCCGTGGGGCGTAGAGCGCCGGCAGGGTCATCAGGATGCCCTCATGCCAGGCTCCCCATCGACGCTGATCCAGCGCCCGGCACGCGGCCGCGGCGGATCGCGAGGTCGCGGCCGGTGACCCAGATCTCCTCGATCGTGCGGTCGCCAATGACGATCGGCATAGTGACCGTCTGCATGGGACCCGCCGTGCCACCGCCACGGAGCGCGGCATTGGGCACGACGTACTCGGGGCCCCTCTCGCCGAGCCAGGCAAGCTCAGGGCCGTGCAGCCCGGCCCAGCCGCCCTGCTGGTAGCCGGCGATGCTCGCGACCTTCTGCCACCATGTGGGATCGGTCGCATACCCGGCCTCGTTCACGGCCTTGATGAACTTGACGGGATCGCGGGTGCTGTTCCAGATCGAGAGGGCGCCAGCATAGCGGGAGTTGTCGTGGAGGAACTGCTCGAAGCCGCGCATGCCCTCTGCGTCCGAGCCGTAGACGCGCCAGACCGCGTCGACCCAGACCTTCTGGCCGTTGATGATCTCCCAGACCTTGCCGAGGTTCACCGTGGGGCCGTCCCAGCCAGGGCCCGCCTTGATACTCCACCAGTTGTGGTACTTGCGGCCGAGGTCGGTGCCGGGGAACCCTGCCTCCTGAATCGGAATGGCAGCGGTGATGTCTCCGGGGAGGCCGATCCCGAGGGCGGCAGCCATCGCCTGCGCTGATGCGATCATGGCCGACCGTGACGACATGTCAAAGTTGCTGCCGACCGGACCAGTCCCACCACCACCGCCACCGCCGCCACCGCCGCCACCCGACGGTGGCGCTGATGGGGCCGGTTCTGGTGCTGGACTCGGAGACCCACCGCCGCCGCCACCACCGCCGCCGCCGCCACCACCGCCGCCACCACCGCCGATGGGTGGCGTCGTTCCGAGCGTCGGTGGCGCTGGGATGTTCCCACCGCCGCCGCCGCCGCCACCGCCGCCACCTGAAGGCGGCGACGGCGGGCTCCCGACGTCCGGCGGCACCTTGGCGCCAACGAAGTCGGCCCACTTCCTGACCGTGCGCGAGATCCAGGCGACGGCCTCGGCGAAGTAGCCAGCCCAGCCGCCGGCGTCCTGAGCGCCGGCGCCGACGTCGCGGAACCAGTCGCCGAGATGGATCTGGGTGATGAGGTAGTGCCCGAGCTTGGCGAGGTCGTCGAGGATCGCGCGCCAGTTCTCGGCGGCGTCGGTCTTGGCAAGCTCGTCGGTGAACGCCTTCCAGTCCGACGCGCCGTCTGCGAGCAGCGGGTTCATCGTCTTCAGGCCGCCGCTCAGGCTCGGGAAGCCGTTGTCGATCCACCACTCGGCGGCCGGCCGCGCCTGCTCGCCCATCCAGTGATACCAGTCCTTCAGGGCCGGGATCAGGTTGGTGACGAGCCAGTTCCAGACGTAGGCGCCGGCGGTCTGGAACTGGGGCCAGCCGTCGGTCACGAACCAGTCGAAGATCGGCGCCAGGGCGTTCTGGAGGACGTCCCACCAGTCATGCAGCGTCGGCAGCAGAGAGTCCTTGATCCACTGCCAGACAACGGCGCCGGCCGCCTGGAGCTTCGGCCAGCCGTCGGTCACGAACCAGTCATAGATCGGCGAGAGCCGCTTCTGGAACCAGTCGTACCACTCCGAGAGCGCCGGGAACAGCGTGCCCGTCAGCCAGGTCCAGACGGTAGATCCAGCCGCTTGCAGCAGCGGCCAGCCCTTGTCGATGAACCATTGATAGACGACCTGGAGCTTCTGATCGAACCACGTGTACCAGTCGGTCAGCGTCGGGATCAGGGTGTCCTTGATCCAGTTCTGGACGGCGTTCGCGGCCTCGCCGAGCTTCGGCCAGGCCGTCTCGGTCAGCCAGGTCATCGCCGCTCCCAACTTCTCAGTAAGCCACGACCAGACCGCCGTGAGCGTCGGCACGAGCGTGCCCATGATCCAGATGCCGACCGTTGCCATCGCAGCTTGTATGAGCGGCCAGCCCGTCGTCGTGAGCCAGGTCAGCGCAGCTCCGACCTTATCGACGAGCCACGAGACGACGGTCGCGACGGTCGGCAGATAGACGGTCGTCCACCAGTCGACCACGGCCTGCATGGCGGCCTGAAGCAGCGGCCAGCCGGTCGTCGTCAGCCAGGCAAGCGCCGGCTGAAGGCTCGTCGTGATCGCGGTCGTGATCGTGCCGAGCGCGACGCGCAGGGCCGGCAGTCCGGTCGTCGAGAACCAGGTGAGGACCGGCGCGAGCTGGAGCGACAGCGCCGTGATCGTCGCGTTGATCGCGCCCGGCAACGCCTGAGCCCAGAGTGCGATCGTCGGCCCCCAGGCGTTGACGATCTCGGTCCCGTAGTCGACGAGATCCTTCAGGACCGGCGTCAGCGCCAGGCCGACCGTGATCGCGACCGTCGACAATGAGCCCGTCAGTTTCTCAAGCGAGCCCGAGAGGTTATCGAGCCTGGTCGCAGCGACGTCCGACGCCGAGACCTTGCCCATGGCGTCGGCCATGTCGTTGAAGCCCTCGGCGCCGGTCTTCGCCAGGATCGCGGCCGCTCGGATCGCGTCCGACCCAAATAACGTCTGTAGCGTCGCCAATCGCTGCTGCTCGGTCTGACCGGCCAGCGACTTCTGGAGGATGCCGGCGACCTCGGACATGCTCTTGACTTTGCCGGTCGCGTCGAAGAACGCATTGGCGCCGCTCTTCGTGATCAGGCCAAGCTCTTTGAACTTCTCGGTCGCGGCCTTCGTTGACGGCTGGAGCGCCATCATCATCGTCTTGAGCGACGTCCCAGCGTCAGATCCGACGAGCCCGTTCTGGCCCATGACGGCGATCGCCTGCGCTAAGTCGTCGAACGAGAACCCGACCGTCGCCGCGACCGTGCCAGCCGCCGAGAGCGAAAACTTGAACTGGTTCACGTCGATAGCCGATGCGTTCGCGGCGCCCGCGATCGTGTCGGCGACGTGGCCCATGTCGGCGCCCTTGATCGCGAAGATGTTCATGGCCTGCGCGGCGAGCGTCGCGGCGTCGGCGACCGCGATGCCGCCGGCTGCTGCCAGGTCGAGCGACGCCTTGCCGGCGCCGCCCATGATGTCGGACATCGAGACGCCGGCCTTGACCAGCTCGCCGATGCCGTCAGCCGCCTCCTTCGCGGAGAACGACGTATCGGCGCCAAGCTGGAGCGCCAGCTTCGACATGTCCTCCATCTGCGCGGCCGTCGCGCCCGAGACGGCCTTGATGCCAGACATCGACTTCTCGAAGTCGGATGCGGCCGCGACGGAGGCGCCGAGCCCAGCAGCCAGCCCGGCGACGCCGGCGACAGCGGCGCCGGTGAACGCCGTCGCGATCATCGACCCGGCGTTGCCGACCTTCGTGCCGAGCGAGTCGAGCGCCTTCTCCGCCGAGCTGACGTCGGCGCCGACGACGACCTGCAATTCGGCAACGGTGCTCGCCGACGGCATGGCCTAGTGCCCCCGTCCGCCCGACGCTCGGGCTCGGCGCTGCTCGCGGATCTGCCGCTCGTGCTCGGCTCCAGCCTGCGCGTCCATGACGGTCACGGCAGCCGCGAGCCATTCCCCGGGCCACTGAGCGACGTCCTGCGGCGGCTGGCCGTACTTCTCGGCGATCACGATGATGCCGTAGTAATCAGGAGCGGCTCCGAGCTTGCCCCCGGTGACGAGCCATTGCTGGAGCCGTTTCCGCTCAAAGGGTCGGGTCTGGCCTGCCTCCCAATCTCCTGCATGACCAGGTTGAGCGTTCCGAAATCGACGTCCTGAAGGTGCTCGGCGTCGGTCGGGATCGTCACGCCGTCGTCGTCGGTCAGGTTCCAGGCGACGATCGTCTGGGCGTACAGATCGCAGAGCGTCTGCAAGGCGTCAGCCGACGGCACGGCGTCCTCGCCGTGAAGAGCAATCTCCCGCTGGATCTCGGCGAGCTTGCCTTGCAGGCGCGGCGTCACGGCTCCTCGGCGGTACTCGACGACGAGCGGCTCGTCGCCAGGCACCTCGATCTCGATGGTGCCGGTGTCGCCAAGCATGTTGCGAAGCTTGGGCATGGACCCCCCTACTAAATGCTCGGGACGTTGGTACGCAGCTCGACCTTGAAAGCGCCGCCGAGCGTCGCGTCGTCGAACAGGCCGAAGCCCCACTCCAGCGTCGAGAGCCCGTCCGCGTCGCCTCTCGTCGGCGCCGAGACCACCTTGAGCGCCATGTCGATGCGGAGCCGGTGCTGCAGCGTGGTCTCGATGATCGGCCCGCTCGCCTCGATGCGGCAGTATTTGGTGCTGCCAGCCCGCATGTCCGCGATGAACGCGCGGCCCTGGGCGTCGTTGCCGAGCTGGAGCGTGGCGGTCGCATCCGGCTTGAGCGGGACGTGCCCGCCGAACGAGGTCAGCGTGCAGTCGAGCGGCCAGAACGGGCCGAATAAGCCCCCGATGGTGAACGCGGCCACGAAGTCGCGCGTGAGCCGCGTCGTTCCGAGCGCAGCCGCCGTCGGATCGAGATAGACGCAGACCTGGCCCGGGAGAATCGGCACCACCGAGAGCGTGGTCAGGCCGGTCGCGCCGACGCTTGCCGCGTAGTCGAGCGCTCTGGCGAACAGGTCGCCGCTAATCTCCGGCTGCGCCGTCGCCGAGAACGACATCCCCACGCCGGACATGAGACCGTAGGTCGCGAGCTCCGCCGTATTGCCGACCATCCCGCGGCGGATCGTCCAGGTGCGCGGCGTCCACGGGGTCGACGACGACGGCGCCCAGGCGTACTGCCGCGTGAGCGTCCCGCCGGACGGGGTGGTGACGGTGGCCGCGCCGAAGACATTGGAAAAGACGTACGCCATCTCGGGGTACGTCGGGAAGCCCGAGACCGAGCCGGTCCCCTGCTCCTGGCGCGGCGCCGCGATCGTGTCGAACAGCGAGCCCATTGGAGCGACGCGGTCGAACTGGATATCCGTCCCCAGGTCTACCTGCAAGCCGGCCAGCTTGACCGCCGACGGGACGGCCGTCCCGGGGGTTGTCTCCACGGCGATCTCGACGATCTCCTGTACGAGCGGGCGATCTGGCATAGCGGCTCACCTCCTCTAGGGCAGCGCGTGCGCTTCCGTGCGGTACGTCTGGATGCAGTGCGCGAACTGCGCGCCCGCGTCGTTCTCCAGAAACAGCTGGGTCTGATCGCGGCGCAGCTCGACGATCCAGACGCCGCCGCTGGTGCCGGTCCTGTTCTGGAGCACGGCGTCGATCCGGTCAGCGGCCGGGTTGATCGGCCCGTAGGACGCGCCGGCCCCGACGACGCGGACGTCGATCAAGACGACGTCGAGCACGCGGACAGCTCCGAGCGTCCCGAAGTCGGTCGACGACACCACGCCAACGGTGGCAGCCGGCAGGGTAGCCGCGGCCGGCACCTGGTCGCGGTAGATCCGCGAGTTGAGCAGCGTCGCGACGCCGCCAGGGCCGCTATCGGCCATCAGGGCGTCGAAGACAAAAGCCGCGACTTTCTGCGCCTCGACGGCCATCAGGCCAGCCCCGCCAGGATGCGCTTCAGCTCGTCGGCGAACCTCGGGAGCACCAGCTCGGCCGCCGGCCGCATGTACGGGCGAGCGGCCATGCGGCGCGTGCCCATCTCGACGTACAACGAGTACGCCACGCTCGGCCCGCAAATCCCCGTGAGCCCGCCGTTCGTGAACACGCTGTGAATCGAGCGGCGTAGCGTGCCCGTCTTCACGGCCACGACCTGTTTGGCTCTGGCTTCGACGTCGAACGTCGAGCGTGCGACCTGGTCGACGACCTGCTTGCGGAGCGCGGCCGGCAGTGCGGGTATCTTGTTCGAGATGACCTTGATCTGGACGGATGTCGCGCCGGCCATCAGAGGGCGTGCCCGGCGGCAAGGAACGCGAGCCCGACCGCGATCAGCCGCCCGTGATAGACCTCCGGGAACGGGACGGCGGCGAGAATGAACAGGATCGCAGCGACGACGTAGCAGACGCCGGCGTAGCCAATCATGACGTCCAATCCTTCACGTTACGAGCTCGCACTGAACGTCTCTCGCCGCCTCGTACGACCGCTCATCGACCCGCTGGGCCTCGAAGGTGCGCCCGTCGACGCGGTCGCCGCCGAGCACGGTGATGCGGTCTCGGACGGTAACGTCGGTCCCGAATGGCAGCGTGACGAGCCACGGCGAGACCGCGCGGACGACCGCTCCGCCGGCGGCAAGCCCCTCGGTCGCGGTCGTCGCTCGCGGCGAGACGCGGCACGGGATGCCCGACGCAATCGTCGTCCAGGTCTCGGTGATGCCGTCGCTGGTGCTGGTCTCGGTGTAGCGCGCGATGGCCGCGACGTCGGGTAGGAACGCCGCCGCCACCGCGCGCAGCCAGGGCATCGGCAGCGCGATCGGCTGGGTCACGCGATCACCACCCGTCGATGCCCGTTCAGGATCGCGGCGACCGCCGACCCGGGCGTCACCCATGACGATCTGGCGTCGGTGGCGCCGGCAGCAGCCGTGGTATCGGCAAGCTGGACGTTGACGTCGTTCTGGCCGACGGAGACGCTCTTGAGCCCGGCCAGCTCCGGGTGCGCTTCAATGAGCGCTGATTGCTCCTGCATGCCCAGGACGCGCGCCATCTCCGACGCGCCAATCATGGTCGCGGCCAGCGTGATATCTGGCGGCACCGCATCAGCGTAGGTGTAGTCGACGAGCGCGATAATCTGCCGCCCGTAGGGATCGTAGCCGGCGCCCGACGCGGCCAGGCGGAGCACCCCGTGAGCTGGGTCGATCAGCTCGTACTGGCTCGGGGCAAGCGTGGTCGGCGTGGCCGGCGGCCCGCCGGAGCGGAGCACGACCGCCGAGACGGCGATGACCGGGCGGTTGCGGAGGTAGACGGTCGGCCAGGTGGTCTCGGCGCCGTCGTCGTGGCGCGCGACGAGCGGGAGCCACTCGGCCGTCACCGGCGATGTGCTTTGCCAGCTCTGCCCGGTGTATCGGTCGATGAACGCCGTGACGGCGAGGGCCACGGCGTCAGCCTGCGTGGCCTGCTCCGGCGTGAACGTCTCGCCGAGATAGGCGGCGATCGCGGCCGCGGTCGTGTACTGAACGGTCATGACGTCGGGCCCCGCTCGGGACGAACGACCTTGTCGTCGTAGCCGCGTCGCAACGGGTACGTCTGGTCGGGCTCAGGGGGAGCCGTGGTCTCGTCGATCGCGCCCGGCACGACCACGGCGCCAGACCGAAGGCGCGCCAGGAGGCGGCCGTGCTCGTCGAACACGGTCGCCCCCTCGTCGCCGACGCGGTACTCGGTCATAGGCTAGTTACTCTACACACCCGTCACGCGGCACACAGCAGTTGGACGGAAACACACGAACACCGCCCGAAGCTCCGCCAGGATCGTCTG
>Ga0207686_10000753_pt1 | contig 19965 bp, 16 predicted proteins | sample KBSM24metaG_FD_184396 | JGI IMG/M metagenome (GOLD analysis project Ga0207686, IMG submission 184396) | Miscanthus rhizosphere microbial communities from Kellogg Biological Station, Michigan, USA - KBS M2-4 metaG (SPAdes) (version 2) | ecosystem: Host-associated > Plants > Roots > Rhizosphere >...
GTAGGTGCCTTTGTAGTCCTCGTCCGCGCTAATGTTACAGACCGAAACGTCTTCAGCCGTCGGCGCGGACATCCCGGTGAACGTATCGAAGAGCCACAACTGACGCGACGTTTCCTTCAGGCGCAGCAGCTCGCGGGCCGCGGCCATCATGCTGCCGCCCTTCCACACGCCGCACTCGACGACGTCGCCCGGAATCCGTTGGCGCACCACGTACTCGATCGCGCGCGTCAGTGATACCGTGCGAAGTGGGCCGGTCAGCGTGTACGGCTCGACGGCCTGATAGTGCGCGATTTCTTCTGGAGTGAAGTCCGGCGGAAACTCGTCGGACGACATGGGTTGCTTACGGGCGATCTCGTAGCCGAAGCGCCCGAACAGCCGGTGCACAGGTTGGGTTAGCAGTCGTTTCATCGCAGGTGTCCGGGGTTTTGAGATTCAAGATCTATGTCGTCCCTAACATAACAGAGAGAGGCGGACGATCAGGATATTCGCACTGGACCCTGGGCAAATACAAGAGCGCAAAGCCCCGTTGAGCGTAACCTCGGTGGTGATTGCCGGAATGGATTTGAACGGGAGTATAATTCCGCTTCGCAGCGACGCATCTGATCCATTCCATTTCCAACCGGAGGCGTTATGTCGAAGTTAATTCTGGCCGCGTTCACGATCGCTGCCATCAGCATTCTGGCAACGGCTCAATCCGCACAACCTGAACTCATTGTGAAGGGGCGCGTGCTCGACGCCGACGGTAATCCCGTCGTGGGCGCTCAGGTAACTGCAGGTCCAACGTGGACGCTGAAAGGTGTTACGCCGACGGGGAGATCTGATGAGCGGGGTGAGTTTTCGGTGGTGGTCCATCAAACGGGCGAGTTCTTCGTTTCGGCAACGAAACCGGTGGAACGCCACCAGAGTACCGCCAACAGATTCTATTATCCCTTCGCGGCGAAAGCGGCGCTGGTCACTGTCGTCGCCGATCAGCCGGCTCCGTTCGCCACTGTCCAATTCGGACCGAAGGAAGGAATGCTTGCGATCCGTGCAGTCGACATGCAGACCCGTGAGCCTATGAAACAAGTGATGATAAGTCTCTGCCGTACCGAGGCGCCGAAGTATTGTCATCGAATGTCGAGCGTGAGCCCTAATGGCGTCCATTCCGTGTTGGTTCCCGACGTTCCTTTCACGCTGCAAATCAGCGCCCCTGGTTACACAGACGCTTTCGGAGAAGACCTCGATCAGGATGGGTTGCAAGTGATGCGAATTGCTTCGGAAGCGACGAAGCAGATCATCGTAGGAATGGAGAAAGTGACTAGTAGTAAGAAGGATTTGTTGCCGGCGCCAAAAATGATTGCCCCTGCTGATGGCCTAACCTTGTGGGACACCCCACACCCCCGCACGTTAACGGCGGAGTGGACTCCGGTTGCCGGCGCGAAGAGCTATACCGTGGAAGTGGAAGTGTGCGAGTGGGAAAAGCCGGACGGTGGGAAGTGCGAAAAAGGCACTATGCCCCTGACTCGTTGGCGAAACGCACCGCCGCCTTCGGGAATTGAAGGCACTAAATACGAATTTGTTTTTCCCGGCACGCAGCCCGGACGTTGGCGCGTGTGGGCGGTCGATGCGAAAGGACAGCCCGGCGCGAAGACACCGTGGGCGCTGTTCTTCTACAAATCGGAATTGACAGTCCCGTTAATCGGGGCGAAACCCTAGCCTTCGAAGTGCGTGTAGCCTGCGGGCGCTAACTCCCACACGTGTGATTTCTCTCTGATACGAACCGATCGATCGCCGGCTATTTCGCCGACGCGCGAGATGGCCACCCCATCAACCTTCTTCGGCAGCTGCGAAATCTTTTCAGGCGCGACCGTGAATAAGAGTTCAAAGTCCTCGCCGCCGTGAAGCGCGAGCGCCAGGGGATCAAGCGCTCGCCGGCCACATAGGCGGCGCACGTCTTCATCCAGCGGAATGGCTGCGGCCTCGATCATCGCACCGGCGTTACTTTCCCGGCACAGATGATGAACATCGGACGATAGACCATCGCTCAGATCGATCATCGCGGTTGCCAATTGCTGCTCGCCGAGAACTATGCCCCAGCCGACGCGTGGTTGTGGTTTTAGCTGGCGAAGCAGGAGGGATTGGATGGCGTCATCGTCGGAGCGTGCGGGACTCGTTTGGTTGTCGGTTTGCTGAGGATCCATGGCACCCTCGCTGACGGTCGGGTTTCTGATGCGGGCGCCGTTCTCAATCAGTTTCAACCCTGCCGCTGCGCCGCCGAGATTTCCGGTAACGTAAATATGATCGCCGATGCGGGCGCCGGAGCGATTAACTGCGGCGCCGGACTGGACCTCGCCCAGCACGATTGAGTCAATCACGATTGCGGTCGGTGATTCGGAGATGTCACCGCCTGAGAGGGTGACGCCGAAGTGATCTGCGAGCGCCAGATATCCTGCAATGAACTCGTCTTTGAAATCCGTCTTCCAACGCTCGCGCGGCAGACCGATTGATAGAAAAGACCAGCAGGGACGTGCGCCCATCGCAGCTATGTCTGAGAGAGAAACCGCCAGGGCTTTGTGTCCCAGGAGCCGTGCGGGAGTTGCGCCGGCATGAAAGTCGATGCCTTCGACGAGCAGATCCGTGGTGACGATTAAATCGCGATTCGGAAACTGGCGAATGACGGATCCGTCGTCGCCGATGCCTTTAATTATTCGCGGAGAATGCTTGCGTGAGTTTGCTTGTTGGCGAAGGCGCTCGATGAAATCGAATTCGTTCATGGAATCTGCCACAGAGACACGAAGGCACAGAGAATATCAAACAAACCCGAACGCGAAGAGAAAAACGCGGCCGGCTACAAGTAGAATTTCCGTAATTTGTCTCTGTGGACGCTGGGTTCTCTGTGGCAAACCTACAAATTACGCCGCATCGAATCGAGACCGCCTTGAATAGTCTCGATCGATGTCGAGAACGAGAAACGCACGTGACCTTCGCCTTGCGGGCCGAAGACTACACCCGGCACCGTCGCGACCTGGGCCTTGTCCAGAAGGATCTCAGCAGCCTTACGGCTGTCACCGGCGATGCTGCTCACGTCGGGGAACGCGTAGAAGGCGCCGGCCGGCGGATCGCAGGTAAATCCCAATTCATTCAAACCGCCGACGAGAAGATCGCGACGTTCGCGATAAGCCGCGCGTGAAGTTTCCAGAAAATCGGATGAGGTCGTGAACGCGGCGAGGGCGGCCCATTGGGTTGGCGTCGAGACGCCGTTCGAGGAATAGAGTGTGCATTTGGCGAGTCCGGTCATCCACGGCTCAGTTGCCACCGCATAACCGATGCGCCAGCCAGTCATGGCATAGGACTTAGACAAAGTGAACGAAGTGATCGTGCGTTCGAACATTCGCGGCAGGGAAGCGATCGAGACGTGCTCGCCATCGTAGACCAGGTCTTCATAAGCTTCGTCGGCGATCACGATCAAATCACGTTCAATGGCGAATGAGGCGACTTCCTTGGCTTCCTCGCGCGTGAACACCACGCCGGAAGGATTCGTCGGGGTGTTGAAATAAAGGACGCGCGTCGCGTCGGTAGCATACCGAGCCAGTGTTTCCCGGATTCCCTGGGCCCGAGCTTCGTTCGTTGGAACCAGGACTAAACGGCCGCCGCAATGCGCGACCAGATCCTTAATCGGCGTCCAATAAGGAGAGAAGATCAAGACGTCGTCGCCAGGGTTAACGGTCGATTGAAAGGCGCCGAACAAGCCTTGCATGCCGCCGTTGACTATCAGCACGCTCTGCTCGTCCGCGTCGATTTTATTTTGCTCACGCAGCTTCCTCGCGATTGCCCGGCGCAATTCGGCGATGCCCGATGACGGCGCATACCGCGTCTTGTTTTCTTCGAGCGCCGTTGCGACGGCGCTCTTTATGTAATCGGGAGTTGTCCGGTACGGTTCGCCGCCTTCAAATTGATAAACCGCCGCGCCTTTGGCGCGCAGTTCCATCACGCGATTGCGAATCTGCACAATGTCTGAGAATCCGACATCGTCCAACCGCCGCGCGAGACGGAATGGAACAGCGACTGGTGCTGACATTGATAATGACCTTTCAGGATGAGACGAAAGTTATGACTTAATAGCGCGCGATTATATCCCGCACCCAGGCAACCGTCTATCGCCTGAGTCGTAAAACAAAAGGCCCCGGTTCAAGTAAAGGATTAATGGGCGAACCTCAGCCGGCGCGTTTAATCTTGCAGTTTAAGCTACCGCTGCTAAATGTAACTGTTGACACTGGATTCGCTGCACAGTACCATGCGCCTGCGCTCGCCAGCTGTAGCGCCAATCGGCCGAACGCCGCCGCGGTTCACGTCTTTCAATAATGAGCCAGCCCGCCACGTCAATTCCTCAAAAACTGTTTTTCAAGATTGGCGAAGTGTGCGAATTAGCGGGAGTCCAGGCGCACGTTTTGAGATATTGGGAGACCGAGTTTCCGATGCTGGCGCCGCAGAAAAACCGTGCGGGTCAGCGGACTTATCGCCGCAAAGACGTGGAGATGGCTTTGAAGATCAAGCAATTGCTTTACGACGAACAGTACACAATTGCCGGGGCGAAGAAAAAACTGGCGACTGAGTTGCGTGGCCCGGTCCGTGACGGTGGACCAGCGCCGGTGAAGTCGCACGCGCGCAGTTTGCAGCCTCCGCCTTCGCTGGCGGCGCGGTTTGCCTCCGCGCCCGCACCATCGAAACCCGAACTCTCCGACGACCAGCGAGCGTCACTCCAGGCCATCGCCAGTCAGCTTCGCGATATTTTGGATCTGCTTGACCAGGGCGATGCTGAATTGGAGCAGCTAAGGTCGAAAGCGCGGGAAAAATAATCTCGCTGCGTTTGACAAAGAACGCCGCACAGCCATACTTGAGATCAATTTGACGGGACGTGGCGCAGCCTGGTAGCGCGCACGCTTGGGGTGCGTGAGGTCGCGAGTTCGAATCTCGCCGTCCCGACCATAAAAAAGAGAGCCGCCATGAATTGGCGGCTCTTTTTGTTGCGTTGAGACTGATGAGTTGCCATTGCTGGGGCGCATCGGCAATTTGTCGGAAGCAGAAATACAGAAAGCATGGGAGACCGGCAATCGGGAGTCCTTTGATCAAGACGATCTTAGAAAGTAAGAGATCAAAATGAATCCAGGGGGGTGACTCTTTAGACCCGCGCGCACAAGTCACTCAACGCGAGCGGAATCACCAGCCACGAGAAATCGTTCGTTCCACATTAGGTTGCCACGCTGAAGCGTTTTGGTCGTTTCAAACGTCTATTACGTCGGGAACGCAAACGCCGTCATGATTCACCATCTCCGAAGCTATGCTGAAAACAGTCATATCCATTTTTGTTCTCTCGAGTCTGGTTGTAATTAATTCGCTTCAGGGCACAGCGCAGAGCCAGCTTGCTGCATCCGGCTCAGCTCAAACTCCCTCGTCGGCAGTAGTCGAATCGGGCAAGTTTCGTTTCTATGAGACCAGGCAGCCCCGCGGTGAAGAGACATACGAGCTTACGCGATCGGCCAGGGGCGAACTCGCTCTCACAGTCAAGACGGCATTGCCGTTTGCGGAGCAAGACACCAAGCCACAAGTCAGCGCGACTTTGCGCGCCCGCGCGGACCTGACTCCGGAGGAATTTGAAATAAGGGGGCCGACTCTTCTCGAAATTGAAGAGAACACCTCGATTGTCATCCAGGGCGCAAGCGCGAAAATTCAGGATCGCGGCCGTGATGCAACCGCAAGTGTTCCCGCGACCTTCTTCACGATGAGCGGCTATCTTCCGCTGACAGTTGAAATGATGCTCATTCGTTACTGGCTGGCGCATGGGCGACCGCACTCAATCCCACTGCTGCCGTCCGGCGAGGCATTCATTGAAAATCGCGGCAGGGACAGCGTCAGTATTTCCGGCAGATCGATCTGGCTCAACCGGTATCACTTGAGCGGCAAAAACTGGCGCGGCGGCTGGGGACGTCAGACGATTTGGCTCGACCCGGACAACCGTCTGGTCGCGGCCGTAAACCTGGGCAGCGACATTGAGACAAACCTCTACGCATTTCGCGACGGCTACGAATCGCAAACGACTTTCTTTTTGAAACGCGCGGTTGACGATGCTATCGCGCGCTTCACCGAGCTGGCTGACCAGTTGAGCCCGCGCCCGACTGCGCCGATTGCGTTGGTGGGCGGCACGCTCATCGACGTCACCGGCAAGCCCGCCACGCCAAATGCCGCCGTGATCATTCAAGGCGATCGCATATCCGCGGCCGGTCCGCGCGCCACCGTCAAGATTCCCGCCAACGCCAGGTTGATTGACGTTGCCGGCAAATTTCTTCTGCCGGGTCTCTGGGACATGCATGCGCATTTTTATCAGGCCGAGTTTGGGCCTACGTATCTGGCCGCAGGCATCACCACGGCCCGCGACGTGGGCAATGACATAGAGTTCGGCACGTCACTGCGAGACTCCGCGAAAGACAAACGCGGACTTGGACCACGAATGCTTCTGGCCGGATACATCGATGGCAAGAGCGAGAGTCACGGTTTCGATGTCGAAGTCGAGACGCCCGCAGAAGCGCGCGCGGCCGTGCAGCGTTATCAGGCCGCCGGTTACGAGCAAATTAAGATTCGTGATCACGTCAAGCTGGAAACTCTGAAAGTGATTTGTGCTGAGGCGCACCGGCTGGGGATGACGGTTACCGGTCATGTGCCGGAAGGTATGAATGCGCTCCAGGCAGTCGAAGCGGGCATGGATCAAATCAATCACATGAACTATGCGCTCACGGGGTTCTTTCCAAATCGCGATCGAAACAATCCGCCCGTGACGATGAACCTGAACGCGCCCAATGTGGTTAACGCGTTGAGGTTCTTTAAGGAACACGGCACGGTCATCGATCCCACGGACGCTGTGCTTGAGCTGATGCTGCGGCCGATGAATGTTCCCATTGAATCTTTTGAACCGGGTGCGACGAAAGTGGCGCCGGAACTGAGCGTGCAAATAAATAAAAAAGGAGAAGCGGCCGAACAGGCCGAAGGTTTGCGGATGGTTGTCGACGTCCTCTTGAAAGCGACCGTGGCGCTGGAGCGCGCGGGCGTGCCCATCGTCGCCGGAACCGATGTAGGCGTTCCCGGCCACACCTTGCATCGAGAACTCGAACTGTACGTCAAAGCCGGGATGACGCCGTTGGAAGCGATTCAAGCGGCCACGATTACGCCCGCGCGGGTGATGAGGCTGGAGCAGGAAGTCGGCACGCTTGACGTAGGCAAACGCGCCGATCTGATCATCCTTGATGCAAATCCGCTCGAGAACATCAGTAACATTCGCAAGGTAAAGTTTGTGATGGCCCAGGGACGATTATTTGATTGTGGGAAACTCTGGCAAAGCGTTGGCTTTCAGCCGTGACCCTGAGGAACTTGGCTTTGTTACTCATGAATCCAGCGCGTCTCCCAAAAGTTTAGACGTCCGCCATCTAAACGAACTCAATTAATTTATCTATTACATACACCGTTCAGGCGTCGTGTTTGAGAACTGACACAGCGACTAAACGAGACGTTGGCATCTCGATTGCTCAGAGCTGGGCATTCGTAGTTTCGGCGTAGATTTTCGGACGAGATTTATCAAAGTCCAGGTTAATTTTTGAACAACATGGATTCGTCACGTATCAGAAGCTTACAACTCAATCGGAGACGTGTGGTGAATCGTGATGAAGTTGGCGAACTGACTGAGCGAATTTAGGTGAAGCATGCGCTGGCAGGGCGAAGAACAGAGCGAGAACGTTGAGGATCAGAGAGGTTCTTCCGGGCGGCGAGTAGCGGTCGGCGGCGGCCTCGGGACTCTGCTCGCAATCGTGCTTGCGCTAGTGTTCGGCGTAGATCCTCGCCAATTGCTGAACCCGCAGCCGGAGACATCCTCGCCGGCAACGACGTCTTCACGGCCGACCAACGCCGAGGAAGAAAACCTCAAACAATTTGTCTCGGTGGTGCTGAGAAAAACAGAAGTAGTTTGGGACGATGTCCTGCGACAAAACGGAAAAGCCTATCGCGATCCGAAGCTGGTTCTATTCACCGGTGAAGTGGAATCGGCGTGCGGTCTCAGTGACGCGGCCGTCGGGCCATTCTACTGTCCCGGTGACGAAAAGATTTATATCGACTTGTCGTTCTACAACGAACTGCGTCGCCGCTTTAATGCACCGGGAGATTTCGCGCAGGCCTATGTGATTGCGCATGAGGTTGGACATCACGTGCAGAAGATTCTGGGTATCTCGCAACGCGTCGAAGCAATGGAACGACGAGCGAGCCGGGCCCAGGCGAATCAACTCTCCGTGCGGCTGGAGCTCCAGGCTGATTTCTTCGCGGGCGTCTTTGCCAGGTATGTGAACGATAAAGGGGTGCTCGATCCGGGAGACATCGAAGAAGCTCTGCGAGCCGCGAGCGCAGTGGGCGATGACAATATTCAGCGGCAGGAAACCGGCCGCGTCATGCCCGACTCGTTTACCCACGGCACCAGCGAACAGCGACTGCGTTGGTTTCGCAAGGGCTTCGAGACCGGCGACATCCGGCAAGGCGACACGTTCAGCGCCTCAGGTCTGTAGCGAACTTTCAGATAACGGTGGTTGCATCCCATGGCTACGAAATTGCGAATGCCGCCGGTATCGCTCGATCACAACATGGATGCCGGCGATGCTTTAAGTGCGAAGAAATCACCGCACGTCGGTGAAGGCCCAACGGTTGAGTACGTGAATGAGGTAGTGCTAAGGGATCTCGGTAAATGCGGCATTGGGATGACAGCTGATTGCCGGATCACGAATCCGGCGGAACTCTCCGCCAACGAATTTATGAATGCGTTCACGTCGGCCGGCTGGTCATGGCCGCGGCAGTGGTATCGGCGAAATCTCAATCGAGCACACGACGCGGACGCGCGGCATCTTGAGAAAGAAGTGGAGCAAGGCAGATGGATTCACGTGGTGATCTCTCCCGGACTTCGCGAGCCAGAGGCCCAAAGCCATTCGGGAAATCGCTACAGAGCTGCCAGTGACTGGAGCTTGCCGCCGCGTCACGTAGAACTTCACGCTGAGAAATATTGGCTGCGGCCCAGTTCCTTTGCGCACCTGCGACAATTTCTCCGCGATCGATTGTGGTCCTTCTGATGATTCATTCCGTGACTCAGCTACGGGGTCCGGCCTGATCGCACCCGATAGAGATGACTTTCGCGTTCCTTCTGTCTCATTCCCGCAATAAGTGTACGCGCACGCTACACGCGCGCGGCGTAGTCAGCGGATGCACATGCCCGCGTTCCGGCTGACCAGATGCTGCTGTTGCGACAAACGCTGACGACATGGCGGCGACGGCACCGTGATTGCAAATGGTCATCCTTTTACAAACAAGACTCATTTCAGAAAGAGGCGGAAGCGGAAACTGCTCGCGCAGTTTAGGATCGCGGAGTTTAGGAAAGGAGAGATTTCAAATGGCTAAGAATACGGGTGACGGTTCACGCAAGGGCTCAGTGAAGGATCGCACTCAGACCGAAAATCCTCGCACTGACCAGTGGGTCGAACGCGATGAAGCAAGAGGGAGTTTGTCACGGGGCGAATTCACTAACGTCAAAGAAGACGGCAAGCCTTTCAAGGGGGTAGCTAAGGAACCGGACAACAGACGCCGGCAGAATTAGAGCGGGCGATTAAGAAGAAGTCCGCTTTCAAGTCCGTATGGGATTAGCAGGCCGTAGACGCAGGCGAGTTGTCATCGGGTCTCTGGCAATAGTCGCTGCAGTCAGCGTGCTGGTGGCGGTGCTTAGCAGAATGTCGAGAAGTGGGCGTCGCGAGATTAACTGGTCCAAATCGTCGCAGCCTCAAGACAAATCCGCTACCGTCCCATCGCCTGGGAATGCCGCAACGCCTGACGAGAGTTCCCCTTTACCGAGCGCCGTTCCTCCCGCGGCTAACGCGAGTCCTACCCTACAGCTTCCCGAAGGGACGGGGCCGCATGACTTGATTATCCCTGTCGTTGGCGTACGGCCAGATCAGTTGCGCGACACGTTTACGGAAAGTCGTTCCGAGGGGCGGGTTCATGATGCGATTGATATTCCGGCCCCTTTGGGCACGCCCGTGCTGGCAGCCGCGGACGGAACAATCTTAAAACTATTTCAGAGCGAAAGAGGCGGCACCACGATTTATCAATTAAGCAATGACAACAAATTCGTCTACTACTACGCGCATCTCGATCGATATGCCGAAGGTTTGGCTGAAGGTCACTTCGCGAAGCAAGGCGAAACGATTGCTTACGTGGGCGATTCCGGAAACGCCGGGGCAGGGAATTACCATCTCCATTTTTCGGTCGCATTAATTTCTGATCCCAGGCATTACTGGCAAGGGCAGAACATAAATCCTTATCCACTACTCAAAAGATGAGGACGCCCCGGTGACGCGCGGATCCACAGACAAGCCGGCGCGCGTCTTTTGGAATTCGCATTCAAGTCAACGTCCGCTTATCGTGCAAACCAAATCAAATCGTCTGGTCGCGATTCTTTAATATTGAGCCAAAACCAGCTCAGCTCGCCGGAATGCTTCTTGCACGGAGGCCCGCGTATCCGGAACGAACTAAATGGCGAAGAACGATCGCCAGAGGAGTAATTAATGAAAAGCTGGAGTTCTCTGTTTGCGCTGGCCGCTTGCCTGATGGTTAGCGGATGCGCGGTTGAATCTACAAATCAGGCTAACAAGAATACGAATGCTTCACCTTTAGCCTCGGCCACCGTCTCGCCCTCGCCGGCAAATAACAAAACGTCGTCCATACAATCGCTGACTCTACCGGTTCTGGACGCGTTCTTTGCCGACGACAGTTTTCCCGCGACGCTTAAGACGCGCTTGCAGCTGAATGACGAGCAGGTTTCCAAGCTAAAGGAACTGGCTCATTCAGAAACGGTCCAACTGAATGAGGAAAGCATGGGCCAGGGCGAGCGCGAGTCTTCGACTGCGCGAGCGGCGGCGACCGAAAAGATCAGCGCGATAATTGGGAAAGAAAAAACAGAGCAACTGGCGGAACTGGTTGGGGAATTGTGGAGTGGCCCAGCCGAAGCAGGTGCGGATAAGAACGCGGCGCCAACCAGTCGCGAGCAATCAGGGAAAGGGCCTAACGCAGTCCCGAAGGATTCCCGCATCGTCGTTAATATTCCTGCTTATCGCATGGATGTTTTTGACGGTGGCCGCTTAATCAAGTCATACAAGATTGGCATCGGCTATCCGGAATTTCCTCTGCCCACTGGTCTGCGCAAAGCAAATGTGATTATTTTTAATCCAACCTGGACACCGCCGGATGAACCGTGGGTCGCGAAGATGAAGAACGTGAGCGCGGGTGAAAAGGTCGCGGCCGGCAGTAAATTGAATCCGCTTGGCCCAATTAAGATTCCGATCGGGGGGCCATCTTTGATTCATGGCGGAAAGTCACCGGCAAAGCTGGGCACCTTTGCCTCGCACGGTTGTGTGGGGCTCACGACGCCGCAGGTTCAGGACTTTGCGAAATTGCTGGCGCAACTTGGCGGCGCTCAATTGACCGATGCAGAAGTATCTGACTACGGAAAAAATAAGACGCAGACGAAGCAAGTCAAACTTGAGCGGCAGGTTCCGGTAGAACTTCGTTATGAAACGATTGTCGTCGAGGACGGCAAACTGCATATCTACCGTGACGTTTACGATCAGGAAACGAATACCGAAGAGAACCTCCGCGCAGTCCTGGAAGCAAATGGCGCCGGCTTTGATGACTTAACCGAAGCAGAGCGAACTCAGGTGCTGGACGCGTTGGCCCAAATGTCGGGCAAGTCAGACGCCGGCACGGCTAAAACGAATGCAAGTCCTGCGACTGCCGGTTCGCCGCGGTCTTCCTCATTCGCCGACCGCAACTCGAACTCAAAGAAGAAGACGACGGCAGTTGCTAAGAACCAGAAAGAGGTTGTGATCGAAATTGGAGCTTTGCAGGGTAAAGGATATCCGTCGCCGGTGGCTTTCGATACGGGCAGCGGAAAAACCAGGCCCACGTTAAGCACACCGCCGAAGCGTGACAAGTCATAGACTGGAGCCACACATGCCGGCCAACGAAAAAGGCTTTCCGAATTTCGGAAAGCCTTTTGTGCTAAGCGATGACAAACGTTCGAGCTGGGTTTGCGATTAATACTTCCGCGGACTCTTTTGCGTGTTTGCGTTCTTATTACCGCTCGAACTCTTACTGGCATTTACGTTTGAGTTCTTCGGTGGCTCCGCTGATAAGGTCGCAGTTGCTGGTTGGTTCTTCAAACTGTTGCTCGATTTGCCGGAAGTTGCGGGTTGTGTTTTCGCGCCGGTGTCCGTAAAGCCACCTGCGAGCGCAAGCACGCACATACCACCGTATTCAGGATGCGGCCCGCATGAAATTCCCGCGACTTTGTAATCCTGACTCATGACCCGCCGGCGATGACCACGGCTCTTGAAGCCGTCGTCAATCAGCCACGTCAAGAGCCTTTCGCGGGCTGATTCGTTTCCATAAGAAAGATTCTCGCCAATGTCGCCTTGCCACGCGCCGAATGGTTTCACTCGTTCTTCGATGAGCGTTTTGTCAGCGCCGGCGTGGCCGGTCGAGCCCGAGCCGCCCTGCTCTTTGACGTGCGAAAATGCAGCTAGACGCAGGCCTTCGGAGCCATTCAATGGGGGAGCCGGTTTGAGGGTCTTCATGAAATTGATCGCATCCGCGACCGCGTCCCAACCTTCCTGAGTCTCAAGTCCTCCCGCCATTCCTTCGGGAGTATAGAGCTTGCCCTTGAACTGCGGCTTGAGTTTCTCGAGATAGCCGGCATAGACCTGAGGTTCGGCGCGTGCCTTATTGATCTCGCTCAGAAGATCCTGTTCGGCCGGTGACAGCGTCGCTTTCGTTGTTTGTGAGCGGGTCGCTCCCGGTTGGTTACACAGAATTACGACCACTGCGCAGAGTAGAGTGAAAAGCCCAAACAGCCGGAACTTCATTGGGGGAATCCTTTCATGGATAGCAATCCAGATGACCGCACGGTCGACTTACGGGGATTCATCGGGCGTGAACGGCCGCTAACTTAACCAATGGCCGCACGCGTGTCAATTGAATAGTAGACAGCGCAGGCCTAACAGTTTAGCATCAAAACTGTCAGCGCCCCCCGAAGGCCGAAAGCGTATAGTTCTTCATGGCAATTCGGCATCCACCTGATAACAACGTGCCTCCGGTAATTCGTCGCCAGCGCGGCGAAGCGCCGCGAGTTATCCGCTACGAAGAACCACGCGGAGGCTTTGCGCGGTCACTCGTCCGATTCCTGCTCCGGCCTTACATCATCATTCCCGTCCTTTTGATCGCGGGTCTCTCAATCGCACTGCTGGCTTACTACTGGGTGATCTTTTCAGGCCGGATTGACAATCTGCTGCGTGGTGATGTGTTCACCCGTTCCGCCGGCATCTATGCCGCGCCCAAGACGATTCGCGTTGGTCAGGCGGTTTCCGAGGACGATGTAGTTGGTTACCTGAAACGCTCGGGTTACGTTGAGCGGAACCAGCAGGCCGATAGCGCCCGCGGTCGGTATGCCATGAGTGGCACGACGGTCGATGTCGATCCCGGCCAGGATTCGATGGTCGATGGCGCGAGGCCCTTTCCGCAATTACGCGTTGAGTTCAATCGCGGTGGTAAGGCCATCAGTTACATCACCGACCGCCAGAACGGCGCCCATCTCGACAAAGCCCAAATCGAACCCGAACTGATTAGTTCGGTGACCGGACGTGAACGCGCGAAGCGTCGCGTCATCGGCTTCAACGACGTGCCGCCCGATCTGCGAAACGCGATTGTGGTGACAGAAGATCGGTCGTTCTTTGAACATTACGGCGTGAACGTCCGCGGCATCATCCGCGCGCTGCTCAGACGATACGATAGCGATCCGCATTCGCCGATCGCTCACCAGGGCGGATCGAGCATTACGCAGCAACTCGTCAAGAACCTGCTCTTGTCTCCCGAGTACAGTCTGAAGCGAAAACTTTCCGAAGCGTACATGTCCATCATTTTGGAAACGCGACTGTCGAAACAGGAGATTTTTTCGCTCTACTGCAACCAGGTTTATCTTGGGCAACAGGCGGGATTCGGCATCAACGGTTTCGGCGAAGCAGCCAGCGCTTACTTCAACAAGGACGTCACCAATCTCACTTTGCCTGAGTCGGCGTTCCTCGCCGGCATCATTCGCAGTCCGAATCGTTACAACCCTTATCACGACCTCGAAACGGCACGCTCTCGCCGCAACCAGGTGCTGGAGTCGATGGCCGAAACCGGGGTGATAACTGACACACAGGCGAAAGATGCCGAGGCGTCAGAGTTGAAACTCGCTGCGGCAAAAGGCCGCATCGATATTTCCGATGCGCCTTACTTTGCCGATTACGCCCAGAACCAACTTGGCGACCTGGTAAGCGGCGAAGGCGCGGACCACCTGCGTATCTACACTTCGATCGATATGGATTTGCAGCGCGCCGCGTACACGGCCGTCACGAAGCAGCTGGCTGCGCTGGATAAGATCGAAGCGAAGCGTGCGCCCGAAGGAACTGTCCAGGCTGCCCTGGTGGCGATGAATGCGCACACCGGTGAAATCGTGGCCATGGTTGGCGGGCGCGACTATTCCAAGAGCCAACTGAATCGCGCCGAGGCTTTACGACAGCCGGGTTCCGTATTCAAACCCTTTGTTTACGCGACCGCACTCAATACGGCCTACGATCCGGTCCCGCGGCTCATTACTCCGGCAACCATGTTCAAGGACGAGCCGAAGACCTTCACCTACGACAATCAGCAATACTCGCCCGGGAACATGGGCGACAAGTATTCCATGCAGCCGGTCACCTTGCGCGACGCAATGGTCCACAGTCTTAACGTGGTGACGGTCGACGTCGCGATGGAAGTTACCATCGGCCGCGTGATGAGTCTGGCCGCGAAAGCGGGCCTGCCGCGCGTATCGCGCGCATATCCGGCGATGGCTCTGGGAACGGCCGAAGCGACACCTCTACAAATCGCGTCTGCATATACCGGATTTGCCAACAACGGCACGCGCACGACGCCGATAGCAATTACCCGGGTAACGACCGGCAGCGGAATGACGATCGCGCAACCGGCCGCGCAGAAAAATGAAGTCGTCCGGCCGGCGGTCGCTTATGTCATGACTTCGTTCATGAAAGACGTGGTGAATCGCGGCACCGGGGCGCCGTTGCGCGCGCGCGGATTCAAATACAACGTGGCCGGCAAAACCGGAACGTCGCGAGATGGTTGGTTCGCGGGGTACACGCCCGATCTGGTTTGCGTCGTTTGGGTCGGATTCGACGATGGGTCGCAACTGGGATTGACGGGCGCGGCTTCGGCGTTGCCGATTTGGGGCGATTTTATGAGCGCCGCTTTAACGACCCATCCGGAATGGACCGGCGATTGGAACATGCCGGACGGCGTGCAGCAGAGTGAAATCGATCCGGCGACCGGCGTGGTGGCGCAAGCAGATACGACCACCAAACGCGGCGAATTCTTTATCAACGGCACGACGCCGGGACAGTCCGACAGCGCCGAAGACACGGCCGAAGATGCTTCACCCGGTGAAGAAGAGCCTCAGATCGAGCCCGCGAGTCTGCCGCCCGATCTGCCTCGTCCGAAAGCGACACCAACACCTAAAGACCTGCAAAAGAACAAGACACACACGGACAGTTACGAGCCGGCGACGATTGATAAACTGCAAGGCACGATCACGCTCGACATCGATCCCACCACCGGTCTAATCGCGGTCGACAGCTGCCCCGTAATTAAGACGAAGACCTTCAACATCGGGCAAGAGCCGAGAAAGTATTGTGGACCCGAATATCACAAGAAGCCCTCGCCCTCTCCTCGTCCGCGCTAGCTTTACACTCGCAAACTCGCCTAACGCGTCTGGTCGCGTCTTGCCTTCAGTCTTTGGCCGTCGCCACGAGGAGAATAGGTATCAGCAGGACGCCCGCCAAAATGCCGAGGGCGATGAACCCACTTTTCTTTGGATTCGGCCGCTTGCCGAATAAGTTCTTTTCACCGTAGCTTCCGTAGAGACTCTTGATTTCGGCGTATTGAAATTTCACGACCTGCGCCAGATCAACTTCCGCCATCTCAAAACCTGCCGGATCGACTTTCGAGACTGTGCCGTGATAGTAGTCGCCGTTTTTCATCTTCACAGTTAACCGATGGCCGACTCCGAGATCTTCGATTTTCTCTCGAATGCGCGCGGCATCTTTGTCGAGAAACGGCGGCGAGGTCTGCGCGATCGTCGTAGTGGTTAGGCCGAATACGCAAAGCAAAGCGATGAAAGTTGTTTTCAGCACTGCATGCCTCCTCCAAAGGGATTTAGCGCCTGATTAGCAAATGCCGTGCGCGAAAAATTGTTAATGGAACCCGGCTATAGTGAGGCCGAATGCAGGATTGCGCGGACAGGTGTCACCGGTTCTGGCAATTGGCGGAAGGATGTTTGGCAAGGGCCGATCGCAGTGTCTCGATGGCGAGCGCGGCCGCATGTTGCTTACGCGAAGAGAGTCCGCCCACTACTTCGGCGATCTGGTTCCTTGTCAATTGCATCGCTTCGTCGATACTCATGCCTTCGATGATCTCGGCCAAAACCGATCCACAGACAAGCGTGGGCGGGCAACCATACGCCAGGAAACGCGCCGCTTCGATGCGGCCATTGGCAAGGCGCAGACTCAAACTCAAGCGGTCGCCGCAGACGGGGTTGGTTTCCGCGGCCGAGGCGTTAGCATCAGCCAGTTCGCCTCCGTTGCGCGGGTTTGTGAGATGGTCTTTGAATGAATCTGAATAAGACATGTTAGTTGTGCGGAGTTCGACGTGCGGGGTTTGGAGTTGAGGGTCTATGTAACTCCGAACTCCGCACTCTGGGTCGCAGAGGCCAGCGGCGATATTTTCCGCAAAGCAGAGACGGCGCTACTCAAGGCATCTACCGCATAATCGACTTCGTCGTCGGTGTTGTCCTTGCCGAAGCTAAACCTAATCGCGCCGCGCGCTAGTTCTTCGTTGCGACCCAGCGCCTTGATTACCGGCGACGGTTCGAGGGTCCCCGACGAACATGCCGAGCCGGTCGACACGGCGACACCTTGCATGTCCAGATGGATTAGCAGCCCTTCGCCTTCGATATATCGAAACGAAATGTTTGAGACGTGCGGCAGCCGCATTTCTCGATCTCCGTTGAATATGATGTCGGGAATTTGCTGCTGAACGTTGAGCTCAAACCGATTGCGCAGATGCATCGTGTGTTCGCTGCGCTGAGTCATCTCGGATTCAGCGAGTTCCGCTGCCGTGCCAAAGGCCACGATGTTGGCCACGGACTCGGTTCCGGCGCGCCGTTCTCGCTCCTGATGGCCGCCGATTTGTTGCGGAAACAGACGGACGCCGCGACGTACAAAGAGCGTGCCCGTCCCTTTCGGCGCATAAATTTTATGGGCCGACAGCGACAGAAGGTCGCAGCCAATGACTTCGACGTCGATCGAAATTCTCCCGGCTGCTTGTACCGCATCGGTGTGAAACCAGAGATGCTTGCGGCCGCGTGCACGTTCGGCCCGGACGAGCGCCCCGATTTCGGCAACCGGCTGAATCGTCCCAATCTCATTGTTCGCCATCATGACGCTGACGAGAATCGTATCGTCGCGTAGCGCCCCGCGCACGTCGTCGACTCGCACAATTCCATTTTCGTAAACCGGCAGACGCGTGATGGACCAGCCTTGTTTCTCCAGATGATCGACGACTCCGCGAACCGAAGGATGCTCAATTGCCGAAGTGATGATGTGCCGCCCGTGTCCCTGAGCAGCCTGGCAGATGCCGGTCAGCGCCAGGTTATTAGCCTCGGTACCCCCTGACGTAAAAACGATCTCGTTCGCACGAGCGTTGATGAGTGCAGCTACCTGGCGGCGGGCCTTGTCGACAGCCGCGCGCGCATCCTGACCCAGCTGGTGGACGCTGGAGGCGTTGCCGAATTTGTCGCGCAGGTAAGGCAGCATCGCCTCGAAGACGCGATCGTCGATCGGCGTGGTGGCGCTATGATCCAGGTAGATGGGCATAAAAAATGAGTGGTCAGTGGGCGGTGATCAGTGGGCAGTGGGCGGTGGGCGGTGGGCAGTGGGCAGTGAATAACGCTAACATTCGTTTTGACCAAATAAAATCAGCTGCTGCGTCACGTCCGTCATTACTGATCACTGATCACTGACCACTGATCACCGACCACTTCTTTATTACCGCCCACTGCCCACTCCTCACCTCCACCGACAACTGACCACTCCCGGGGCGCATCTGAACAAAAGATGCCGTATCGCCGATATGGCCGATTGTGTTAGCATTCTGACGCTACAAGGCGGAGTCAGCAAGCTGGCTTCGAATCAGATGCTCTCCCTTTCAGTTTGCCGTTCTTAATCACACAAAAACTTTTTCAGGAGCGGCAGGAAGGTTGAAGATGAAAATAATTAAAGTCGCCACCGCGATTCTCACCACTCTCACCATTGGGCTCTCTCTTTTTCCGATCGCCAGCGCGCAGTCGCAGGATCAAAACCAGGCCACGGCCCTGATGCGCGGCTATCGCACCGGCTATTCTGATGGCTTTCAGGAGGGCGTTGCCGATGTCAGCAAAAACGCCAACCGCGAGTTTCACAACAAGAGCGAGTACGACAAGGCGGATCGGGCGTTCAATCCGGCGTGGGGCACGGTTGAAGAGTACCGCGACGGTTACCGACAGGGATATGAGGCCGGCTACAACGCGGCTTACGATCACAAGGCTTTTGATTCGAGTATTCCGCCGAACCTGACGCGCAAAACTGAAGATTCAACGGTTCAGTATCCGATCGACCCAAACAAGCAGCCCGGTGGTTCGACCAAACAGCCGGTTGATCCGAACAACCAAACCGGTAACCAGCCGGCACAAACTGATAACACCAGCGATCCCAACGGACCGTCGGTGTTGCCGCGCGACACCATCCTGCGAGTTGAGTTGATGAACAACATCTCGACTGAGGTTTCGCAAAAGGGAGATCCCTTCCACGCGCGCGTGATCGACCCCGGCCCTTATCAGGGAGCAATCCTCGAGGGCCATCTGCAACAGGTGAAGCGTCCGGGAAAAGCGAAGGGGACCGCGGAATTACAACTGGCGTTCGACAAAATCACGCTGAACAATCGATCCGCGAAGCTCGTCGCTCAGGTTATCGAGGTGATCAAGAACGGCGCTGATGCAGGAGTCGGCAAAGTTGATTCGGAAGGCGGCGTGAATGGCAGCGATTCGACCAAGGACGACGTGAAGAAGGTGGGCATCGCGACCGGAATTGGGGCCGCGCTCGGAGCAATCTTCGGCGGCGGTGCCGGCGCGGCAGTCGGCGCGAGCATCGGCGCCGGCGTGGGCACCGCGGGAGTGCTAACGCAACGCGGCAAGGACATCTATTTGAGTCAGGGCCAGCACCTCCGGGTTCGCACCAACGCCGACGCTGAGATTCAATAAAAGCAGAGTTTCAAGTTTCAGGTTTCAAGTCTCAAAGTATTCCGTTGAGCATGTCGACCTGAATCTCACACTTGAAACTTGAAACTTGAAACTTGAAACCATCCATCATCACTCTCCTGACTGATTTCGGTTCGCAGGACTATTTCGTGGGGGCAATGAAAGGCGTCATCCTTTCACGAAATTGGAATGCGCAGATTGTCGATATCACTCACGATATTCCACCTCAGGACATTCAAACAGGCGCTTTCAATCTGCTGTCGACCTACCGGGATTTTCCGCCCGGGACAATTCACGTGGGCGTGGTAGATCCCGGCGTAGGTTCAGATCGGCGCGGCCTGGTTATCGACTGTGGTGGACGCATGTTCGTCGGCCCGGACAACGGTCTGTTCAGTTGGATTTGTGAGCGGGAAGGGAAGTGGCGCGCGTTCAGCCTGACCGAGGCGCGATTCTTTCGTCGACCCGTCAGCAACACC
>Ga0207686_10000758_pt1 | contig 19865 bp, 13 predicted proteins | sample KBSM24metaG_FD_184396 | JGI IMG/M metagenome (GOLD analysis project Ga0207686, IMG submission 184396) | Miscanthus rhizosphere microbial communities from Kellogg Biological Station, Michigan, USA - KBS M2-4 metaG (SPAdes) (version 2) | ecosystem: Host-associated > Plants > Roots > Rhizosphere >...
CCCAGGTGGAATCCAGAGCGATCCAGGGATTGTGGGTCGCCTGCCTGACGTCGCAGCGCAGTCCATGACGCGATAGCGCCTGGCGCAGCTCGGTCAGGGCGATCGCCCCATCGGGAAGATAGTTAAGTGCGATCGCGTCCCATTCACGCTGCCGGCGCACCAGCTCGTCAGCGAGAGCGGACGCCACCAGCAGTCGATCGGCATCGGCGGCCAGGATGTCGCAGACCTGCGTGTCCGGCACCGCGAGAAACTTGAGCGTGCGGCTGCCTCTGTCTTCAACGGACGATGTTTGGCGCAGGAATGGCAGGACGCCGACCAGGTCCTGCCCGCGCATGCAGCAAAGGACGTGCAGCTGGGCGCCCTGTTCGCGCCACTGCCAGGCGGCGTCGAACCACTCGTGGGTCAGAAACGGGGAAGGCCGCCGGAGCCGGCGCTGCAACGTGTTCCATGCGGAATGCAGCGCGGCAAATTCCTCGGGCTGTGATACCAGGCGAACTTCCACTACGCTACAGACCCAGCCATCGTGCAATGATGTTACGTTGCATCTCGGAGGTCCCGGAATAGATCGTGCTGCCCACCGCGTCACGCAGGGCGCGTTCGACTTCAAACTCGGCGATGAAACCATAGCCTCCATGGATCTGGACGGTGTCGAGCGCCACCTTGACCAGCGTTTCGCTGACGAACAGCTTGGTGATCGACGCGTCCAGCGACGCGCTGCGGCTGTTTTGGAGACGCCACGCCGATCGGTAAGTCAGCAACCGCGCGGCCTCGAGTTGAGTCTTCATGTCGGCAATCTTGTGAGCGACAGCCTGGAATTTTCCGATCGCCTGTCCGAACTGGGAACGCGTTCTGGCGTAGGCCAGCGACGTTTCCATCAGACGCTCGATGACGCCGACATGACTGGCCACGAGCAGTATCCGCTCCCAATCCATGGCGGTCGCGAATACCGACGAGCCGCCTCCGACGCCGCCGACCACGGCGTCGTCGGGAACCCGCATGTCCTGGAATACCACGTCGCCGACCGGAGACGTGCGAAGGCCCATTTTTTCGAACTTGTTGCCGACCGAGAATCCGGGAGTCTTGGCCGGGACGATAAATGCGGTCACGCCTCCATAAAATCCCTTTTTGGCGTCGGTCAAGGCAAACACCAGCGCGAGGTCACCGACCGGCGCGTTGGAGATGAAAGTCTTGGTGCCGTTGATTCGCCAGCCATCGCTCTCTTTTTCGGCTCGCGTTCGCATCGAAAATGAATCCGACCCGGAACCGGGTTCGGTAAGAGCATGCATGCCGATCAGGCTGCCGTCGCACAGTCCCGGCAAATAGCGCCGCATTTGCTCTGCGCTGCCGTGAGACCAAAGAGGCACGGCACAGGCCAGAAGATGCGCGCACAGCGAAAATACCAGCCCGCCGTCACGACACCCGTAACCCAGTGCTTCCAGGCCGATCGCGCAAGACAGCGGATCGAATCCGCTGCCGCCGTATTCCTCCGGCACGGGCAAGCCCTGGATGCCGATGTCGGCGCAGCGACGCCACAGGTCCGGAGAAAAGGTCTGTGCGCGGTCGCGCTCCACCGCGCCTTCGCAGAGCTCGCGCTGCGCAAACTTCACTACATTGTCGCGCAGCATTTTCTGCTCGTCGGTAAAGGAGAAATCCATCAGCCCATCTCCTTCAGCCGCTGGTAGTCGACCTTGTCGGTCGATGTCTTGGGCAAGGCATCGCACCAGACGAAATCGTCGGGGATCATGTAGAGGGGAAGATTCTTCGAGCAGAAGCCCTTCATCTGGACAAGTGAAGGATGTTTGGTATCGCGGCAGCTCAGGAAGGCTCTTACCCGCTTACCCGCCTCTTCGTCGGAAACGGCGATGACTGCGACTTCCTTGACTGAAGGATGGCGATACAGTCCTGCTTCGATTTCTCCCAGCTCGACACGATAGCCCCGTCGTTTGATCATGCGGTCGCGGCGCCCCAGATAGGTGTAATCGCCGTCCGGCGCTTGGACAACGATGTCACCGGTCTTGTACCACCGGCGGCCGGATTGGTCCTTGTGAAACGCGCGAGAGGTCTGCTCGGGCAACGACCAGTAGCCTTGCATGACGCCGCGGCCAGCGATGCAAAGTTCTCCCTCGTCGCCCCGCGGGATCTCGCGACCGGCCTCGTCGAGAACCCGTCCTTCGAGATGCGAACAAACCTTGCCGATGGGAAAGGGGACGCTGCGCTCCTCCGGGATCGGCAGCGGGACCTGGTAGAACGTGCAGACGTTGGTCTCGGTCGGGCCGTACAGATTGAAATATTCAGGCGCCGGCAGCAATCGGGTCAGTGTCCGCAAATGTTTGACGGGAAACACCTCGCCGGCGAACAGGACCAGGCGGAGTGCCGAGTAATCGTAGCTGGCAAGCTTTCCGTACTGGGCCAGCAGACTCAGTATCGACGGAGCGGAATACCAGCACGTAATTCGTTGATCCGCAATCAATGGCGCCAGCCGGACAGGGTCCTTGCCGACATCTTCGGTCACCAGCACCAGCGTCGCGCCATGCTTGAGGGGCAGATGAATATCTAGAATCGAGAGATCGAAGTGAAACGGCGCGTGAGAGGAAAATCGATCGCTTGTCTGGGGGGCGAACACTTCCGAGCACCAGTCGACAAAGCTCACGGCATTCTCATGCGACAGCATCACGCCTTTGGGCTTGCCGGTGGACCCCGACGTATACAGGATATAGGCGAGATCCTGGGGAGCGGGGCTCGCCGTGCTTGCCGCGGGCGCCGGGCGCGCTGCCTGTGCGTCATCGAGCGCACGACGCAGCGCCATCCCTCCTCCGGTATCCCCGAGAACGAAGAGGCTGGGTACCGCTCCCAGCTTTTCGAGCTCGGTCCGCAAGCTGTTCTCGAACCGCGCTCCGATCACCGCTAGCTTTACCGCGCAGTTGTTCAGAATGAACGCGTTGCGCGCGGGCGGGGCCCCCGGATCGACCGGCACGTACGCAGCGCCAAGCTTGAGGATTCCATAGATGGCAGCGACGGTATCGATCGACTTGTGCAGGCAGATGCCGACCCGGTCCCCCGGCGTGACCCCATCTGCGCGCAGGCGATCGCGCAGCCGGTCGGAAACCGCATCGAGGTCGCGATAGCTGATGCTGCCCTTGCCGGGCTCGACCACGGCGATGTGATCGGGATATTGACGGGCAGCGAGGCCAAGCGGAAAGTGCAGCACGGTCGTCGCTTCCAGCGCCCGGGCGCGCTCTTAGGACTTCTTCGCGCGAACCAGCTGCGCGATCTGGGCAATCGTGTCCAGGTGTTCCGAATCGACTTCGTGCGCCTGCAGCGTTATCCCAAACCGCTCCTCGATGAACATGACAACTTTAAGCGTGGCGATCGAATCGAGCACGCCTCCGGTAATGAGCGGCGTGCTGTCAGTGAGCTCGTTAGGATCCTCGCCCGGAAGGAATTCCTTGAGAACGAAGTCTTTGACTACACCCTCGATGTCATCGGTCATGCAAGCCCCAGATTTTTGAAAAGATCAATTTTTCGGTGCGCGGCTGGCCGATTGGAGAATCGTCTCACGCTTCTTTTGCAGCTCATCGTACAACCGCGATGCTATCAGTTGATGGCCTCGGCGGTTCGGATGATCGTCCCATTCTGCAAGACGTATGGCGGCGATGTCCTGGCCCTTGTACACGTCCGCCATGTCGATGACCACAAAGCCCGCGCTCTCCGCGACGCGGAGGGTTTCCGAGGTCTCCTCCTGCCAGGTTCCTTCTCTTACCTGGGGAAGAAACACGAATACCGCCACCGCATCATGGGCTCGCGTCTGCTCGACGATTTGGCGGTAGGTCGATGACAGGATCTCGATGCTGAAAGGCTCGAGCCGCCGCAGGCTGGTTGCTTCATCCATCGACGGATCGAGACCGGCTTTCCTGACGATATCGCGCAGCGGTTCGTAGGGTATTTCAATCTTCTTGCGCACGACTTCCACCAGGTACGACATCGCGCGCGACAGTTCCCGCCCTGTTGCGACATAAATGACCGCATTGGGCGAAAAAGTCAGCGCCTTGTCCAACGCCGTCAGTTGCTGCGGCGGCTGGTAGCCGGGCACCGCAAAATTGAGCATTTCGTAGCTTGTATCCGCGACACTTGGACGCTCCCGATTCAATCGGCTCTCCACCAGCGCCTCGAAGGTTTCTCCGTCACCGACTCCCCAGCCCATTACAGACGATGCGCCGAGCATTGCGATACGATAGGTGTTGGCCGGGGGAATGAGCTCATGGTCCTGATCGCGCATGCCCCATCGGTTGACGCTCAGCGTCCCGTAGGGCGTCTGCGATACGAACGACGGAACGAGTTCAGTCTGCGCGAAGTCGCCGGTAAAGCGTTTCAGACCGGCGTTCTGAACGTCGAGCCAGTTGGCGGGCTTTTTGGTGTACACCTCCCAGAGTTGAGAGTTGAATCGATCGACCGAGAGCAGGTTTTCGTAGTAGCCGCGTTCGAGCTTGGCGGTGTCCAGGCGACTCAGATGGCCCGAGCGCAACGAGTGAATGGTGGTAGCAAGCTTCGCACCGAACTGTTGATGCACCGACTCGACGCTCACCGCTATCAGCGCTAACAGCGACACCACCGTCACCAGCCGGGTCCGCCGCCAGGTGCCTTCATCTTGCGTAGAGGCCCTCGTATTGCGCAGGCCCTTGCCTTCGACGCTCCCCACCAGAATGACGGCAAGGATGATCGCGGGGTACATCAAGGCATCGGCAGTGTAGTGGCCTCCCAGCGCTGACCAGAGCGACAGCCAGTTGGACAGGGAGTCGGCGGTCCAGAATGACCACAGCACGCAGATGAACCAGAACGTCGCAAAGGTCTTCAGAGTGACCATGCCCAGGCTGCGCCAGGTTTGGCCCGATTTGCCGAGGCTTCGCTCCCGGCCATACTTGATCTCGTAGAGCGAGTTGGCGACAACCACCAGTCCGAGAATCACCCAGAACAATACATCCTGCCAGACGAGCAGCGCCGTTCCGCGCAGCCAGAACCACTGGTAGGCGTGCAGGAACCATGTCAGGGCGAACACGAGCAGCGTCGCCAATACCATCGCCTTGGTCGTCCCCAGCTTGCGAAAACGAAACACCATCGGGTAATAGAAGATCCGCTGCATGAACTCCTTCCAATAGATGTTTATCCGACGCCAGAAGTCGGTAAAACTGGAAGCCAGCAAATACCGGTTATGAGTCTCAGGCAGACGAAAACCGAACAAGTAGAGCATGCCGACGATCAGATGAAACAGGCCGGATACGCGCAAATAAAGGAGGAAGTTCGCCACCAGATATTGGAGGAGCTGGGCCGGCCCGGTGACTTCCGACGGCGCAAGAGTCACGTGATAGTAGATATAGCGGTACAGGATCAGGTGGACGACACCGCGCAGCATCCAGTCGACCCCGACCTGGTAGGTGCGATAGGCGTCATCGTCGAAATAGTTGCGTCGAAAAGCCTTGTAATCGACGACCGGGAACAGCGGGAAGCAAGCATTCGGCAGCATGAAAAAATAGGCCAAGGTGCGAACCGGCGAGACCGGCGCCTTGTCGTGCCGAAGGTCGTAGAAATAGACAATCAGCCGGAACATGAACATCGAGCCCAGAATCGGCCAGATGGCGTCGAGGGCGGGCGCGGCCACCCACTTCGCCCGCAGCGCCACTAGAAGCGCGCCGACGATCAACAGCAGCAGACCGCGAATCCGGAACGAAACCGGCAAATGGCAAATGCCGATGAGGACCAGCCCGATTCCAACGATCCAAACGCTATTGACTACGTCCAGAACCAGGACGATGCCGGCCAGCGACAGCGCGACAAAGAAGGGCAGGCGATACCGCATCGGCAGCAAAGCGTGCACGGCGAAGCCACAAAAAGCCAACAGCGCCAATCGTATGAATGCCGCACTTTCTATCTGAAACTGACGCAGCAGCAAAGCGAGAAGGCCAAGCTGAACGAGTATCAGAACGTATGACTTGATGCCGATACCGCCCTGGACAAGTTCATTCCTGGGTATCGTGCCGCTCGTCTTGCCGAAGACCGCTGCAGTCATACCGGTGCCCTTTTGATCTTGTGACTCGTGGGCCGAACGTCGACTTGCCCGAGCGAGTAGGGTTCTAGTGCGAAAACACTACTCGACGCGGCGATAACTGACAAGGCTGGCGTAGCGGATGCGCCGGGCAGGCGGGATACCGCATTCAATGGCGGGCCGCAGCCCCCGAGAGTGAGTTCCGGCAGGATTTGTAGGAATTGCAAGCCAGCAACGGGCGCATGTCGATCCTCGAGCTGGAGCGGGAGACGACGTTCGGCAGGTAGGAGCGCCCGTTCGTCGCCCGGAGGCGTCGAGGTCTGTCACGACGGCAGCAACGACTGTAGCATCGAAAAAATGCCGACAACCGGTGCTTTGCATGGCGCTGGTTGGGCGCGATTTTGCCGAATGTCCCAGCAGGTTCTGCGGGATTGCTCCAGTCCCGATCCATTCATGTCGGGTCTGTCTATGGAGGTCGGCGTGTGACTTGTACCGTGCAGAGCATTAATCGTCATGGTTCGCGGCTGTCGTTGACAGACGGCGCTATACAAGTATTTACACAATCGGCATAGACCTTTCTACATCGAGTTGGTACATTCGACAGGTGTGCGCGTGTGCGAAAACGCACCTTGACGCATTCGGGTCGTGAATATTACGCACATCGTGCGTCGAGTGTTCGCGGGACAAGCGGTCGCGACAGTCCGATGCTCATGAAAGCTGCGAGTTTTTTCCACGGCGGGAGCTCGACGGATTCGGCGTGCGCTTCGCCGAGGCTGTCATATCGCTGTCGTTGGCGTTCGGTACAAGAATTGCTTTATGAAGCAGGTAGTCCTGCGTGTCAGTCGAACCACGGAACGGAGGCGGGCACACGATAGCGGCCTTGGGAAAAGCAGCGCGGCTGCCAGAAACAAAGGCCCCCGCTGCTGAGTGATCTACGTACGCGCGGTGCCCGTTGAGGGGTGCCGTCATCGAAACGAGGGGATTCGGTTGTGATTAGTTTTCTTCGCCAGAACGTAGCCGCCGCGACACTGCTGCTGCTCGCCGCGGAGCTTTCCTGGCTCGTGATCGCGGCAATCGGCGCGATCATTTTTCTGCAACGGCTGCCGATCCCCGAGCCATTGCATGCGGCCCCGGCGTTCGTCTACGCGTTTCTCATCGTCCTGTTCAATATCGGCTTCGGCGTCTACCGTCGCAAGGAAAAGCTTGCGCGCAGCTCCTACTTTACCCGCGTCTGCATCGCATCCGCGTTCGGAACCCTGCTTGCCTATGTGATCGCCGATTGGTTGCCCGGCGGCGAGCTGTTCCGGCAAAACGTCGGCGTCGCCGCGCTGCTCGCCGTCCTCGGACAGATCGCGCTGCGACATACGGTGATGCTGCCGCTGGTCGACGCGCTGCTTCCGCACCGGCTGCTCGTTCTCGGCACGGGGGCGCAGGCAAAGCAGGTCGAGGCCTCGCTCGCAGAGGGCAACGTCGGCGTCAAGCTGGTCGGATTTTTCGCCCTCGACGGCAACGAGGAAATAGCCGTTGCCCCGAAACGCATCCTCGGTCGGCGCGAAACACTGGAACAGGCCGTCAAGCGTCACGGCGTCGATGAGATCGTGGTGGCGGTGCGGCAGCAGCGCGGCGGCGTACTGCCTCTGCGCGATCTTCTGGCCTGCCGCCTCAACGGCATCAAGGTCACCGATCTCGCCGGCTTTTTCGAGCGCGTCCACGGCCACGTGCCGCTGGACATGAGCCGCGCCAGCTGGTTCATCTATGGCGACGGCTACCGGCAGAACTGGCTGCGCCGCTTCGTCAAGCGCTCGTTCGACGTGGCGGTAGTGGCGGTCCTGGTGATCGCCGCTTTGCCTGTGATCATGTTCACCGCGTTGTTGATCGCCCTCGAGAGCCCGGGCACGGTCATCTACCGGCAGAAACGCGTCGGCCGGGGCGGCAAGACGTTTACCCTGTTCAAGTTCCGCAGCATGGCGATGGACGCGGAAAAGGACGGCAAGGCCGCATGGGCCGCGGTCAATGACGCGCGGATCACCCGGATCGGTCGGTTCATCCGGCGCACGCGCATCGACGAGCTGCCCCAATTGATCAACGTGCTTCGCGGCGAGATGAGCCTGGTCGGTCCGCGTCCGGAACGGCCGGAATTCGTCACCATGCTTTCTGAGCAGATCCCGTTCTATGCAGTGCGCCACAGCGTCAAACCGGGCATCACCGGTTGGGCGCAGGTCAGGCATTGCTACGTGGCCACCGTCGACGATACGGTGAAGAAGCTCGAATACGATATCTACTACGTCAAGAACAACTCGCTGCTGCTGGATCTGTTGATCCTGCTCGAAACGGTGCGCGTTGTCCTGCTGGGCGAAGGCGCGCGCTAGCGCGGCGCTTTCACCCGTCGCTGCCCTCGAACGCCCGGCGCATCCGGAGCGGCCAGCGCCGGTGTCCGTAACGCCGGTCGGCCGCCGAGCGCCTGCCCGCCAGGCAATGAAGGCGCTCCGGCGCGTCGGCGGCGCTGCGGCGGGATACTCTTCCTCATGAACCCGGTTTAGAGTTAGCTTCTTATCGACTATCCGCGTACGTCGTGACCGCAAACGTCCTCGCCACTGTAGCCGCGTGGAGCTACGGCCTAGCGCTCGCTGGCTATCTGGGTTTTGCGCTGCTGATGGCGCTTCGCTGGCGGTCCAGCGTCCGCGCGGCTTTGCTGCTCGCCGCCACCCTGGTGACGGCGATCTGGGCAGCGGCGGGGCTGGCGGTCGCCCTGGCGGACCGTCCGGCCATATGGCTGCTGTTCGGCGTGGTCGATGTGCTTCGCTACGGCGTCTGGTTCATGTTCGTCGGCAACCTGATTGCCGGCTCCCGAAGCGACAAGTCCGCGCCAGCGTTTCCGCGATGGGTCGCCGCCGTCGTCGTGGCCGCGATGCTGGCGAGCGTAGCGTTGCTGGATGGCCTGCCCTTGTCCCGCTCGCTCGGAGCGCAGGGCCAGAGGACTTCGTTCGGCCTGCATCTGGGACTCTCGGTTTTCGGGCTGATGGTGGTCGAGCAGCTGTTCCGCCGGGCGCATCCGCAAGCGCGCTGGGCGATCAAGCCGCTGTGCATTGCGCTCGCAGGGATGTTCGGCTTCGAGCTTTTTCTCTATGCCGATGCGATGCTCTTCGCTGCGCTGGATCTCGACATCTGGACGGCGCGCGGCGTGATCAATGCACTGGTCGTGCCATTGATCGCGATCGCAATGGCGCGCAATCCGCGCTGGGCGGTCGAAATGCACGTCTCGCGCAACGTCGTGCTGCAGTCGACCGCGCTGCTCGTTTCGGCGGCGTTCCTTCTCGCGGTCGCGGCGGCCGGCTACGTCGTCCGGTATCTCGGCGGCGAATGGGGCCGGACGCTGCAAATCGAACTGCTGTTTGCGGCGCTGGTCGGGGGCGTGCTGGTGGCGTCATCAGGGCGCTTTCGTTCGCGGCTGAAGGTTTTCGTCAGCAAGCATTTTTATTCGTATCGTTATGACTACCGCCAGGCGTGGCTGCGGTTCACCAGCACGCTATCGACCGATAGTGCAGGGCAGGGATTGCCGGAGCGAGTGACGATGGCGCTGGCCGACCTGGTCGAGAGCCCGGCAGGGATGCTTTGGCTCGATGATGGCAGCGGCCGTCTCCGGCTCGGCGCCCGTTGGAACGCGCCCGCGCTTCCGGCGGTCGAAGCGGTGGATGGATCGCTCGCGGTCTTTCTGGCGCGCACCGATTGGGTCGTCAGCTTGGACGAGGCACTGCATGATTCGGGCAAATATCCCGACCTGCAATTGCCGGCATGGCTTACGGCGATCCGTGACGCGTGGCTGATCGTTCCGCTGCGGTCGAGTACCGGCTTGCTCGGTTTCGTTGTGCTGATGACGCCCCGAGCGAAGATCGACGTCGATTGGGAAGTTCGCGATCTGCTCAAGACCGCGAGCCGGCAGGCCGCCAGCTACCTCGGTCAGCTTCGCGCCACCGAGGCGCTGCTGGAAGCGCGCAAATTCGAAGCCTTCAACCGCATGTCTGCCTTTGTAGTGCACGATTTGAAGAACCTGGTCGCGCAACTTTCGTTGATGCTACGCAACGCGGAGCGGCACAGCGAGAACCCAGAATTTCAGCGTGACATGCTGACGACAGTCGAGAATGTCGTCGAACGCATGAATAAACTGATGCTACAGTTGCGTACCGGGGCAACGCCGGTGGAAAATGCTCGTCCAGTCGATCTGGAAGCGGTCGTGCGACGTGTCTGTGCCGCCAAAGCGCCGCTCGATCCGCCGATCGAGCTGGAACTATCTACCGGAGTCACGGCGGCGGGGCACGAGGATCGTCTCGAGCACGTGATCGGCCACTTGGTGCAGAACGCGATCGACGCGACGAGCAAAGGCGGCAGCGTCACGGTCAAGCTGCACGACGACGGCGCTTTCGCGCTGATCGATGTAAAGGACACGGGAACAGGCATGAGTTCGGAGTTCGTCCGCGAGCGGTTGTTCAGGCCATTCGAGACCACGAAGCCCGCGGGTATGGGAATCGGCGTCTACGAGAGCGCGCAGTACGTCGAGGGTCTCGGCGGACGGATACAGGTCGACAGCGAGCCCGGGCGGGGTACGTGTGTGCGCGTGCTGTTGCCGCGCGGCGAAGCCAGAACGCCTGCGACGGCGGTGGCAGGGGGAACCGCATGACCGAAACCCGCCGACCGCTGCTGATCGTCGAGGACGATCCGGAGTTGCAAAAACAGATGCGCTGGGCGTTCGACCGGTATGAAACGGTCGTGGCCAGCGATCGGGAATCGGCGATCGCGCAGATGCGCCGCTGCGAGCCCGCCGTCGTCACGATGGACCTGGGGCTGCCGCCGCATCCGGACGATCCGAGCGAGGGACTCTTGTTGCTCGAGGAAATAAATGCGTTTGCGCCCGACACCAAGGTCATCGTGCTCACCGGGCAGAACGACCGGGTCAATGCGCTGAAGACGATCGCGCTTGGGGCGCACGATTTCTGCACCAAGCCATTCGAGCCCGAGATTCTGGCGTGGACCATAGACCGGGCGTTTCGGGTGCACGAGTTGCAGGAAGAGAATCGCCGCCTGCAAACGGCGAGCGCGGCGGGCGGCATGTCGGGCTTCATGACGCGTGACCCGGAGGCATTGCGCGTATGCCGCACCATCGAGAAGGTCGCGCCGGCGTCAGCGACGGTGCTGATCCAGGGCGAATCGGGAACCGGCAAGGAATTGCTGGCCCGCGCTCTGCATGATTTGTCGCCGCGACGCGATCAAAGGTTCGTGGCGATCAATTGCGCGGCCATTCCGGAGACGCTGCTGGAAACCGAGCTCTTCGGCTACGAAAAGGGCGCCTACACCGGCGCGGCCAAGCGCACGTTCGGCAAGTTCGAAATGGCCAGTGGCGGCACGCTGTTCCTCGACGAGGTCGGCGACCTTCCGATGGCGCTGCAGGCGAAGCTGCTTCGCTTTCTGCAGGAGCGCGTGATCGAGCGCATCGGCGGCAGAGAGGAAATTGCAATCGACGTGCGCATCGTCTGCGCGACGCATCAGAGCCTCAAGGATCACATTGTCTCCGGACGCTTCCGTGAAGATCTCTATTACCGGATCGCCGAGATCGTCGTCGAGATTCCTCCGCTTCGCGCCCGCAAGGGAGACGCGGCGCTGCTGGCGCACAGCTTCGTGCACAAGTTTGCCGCCGAGCAGCGGCGCGGGGCGATGACGCTTCTGCCCGATGCAATCGCCTCGATCGAAGCGCATGCATGGCCGGGCAATGTTCGCGAGCTCGAAAATGTAATCAAGCGAGCCGTCATCATGGCCGACGCCCTGACGATAGGCGCCGCCGACGTGGGTCTCGGGCCTGCCGATGCGGAGCCGGCGATCCTGAACCTGCGTCGCGTGCGCGAGGAGGCCGAGAAGGACGCCGTGCTGCGGGTGCTGGGACGAGTCAACGGTAATTACAGCAAGGCCGCCGAGCTGCTCGGCGTGAGCCGCCCCACACTTTACGATCTGATGCATCGCTGCGGCCTCAAGTAGAGCGCACCGGCGATCGATTCCGCGAAAGAAGCGACGACAATGAAGCTCCGGCACCGTATCTGCACAACCCTCGTAGCGCTCGCAGCCCTTGGGCTTGCCGGCTGCGGAAAGGACAATCCGACCGCGCTTGTCACGTCCGCGAAATCGTATCTCGCGAAGAACGAATACGAAGCCGGCATCATCCAGCTGAAGAGCGCGCTGCAGATAGCACCCGACAATGGCGAGGCGCGAATCCTGTACGGCAAGGCGCTGCTCGACACGGGTCGTCCGGCCGCGGCCGAGACCGAGATCCGCAAGGCGATCGAGCTCAAATATCCGGCAGACGAAACCTATCCGCTGCTCGCGCGTGCAATGGTCGACCAGAACGCTTACGCAAAAGTGGTGGCGGAACTCGCCGATCGCAAGCTCGGGGATCCCAAGGCGCAGGCCGGTCTTCAGACCCAGGTAGCCAGCGCCTACCTTGCGCTCGGCGAAGTCGCGAAAGCGAATGAAGCGATCCAGGCTGCGCTTGTCGCGGTTCCCGGAGACGCGCGCGCACTTACGATTCAGGCTCGCCTCGCCGCCCTCGGAAACGATCTGCCGCAGGCCTTGAAGCTGATCGATTCGGCCATCGCGGCGGCTCCCAACAACGCCCAGGCACTGGTAGTGAAGGCTGGATTCGAGAACGCCCAGGGCCGGCGCGGCGAAGCGATCAAGACGCTCGAGCGCGCGGTCGAGATCAGCGGCGGCTCGCTGGGCGCGCGCTACGCGCTGGCGTCGATGCTGATTGAAATCGGACAACTGGACAATGCGGCGATTCAGGTCGACGCGATGAAGAAGATGTCCCCGCTCGAGTTCCGAACGCTCTATGCCGATGCGCTGATCTCGTATTCGCGCGGCGATGCGGCGCACGCGAGGGACGCGATCCAGAAGGTCCTGTCGGTCAACCCCGACAACCTGCAGAGCATCTACCTTTCGGGGCTCATCGACATGAGGCTGGGGTCGTATGCCTCGGCCGAGGAATCGCTGCGCAAGGTGGCCGCGCGCGCATCCGACGATGTGGCCCCGCTGCGCGCGCTTGCGGCCCTGTACATGCGCACCGGACGCACCGCCCAGGGCATCGAAACGCTCGAAGCGGCGCTGACCCGCGCGCCCGAGAATCCGGTCCTGCTGCAGGCAGCCGGCGAGGCCAACCTCGCCGCCGGAAACGCTGCCAAGGCCGCGAAGTACTACGAGCGGGCAAGCGCATTGGACAAGGGCAACATGGCGAGCAAGGTTCGTCTGGCCCAGGTCAAGTACGCCGCCGGGGAACCGGGACAGGCGTTCAAGGAGCTCGAGTCCCTGTCCGGCGCCGATCAAACGCAATACCAGGCGGATCTCGCGTTGATCGCCGCGCATTTGCGCCGCGGTGAATTCGATCAGGCGCTGGCCGCGGTCGCCACGCTGGAAAAAAAGCAACCGAACAACCCACTGACCTATAACGTCAAGGGCGCGGCATACGCCGGCATGCACGACAAAAAGAATGCGCGGGCAAGCTTCGAGAAGGCGCTGGACGTGCAGCCCGGATATTTTCCCGCAGCGCGCAACCTCGCGCTGCTCGACGTGCAGGAGCAGAAAGCCGAGGACGCGCGCAAGCGATACGAGGCGATGCTGGTCAAGGATCCGAAAAACGAACAGCTGTTGCTGGGCTTGGCCGAGCTTCTGGTCATGTCGGGCCACAGCCCGGACGAAGTCAAGGCGACGATCGATCGTGCGATTGCCGCAGCGCCCAAGTCGGTGAGGCCGCGTCTGGCGTTGATAAACTACTACGGCAACCTTCGCGATGCCAAGGCTGGGCTCGAAGCCGCCAAGGCGGCACAGGCGGCTTTCCCCGATGACGCGCAGATCCTGGAGGCGGTAGGAGCCGCGCAGCGCGCCGCTGGCCAGACCGACGAGGCGCTGGCCACGTTCAAGCGCCTGGTGCAGCTGCAGCCCCAGAACGCCATGGCGCTGATGCGACTGGCTGACGTGCAAGTCGCGCAGAAAGACTATAGCGCCGCCATCGCAACCCTGCGCACGGTCATCTCGGCCGAACCCGATCAGAACCGCGCGCTGGTCGCGCTGGCCAAGACCTATGTCATGTCCGGTCATCCTGAAGACGCCATCGCCGAGGCGCGCAAGCTGCAGAAAGACCGGCCGAAGCGCGCGATGGGCTATGCGCTCGAAGGAGAAGTGCTGGCCGCACAGCAGAAGTGGCAGCAGGCAGCCGCCGCGTACCGGGATGCGCTTGCCCGCGAGCCGATCCCGATACTCGCGGTGCGCCGCTACGAGGCATTGCAGAAAGTCGGCGCGGCCGACGCCAGCGCGTTCGCCGCGACATGGACGAGGGAGCATCCGACCGATGTCACGCTGGTGACTTTCCTCGGGCAGCAGAGCCTCGCCCGCAAGGATTACCGTACGGCGATCACCCAATATCAGGCGGCCGTGAAGCTCGACCCCGACAACCCGATGGTCTTGAACAACCTCGCCTGGGCGCTGACGGAGACCGGCGATCCGAAGGCGCGCGAATATGCCTCAGCGGCGTACCGGCAGGCGCCGTTCAATCCGAATGTAATCGACACGCTGGGCTGGGCCGAAGTGCAAATCGGCGACGCGAAAAAGGGCGTCGAGCTGCTGCGGGCGGCGTCCAATCTCGCGCCCGGCAGCATCAGTATTCGGCTGCATCTGGCCAAGGGCTTGATCAAGACCGGCGACAAGGCGGGCGCGAAAAAAGCGCTCGAGCCGCTTTCCAAGCTCGCCGAGGGGTCCCCGGTGCGCGTAGAAGCCGACAAGCTGCTGAGCGGGCTCTGAGCATGGCAGGAACCGGAGTCACCACCGTCGGCGTCGTCGGGCTGGGCTACGTCGGGCTTCCCCTCGCCGTCGAGTTCGGCAAGAAATATCCGACAGTCGGATTCGATCTGTCCGAGACCAAGGTCGCCGCCTACGGCAGGGGCGTCGATCCGACGGGCGAAGTAAGCGGCGCCGAGCTGGCTGCGGCTACCGGCTTGCGCTGCACGACCGACGCGGCGGCGTTGCGTACCGCAGACTTTGTCGTCGTCGCCGTGCCGACGCCGATCGACGATGCGCACCAGCCCGACTTCGGGCCGCTGCTTTCGGCCAGCGAAGCCGTTGGCGGAAATCTCAAGCGCGGCGCCACCGTGGTCTTCGAATCGACCGTGTATCCGGGTGCGACCGAAGAGATTTGCGTGCCGGTGATAGAGAAGGCGTCCGGCATGGTGTGGAAGCGCGACTTTTTCGTCGGGTATTCGCCCGAGCGCATCAATCCGGGCGACAAGGAGCACACGCTGCCGCGGATCGTCAAGCTGGTGAGCGGAGACACACCGGCCACGCTGGAGCGGGTCGCCGCCGTTTACGGCAGCATCATTCCGGCGGGCGTCCACCGCGCGAGCTCGATCAAGGTTGCCGAGGCGGCCAAGGTCATCGAAAACACGCAGCGTGATCTCAACATCGCGCTGATGAACGAGCTGGCGTTGATCTTCCACAAGATCGGCATCGATACGCTCGAGGTCCTCGAAGCCGCCGGAACCAAATGGAACTTCCTGGCCTTTCGGCCGGGGCTGGTTGGCGGGCATTGCATCGGCGTCGATCCGTACTACCTGACCCACATGGCCGACAAGCTCGGCTACCACCCGCAAGTCATCCTCGCCGGGCGGCGCATCAACGACGGCATGGGAAAGTTCATCGCCGAGCAGACGGTCAAGCAGATGATCCAGTCGGGCTCGACGGTCAAGGGAGCCGATATCAACGTGCTCGGCCTCACGTTCAAGGAAAACTGCCCGGACATCCGTAACTCGCGCGTCATCGACGTTGTGCAGGAACTCGCCTCATACGGTGCCAACGTGCACGTGCACGATCCGGTAGCCGACCCCGCAGAAGCGCGACGCGAGTACGGCATCGACCTGAAGTCGTGGGATGCGCTTCCGCGGGCCCGCGCAATCGTGGCCGCGGTCGCCCATAGCGATTTCAAGCGCCGGCCGACCGACGATTATGTAAGCAAGCTCGACGAAGGCGGCCTGTACGTCGACGTCAAATGCCAGGCCGACGCCGCGCAGTTTCGGGCGCGAGGCGTCAACGTTTGGAGGTTGTGATCGTGGACACGCGCGGCGCGCCGGAAGCCTTTATTGCATGCTGCGCAGCGCTGCGGGCGCGACCGAGGCGCTGGCTGGTGACCGGGAGCGCGGGCTTCATCGGCTCGCATCTGCTCGAGACGCTGCTCGGCCTGGGGCAGGAGGTCGTGAGCCTCGACAATTTCTCCACCGGATACAAAGCCAACCTTGAGCAGGTGCGCCAGTCGGTCGGTGAGCTGGCGTGGCGCAAGCATCGTTTTCACGACGCCGACATCGTCGACGCCGACGCCTGTCGGAGCGCGTGCCAGGGAATCGATATCGTGCTGCACGAGGCGGCGCTCGGCTCGGTCCCGCGATCGATCGAGGATCCGCTGCGCACGCACGCCGCCAACGCGACCGGATTCCTCAACATGCTGGTGGCGGCGCGGGATGCGGGCTGCGAACGCTTCGTGTATGCAGCGTCGAGCTCGACTTACGGCGACCATCCCGGTCTGCCGAAGGTCGAGGATGCGATCGGCCGGCCGCTGTCGCCGTACGCGGTGACCAAATACCTGGACGAGCTCTATGCCCAGGTGTTCGCCCGCTGTTACGGTGTCGTGGCGACGGGACTGCGCTATTTCAACGTATTCGGTCCGCGCCAGGATGCCGATGGCGCGTATGCGGCGGTGATCCCGCGCTGGGCGGCGGCGATGCTATCCGGGACGCCGATAACGATCTACGGCGACGGCGAGACGACGCGCGATTTCTGCTACGTCGGCAACGTCGTGCAGGCCAATCTGCTGGCTGCGACGGCGCCCGCGGCAGCCGTTTCGGGAGAGGTCTACAACATCGCTGTCGGCGGGCGCATATCGCTCAATGATCTGTATGCGGCGTTGCGCGACCTGGTCGCAGAGCGGCATCCGGGCTTGCGCGTCGAGGCGCCGATCTACGCTGATTTTCGCGCCGGCGACGTGCGGCACTCGCAGGCCGACATCGGCAAGGCGGTCGGGGCGTTCGGCTACGCGCCGACGCACTCGCTGCAAGCAGGCCTGCGCGAAGCGCTGCCCTGGTACGAAGCGCATTCGCGGACGGCCGCGCGCGCGCGCGCCGAAAGGGAACCTAGTGTTCGAGGTACGGCCTGAAGCGGCCCTCGTCGGTGGTACGGCGGTCGGCGTTCGCCGGCTGATCGCGCTGATCGCGCTGGTGCTGGCCAGCGCGGCCGGCGCCGCCGAAGCGCCGGCGGCCGGCGATCTGGCCGCGCAGGCGCTGGCGTACGAGCATGGCGAAGGCGTGCCGAAGGACCAGCGCAAGGCCGCCGCGCTGTATTGCGAGGCGGCGCGCTCCGGGGACGTCGGCGCGATGTTCAATCTCGGATGGATGTACGCCAACGGCCGCGGCGTGGAGCGTGACGATGCGCTCGCCGCCTACTTTTTCACGCGCGCTGCCCGGGAAGGCCACGCGCAGGCGCGGGAAATGCTGAAATTCGTCGATGCGGGCCGGGTGGTCTTTCCGCAATGCATGTTGATGCCGCCGCCGGACGCAGCGTCGGGCGACGCCGTCCAGACGGCGCAGGCGCTGGACGCCCTGGCCTACGCCGATCTTCCACCGGACAAGCGCAGGATCGCCGAGGTGGTGGTCAAGGCCGCCTCGCAATACGGCATCGATCCGAGACTTGCGCTGGCGATCGTCTCGGCCGAATCGAACTTCCAGCCGGACGCGCGTTCGGACAAGGATGCGCGGGGCGTGATGCAGTTGATCGCGGCGACCGCGACGCGATTCAACGTTCGCAATCGCTTCAACGTCGAGGACAATGTGCAGGGCGGCCTTTCCTATCTACGCTGGCTGCTCGCCTACTACCAGGGCCGGGTTTCGCTCGCGGTCGCCGCCTACAATGCCGGCGAGGCAGCGGTCGATCGTTACAGAGGCATTCCTCCTTACGCGGAAACGCGCGCCTACGTGCAGCGCGTGCAACGACTCTTCGGCGACGAGTGGCATCCCTACGATCCAAGCGTCGCGGATTCGTCGACGATTCTGGTTCGCGCATCCGACGCCGAGTAGAACGTCATGGCGAATCGCAGCTCCGGTTGGCAGCGCCGTTTCTCCGTGTTGCTTCTCTGCGCGCTCGCGCTGGCCGCCGCGATGCCGGCATGGGGCGGCGTGATCGAGACGATCCAGCGCGTCAAGGGATCGGTCGTCGCCGTCGGCACGTTCGAACGCACCCGCTCGCCGCAGTTCCAGTTCCTCGGCACCGGATTCGCTGTCGACGACGGCTCGCTGATCGTCACCAATGCGCATGTGGTGGCGCGCTTGCTCGACCCGGCGCAACGCGAGACCTATGCGATCCTGATTCCGCTGCCTGACAAGGACGACCCCAATAAGGCGCAAGTCCGGGAAGCGACGCAGGTGGCGACCGATGCCGACTCCGATTTGGCGCTGCTGAAGATTTCCGGCCCGGCGCTGTCGCCGCTGAAGCTCGGCCAATCCGCAGACGTAAAGGAAGGGCAGGAAGTCCTCTTCACCGGATATCCGATAGGCGCGGTTCTCGGACCGCATCCGGCCACGCATCGCGCGATCATCGCGTCGGTGACGCCGATCGCGATCCCGTTGTCGCGTGCGGGGGAACTGAGTCCGCAGACGATACGCCGGCTCTCCGCCGGGCAATATCCGGTGTTCCAGCTCGACGCGACCGCGTATCCCGGGAATAGCGGTAGTCCGCTCTACGATCCGGTCTCGGGAGAGGTGATCGGCGTGATCAACAAGGTGTTCGTCCAGGGGACCAAGGAGGCTGCGCTGACGCAGCCGTCGGGCATTACCTACGCCGTTCCGGCAAGCCATCTAAAAGCTTTGCTGCAACAGGCACGCTGAAGCGCACTCGGCCCCCTCACTACGCGAAAGCATCGCAGGTGATCGATCCGATCTGGGTCAAGGCCGTGCTCAAGGGCCTGGTGCTTCCTCCGACCGGGCCGCTTCTGCTGGCAGTGCTGGGGCTCGCCTTGTGGCGGCGCAGTCCCCGGCTCGGTGCGGGCCTGGCGTGGACGGGAGTATTGTCGCTACTGGTGCTTTCGCTGCCCGCGGTTGCGGCGCTGCTGATACGCAGTCTCGATATCGCTCCGCCATTCGATCGCAGTCGCGCGGCCCAAGCGCAGGCGATTGTCATCCTTGGCGGCGGCACGCGCCGCGACGCGCCCGATTACGGTGGGGATACGCTCGCAACGCTGACGCTCGAGCGCGTGCGCTACGGCGCCCGGATTGCGCGGCTCACCGGTCTGCCTGTGCTCGTCACCGGCGGATCGACCTACGGCGGGACCACCGAGGCTGAGCTGATGCAAGAGGCGCTGCAGCACGAGTTCAGTGTTCCGGTGCGCTGGGCGGAGAACCGCTCGCGTACGACGCACGAGAACGCGCAATACTCGGCAGCAATGCTGCGCGCAGCGGGGATCGGACGTGTCGTGCTGGTGGCGCACGCTTTCGATATGCGGCGCGCCACGGCGGAGTTTGCCGCGGCCGGGATCGCCACTGTGCCTGCGGCAACCGGCATACCATCGGACCGGCCGGCCCGCGTGCTCGATTACCTGCCCGGCATCAGCGGCCTGCAGGGAAGTTATTACGCGTTGTACGAAATCCTGGGCAACGCCGTGCGGGTCGTCACACCCTGAGGCGTCGAACGGCAAGCCTTGCGGCCGGCGACGAAAAACGCCGCCGTCGCGCGGGTTATGGCGTAGGCGCGATAAAGCCGCGGC
>Ga0207686_10000760_pt1 | contig 19828 bp, 14 predicted proteins | sample KBSM24metaG_FD_184396 | JGI IMG/M metagenome (GOLD analysis project Ga0207686, IMG submission 184396) | Miscanthus rhizosphere microbial communities from Kellogg Biological Station, Michigan, USA - KBS M2-4 metaG (SPAdes) (version 2) | ecosystem: Host-associated > Plants > Roots > Rhizosphere >...
GTTTTGCTTCGGTCACGTCTCGATTCGGCGCGACGACGAGAACAAATTGCGTATCGGGTCGCTCGCTACGAACACGTAATGCCGCGCCCAGCATCGGCGGCAGAATGCGCACGACTTCCTTGTGACGGCTACCCGGCAGCAACGCGACGATCGGTTTTGAAGGGTCTAAATTGTTCCGCCGGCAGAATTCTTCGCGCCCGAGCTCGGCGCGCACTTCGCCGGTCAAAGGATGGCCCACGTATTCCACGTTCGTCACTCCGCGTGCGAGGTACCATTCCTTTTCGAACGGCAGGATCGATAGCAACAGATCCACGTCCCTCTGCACGTTGCGCACGCGATAAGAGCGCCACGCCCACAGTTGGGGACTGATGTAATAGATTACGGGAATGCGGCGGCGATGCAGCCAGCGCGCCAGCCGCAAGTTGAACTCTGGCCAATCGACGAGGATCGCGGCCACCGGTTTTCGCTGTTCGGCGGCGCGTTTCAATTCGGTGAAAGCGCGCCAGAACCTCGGCAGCGCGCGCCCGACTTCCCACAAACCCATGATCGCCAACTCGTCGGCATTCACCGTCGAGGCCACGCCCGCGTCGCGCATCCGGGGACCGGTAGAGCCAAAGAAATCAAATTGCGTTTCAGACGCGGTTTCGCGCAAAGCGTGCACGAGCGATGCCGCGTGCGCATCACCCGATGCTTCACCAGCGACGATCATGATTGATGTTCCTGCGGAAACTGGTTCTTTCATCTCCCTCTCCCCTTGGGAGAGGGTTGGGGTGAGGTTTTAGTACGCGCCTCCAGACCCTCACCCCCAACCCCTCTCCCAGAGGGAGAGGGGAGATGATGTTGGATCTCGCGCAGTATGCTTTCGATGTCATTCAGTATCGTTTGGTTTGAAAACCGGACCACCCGCAACCCTAGGCTAATCATGTAGGCGTCGCGCGCTTGATCGTGATGCCAGGACTTATTGATCTCGTGTACGGCGCCATCACATTCGATTACCAGATTAGCTTCTCTACAAAAAAAGTCTGCTATGTAATCACCAAACTGATGTTGGCGACGAAACTTGAAACCCACTAATTTACGATCCCGTAGTCGTTCCCAAAGCAGCGTTTCCGCAGGAGTTTGCCCCTTCCGAAGCTTTCGAGCTAGCTCACTTTGGCCGGCAACAGTGTAACCACCACGATATTGACGCTGTTTCTTCATGGCACTTCTTGTCCCGTTTCGCGCGCGCATGTTAGCATCGGCGCATTCCGTTCGTGAAAACGGCGCGCCGGCTGCGAATCTCCCCCGGGTTTCGCAAAGCGCGATTGAGTATCGGGCGCGGAGGTCGCTCTTTCACGCGTGCGCGGTCAGCTTTCGACAAAAACATTCAGGTACACCCGCGCTCTCGGCTTTCCCGCTTGTCTGCTAATCGCTCTGCTGACGACGGCCGGCTTCGCGCAGCAACCCAATCCCGTAGTTCGCAAAGTCGACAATCCGGTCACCGACACGCCGTACGTCAATCCGCTCCAGCAGGACCAGCCGGTGAGGCCAGCCAGCAAGATGCCTCCGATCCAGGCGGGCGATTCTTTGCATACTGATTGCGCGAACGAATCATCGACCGAGACCAAGGAAGGCCGCGTCTCGATCTGTGAAGGCAACGTCGACGCGCGCATCGGAACTTATCGTCTGCAAGCGGACAAGGTCACTGTTTACAACGCCAAAAATCTCCTGGTCGCTGACGGCAACGTAGTTTTCGACCAGGGCGATCAGCAGCGCATCACCGGCAGCCACGCCGAATGGGACTACCGGACGAAGACCGGGTTTTTTGTTAACGCGACCGGCTACACAAATCAGACGAGCGACGGCACGCGCATGTATTTCGTCGCCGATCGGGTCGAACGGATCAATCTCACGACGATTGTGCTGACGAACGTCGAGCTGACCGCCTGCGATGAAGAAAAACCGAAGTGGAGTTTTCGCGCGAAGCGGGTCGAGATTAAGACCGGCGATCGCGCGCGCATCTCATCGCCCACTTTTCGCATTAAGAATGTGCCGGTCGTCTACCTGCCGTACGCGTCGGTGTCTTTGAATCAGATCGATCGCGCATCAGGTTTCCTGACGCCCACCTTCAGCGCTTCGGGTGAAAAAGGGTTCCGGTTTTCACAAGCTTATTATTTGACGCTGGGACGCTCTGCCGATTTCACTCTGCGGGGCGACTTGTTTTCCAAGCGAGGCATCGGCATCGGCGGCGATCTGCGGACGCGCGCGAACTCACGCTCGTTTTTCAACATGGGTTTCTATGCGGTCAAGGATCGCATTCTGGGTCACAAGGCGGACGCCGACCATCCGGATCAGGGGGGCTCGAGTTTTTACATCGACGCGGTGCATTACTTTCCGAACGGTTTTCTGGCCGCCGCGGACGTCAATGTCACTTCGAACCTGACTTTTCGCCAGGTGTTTTCTGATTCAATTCAGCAGGCCATCTCGCCTGAGGAACGTTCCCAGGTTTTCGTCAACAAGAATTTCAACGCGTACAGCTTCAACGTGCGCATGAATTCGCAGGCAACGTCGTTGCAGAATTCGCAGATTCGCATTCGCGAACTGCCGAGCATCGCGATCGACCGACGGCCGTCGCTGGTGCCCTGGTGGAAGAAGGTGCCTGTCTATTACACCTTCGAAGGCAGCGCCGACGGCGTCAGCCGCAAAGAGACGCCGGGCGATGCGGCGCTGTTCCTGATCGAAGCCGGGCGCTTGCCTATCGACACGCCTTCGGTGGTCCAACGTCTGGACCTTCATCCCGATGTCGTTTTGCCGCTGAGCTTTGGTGGATGGAATTTCACCGCTACTGCGGGCGCGCGCGCCACCTACTATTCGAACTCGATCGATCCCACGACGCAACTAGTTTCAGCGCGCGACGTGATTCGCGGTTATGGCGAGTTTGAGTTTGATGTTCGCCCGCCGGCGTTGGCGCGCAAGTTCCGGCGCAGCGACGGCTCGGTCAGCTTCGAACACGTCATCGAGCCTTACGTGATCTATCGTCGGGTCGCGGGCATCGACAATTTCAACCAGATTATTCGCTTCGATTATCTCGACGCGATCGCCGATACCAACGAGATCGAGTATGGTCTGGTCAACCGGTTCTTCACCAAGCGCTCGACCGAAAGCGTCGGCAAGAAGGCCGCCCGCGAAGCCCGCGAGAAGAAGTCACTGGCGACGCAGCCGTACGAAGCGTTGTCGATCACGATTCGCGGAAAGTATTTCTTCGATCCTTACTTTGGCGGCGCGTTACTTCCCGGCCGGCGCAATCAGTTCGATCCGATCGATACGCTTTCCGCATTCACCTATGGCGCGGTGCCGCGCAAATTCTCGCCGGTCAACATCGACGTTCGTTATCGGCCAAGTCAGGAACTATTCGCGGACTTTCGTTCGGACATCGATACGAAGGGCGGCGGGTTGCGCGCCATGTCGGCCACCTTCGGCATGAGCCGTTCGCTGGTCGAAGCATTCTCGACTTTCTATTACACTCGCGCAGTCGAGCTCGTGCCTTCGTTACAACAATATGCGAACGCCGCCGGCCGCGAGCCCGGCACTTTGCGCGGCTCGCAATGGAGCCCCTCGCTCTTTCTCGGCAATCGTGAGCGCGGCTTGTTCGGAGGCGTATCACTCTTTTTCGATTTTCAGAAACATCCGTTTGCCGGCAGCAACCGCGCGCTTATCAGTTCAACCGCGACAATCGGCTATACCTGGAAATGCTGCATGATTACGGCACAGGACTTCACCTTCAACGTTGGTCTGAGAAATGAAAATCGCATCGTCTTTGCGTTTCGCTTGAACGGCATCGGCACTTTCGGAACTGAGAAGATCGGTCAATGGGTGAAGTAATGTCGGCAGCGGCGCCGGACGTTTTCGGACGTCGTAATAAATCAATTTCCCAGCACTCAATCCGACGCCGACGGCTGCTTCATGAATGACAGGCGTTGTTGCAAGACCGCAGCGCCACAGGCATACTCAAACGAACCCCAGCGAGCGATTTTCCGGTAAAAAGAATGTTCAGGTTTCTTGTCCCCGCGTCAGCTTCCCCACTCCGATTTACCGGCGCCGTGCTGTTGGTTGTGCTCGCCTTCACCTTGAAGGCGCCGGTCGCCTCAGCGCAGGACGACGTCATCAAGACTGACACTTCGCTGGTGCAACTGAGCGTGGGCGTCGTCGATAAGCAGGGACATTCGATCCTCAATCTCTCGCAGAATGATTTCGTGATTTACGAAAACGGCGAGAAGCGCCCAATCGTGCACTTTGAACCTACCGACGCGCCGTTCAGCCTGGTGATGATGCTCGACACGTCAGGATCGACGGTGACCTTTCGTCAGCAGATTCAAGGCGCCGCGTTGCGATTTCTCGACGCGCTCCGTCCCGAAGATCGCGTGGCCCTGGTTGACTTCAATGGCAAGGGCGCGAAATTACAGCTTCCTTTTTCCACCGATCGCAATCGCATCGCCTACACGATTGGCATCACCCTGGCCACCGGTCGCGGTGAAACGCCTTTGTATGACGCGTTAAAACTTTCGGTGAAGGAGTTGGCGCATGAAGCACCGAGACGTCGTAAGGCGATCGTGGTGCTGACGGACGGACTCGACACCTCGGCGCGCAACTCCGATCGATCAGTGGTCAGCCACGCGTCATCCGCGGAAGTCGATTCAGCGATCAAAGCCGAAACCAACTCGCAACTGGTTTCAGTTTTGGCGGAAGCTGATCGCGAAGGGGTCACGATCTTTCCTTTGGCGCTGCCTTCCGGCGATCCCAAACGCTTGCCTTTACAGGACGCTTCGATCACGGCGATGTACACCGCGGCGCGCACGCGTCTGCAGATACTGGCTGATCGTACCGGTGGGCGCTTGCACGAGATTCGCCGGCTCGACGATCTGGCGAACCTGTATGCGCGCGTCGCGGCAGATTTGCGGACTATCTACACGGTGGTCTATCAGCCTCCGACTCCGGTTGCGCACGACGGCAAGTGGCGCGAGATCAAGGTTGAGATTCCGCGCGGTGACTTCGTGGCCAGCACCAAACCGGGCTATTTCGCGAAATAGGGGTTAGGGCGATTGCCCTAAATTTGAATTGGCTATCCCTCACACCAAAGGCCTTCCGCTTCGGACGGCACAGCCGAGATTTCCCGGGCAAAGCCTGTTGACCGCCAAGCCACTACACCCAACACCCTCAACCCAACACCCTCGGCCAATCGTTCACTTGAAACCTGAAACCTTAGACCTTAAACTGTCTTCCAACCTGCCGCACCCGTAGCTCAGTTGGATAGAGCGTTGGTCTACGAAACCAAAGGTCGCATGTTCGAATCATGCCGGGTGCACCATTTTCGCTGCCTTATCAATCCCTCGCTCAACGATCAGCCACCCTCGGGGACATGATTCACCTACTTCTAACGTGATTCGGAGCGCCGTCCCTAAAAGCTTGGCTGTTTTGAAATCTCGGCGTATAAACCGTATGCGTGATGGATCACGAACGCCAGACGAACGGCCGCGAAACACGTGAGTCTGCATAGCTCGGCATCTAAATACGCTTCACCGGCATCAATGCCATAGCGCGTCAGTCATCTCCAGCGAGAAGCGGCAAGCCAACTCCAGATGAAGGGTCTCGCGTTAACCATCTTATTTTTCTTCGGCCTCTTGCTGGCGAGAGCTAATAGCTTTGCGCCGCAATCGAAATCAGCGCCGCAACCGTCACCGACACCGCCGGGCCAACTGCTGGAGATTCAACCGCCACCAACCAAGGTGGACTCGGCACCGGGACAAAGCTCGCCCAACCCAAACGCTCAACGCAAGCCCGGTGAGATTGATGAAAAGCACCCGCTTATCACCAACACGGATCTGATCAGTCTCAAGGTGACAGTCATGGATAAGTACGGCCGTTTCGTGTCCGGACTCAGCCAGAAAGACTTCACAGTTTTTGATGACGAACGGCAGCAGGAAATCACGTACTTCAGCGATGAAGACGCGCCCGCCAGCATCGGAATTGTTTTCGATGCAACCGGCTCGATGAGCGGGGCAAAGATCGGGCTCGCCACGAGCGCGCTCAAGCAGTTCATCGATAGCAGTCATCCGAAGGACGAATACTTCCTGGTTGATCTACAGAAGGGCCGTGCGAATCTCCTCGTCGATCGCACTCGTGACAGTCAAGCCGTTCTGGACAAACTCTTGTTCATAAAGACGAAGGGCAATACTGCTTTTTATGACGGGGTGTACCTGGCGGCGGAACGCGTTACCCGCGGCGCTTATCCCAAGCGCGCAGTGATCGTGATTAGCGATGGCCAGGACAACAGCTCGCGCTACACCTTCAGCAACCTGCGTGACGCCCTCAAAGAGTCCGACGTGATGATCTACTCGATTGGAATCGAAGAGTCCGGGTTTGGGCCATTGGTGGCGGAAGGATCGTCTACGCTTGATCAAATATCGAACCTGACCGGGGGCAAGGCCTTTTATCCGCACGGCGGCTTCGAAATGAACGATATCTTTGAGCAAATCGCGCTCGACTTGCGCCATCAGTACTCAATCGCCTTCCGCCCATCAAATTTTGCACTCGACGGCAAGTGGCACAAGTTGACGGTCAAGGTCCATGCGCCGCGTGGCATGCCGCGATTATGGGTGCGCACCAAGTCCGGTTACTTCGCTGTCGCTACTCCGCAGTAAAGCTCGCGTCGTCCGCGTGTCTCACTCGCGAAACTCGGTTGCGAAACGTCTAACCCAGATAACACTTTCAACCAATTCATCCTTCGAGTATTGCCGTAGCCTTAAGGTAAACTCTCTTCGGAATCATGCAGCCTCACGAAGCATCTGAAACGCGCGAACTGAAGCCTGAACAGAAAACCGCGGCGCACACACTCGACCGGCATCTGTCTGTAACTGCGGGACCCGGGGCCGGCAAGACCTTCGTTTTGGTTGAGCGCTACCTGGAAATTCTCCGCGCGAAAAAAGTCTCGGTCGAGAACATCGTCGCCATCACCTTCACGAACCGCGCAGCGAATGAGATGCGCCAGCGAGTGCGTGATCGGATCGATGGGTTGCTGCGCACTTCGACGGACAAGGAACGCCAGACGTGGTTGCGTCATAAGCGGACGCTGGACGGCGCCGTCATCACGACGATTCATGGGTTCTGTTCGCGGCTGCTGCATGAGTTTCCGGTTGAAGCCAACATCGATCCGCAATTCGTGCTGCTGGACGAGCATCAATCGATCATGATGCTCGAAGCGGTCGTCGACGAAGCGCTGGCGGAGGCCATCTATTCCGGCGACGAAACTATTTTGCAATTTGCCCAGGGCACGGGGCGGGCGGCGCTCGCCGGTGCGCTCGGCGAGCTTCATCGCAAATACCGCGATCAGGGTCTGTCGCTTGATCGGCTCGAACAGCTGACCAGGGAAGCGCATGCGTCGGAATTTGATTATTTCAGGACGCTCAAAGAACTCGACACGCAGGTGGCAGAGCTGCTTTCCGCAAGCCGCTTGTCACCGGCGGCGGAGGAGAAACGCTCAAAGTTCCGACAGGAATGGCCGGAGCTCAGAAAACGGCTCGGCACTCCGCCCAGTGAAGAAACGATCGGTGGATACACTCAGGCGATCGAAGATCTTTGGGAGGCGCGACCGCCGAAGGGCCGCCATCCGTCAATCGAAAAAATCGATGAACTTTTGTGGGGGGACAACGCGAACGCCAACGATCGCCTGCGCGGCAAGTTGCCGGCCATTGGCTTCGATTTACTCGCCCGCAAGTATGCGGTTGCGCTCTTCGGTTTGCTGCGCAGCGTAGCGTCGCGTCTCGATGCTGAGAAACAGAAACTCTCGGTTTTGGACTTTGACGATCTGCAGTTGCGAACGTTGAAGCTACTCGACCAGTCGGCGGTGCTGGCGCGCGTGGCTGATCGTTACCGGTATTTTCTGGTCGATGAATTTCAGGATACCAACGGATTGCAGCGCGACCTGTTGCGGAAACTGGCCCTCGCGCGCGGCGCGAACCTTTTCATCGTCGGCGATCGCAAACAGTCGGTATATGGATTTCGCGGCGCGGACGTCGACGTTTTTACCGAGATGACGGCAGCGATCGAAGCGGCCGGTGGCCTCGCGCAACCGCTGCTGCTCAACTTTCGCAGCCAGGCGCCGCTCATTAACGCTTTGAATTTCCTGTTCGCCCGAGTTTTTGAAAGCACCGCCGATGTTCCTTTCGATGCGGTGGGCGAACTCGGTTATGTGGCCCACGAGCCCAGCGCGGCGGTGCGTGGAATTGAAAACGATCCGCCTCACGTCGAGTTCATCGTCAGTGTGATGGCTGAGGAGGACGAAGCAAACGGTCAACGATACCGCCGCAGCAATTTCAGTGCGCAGGAACGCGATGCGGAACAAGTAGCGGCGCGCATCCGGGACCTGGTTGACGCAGGTTCAAATCTGCCCCCGGTCGCGTACAAAGACATCGCGATTCTGCTGCGCGCCTTCACGGGCGTCTGGACTTACGAAAGCGCGCTGCGTCGCGCGGGCGTTCCTTATCTCACGGTGCAGGGTAAAGGCTTCTATCAGCGCGAAGAGATAACCGACCTGGTGCAACTCCTGCGCTTCCTCGACAACACGACTGACGAACTGGCTCTGGCGGCGATCTTACGTTCGCCGCTGGGCGGCATCTCGGACAACACGCTCTTTGCGCTGCGTTGCGCGCCATGGAATGACGAGCAGGGTGGGCCGACGAGACTGCATCGCCGCAACCTGCTGCGCGGTTTGCGCCGTCACCGTGAGATCAAATTCATCGATGATGAAGAACACGTGGCCCTGGATCGGATTAACGCGTGGATCGCAGCCATGATCGAGCGTCGCAATCGCTATGGGATTGCTGATCTTTTGCGTCAGGCGGTGTCGTCATCTGAATTTCTGACGATCATCGCGGCGAATTTTGACGGCGCGCAGCGGGTCGCGAACGTCGAAAAGCTTTTTCGCCTGGCGGAACAATTCGAAAGGTCCGGTCATTTGATTCGTGACTTCGTTCACTACGTCGAAGAATTCGAGGCGATCGGGGGACGCGAGGGTGAAGGCCAGATGGACGAAGCGGCCAATGTGGTGCGGCTGATGACGATTCACCAGGCGAAGGGGCTCGAGTTTCCCGTCGTCATCGTTCCCGATCTGCATCGCGAACCAAATCGGCGCGAGTTCGCATTCATCGTCGATCGCCACCGGGGGATGACCGTGCGCGTGCCGGATGGACGCGGGCGCTCGGTGCGCGGCGCGCTCTTCAATCAGTTGAGTCAACGCCACAAGTGGCGCGAAGATTTTGAAAGCATGCGACTGCTGTACGTCGCGGCCACCCGCGCGAAGGATCGCCTGATCTTCTCAACGGCAGTCGAGCGAAAACGTCTCGAGACTCTGGATAAGAGCGAGCTTTGGGCCGGCTGGCTTTGGCGGGCAATGGGCCTCGAACCACACAGCCAGACTGGAATGATCAACCTGCCTGACGATGCGCAAATTCATCTCACGATCAATCGAGATGCTGCGACTGATGCACCGTCACCTGCCCCGCCAACGACTGATGCTGAATCGACAATCGATCTCTCGCGTTCATTTTCAGAGACGTTTCCGCTGCTGCAATCCATTGCGCCCGGAGCGGGTACGTTCCTGCGTCGCTTCACCGTCACGCAACTCATTAATTTTCAGCGGTGCGCGCGCCAGTATTATTTCGAACGAATGTTGCGCACACCGAGCGCGGAAGAGCGCGCCGTCTGGAACGACGCCGAGGCGCCCGAACCGCCGGCGAATCTCACCGCCACGTTGAAAGGCGCTGTCATCCATCGCTTCTGTGAAACCTATGCGGCCGGCGACGATCCCGAAGCTCGGCTGCGCACAAGCTTTGCGGAGGTCAAAGCGCTGCGTCAATCAGAATTGGCCGGACGTGTCTTTGATATCGACGACGAGGCGGCGGTGCGTGCTTTGTTACCGCTCGCGAAACATTATCTCGCCAGCGACGTCTTCCAAAGAGTATCGAAACTTCAAAAGCCCGACGGAAACAATCCGCAATCGGCAATCGGCAATCCGCAATCGATCGGTCTTTGGAGTGAATTGCGATTTCGGTTGCGTCGCCCGGTCGGCATCCTGACCGGGACCATCGACAAGTTATTGATTACCGACGCGCCGGGTGGCGATGGCGTCGATGTGGAAATCGTCGACTTTAAAACTAATCGATTTTCATCGCCGGCGCGGAGCACGGGCAAGACCGCGACCGCGAAAGCTACCGCCGTATTTGCGTCCGGCCAGGCATCGTTCGACTTCGAAGCGGTCATCGATGATTCGTCAACTGAACCGGTGCTTGCAGCTTCGCTCGACGAACAGGCCCAGACAATCGCCCGTGATTATCAACTTCAAATGCAGGCTTATGCACTTGCCTTACGCGAGTTGCTTCCGGCAAACATTCGAGTCCGAAAGCTGCGCGCCACTCTCCACTTTCTCGACCCAAACATCGAAATTAGTCTGTCGTCAGATCTTCTCAATCAGGAATCATGCGCCCGGGCGATTGACGACGCGACCGAGACCATCGCGGCCATCGACGGGACGCTGGACGCTGAATTATTTCCGCCGCTCGCCGCGACCCACTGCCGGACGTGCAGCTTTCTTGAGTTGTGTCCAGCGGGGCGCGATTGGCTACGGTCGCGTTAGCCGCGTTGCGAGCAAACATCACTTCGCGTATAAAGCTTCGCGCAGGAGCTGAAGCAAAATGGTCAAAATTAAATCGTCTGATGGCGGCGAGTTCGATGCGTATATCGGTTTGCCCGCGAGTGGCTACGGACCGGGCATTGTCGTCTTGCAGGAAATCTTTGGCGTCAACCAATTCCTGCGCAGCATTGCCGACTGGTATGCGGCGCGTGGGTTCGTGGCGATTTGCCCGGATCTGTTTTGGCGCCAGGAGCCCGGTATTGAACTGACAGATCAGAGCGAGGCTGAGTGGCAAAAAGCGTTTCAGCTTTATCAAGGCCTCGACGTCGACAAGGCCATCGACGATGCCGCCGCGTCGTTGGAGTTTTTGCGCCAGCATCCTGCGTGCAATGGTCGCGCGGGCGCCGTCGGATTTTGCCTCGGCGGCAATTTGGCGTGGCTGCTTTCGGTAAGATACAAACCGGACTGCGCTGTCGGTTATTACGGCGTCGGAATTGAAAAGACGCTGAGCGAAGTCAACGGCCTGGCGAATCCGCTCATGCTGCACATCGCCGGTCGGGACGATCATTGCCCGCCCGAAGCGCAAAAACAGATTCACGCCACGCTCGACGAAAACCCACTCGTAACCATTTACGACTATCCAAATTCGGAACATGCGTTCAGCCGGCCGGGAAAACATTACGACGCGACCGCGGCCGAGCTGGCGCATCTGCGGTCGCTCGAGTTTTTCGTGCGACACCTCGCCGGTGAGGGTTTCGCCAACGCGCAGAAAAATCTTTCAGACAAATGGGACGAGCACGTGAAGTACGAGTTCGCGACGCGCGACACGGAGGATACATTGAGGACGATGGTCGCGGACGCTTACGTGAACCACGTGCCGGTAATGACCGGAGGCGTGGGACACGATCAGCTGCGCGACTTTTACTCGCAGCGTTTTATTCCACAGATGCCGCCCGACACTTCGATGACGCCTGTCTCGCGCACCGTCGGCACCGAACGAGTGGTCGATGAAATGGTTTTTGAATTCACGCACACGATCAAAATGGACTGGATGCTGCCCGGCGTAGAGCCGACCAACCGGCATGTGAAGATTCCGCTAATCGTCGTCGTTCATTTTCGCCATGGAAAATTAGCGCACGAGCACATCTACTGGGACCAGGCGTCGGTGTTGGCGCAAATAGGTTTGCTTGATGCGAAATCTTTGCCCGTCGCCGGAGTTGAAACAGCCGAGAAGGTTCTGAATCCGCAGCTGCCCGCGAATGAATTGATGAAGCGATAGGGTCTTCATCGCGCGTTCACCCAATGACAACAAAACCTGGCCCCGGTTCCACGACTTCTCGCCTGCGACGCGACCTCGGCACCGTCGAGTCCTACGCAGCGTTGATCGGTATTCTGATCGGCGCCGGCATTTTCAAAGTCACCAGCGACGCGGGAGCGATTACCGGGCCGAGTGTCATTCTCAGCTACATCATTTTGATGCCGGCGATTCTGGCAACGTCGATTCCTTACGCGGCCTTCATCTCTACGCCGCTGGGACGCGAGCCGGGCGGCGAATATCTGCACATCTCGCGCACCCTCGGTGGATTTGGCATCGCGTATGTCGGATCATGGCTGAAGATCATCGCTTACGTCGGCGCGGCGGCTTACCTGGCGAACGCGTTGGCTGATTACCTAATCGAGCTAACGGGAAACCGGTTCAATGGTCACTTCTATCATCAGTCGCTGGCCATCGGCAGTTTGATTTTCTTTTATTTAGTTCACGTAATCGGCGTGCGCTGGTTCGGCAGGATTCAAGTTGCGATGTGCGTGGTGTTGGGAATTTCGATTGTCGTTCTGGTGGTGCCGGGGTTGTTCGCTATTCGCTTCAGTAACTATTCGCCTTTTTTTCCGCACGGCGGCAGCGGGCTGGCTTTGAGTTTCATTCCGCTTTTTTTCTCTTACGCGGGTTTTGAATCGTTGGCCCAAACCGCCGGCGAGACCAAAGACAGCACCCGGCGTCTGCCGCTCGTTTTTTTACGCGGCATCAGCTTAACCGCGCTCGTGTTCGTCTTGATGTCGGTGGTTGCTTTCGGAGTGTTGCCGCTGTCGCAGATTCAATCGAGCGCGACGCCGATGACCGAAGTCGCGATGAAGTATCTGCCGTGGGGCGCGGCCAGGCTGGTGACGCTGGGGGCAATCATGGCGATCACGACTTCGTTGAATCCGACGCTGATTGTGCCCTCGCGTTTGGCTTTGATTTTTGTCGAGGACGGTCTCGCGCCGCGGTGGTTTGGATCAGTCAATCGTCGCACGGCCACGCCGATTGTCGCCTTGACGCTGAATTTGATCGCCTGTCTCGTCCTGCTGATCAGCCAGCAACTTTCACTGGCGCTGAACATTGCGGTCTTCGCGCTGGTGCTGCTCTATTTCATTCACAGCATCGCGTTTCTTTTGTTGCCGCGCCTCAATCCGGATTTGAACCGGCAAATCACGATTAACATGCCGGTCTGGTTGCAACGGCTGGCCGCGTGGATATCGGTGGTGTCGATGGGCGGCTTGATTCTGGTGCAGGTTTCGCGGGACGTTCAGACCTTGCGGCAAACCAGTTTGTTGGATCGAATCAACCATCACTCGTTGACGAGTCTCGAATTGGCGATTGTCTGGAGCCTGGTCGGCGTCGCGATGTACGCGCTGGCCCGGGTGATGAAGACCACGAAGTCAGTACCGCCGGCGTCAGCGAATGGATCAGAGAAGCAGCCATGAATATCGAAAAGAGCCGAGTCTTGATCACCGGCGCGAGTCGCGGCCTCGGCCGCACCCTCGCATTCGCCTTCGCGACTTCCGGTGCGACCGAAGTGTTCGCCGGCACACGCCGAGCGGAAGATGCCGAAGACCTCAAGCGGGACGCGGCCGCGATCGGCACGGCGTTGACGCCGATCCAACTCGACGTAACAAGCGACGACGACGTGGCCGCAGTGGCGGCGCTGGGATCCATCGACATTCTCATCAATAACGCCGGCGTGGCGGGTTATGGAAATCCGTTAACGATGGATTTGGCGGCGGCGGTCGCGGAAATGAACGTCAATTATTTTGGCGCTTTGCGCATGTCGCGCGCAGTCGCTCCGCAGATGGTTGAGCGCGGCCACGGAATGATCGTGAATGTCGCAACTGCTTTCGCCAGGATTAATCTGCCACTCATAGGGACTTATTGCGCGAGCAAAGCTGCGCTGCTGTCGCTCGGTCAGGCGCTGCGTGCTTACCTGAAAGACAAAGGCGTGCACGTGATGACGGTGATGCCGACGACGATTGATACTGACATGGCCAAAGGCGCCGACGTGCCCAAGATGACCACGGAATTTGTGGCCGGCGAAATTCTGCGGCATGTTCGCGAAGAGTCAGTCGATCCGCCGATTGGCGAAGAAGCTGAAGGAGTATTAGCCAGGTTGAAAGAAGATCCTCGCGATCTTGAGGAATTTCTTTCAGCCATCCGTGCGTGAGGGAACGCCGGCATTTGCCGGCGGGTCGCGGGCGCCTGGTCCGCAAGTCTATGCGAAAAATGGCCGGCAAGATGCCGGCGCACCGCCCGCAGGATGCGGGCGCTCCAATATGATAATCAATCGCCGCCGCGAAGAGTTCCCGACGCTCGCTTCCGGCATTCATTTGTTGAGCCACAGCCTGGGCCCGGCGCCGCGCGTAACGCGCGATTCGATGCTGGCCTACTACGATGCCTGGGAACATCACACCAGTGAAGACGCCTGGGCCGCGAGTTGGTGGGAGATGTCTACCGCCGTCGGCGATCTGATCGCAAAGATCATCGGCGGCGCATCCGGCTCAGTGCAAATCCAGCCCAATGCCTCGATCGGACTTTCGACGGTGGCTTCATGTTTCGATTTTCAATCGAGCGAGCGCAACAAGATCGTCACCACCGCGCTCGACTTTCCGTCCATGCAATACGTCTGGGACGCTCAGGAGAAAGTTGGCGCGACGGTTGAGGTCGTGCATTCTGACGACGGCGTGTCGATTTCAACCGACGAGATCGTGGACGCGATTGACGACAGCACCGCGCTCGTCGCGCTGTCCCACGTTTCATTCCGCAGTTCAAATCGAATTGACGTCGCCCCGATTGTCGAACGCGCGCATAAGCACGGGGCATTGGTACTGCTCGACATTTATCAATCGGCCGGCGCGATGGAACTGCAAGCGAGCGTCTGGCAAGTCGATTTCCTGATCGGTGGCACCATCAAATGGCTGTGCGGCGGTCCCGCGTGCGGTTATCTCTACGTGCGGCCGGAACTGCAAAGCGAACTTCAGCCGCGGCTGACCGGTTGGGTCGCTCACAACGCGCCGTTTGATTTTGCGGAACCGCCCATGCGTTATGCCGAATCCGTCCGTCGCTTCGCGCAAGGCACGCCCAGCATTCCCGCGCTTTATTCAGTGATGCCCGGCTTGCAAATCATTGAAGAGGTCGGCGTGAAAACCATTCGGGCTGAATCAGAACGGCGCACGCAAGCGATGATCGACTTCGCTTTAGAACACGGATGGAAAGTAAACAGCCCGCGCGATGTAAATCAGCGTGGTGGCTCAGTCATGATTTATGTCGAAGATGGACCAACGATGGTCAAGCGTCTGGCCGAACGAAAAGTCTTCGTCGACTGCCGCCCTGGCGTTGGCCTGCGGATGTCGCCACATTTCTTCAATACCGACGAAGAAGTACGCGAAGCAATGGAAATTCTGGCAGAGTTGATGTGACTGTCGGGAGTTAGACGTCGTACCTGACGCTCGGACTGCCCGCCGGATAGAACACGCCAAGCAACCGCAACTCACCTGCACCGGTGTTCTCGACGCAATGCACCTGGCCTTTGGGAAGATAAATACACGAACCCGCCGCGATCGCGGTGTTCGATTCGCCCGCCCACATCCGGCCTTCGCCTCTGAGAATAAACAGCACTTCTTCGTACTGATGAAAGTGATCGGGCGCGCGGCCGGGCGGAATTGATCCGACAAATTGAGTCACCTGCGTGCTGCCGACGCGCTCATCAATCAGCACGCGATACCAGCGATCGGCGGTGGGTTGAGCTTTTTGATCAGAGAGTCGAACGATTGCAGATCCATTGCCGGACTCAGCGACGGATTGGACCGCGGGCTCATCGATGAATCGCGGAGCGCGATCAGGATCCGGACATTGCGAGCTGATAATTGTCAGAGGGTCGCTGCTTCGATTATTGATCGCGAATGTCTGTTTCGGACGAATGTAGATGCCGGAGTCTGCGCTGATTTCGTATGACCGTCCGTCGATGCTCGCTAACCACCCATTACCGCGAGCGCCGACTTCCTCGTTGAGCAAGTAGAGGAGTTGGTCACAGTCGCCATTCTGCATCGCCGGCGACGTGCCCGGCGCGAATTCCATGACACTTAAAGAAATCGCGTGCGCTCCGGTGGCGCGGCCGACTTGCCGCCAAACGCGCAGCGTTCCCTGGACCAGAGGCTCGCCGTCGTGCATTTGTGAGACGCGGCAGCCGCCTTCGAGGATCATAGCCATCGCTTACCGATCTGATTTGAGATGCAGGGTGGTGTGTTCAGTGATCGAACCTGGCTGACCGAGATTCGAGGTAGTCTGTGCCCGCGGCAGTTTCTGGGACCGTCCTTGCGGTTGCGAGCTTTCGGAATCCAAAAGGTTCTGCAAACTGGATCGCGAAGAGTCAGGGTCGCCGCCGCGCGGCTCAGTGAATAGCATTCCGTTCAGCACCAGGCCGAGGCCGATGGCGAACGCAGTAATGCCGAGTCCCATCAACATTATCCACGCTTCCAGATCGCCGTTGCCCTCGATCGAGCGCATTACCAGCGTCAGCACCAGACCCAGAACGCTGGCGCCGGCGCCCGACGCGGCGACGATGACTCCGGCGCGGACGCGGCGCAGCCGTTTCTCTTTGTACGACTCGAGAAATTTTTCGACCTGAGGCAGGACGTCTTCGGCGACCTTTTTTAGCTCGTGAGCGTCCTCGACTTCGCGAATTCTCTGCGCCATGGCACGACCAATTTCTTCGCGCGCTGACATGGCCGAAGCGGTGACCAAATCTGCTCCGCCGAGATTCGCCCGTACTAAACGCAAGTCCGTGCCGCAAGCGCGACAGAACTGGTTCGCCTGGCGTTCTTCAGATCCACAACCTGGGCAGAACATGATTTTAAGTACGGGCGCGAATTGACCTGAGTTCAATCAAATCATCAGCCGCCGCTAACAGCCGGCATAATGCAGATTTCGGTATCACCTGAAATCGGTATCTGCAGGACCTGGTCACGGCGTACGACCTGGCTGTTCACGAACACATTGACGTGTGGACGGACCTCGCCCTGTTCAGTCAGCACGCGATCGCGCAAACCCGCATGCTGTCGCCACAGCTGGCTGAGCGCTTCCCCGACATTCTCCGGCGCGCCTTCTAATTTGATTTCGGCACGTCCTCCGGCGAACTCGGTCAAGTACCCCGCAATTTGGAAGGTCGTCATGGTACGCCGGTTATCGTAACCGACCAGATCGATCCAAGTCTACGCCGGCCCTAAGACCGCAAACTTTAATTAAGACTTCCAGTCGCAGAAGTGTTTGGGCTAATATCAATTGTCCGCCGGCGGACAACTACAGCGGCTCCCCTCATCCCGGCCACTGCCCCGTAAAAACTTATGCGCCAGCTTGCGTTAGCCATACTGTTGCTTTTCGTCTACGCGTCGGCCGCGCACGCGCAGGACACGACGGCGGCCGTGATGCCGCTGCAAATGCGCGGATTGATGCCGGTTGTCGAGGTGACCCTCAACGGCCAGGGCCCGTTCTTTTTTATGATCGACACGGGCGCGGGCATGCAGGCAGATATCGATGTCTCGGTAGCGCAGCGGCTGAACCTGCGCGCCAATGGCCGAGTGCTCAGCGGCGATCCCTCGGGCGTGAACGATCGGGAAGTAGCGACAGCCACGATTGATTCGATCAAGATCGGATCGAATCGCGGCATTGAATTTCGCGACATCACCGCGGTCGTCCGTGCCCATCGAATCACCAAAGATTATCCGGACGTGGACGGCATTCTCGGTTTCGCATTGTTCACCGACTACCTGCTGACGCTCGATTATCCAGCGATGCAGGTTCGTTTGTCCCGGGGCGTGTTGTCGCCGGCAAATCGGACTGACATTTTGAACTTCGAGATCGAAAATCGGATTCCGGTAATCGAACTGGCGATCGGAAAGATGCGCGTGCGGGCGCACGTCGATTCCGGCAACTTTGTCGCCGGCTTTATCCTGCCGGAAGAGATTGTCGAACAACTTCAATTGCTGTCGTCGCCGGTAACCGTCGGGAGCGCGCGCTCGGTCAGTAACCGAATCGATCTTAAACAGGTGCAATTGCGCGACACGATTCGCGTCGGCAGCTTCGATTTTCCGCAGCCGCTGGTTCAGTTTCCAGCATTGTCTGACACGAACCTGGGATTCAAAGTGCTGCGCGAGTTCACCGTCACGTTTGATCAAAAGAACCGCCGCATGAAGTTAGAGCGAACGGCGACTTCAAAGGCCGGCTGAAATCTCTGGCTCAAACAGAATTGTTTCGGGCGTCCATCGCGGCCATTTGCGTCGGGCACACCACACGATAAACCGATGATCTCGAAGGTTCTGATTACCAGCATCGCTTTGGTTGCGCTGTGGTTTCAGCCGTTGACGCCGCCGGGTCGGATTTCGACGCCCCTCGCCAAACCAATTCATCATTACGTCTTTTTCGGAATGGATCGTGAAAAGCTCAAGGACGCAACCTTCCTCGATGTGCCGGCGTTTGAAGGCGCGCAGATCTCTTACTCGTGGCGGCAACTGGAACAGGGTAAGGACCAGTATGAGTTCAGCTTCATTCGCGAAGACTTGCAGTTACTGCGGTCACACGGCAAAAAGCTTTGGGTTCAGCTTCAGGAAGTGAGTTTCAATCCGAATCGCATCAATGTGCCGAAGTACCTGCTCAATGATCCAAAATACAACGGTGGCGTCGATCAGCAGATCAGTGATCGCAAAGGCGACGATGATCATCCGGTTCGTGAAGGTTGGGTGGCGCGACGCTGGGACCCGGCGGTGCAGGATCGCATGTACAAGTTGTTCGCCGCTTTGGCGAAAGAATTCGACGGCCGCATCGCTGGAATAAACATCGACGAGACATCAATTGGATTCGGCACCACCGGCAAACTTTTTCCGAAAGGCTTTACACCTGAGGCCTATCGTGACGCGACCATTGCCAACATGAAGGAATTGAAGCGCGAGTTTTCACAATCAATTGTTATGGTTTACGCCAACTTCATGCCCGGCGGCAGAACTTATCTCGAAGCAGTCTACCGAGCGGCACGTGAATCAAATATTGCCGTCGGTGGTCCGGACCTTTTGCCGTTCAGACCTTTTCAAAGAGCGAACAGTTATCCTTTGATTCGTCAATCGGCGGGAAAGGTTCCCACCGGCCTGGCAGTTCAGGACGGCAACTACGGCGACTTGGATCCAAAGACGCAAAAGCGCGCGACCGTCAACGAACTCCTGAAATTTGCGACAGACGAATTGAAGCTGGATTACATCTTCTGGTGCACGCAGGAACCGTATTTCTCGTCAGAGGTTGTGCCCCTGATGAAGAACACGAAATAAATCGTTGCGGCTGAGTGGTTGGCCCCCCGCCGATCGAATGCAGAAGTACGCGCGCGATTGGCCGTGCGCCGCGAGCACCCGTGCGAAAAGGAGTATCTCGCTGATTGTGGCCTCACTTTATGAAACTCAGACCGGGTCTCGTGCGTTCAAGACTTAGTCCGAAGGCCGAACTCTATCCGCAACAACCTATGAAAAGAAAATCTTTCCTAACTCTTTTGTTTCTGGCTCTGGTGTTGGCCAGCGCGCCCCTGTGTGCTGCACAGCCGGCAACCCAATCTGCGACTGACCCGGTCACAATTCCATTTGAACTGGTCACGCGGCACATCGTGGTCAAGGTCCGGATCAACGACTCACGTCCGCTGTCGTTCGTGTTCGACACTGGCGACAAAGTCGGCGTCGTCGATACGGACGTCGCCAAAGACCTCGGATTGAAACTCGATGGCCAGTTACGAGTCGGCGGCGCCGGCGCCGACACTCTGCCGGGTTCGTTTGTGAAAGAGGCAAATTGGTCTCTGCCCGGTCTGGACGGATTCTCGCAGCCGG
>Ga0207686_10000762_pt1 | contig 19805 bp, 12 predicted proteins | sample KBSM24metaG_FD_184396 | JGI IMG/M metagenome (GOLD analysis project Ga0207686, IMG submission 184396) | Miscanthus rhizosphere microbial communities from Kellogg Biological Station, Michigan, USA - KBS M2-4 metaG (SPAdes) (version 2) | ecosystem: Host-associated > Plants > Roots > Rhizosphere >...
CATCTCAAATTTGAATCAGGGCGCGATGCGAATTCTGTCCGGCGACGAAGAGAGAAGAGAAGACCACCCACCGCAGGCAAACCTGCATGAGCCGTTAATTCGTGATTTCGTAAACGCGGTAATCGATGATCGAGAACCGTCCGTTAATGGCGAGACTGGAAGAATGGTCGCGATGATCACGGAAAAGATTTACGGCCGTTGATTTCATGCACGCCGGCGTTGAGACATCGAATCGAGATTCGTTAAAAAGATGAGGCTACGAACAGGCATGACCAAACTAATTATCGGCGCGGTGCTAATCTGGATGTCTTGCTGTGCCGGCGCGCAAGCCGCCCCGCGGACGCTCGATATTTATTTCATAGACGTTGAAGGCGGGGCCGCGACGCTGATCGTTTCGCCCATGGGCCAGTCATTGCTGATTGATGCCGGTTTCCCGGGCGATCGCGACGCCGGACGCATCGCACATGTGGCGATCACCGTGGCGGGCCTGAAACAGATTGACCATTGCGTAGTCACGCATTGGCACCGCGATCACGTCGGCGGCGTGGCGTTGTTGGCAAAACTGATCCCGATCATTAACTTTTACGACCACGGCTTGCCCACGACTGTCGCTGCCGACATGCAAGCCGAGTACATCGATGCTTATAAACTGACCACCCAAGGCAAATCAGTCACGCTAAAACCCGGTGACAAAATCGCGCTCCAAAAATCGCCGAAAGCGTTGTTGCCTCTAAATGTGCGCGTGATTGCGTCGGCCGGCGTGGTTGTCGGCGAGCAAACAGCCGCGCCGCAGATTCGTTCGTGCGGGGACAACTTCCAGGCGAAACCCGAAGACACCAGCGATAACGCGAACAGCGTCGGCATCCTGCTGACCTTCGGCCGCTTTAAGTTTTTTGACGGCGGAGATCTGACCTGGAACATTGAGAATCGGTTGGCCTGCCCAAAGAATATTGTCGGTCCGGTGGATGTCTATCAGGTCGATCATCACGGCGTCGACAGCAGCAACAACCCTGTCCTGGTCCGTGCGCTTGATCCTCGCGTCGCGGTCATCGACAGCGCTGGTCGCAAAGGCGCCGAAGCCGGGACTTTCGCGACCTTGACCAAACTTGCGGGCATCGAAGCCATCTATCAACTCCATCGAAATCTGCGCACCACCGACAAAGACAACACGATGTTGGCCTATATCGCGAACGAGGAAGAGCAGTGTCAGGGAGACTTCATCCTGCTGTCCGTTGAGCCTGACGGCAAGTCCTACAAAGTCAGCATTCCCGCAAAACACTTCAGCCGCCGCTTCCAGACCCGTTAATAGCGCCAGGTCTGGACGCCATAAACTTTCCCTGACTCCTCGAAAAAATGCTTGACATCGTTAACGGTAACGGCCTAGTATCCCGTTACCGGTAACGTACAATCATCTGTGGCTGTCCCCGGTCGGCCAAAACTGACAATTAATCGCTTTCTGTTTCGGAGTCGCAGCCGAAGCGTTCTGTTCCAGGATTTACCTTTAGCACGAAGAACTCGCGGGAATTAGGAAAGATCGTCGTTCGAATTTCGCCCCGCTATCGAGTGGGCTCGGTTCGCGCGGCATTTTGGTTCGCCATCACCCCCTCGAACGAAGGAGATCGTCATGGTCAGTTTCAATCACACAGTCTCATCGGCCGCCGATTACGCGTCCGTTATTCAGCGTTGCGTTACCACATTTGTTCTCGGCCTGCTCGTCATTGGGTGCCTGGGCACAGTCGCGTTGGCGCAATCAGTCACCGGTTCGATCTCCGGCGTGGCCGTCGATCCTAATGGTGCAGTCGTACCGGGAGCGACGATCACGCTTACGAAGGATCAAACGAACGAGAAGCGTAGTCAGGCGACCAACGAGTCCGGCCGTTTCAATTTCGCGTCGCTTCAGCCGGGTAAGTACAGCGTCAGGATCGAGCATTCCGGGTTCGAGACGATGCTGCGCACCAACGTAGTGCTGAGCGCGAACGAAGATTTAGCGCTCGGAGATATTACGCTCAAGACGGGGCAGGTTAGTGAGACGGTTACTATTGCCAGCGAGGGTCAACTTGTCGAAAAGGAAAGTAGTGACCTGACTGCCCGCTTGACGGCGGACCAGATCAATTTGATCTCGACCAAAGGCCGCGATGTAACGTCGCTGCTGCGCCTGTTGCCGGGAACATCCAATAACGACGACATCGAAGCCGTAGGCGAAGGGTTCGGCACTGATTTGCCAAACTTTTCAGGACAACGCGGCCGTTCCGCGGTGGCCTCCATCGATGGTCTATTCGCTGGCGAGCCGAGCGGCTCGAACAAGTTGAGTATGACCATTAATCAGGATGCTGTGGCCGAAGTAAAGGTTCTGCGTAACAACTACGCCGCCGAGTATGGCAACAATGGCGGCGCCCTGATCAATCTGGTTTCCAAGGGCGGAGGCAAAGACTACGCGGGCAGCGTTTATTATTTCGTCCGCAACGAGTCGCTGAACGCGAATAACTTTTTTAGCAATAAAGCCGGATTGCCACGAGCCCTCTACCGGCACAAGATTCCCGGGGTTAATTTTGGAGGGCCCTTGCCGTTACCGCACTTTGGCGAGGGCGACAAGTCATTGGTAAGAAACAAAGCCTTCTTTTTCTTCTCGTATGAAAAACCTCACACAATCACTCCAACCGACCCAGTCTTCGTTACCGTACCAACCGCGCTCGAACGCAAAGGAGATTTTTCACAGTCAAAGAATTCGAGCGGCGCGACTCCCAGCGTGATAGATCCCCTGACCGGCGTGCAGTTCCCTGGTAACGTCATTCCCGATTCCCGAATCAATAAGAGCATCCAGAACATGCTCAATTATTTTCCGCTGCCGAATTCACCGACGGCCGCGATTCCCGGCCGCTACGTGAACCAGTTGAGCGCTGACGTGCCGAAACACAGCGCCTTAATCCGGATCGATTTGAAACCAAGAAGCAGTGACAGTATCTATTGGAAAGCGCAGTGGTGGACGTCGGACAACGAGGGACTGGGAACATCAGGCTGGCCCAACGGAACGGGAGGCGTCGATCGTTGGGGCATCCGCTCGCACTATCTATATAAAGACAATGGCTGGTCGGCCAATTGGACCCACATAGTTAGTGCCAGCATGGTGAATGAATTTAATTTTGGCATGCGACATGACTCGGAAGGATTCGTACCTTCGACCGGCATGGTTGAGGGTTTGACTCGTACTGCTCTTAATTACACGGCCCCGCAACTCTTTCCTGCCAATAACAAGTTAAACCTGGTTCCGACAATTACGGGCTGGGGCGGTGCTACCGCCAACCCTGCCAGCATCAACTGGTTGGATCGTTGGGGAGAGACCGGAAACGACTATATTAAACCGTCGTTTGCGGATAACTTCTCGATCATACGTGGTAGTCACAGCTACAAATTTGGCACCTATTTCGAACGCTTGTTCAATCGCGAAGCGCCCGGCGGCGGCAAGTGGTCAGGTGGACTGGACTTTGGCAATGGCACCGGCAACGGATTCACCGTTTCAGCTCCAGGCAACCTGGGAACAGGGAACACCAACTTCGCGTATGCGAATGCGCTGCTGGGAAATTTTAATAATTACACTGAGTCGAAAGCGCGCAACTTTACCAATAGCCAGATTCGGCTGTGGCAGTTTTATGGCCAGGATGAGTGGCGGATGACCAGGCGCTTCACCTTTAACTACGGATTGCGAATCGAGACCCATACGCCATTTTTCCAACTCGATGGGCAGGGGTCGAACTTCGATCCCGCCCGATTTGATCCGGCAAAGGCGCCGTTGCTTTATGCGGGATACTGCCTGGGCTCGCCAAACGGCATTCCCGCGTTGGGAACAGCCTGTACGGCCGCCAACTCGCGCGCCGTGGATCCACGCATCACTAATCCAACTACCGCGCAGTTATTGCCCGCAAATCTGGTGCGTTCTTTTGTGCCGGGAACAGGTGATCCGCTGAACGGTATTGTCGTGCCGACGGATCCAACTGCCTTAAAGGGGTTCAGGGACACGAGACCCGTCGATTGGGAACCTCGGGTCGGCTTCGCCTGGGACATTTGGGGCAAGGGCAAAACAGTCATTCGTGGGATGGGCGGTGCTTATCATGCACCACGCATTGGCGGCGGCACCGGCGGCGCCGGTGCAAGTTCGCTGGGCGCAAATCCTCCTGAACAAACCACCTTCACGATCTTTAATGGCAACGTTAACAATCTCGGCAACGTCGCGGCTTTGGTTTTCCCAACTACACTTAGATCTCTTGAGGTTCACTCGAAAACGATTACCACCTACAACTTCGAACTGGGCTTTCAACAGGACATCGGATTCAAAACGGTAGTCGAGGCGAGCTACGTCGGATCGTTTTCCCGCCATCTGGGCGAGCAGAGAAACATCAACCCGGTTCCCGACTCGGCCAAGTTTGTCGACTGCCGCGTGATTGCTGCGAGTATCTGCCATCCGGAAAACCGGGATCCGCTCACGGCCAGCAGCGCCAAGAATAATGATTTCCTGCGGCCCTACAGAGGCTATGGAGATATCAATCAGAACACCTGGGGCGGCGTTTCAAACTACAACGGATTGCAGGTGCAGGTTAACCGGCGCTACGCGAGTGGCTTCCAATATGGCGTTGCCTATACTTATTCAAAATCGTTCGATTACGCTAACGACGACACCAGCGACGTCAACCTGGGGCGGCCGTACAAAGCCTTTAACTATGCGCCGTCGGACTTTGACCAAACTCACATACTGACGGTGAACTACATTTATGACGTGCCTTCGCTGAGCCGTCATTTCAACAACAACAAGCTGGCGAAATTGTTCTTCGACAACTACCAGATTTCCGGCACCACTTCGTATGTCAGTGGTAAGCCGAAGAACATCACTGTCAGCTACTCGAATGGCACGGCAACCATAACCGCTGGACAGACATGTCCGCCGGGAACTTTCCAAACCAGCTCAACCGTCTGCACGATGATCCAGGACTTTACCGGCGGCCAGATCAATGCGCGTCCCAACATTCTCTGCGATCCGATGAAGGGAATCAGTGGCGCTGATTCGACCGGCCTTAACTTCGTCGTCAATACCAGTTGTTTTGCCAGTCCGACAGCGCTCGGACAAATCGGCAACAGCCCGCGCAATGGCGTTCGCATGCCGTCGATATTCAATAATGATTTGGCGGTTTTCAAGAACGTCAAGTTGGGTGAGAGACGCGCGGTTCAGTTGCGCTGGGAGGTTTACAATATCTTCAACCACACCAACTTCCGAGACATTGACGCCGCATTGCAATACGGCGTGGTGCAAATCAACCCAGGCGGGGCCAGCGCCGCGTGCACAGCCGCAGGTAACACCTGCACAGCCGTTGTCCGGCAAACTCGGGCGACCTTCGGGACCCCGACCAGTGCGCGTTCACCTCGCGTGATGCAGGGATCGGTACGCATTAATTTTTGATCGTGAGCGCCCGGCTGTCAGGCGCCGATATTCATCAGCCCAAATTGCAACTCCATAAGGTGCTAACACGCGCCTTTGCCATCACCTGATTTAAAGGAGGGCACAATCAATGAAATTTCTAAAGCGGATGACCGTTATCGTTCTCTTCGCTTTGATAGCTGGTGCCTCGGTATCCGGCCAGACTGCCACCGGTGAGGTTAACGGCACTGTCACTGACCCCAATGGCGCTGCCGTGCCGGGCGCGGTCGTAAAGTTGATCGACCAGGCTACCAGGACCGAAAGAGAGGCGACCACTAATCAAGGTGGTTACTTCACTTTCGTAAATCTCAAGCCGGCCGCATACACGCTGATAGTCGAGGTTAAGGGATTCAAGAAGTCTTTGACCAGTGCCTTCACGCTCGGCGTTAACGAGACGCTGACTCAGAATCTGGCGTTGGCCGTCGGTGAGATGTCCGAAGTGGTCGAGATTACCGCCGGCACTGAACTGGTGCAGGCGTCGTCGTCCGAACTTGGCAGCGTAATCAATGAACGCACGGTCCAGGATCTGCCGTTGAATGGACGGAACTTCACGCAACTACTGACGCTGACACCGGGTGTGACGCCGCTATCGACATCCCAGAACCGGAGCATCGGCGGCGTCGAAGGCAACGTCGGCATTCCCGGATCGGGTTTCGTCGATCCATCTTTTCACGGACAGCAGAATCGTTCGAAGCTCTATTTCTTTGACGGCATCATCAACACCAATGTGCGCGGGCCGACCTACATTGTGATTCCGAACATCGATCTGGTGCAGGAATTCAAAGTGGTGGGCCAGGACGCAAAGGCCGAGTTCGGCGGCGCGATGGGCGGCGTCATGAACATGGTCTCAAAGTCGGGCGGCAACGGTTTTCACGGCGCGGGCTTTGAATACCTGCGCAACGACGCGCTCGACGCGCGCAACAGTTTCGATGTGTGCACGACGGCGCGTTGCGGCACGGCGACCGGAGTGCCGAAAAAGCCTCTGCCGTTCCGGCAAAACCAATTCGGCGGGGTGGTTAGCGGTCCGATTATCAAGAACAAGACGTTCTTCTCGTTCGGCTACGATGGCTGGCGTTACAGTCAGGCGGCCCTGGGTTTGTCCTATGTGCCCACCGCGGCTGAAGTTAACGGTGACTTCAGCACCACGCCTTTCGGTCGCGACATCTACAATCCGTATTCGACGCGGACGGTCGCGGGCAGCCAGGTGCGTGATCGATTTCGCTGTGACGCCGTTGGTAATCCGCTGCCGGTGAACGCTGCGAAGCAACAGGACCAGACTATCGGAAGTCCGTGTCGCAAGATTCCGCAGGCCCTCATCTTCGCGCCCATGCAGAAGTTCTTTCAAACCTATTCGACCGCGCCGAACTTCAGTGGTGACCCACAGAACAATTTCGCGCAGAGCCGGCCCACGACAAACAATTCAAACGGCTGGCAGTTGAGAATCGATCATCACTTCAGTGATGCTGACAACATCTTCTTCCGGTTCACCCAGCAGAATGTCACGGTCTTTAATCCGATTGGCGATGCCGGATCGACAGGCGGCAGTGGCAAAGGAAGAAATTGGGGCGGCGGCTGGACGCACGCGTTCAGTCCCAACATGATCCTCGACGTGCGTGCCGGTTATGCGGGGCGGCCGGGCGTCGATTCAAGTCAACAAAACCAGCATGAGGCCGGCACGGGACCATTGGCGGCGGCGGGCTTCCTCGATGTCGATAAGTACGGTGGTTTGCTCGTGCGACTTTCAAACTGGGCCGCCGGCGGCAGTGCTGACTTTGGCGTTCGCGGCGCCGCGCTGCGCGAGAATCCGAACTGGAGCGTCACGCCGAACCTCACCTGGATTCACGGTCACCATAATTTCAAGGTCGGCGCGTGGTACATCGAGGCCAAGCGCATTCAGCTAAACACGTTTCAGCGTTATACGTTTGCCGACGAACAGACACGCAATCCGGCGTCGGCTTCGGGGACGACCGGTTTATCTCTGGCCTCAGCACTGCTGGGTTTGCCGAACAACTTTGACGCGCAGTTGCCGGTACTTCACGGGGGGCCGGTGGAATTTAAATACGCATCGTGGGCTGGTTATGGCCAGGACGAATGGCGCGTGAACCGGAAGATCAGTCTGACGCTCGGTCTGCGTTATGACTACCTGACCCAACCGCAGACGATCGACGGCCGTCTGTGGAATTCATTCGACCTGTTGAATCAGCGTTGGATCATCGGCTCAGACACGATGCCGCCGAAATGCAGTGTGACCAATGCCGCGCCTTGCATTCCGGATGCCTTCTTCAACGATCCACACTTTTATAACGTGGTACTCGCCGGCAGAAAGTTCTTCGCGCCCGCTCCGGTGAAAGATAACTGGGGGCCGCGCGTTGGGGTAGCGTGGTCGTTGAATTCGAAGTCTGTCTTTCGTTTCGGATACGGCTTGTACTTCGATCCGCTGCCGGCGCGTAGTCAATATGCGCAGAACGATCTGGAAGCTGCGGTCTGGCCCGACGCGACGGCATATGCAGGCACCGCGAACACAACGGCGAATTTTCTGAATGGCACGGCCTTCAACATCATTCAGATTCAGGGGCAGGGATTTGCGACGCCGCTGCCGACCGCCAGTCCCTGGACCGTCGGTGGCTTCAACGATGATCCGAACTACAAGGATCCATACTCGCATCAATGGCACGCCGAGTATCAGCGAGAGCTCGCCAAGAATTACATGTTCTCAGTTGCTTACGTCGGCAGCGTCAGCCGTCGCTTGCCATACTCAGGCCTCGCTAACTCGGCGCGCCACGCGTATCCGGCGGGTACTTCGGCGGCGACCGTCGACGCTGATCGGCCGGTGCCCTGGGCCGGCGCCGGACTCAATTACACCCTGTCGATTGGCCGCGCGAGCTATCGTGGCCTCGAGACAAAATTCCAAAGACGTTTCGCCGATGGTTGGAGCGCGCTCGTCTCGTACACCTGGAGCCGGACCTTCGATACCGGCAGCGGCTATTTCAATGTCGAGAACGGCACGGGCGGCAGCGCCAGCATCCAGAACTATTGGGACCAGAGCACGGCCTGGGGACCCGCGTCATACAGCATTCCACACTTCGCTTCGGCGGCGATGCTTTATGAGCTGCCGTTCGGGAAAGGGAAGAAATGGTTACAGAACGGACCCGCCGCGTGGATCCTCGGAGGTTGGCAGACAAATTTTATCGCCCAGGGACGAACGGGCGCGCCATACAATCTCGTGATCACCGGTGACCTGGCGAATCTGCGCGGCAGTGGATCGAGCGCGCCAAATAATTATCTGCGGCCGAATCAAATCGCCGATCCTTTTGTCGCCGGCGCGGTCCCCGGTAATCCGGATCCGAATTGTCAGAAGACGATTTCACAAGGCGGGCGGGCAGCCGATCAGGTTCGTACGATCACGACCTGGTTCAATCCCTGCGCGTTTGCTGCTCCATTCGGCGCGTTCGGAACGTTTCCGCGTAACGCTCTGCGCGGACCGAATGTCTATAATGTCGACTTGTCGCTGTTCAGGAGCTTTGCGATTACCGAAAGGTTCAAGCTTCAGTTCCGCATGGAGGCATTCAATGTCTTCAACATTCAAAGTTGGGACACGCCTTCGAGCGTGACCATCAATGCCGGCACCGCGACGCTCAACGGTGTGACTTACGGAACCGTCGCGTCGGGCGTCGGTAGAGTTACTGGCTTGGCCCAGGGCAAGACGCCGCGGCAAATCCAGTTCGGTTTGCGGCTTTCGTTCTAGCGGGTTGGAGTCAGTACCCTCCGCGTGGGCGGATGGATCAAAACGAGCACTCGCGGTCAATTAATCCATCTGCTTATGCAGACGGTACTGACCCGTTGCTTCTAAAGAGGACAGATGAATCGTAGAGACTACTTAACTTTTATGGGTACGGCCGCGGGAGCCCTGGCGGCCTCCGGACATTCCGGACTTGCTTTGGGCCAGCAACAGCCAGCGGACAGCGGCGCCCCGACGACGTCGACCGTAGAGGATCGAACGCGCCGCATGAAGTGGTGGCATGAAGCCAAGTTCGGAATGTTCATTCACTGGGGACTGTACAGCACGCTGGGCCGTCACGAATGGGTGATGGAGAATGAAGGCATCCCCGTCAGCGAGTACGAGAAGCTCGCGCCGAACTTCAAACCTGTCCCGAATTTCGCGCGTGCCTGGGCGCAGTTGGCCAGGCGTGCCGGCATGAAGTACATGGTGATGACGACCAAGCATCACGAAGGCTTCTGCAATTTCAATACAAAGCTGACCGACTACTCCGCGCCGAAGCAGGGACCGGGACGCGATCTCGTTCGCGAATATGTCGATGCTGCGCGCGCCGAAGGTTTGCGGGTCGGTTTCTATTATTCGCTGATGGATTGGCACCATCCCGATGGCGGCAAGTGTAAGACGGACGAAGCTGCCCGGCGGCGTTTTGTCGATTACATTCACGGACAGGTGAAAGAGTTGGTCAGCAATTACGGCAAGCTCGACATTCTGTGGTACGACGTGGCCTGGCCGCTTGATGCGAAAGGTTGGGAGTCGGTCGAGATGAACACGATGGTGCGGAAGATTCTGCCCGACGTCATCATCAACAATCGTTCGAAGATACCTGAGGACTTTGACACGCCCGAGCAGCGCATTGAAGCATCGCAGAATCGCCCTTGGGAATCGTGCATGACGCTTAATGACAGTTGGGGTTATCACGCGGCGGACTTTAACTGGAAGAGTCCGACGACGGTGATCCGCAACTTGATTACCTGCGCACGCGATGGCGGCAACTATCTGCTGAACATCGGGCCAAAACCGGACGGCACGATTCCGGAAGAGTCCGTTCGCATCCTTTCGACGGTGGGCGACTGGATGGCGAAGAACGGCGCGACGATTTATCAGTCCGATCCTTGTCAGCCACGGCGCGGCAACTATCTCAGTTTCACGCGCAAGGGCAACACGCTGTACGCGCATGTTCACTATTGGCCCGGCGAGACCGTGGTCATCGGCAATCTCCTGAACAAGGTTCTGTCAGCGAAGCTGTTCGCGACCGGCGAGCCAGTGAAGTTTCAGCAGGATGACTATCGGATCAAATTAACCGGGTTGCCGAAGAAGGCCCCCGATTTGGTGACGACGTTCGCGCTGGAGCTCGATGGTGAGCCGAAACAGGACCATGAAGGCAAGCGTGCGGTGAAGCCACGCGAGCCGGCTTACAAGTCCACTTGATCTTGATTGGCGGAGTTACTATTTGCATTTGATCTTTGATATGTGCCATTTGTCATGTAGGGCGGCTAGAGTCGTGAATTCAAAATGGAAAATGAAAAATATCCAATGACAGATGGCAAATGATCTCGTCGATAGCCACCAGCACTTTTGGCAAGTCGGGCGTTTTGATTATCCGTGGATGACTCCGGAAGTCGACCTGCTCTGTTGTGATTATTTGCCCGACATGCTGGCGCCGGTACTGCAGCGAAACGGCGTGGCCCGGACGGTTTTGGTGCAGGCCAGCAACGGCACCGCAGAAACTCGCTGGCTGTTGCAACTGGCGGATGCGAATTCGTTTATTGCCGGAGTGGTGGGATGGGTCGACTTGCGGAATGATAATGTTGGCCGCCAATTGGACGAGTTCGCGACTCACGCGAAATTCAAAGGCGTGCGGCATTTGGTGGAAAGCGAACCGGCCGACGATTGGTTGGCCCAGCCGCGCGTGATTCATGGGTTGCGCGAGCTTTCATCGCGCGGCCTGTCGTACGACTTGCTGGTTCATAGGCGGCATCTGAAGTATGCGAAGACTGCGATTAATGAATGCCCTGACTTGCGATTTGTGATTGATCACCTGGCCAAGCCGCCAATCGCGCGAGATGAGATCGACGAATGGGCGCGCGACTTGAAGCCGATGGCGTCCGCGCGAAATGTCTGGTGCAAGTTGTCAGGGCTGGTGACCGAAGCAAGCTGGACGAGTTGGCGGGTTGAAGATTTCATCCCGTATGTTGATAAGGCCCTGGAATACTTTGGGCCACAGCGGATGATGTTTGGCAGCGATTGGCCAGTCTGCTCGTTGGCCGCGTCATACGAACAGGTGCTCGAACTTTTTCAAACGCTGTTGGCTGATCTAAGCGAAGGAGATCGAGAATTGATCTTGGCGAAGAACGCTTCGGAGTTCTACCGGATCGAGGACGAAATTTGGAGTGCGGCGGCTTGACGCCGCTTTCTCGAAAGATGTCTCAGACTTATTTCATCACCGGCGCCCAGGGCTGCATCGGCTCTTGGATTGTCAAAGCGCTCGTCGAGCGTGCCGACATGGCCGTGATTTTCGATCGCAGCGAAGACAGCCGCAGACTGGACGCGATCATCTCGCCGAAAGATCTCGCCCGCTCGCGATTTGTCGCGGGTGATATCACCGACGTGGCCGCTGTGCGTTCAGCCCTCGAAGAGTCCGGCGCGAAAAAGATAATTCATCTGGCGGGGTTGCAGGTGCCGACATGCAAAGCCGATCCGATTACCGGAGCTTTCGTGAATGTCGTCGGTACACTCAACCTGTTTGAAGCGGCCCGGGCAAACAGCGCCGAGCAAATTGTTTATGCAAGTTCCGCCGCGGTATTCGGCGCCGGCGAGACGGACCAACCCGTCACTGAAACTGCGGCAACTGAACCCGCGACCCACTACGGCGTTTTCAAGCGCGCGAACGAAGGTAACGCGCGCGTCTACTTCACTGATCACGGACTGAACAGTGTCGGTCTCAGACCTTTGACTGTGTACGGCGTGAATCGCGACACCGGCTTGACCAGCGATCCAACCAAAGCGATGAAAGCCGCCGTGCTGGGAATCCCTTTTCATATTCGGTTCAGCGGGGCCACCGATTTTCAGTACGTTGAGGACACAGCCGCGGCGTTCATCGCCTGCGCTGACGCTGCGCCGCGAGGAGCGCACGTTTTCAATTTGCACGGCGATACCGTAGACGTGCAAAGAATTCGCACCGTCATTAATGACAATGCTGATCGTGAGTTGGTGACGTTCGATGGACCGCCGATTCCGATTGCCCCGGCGCTTGACGACACAGCGATTCGAAAAGTCATTCCGGGTTTGCCTTCAACGCCGCTTGAGACGGGTATTCGCGAAACGATGCGACGCTTCGCGAGTTTGAGAGACGCCGGCCGTTTGGACACCAGCGACATCGATAGCGAAATTGCGGCGACGCGGGGGAACACAGCTTGAGCACTTCGATCGAAACATTTGCGAAGCAGCCCACGCCCGACGAATCAGGCGCGACCATGCGCGCCGGGGTACTCTGCGGCGTCGAGCGGCTCGAGGTGCGCGAGGTGCCGTCACCGTCTGCTGGTCCTCATGAGGTTGTCGTGCGCGTTTCCGCGGTGGGTCTGTGCGGTACCGACGCGCACATCTTCGCAGGTCACGCGAACTACAACACTGACGAATACGGCCAGCCGATTCCGTTCGATGTCGATCCACAGATCCTGGGTCATGAAATTAGCGGCATCGTCGAAGAAACCGGATCTGAGGTCAGCGATCTCTCGACCGGCGATCGCGTAGTCATCGATCAAGGTCTGAATTGTTTGAGCCTGCGCCGCGAATCGCTTTGCGAATACTGTCGCACCGGCGACTCGCATCAGTGTGAATTTTATGTGGAGCACGGAATCACCGGATTACCCGGCGGCCTGGCCGAATTCATCGCCGTGCCGGCGGTGAACGCAATTACGATTCGCACAGATCTGAACGCGACTGAGGCGGCCATGGCCGAGCCTCTCGGATGTGTGATTCACGCTTCCGATGCGGCCATGCGGGCCGCAGCGCGCTATCACTTGAACGGCAGCGCGCGCGGCCGCCACGTCGAATCGATCCTTGTCTGTGGCGCTGGTCCGGCCGGATTGATGTTCGTGCAGTTCCTGCGACGGGTGCTGGGTTACGAGGGATTGTTGTTGGTGAGCGAGCCAAATGCGGACAAGCGAACGCTGGCGATGGGGTTTGGCGCCGATCACGAAATCGATCCCGGCGATCGCGACGCCGTCGAGGCCGTGCATGAATATACCAGCGGAAAGGGAGTCGATTATTTGATTGAAGCCTCAGGTGCGGGGCGAGTGCTGGCTTTTATTCCCGGACTAATTCGCAAACAAGCGACCGTGTTGCTTTATGGACACGGCCACGCCGGCGTCGACCTCAGCGTGCTGAATAACCTGATGTTTCGCGAGCCGACGTTGGTTACCCCGGTCGGCGCCTCAGGAGGATTCGAGGCCGACGGCCGTCCCTCAGCGTATCTGCGCGCCTTGAATCTCATCGAGCAAAAACGGATCGAAGTCGTTCCGCTAATCACTCACCGCTACACGTCACTTGAATCGGTCCAGACTGCTTTATCAAATGACATTCACACGCCGGGTTACATCAAGGGCGTAGTCACTCTCTGAGAATTGCCGATTTGCGATTGCCGATTGCCGATTGATCGCTATACTGCCATTCTGATCTATGGTTGAGCGCAATCCGCAATCCGCAATCCGGAATCCGCAATCGATCAAGGTGGGATTGTTCGTCACCTGCCTGGTAGATCAATTATGGAGCAGCGTTGGCACCAGCACTGTCGAGGTCCTGCGCCGCGCCGGTTGTGAAGTTGAATTTGATGAACGACAGACTTGCTGTGGTCAACCTGCTTTCAATACCGGCTATCGCCGGGAGGCGCGCGCGGTGGCCGAGCGTTTCATCGATCTGTGCGAGCAAAGCGACGCCGAATTCATTGTGAGTCCGTCCGGTTCGTGCACCGCGATGGTCCATCATTATGAGGTCCTTTTCGCCGACGACGCCGAGTGGCGCGCTCGCGCCCACGCGTTAGCTGCGCGGACGTTCGAATTAAGTTCGTTTCTCGTGCGCCAACTGAAACTGACCGACGTGGGTGCGCGCTTCAAAGGGAAAGTGACCTGGCACGACGCGTGTCATGGCTTGCGCGAACTCGGGGTCCGCAACGAGCCGCGCGCGCTGATAAGTCAGGTCCGGGATGCTGAATTCGTCGAACTCGAAAACGCGGATGCGTGCTGCGGATTTGGCGGAACCTTCTCAGTTAAGTATCCGGAAATTTCTACAGCGATACTCGATCAGAAGATTGAAGCAATTGAACGCGCTGGAGTAGATGCGGTCGTGTCCGGTGACGCGAGTTGTCTGATGCAAATTGGTGGGAGGCTGTCACGGATTGGATCGAAGGCGCGGGTGATGCACCTGGCTGAGTTGTTGGCGAGTCAGTGAAATGGCCGCATGTCCGCGAAGCGGACAAATTCAATAGCCGGTGGCACCGCCACCGGACTGACGGGACCGATGTGGGCCGACCCTGAAAGGGTCGCATTTCTGGAAGTCTTCGACCCCTTTAGGGTCGATGGTTCGGCCGATCCGGCACCGTGGGCGTTGCCCGCGGCTATTGAATCTCACGCTTTCAGCGTGAAAGTTTCATGGACCACTTAACCAGCGAGACATTCGACGCCAACGCGCGGGCTGCGCTGACCGATTCGCAGTTGCGCGGGGCGTTGAAAAACGTCACGTCGCTGTTCGGCCAGCGGCGTCTGGCAGCGGTGCGCAGTGTGTCGAACTGGGAAGAATTGCGCTCGGAAGCACGGCGCATCAAAGACGAGACGCTGCTCAATCTCGACAAGTACCTCGACGAATTCACCGCCAAGGCCGAAGCATGCGGCGCGCAAATTCACTGGGCGCGTGATGCCGCCGAAGCTAACGAGATCGTCAAGACGCTCGCGCGCGAACGTCAGGCGCGCCTGGTCGTCAAGAGCAAGAGCATGACGACCGAAGAAATCCATCTGAATGCGGCGCTGGAAGCGATCGGCGTCGAAGCGCTGGAAACCGATCTCGGCGAGTACATCATCCAGCTGGCTGGCGAGACGCCTTCGCACATCATTGCTCCGGCCATTCACAAAACGCGATATCAGATTGCCGATCTGTTTGTTGAGAAACTTGGCATCGCTCCGACTGATGACGTGGTGATGTTGACCGCGACTGCGCGCCGCGTGTTGCGGCAAAAATTTGCGGCTGCCGATGTCGGTATCAGCGGCGTGAACTTCGGTGTCGCCGAAACCGGGACGATTCTGATTTTGGAAAACGAGGGCAACATTCGACTCACCACGAGTCTGCCGAAGATCCACATCGCGGTAATGGGGATTGAGAAAGTGATACCGCGCTTCGCGGATCTCGCAGTCTTCCTCAAGCTGCTCCCGCGCTCCGGCACCGGCCAGCACCTGACCTCGTATCAATCGTTGATTACCGGCACGAAGCGCACGACGGACGGCGAGGGCCCGGAACAATTGCACATCATCCTTTTGGACAACGGCCGATCGAAGATGCTGGCGCACCCCACGACGCGGCAGTCGCTCGCGTGCATTCGCTGCGGCGCTTGCCTGAATGCCTGTCCGGTTTATCAGCAGATTGGCGGTCATGCGTACGGCTCGGTCTATCCTGGTCCGATTGGCGCGGTCATCACGCCGCAATTAATTGGGCTGAAGAAGAGTTCACAACTACCGTACGCGTCGAGTCTGTGCGGCGCGTGCCGGGAAGTGTGTCCGGTGAAGATCGATATTCCGGAGTTGTTGTTGCACCTGCGCGCGGAGATAAAGCGGGAGCCGGCAGTCGGGCGTCAGGAGTCAGAAGGTGTCGCGAAAAATCGTGGTGAACAATTAGCCTTTAAGTTTTGGGCGATGGTGATGATGCGGCCGCGTCTCTACGAGTTCAGCGCCAGAGTCGGTCATCTGCTCCAGCGATTCATCAAGCGCGGCGAACGAATTGGGAAAGTCGGCGGCTTGCTGGGCCGCATAGCCCCGCCGCTGGCCGCATGGACCAGCGCGCGCGACCTGCGCCCGATCGAGGCAGAGTCGTTCCGCCAACAATGGCGGCGAGAAACGGCGGGTAGATCGTGAACGAGAACATGACCAACACATCGCGTGCAGCGCGCGAAGCCATCATGCATTCGATCCGATCAAGCCTGGCAGCCAGCCAGGGCATCGTGCACACGCCGCACACGATCGTGCCGGACCATGGTGAACCAATCGTCGCAGATGGATCGCTTTCGCCGATCGAAACGTTTTGCGCGCGCCTCGAATCTGTTGGCGGGCATTGCCACATCGCCCCTGACGAGGAAGCAGCCGCGCGCATGCTGTCGGCAATTATTACTGATCTGAAAGCGAGACAGGCGGGGAAACGGATCGCCTTGTCGGATTCGCCGACGGTAGCCAGGCTGGCGCGCGACATCGACTCAGATGAAATCGATGTTTGTCCGGCGCCGCACGACCTTTTCAATTACGATGTCGGGATCACGGCGACGCAAGCGGCGATTGCCGAAACCGGCACGCTGGTTCTGGTGGCCGAAAATGAGCGCCACCGCCTGGTGTCGCTCTTGCCGCCGGTGCACATCGCCATCGTCCACGCGCGTAATGTGGTGCTGACGATAGCCGATGCGCTGAGTCAATTGCGTTGCGATGATCCGCAGGAGATGAGCCGCGCGATCACTTTCATCACCGGACCTTCGCGCACGGCCGATATTGAATTGACTCTGACAGTCGGCGTGCATGGGCCAAAAGAATTGTATGTGATTGTGATTGACGATCGAGTTGCTGATAACAAACCGAGTTCCGTTTAGACGCCGGACTCGTCCGACGCGGCGGCCGCACAAGTGCGGCCTCTAAACAAATCGTCAAGGGTGAACGAATCGTTAAGGGTGGACGAATCGTACAGGATGGTCGAGGGAAATCGGTAGACGAGGAGACTATGCGGAAAACTTTTGTCCTATTGTTCGTCGTGCTGTTGGCCATAGCCTTCGGTTGCAATCGATCGAAACCAGGCGGGAAAAAATTAAGCATCGCGGTCATTCCCAAAGGGACGTCGCATGAGTTTTGGAAGAGTATTCATGCCGGCGCCATCAAGGCCGCGCGCGAACTTTCGACGCCGGGCGCCGAAGTCCAAGTGATTTGGAAAGGGCCATTGCGCGAAGACGATCGCGAACAGCAAATTCAGGTGGTTGAAGGTTTCGCCTCCCAGGGCGTAAACGGCATCGTGTTGGCGCCGCTGGATAATCGGGCGTTGGCGCGGCCGGTTGAAGAAGCGAAGACGGCCGGCGTGCCCACGGTGATCATCGATTCCGCGCTTGAATCACAGTCGATCGTCAGCTTCGTCGCCACCGACAATCGCAAGGGCGGGATGCTGGGCGCGGATCGACTCGGCGAGTTGATGGGCGGCAAGGGCAAGGCGATTCTGCTTCGTTATGCCGAAGGCTCGGCCAGCACCGAGGAACGCGAAGCAGGTTTTCTTCAGGAGATGAAACAGAAATTTCCGAACATCGAATTGATCTCAATCGATCAGTACGCCGGCGCGACCCGCGATACGGCGAAGCGCGCCTCAGAAAATCTGCTGAACAGGTTCGGCGATGACGTGCAGGGAATTTTTTGCCCGAACGAATCGACCACCGCCGGCATGCTTTCTGCTCTGCAGGACATCGGCAAAGCGGGTAAGGTGATGTTCGTCGGTTTCGATACCAGCCAGATGTTCATCGACGCGATGAGCGCGAAACAATTGCACGGCATCGTGGTGCAGAACCCTTTCAATATGGGATATCTCGGCGTGAAGACGATGGTGGAAAGCCTGCAGGGAAAGCCGGTCGAGAAGCGGATCGATACCGGCGTCACGATGATCACACCCGACAATCTGAATGCCGCAGATACGCAGGCACTGCTGCATCCGCCGTTGGATCAGTATCTGAAGTGAGAGTGTGTCGGTGCCGGGAGCGGTAGCGACCGGATCAAGAAGCCCGTTCCCGCCCAAGGCCCTTGTCGATCCCGTCGCTATCGCTCCGGGTACTGACACAAAAGCCCTCTATGGTCGCTGAGACAAACAATGATTGGGCTGTCGCCAATGCCGGGCTCGCCCGCAACTGGCTGAATCGGCTGGCGCCGTTCCTGGGTCTGGTACTGGTAATCGTCGTATTCGCGATTCTGATTGGCGAGCCGGAAAAGTATCTTTCGCTGAAGAACCTGCGGACGGTGCTCGCGCAGACCGTGATCGTCGCGATAGGTGCGATCGGCATGACGATGATCATCATCAGCGGTGGCATCGATCTGTCGGTCGGATCGGCGATCGCTTTGACCGGCGTGATCACCGCGCTCGGCATTAACGCCGGATGGTCGGCCACGCTGGCCGTAGCGGTTGGCATTTTAGTCGGGGGCGGCGTGGGGTTGGTAAACGGGCTGGCCATCACGCGGCTGCGAGTGGTGCCGTTCATCGCGACTCTGGGAATGCTGGGCGTGGCCCGCGGAGTAGCGAAGGGCATCGCCGGATCGCAAACCGTAAACATGCGCGAAACATGGGCCAATGATCTGTTGCTGACCGTGCCTAAGCAGTCATGGATGATTGTGGCGCCCGGAGTTTGGATCGCGATTGTGCTCGCCGCGGTTGCGGCCGTCGTGCTGCGTCGCACCGTTTTCGGGCGGCGCGTATTTGCGCTCGGCTCAAATGAAGCGGCGGCCCGGGCCTGTGGCATCGCTACCGATCGTCTGAAGCTTTACATCTACGCGCTCGCCGGATTGCTGTTCGGCTTGGCCGGCGTGATGCAGATGTCGAGGCTCCGGCAGGGCGACCCGACCGTGGCCGCCGGTTTGGAATTGGACGTGATCGCGGCGGTGGTGATCGGCGGCGGTAGTTTGAGTGGCGGCGAAGGCAGCATCCTGGGCTCGATGATTGGCGCGCTCATCATGGCCTTTCTGCGCAACGGCTGCCAGCAAGTTGGCTGGCCCAACTACATTCAAGAGATCATCATCGGCACCTTAATTGTTTTTGCGGTCGCGATTGATCGCTGGCGTCATTCGCGAATGATGGTCGGCGGTTAGTGACCAGTGACCAGTGGCCAGTGGTCGGCGGTTTATCCGGAAACGCATGGCGGCAAATTCAGAATACGCATGAATTACTAATGACAGCGCACCATTGCTGACCACTGGTCACTGATCACTGATCACTGTTTCCCGAGCACCATGCCAATAACGATCACAAACGTAATCGTCCGCGACATCCGGTTTCCGACTTCGTTGACGCTCGACGGCTCGGATGCGGTCAATGTCGATCCCGATTACTCGGCGACTTACGTTGTGCTTGAGACAGATGATCCGGGCGGGTTGCGCGGTTACGGGTTGACCTTCACCAATGGCCGCGGCAACGAAATCTGTCTAGCGGCGGTGAATGCGTTGAAGCATCATGTGCTCGGCCGCTCGCTCGATTCGTTGACTTCAGACTTTGCCGCATTCTGGTTAGGCATCACCTCGGACAGTCAGATTCGTTGGCTCGGGCCAGAGAAGGGCGCGATCCATCTCGCCGCCGGCGCCA
>Ga0207686_10000763_pt1 | contig 19796 bp, 12 predicted proteins | sample KBSM24metaG_FD_184396 | JGI IMG/M metagenome (GOLD analysis project Ga0207686, IMG submission 184396) | Miscanthus rhizosphere microbial communities from Kellogg Biological Station, Michigan, USA - KBS M2-4 metaG (SPAdes) (version 2) | ecosystem: Host-associated > Plants > Roots > Rhizosphere >...
AAGTGGAAATTGATCCTGATGGTTCATCCAATTTTATAAATATGGGTGCTGCCCAGTTATTGTCTGTTCCGTATGCACTATATGCCGGCCGTTCTTCTACAGGAGTACCAACTGGTCTTGCTGGTGGTGTGTTAACTGGAAATTTTCCCAATCCCTCAATAGCTAATGGTGTCATTACACAATCAATGCTGGCGAATGGAGTAATACCAACTGCTTTGCCTCCAAATGGAAATGCTGGCGGTGATCTAACCGGAACTTATCCTAATCCAGATATCAATAACGGTGCAGTTACTTCAAACAAGTTGGGAGATAATTCGGTTACAACATCAAAGCTTGTTGATGCTTCTGTTACAAGTGCAAAACTTGCAGCTGGCGTTATTCCAACTTCATTGCCGCCAAACGGAACCGCTGATGGAGATCTGACCGGAACTTACCCTAACCCGATTATTAAAAATGGGGTGATCACTACTAATAAAATTTCGGACAATGCGATCACAACTTCAAAAGTTGTTGACGGATCAATCACAATGGCGAAGCTTGGTCCCGATGTAATTTTTGGTTCAGGTGGTGCACCTTCGGGACCAGCAGGTGGCGATCTTTCTGGAATCTATCCCAATCCAACTGTTAATAATGGAGCGATCACTTCAACAAAACTTGCAAATAATTCTGTAACGACATCAAAAATAGTTGATGCTTCTGTTACCAGTGCAAAACTTGCTGCTGGTGTTATTCCAACTTCATTACCTCCAAATGGAACTGCTGGTGGTGACTTGAACGGAACTTATCCAAATCCAACTATTAATAATGGAGCGATCACTACAACTAAACTTGCTGATAATTCTGTAACAACTTTAAAAATTGTTGACGCTTCTGTTACAAGTGCAAAACTTGCGGCTGGAGTTATTCCAACTTCATTACCTCCAAATGGAACTGCTGGTGGTGACTTGAATGGAACTTATCCTAATCCAACTATTAATAATGGAGCGATCACTACAACAAAGCTTGCTGATAATTCTGTAACAACTTTAAAAATTGCTGACGCTTCTGTTACAAGTGCAAAACTTGCTGCTGGAGTTATTCCAACTTCATTACCTCCAAATGGAACTGCTGGTGGCGACTTAACAGGTTCCTACCCTAATCCTTTGGTAAATAAAATTCAAAATATTGCAGTTAGTAATACTGCTCCTATAAACGGACAGGTTTTAAAATTCAATGGAACACAATGGGTCCCTGCGACTGATGATATCGGTAGCGGTGGCGGTAGCAATCCAACAGGTCCCGCAGGTGGTGATCTTTCTGGAACCTATCCTAATCCAAACCTTGCTTCCGGTTCTGTTTCAACTCCAAAAATTGAAAATGGTGCTGTAATTACTCCTAAACTTGCAGATGGTGCAGTGAACTCAAATAAACTTGCAGATCTTTCTGTAACAACCGAAAAAGTCGTCGATGGTGCTATTACAAGTGCAAAACTTGCTGCTGGCGTTATTCCGACATCATTGCCTCCAACTGGAACTGCCGGTGGTGATCTTACAGGTTCTTACCCTAATCCATCTGTCAATAAAATCCTGGGAGTAAACGTAACAACGACTGGTGCCACAAATGGCCAGGTTTTGAAATTTAACGGTACAAGCTGGATACCCGGAACTGATAATACTGGCAGTGGCGGTGGTGCAACTGGACCTGCCGGTGGTGACCTAACCGGAACTTACCCTAATCCAACAATTAATAATGCAGCAATTACATCAATCAAACTTGCTGATAATTCTATAACAACTTTAAAAATTGTTGATGCATCTGTCACAAGTGCAAAACTTGCAGCAGGTGTTATTCCAACTTCATTACCGCCTAATGGAACTGCTGGTGGTGATCTGACTGGTTCTTATCCTAACCCAACGATTACTACCGGAGCAATCACTACTGGTAAGATTGCTGATAATTCTGTAACAACTTTAAAAATTGTTGATGCATCTGTCACAAGCGCAAAACTTGCAGCAGGTGTTATTCCAACTTCATTACCGCCTAATGGAACTGCTGGTGGTGATCTGACTGGTTCTTATCCTAACCCAACTATTACTAATGGAGCAATCACAACAGCTAAGATGGCTGATAATTCTGTAACAACTGCAAAGATTCTTGATGCATCTGTCACAAGTTCAAAATTGGCTGCGGGTCTTATTCCAACTTCGTTACCTCCAAGTGGAGGTGCTGGTGGTGATCTCAGTGGTTCATATCCCAGTCCAACTGTAAACAAAATTCTTGGTGTTGCTGTCAACAATACCGGTCTTGCTTCGGGAATGGTATTGAAGTATAACGGAACGCAGTGGGCTCCTGCTATTGATAACACAGGCTCAGGATCTTTCTCGCTACCTTATAGTTCATCTGCTTCTTCAGCATCCGATTTGTTTTCACTTACAAATACAGGTACAGGAGCAGCACTCAAAGGAATGAATTCAAATACTGGTATCGGCGTATATGGAAACAGTACGCAGGGCACGGGTGTTGTTGGTGAAAGTGCGACGGGCATTGCAGCTTCCTTTAGCGTTACAAGTGCGGCCAGTATGACTGACGCTGTTTATGTAAGTAATTTAGGACAAGGAAATGGAATCTATTCGGAAAGTACTGTTGGCAATGGCATATCAGCAATTACAAATAGTGCTTTCTCATCTGGGGTCTATGCCATTAATAATGCCGGCGGTATAGGAGTTTGGGGGATATCAATGATATCCGCAGGAGGAGCCGGTGTGAAGGCATCAAGTAATGCTGAAGGGGGCACAGCTTTAGAAAGCGAACTTGTCAATGTAACTTCAGGTAATATCGCTGCATTTAAAGTGGACGGAACAAACGTCGCCAGGATTAATCAGAATGGTAGAGGTTTTTTTAACGGAGGAACTCAAAACAGTGGCGCCGATCTAGCAGAAGCATTTGATGTAACGGGTAATATAAACGAATATGAGGCAGGTGATGTACTTGCTATTTCAACAAATAAAGACAGGGCAGTTGAAAAATCAAGCGAGCCTTATTCAACTTTGGTTGCAGGTGTATATGCAACAAAGCCTGGTGTTTTACTTACTGAAGAAAACATAAATAATGACCTTACTGGTAAAGTCCCAATGGGAGTTATTGGAGTTATTCCAACAAAAGTTTGCCTGCAGGGCGGTTCTATAAAAAGAGGTGACCTGCTTGTTACTTCTTCAATACCTGGTGTGGCAATGAAAGCAGATCCTGAAAAAGTAAGAGTGGGCCAGGTTATCGGTAAAGCTTTGGAAGATTATTCAACAGATAGCGTCGGAAAAATTAAAGTACTTGTAAGCATTAAATAAAAATTGAAATTCATTTTTAATATCAATTTGTTCTAACTAACTATTACCGTCAGGAGCTAATAATATCCGGTATTTCTTCATATTTTACTGAAAATTGAAAACCGTGAAATGTAAAAGCCACCTGACGGTATTTCTTCTTTTACTTACAACACAGTTATTGTCACAGGATCTTACACAAACGATAAAAGGAATCGTAATAGATAAAGATAGCCGGCGTCCATTGGAAGCTGCCACTATTTCCATTGCTGATGATAGTGTACATCACAGTGTGATCACCAAAGCAGATGGAAGTTTTATGCTGTTACATGTTCCTGTTGGCCGCCGCCGTATTCAATGCAGTTTTATCGGTTATGAAAATTATATCACAGACAATATCATCTTGGGCAGTACGAAAGAATTGGAGCTGGTCATTGAAATGGAGCTACTGTATCAACAACAGGAAGCAGTGGTGCTGAAAGCAAAACGAAATCCCAAACTACCGGTGAATAAATTATCAGTTGTCAGTACCCGGTCATTTACAGCCGAGGAAACCAGTCGTTATGCAGCAAGTGTGAATGATCCAAGCCGTATGGCAATGAGTTTTCCCGGCGTGCAGCCTGTAAGAGATGCACGAAGCGATATTATTATAAGAGGTAATTCAGCAGCAGGAATGTTGTGGCGCCTGGAAGGAGTTGATATTCCCAATCCGAATCATTTTGCTCGCAAAGGTTCCAGTGGCGGAGGTATTACGATCTTCAGTAGTAACATGCTTGATAACTCAGACTTTTCTTCAGGTGCATTTGCTGCAGAGTATGGCGATGCATTATCCGGTGTATTTGATATGCGTTTTCGCAAAGGAAACAATCAGAAAAATCAATACAGTATTGGAGCCGGGTTGATCGGTATCGATTTTTCAGCGGAAGGCCCAATAGAAAAAAACAGAAGTTCTTTTCTTGTAAACTATCGCTATTCTACTCTTGGTATCTTGAATGCGATCGGTTTTCATCTTACTGGCGAAAGAGAAAATAATACTTTCCAGGACCTTGCATTCAACTTGAACTTTCCTTCTAAAAACAATAGATCAGTTATTAATTTCTGGGGAGTTGGAGGAGTAAGCAAAGAAGATTATTCTGAAGTGGAAGATCCGGCTGAATGGGATGAATATGATGACTATGCCATTTATGATTTTAAAACCAATACCGGTGCTATCGGCATTGGGCATAGTTTACAAGTTGGCAAAAAGAGTTTGCTAAAGACATCGCTGGCTTACATGAACCAGAAAATAACATTTGTTGATGATACTTTGAATACACAAAAGATCGCATATACAGTTAATGATGAATTGTATAAAAATAAACGGGTTTCGCTTGCATCTTATTTCAATACCCGGCTTCATTCATCATTGGTATGGAAAACAGGCATATTCATTACAAAAGTCAATTATGTTTTTCAGCAAAGCCTGTATGATTTTGATGCGGCTGTTTTTAAACCAGCCATCATTGATGGTGATGGAAGTTCCTGGTTGATCCAACCGTATACACAGTTTAATTGGAAGCTTAATAAAAAATTTACGCTGAATGCAGGACTGCATTTTCTATACCTGGCGCTCAACAAAACAAACTCCGTGGAGCCACGTCTCAGCTTCCAGTACCGGGTGAATTCAAATCATACTTTGAGTATTGCCGCAGGTAAACATGGAAAGATCCTACCACTTGGTTCTTATTTCTACAAAACTCCCGGCGGTTCATTTCCTAATATGGATCTCGATATTATGAGATCGAACCATTATGTGCTGGCATGGGATTGGTTGATGAATAAAAATTGGCGTCTGCACCTGGAAGGTTATTTGCAACAATTATCTGAGATCCCAATTGCCAATGATGTCAGCCGCACGTTCTGGTTATTGAACATGCAGGATGGCTATGCCAACGAAGCACTTGTTAGCCACGGCAAAGGACAAAACATCGGCACTGATATAACACTGGAAAAATTTTTCTCCAAAGGATGGTTTCTGCTAACCGGGTTTTCAATTTTCAATTCTACCTACGAGCCATTGAACGGCAAATCGTACAATACCCAATATAATAGTATCACAACAGGAAACCTTACAGCAGGCAGAGAATGGAAATGGAAAAAGAATAAGACATTTACCGCTGGTGGTAAGGTCTTATATAATGGAGGAATGCCCATTACACCATTGCTAGCGGGTGCTCCTGTCAACTCAAGAGATCCTGTACTCGATGAGTCAAAAGCTTACAGCCAGCATGTGCCTGCTTATTTCAGAATGGATATGCGTCTTGCGTTGCGTACGGATAAAAAGAAAACTTCTTCGACATTTTCGTTGGATATCCAGAATTTGTTGGGAATAAAAAACACCGATGCCCTCAGTTATGATTATGATCCCGACACGCATCAATGGGAATATAAAAAGCTTTCTGGTTTTGTACCGGTGATCAGCTACCAGTTGAATTTTTAAACACCGTCTATTCAAGATGATATTCCTTCTGCAAAAATGAGATCAGGTTAACCGCTTGTTCGTTCATTCTTTTAAAATATATTTCAGTGAAGGCTGAAATTGATATTAGATAATGAAACCTTACAATTAATTCATTGATTATTTTTTTGTCATCGGTTATTAGTGTTGGATTTCCGGCAGGTTGTTTAGAAATAAACCTGTCTTTATCTAAGATTTGCTGAAAAACCATTCCGTCGAACACTTTCCCCTCAAACTCAATGACAGACAATATCCGGTCCATTGTCTGATTGATATTAACCTGTATTTCTTTAGCATTAAAATAATAGTCGGAGATACTATCCGCAATATTTTTTTCATGAATCAGACGCAGATTACCTGAACTTTTCATCTGGTCATATGTCCGGTCGTGAAATTGCGGTAAGTGTACTCCTGCGATGCAGTACCGGGCCAGGTAATACATTCGCTGTTGTTCGAATTCAGTTCTGCTTTTCTGTGAAAGCAAATCAATCAGGGAATCTGTTCTGAGCCTGTTCTGTTTTCTTCCGACCAATTCTCCAGCAAAATAACTCATATCCGTTTTAAGATCTTCTATCATTGAACGGATATATTCCTTTTCTCTTTTTCGCTCAACAATATGTTCTCTCCAGTTCTCGGCAAGAAAACCGGCAAATACAGCAAGGAACAACATTAAAAATTCAAAAAAATAATGCGTCCATTTTTTCCTGCCCCGATGACTATCGCGGTCGGAAGTGTGTGAATGATGGTGTACTTCCATAAACTTTTATTCAAGATGATACTCGTCTTTTAGTATTGCTAATAAATTACCTGCCTGCTGTAGAAGCAATTTGAAATCCCGACGGCTTGCCTTATTGATCGCTTTTATTCCATAAACCCTGTAATTCCATTCATAAAGCTCCCGGCTAGTGTAAGGCTGCAAGGAAGGATTACCTTTAGGCGGCCCTATGACAGCAACATCTTCATCAAGCATTGGGTCAAAAACCAGTGCATCAAACATCTTTGTAGCTGCATCTCTGTAATGCACGATCAATCCTTCTTCAACCTCCCACTGCCCTAACAGGTTCCTTACGTTCACATCATATTTTGAAATACTGTCTACAACTGTGCGTTTCCGGATCAGACGAAATGCCCCTGAATTTTTTAATTGTTGGATCGTACCATCATTTGGAACAAACCGATAGGGAAGAGTTCGGGCTATGCTCACCGCATAAAAATATATCTGCCTTGTAAAATATTTTGAAGAGTCACTATTCATCAAATAAGAAAGCGAATCAAGAGCATGTTCCTTTTTAGTTCGTGCATTAATGATCCTGTCAAGATTCGCCGTATCGGCTTTGATATCATTAAAAAGTGACTGAACAAATTGTTGTTCTCTTTGATGCTCTACAAGGTGCTCCCGTTGGTTCTCAACAAAAAATCCAAGTGTAACAGCCAGGAACAACATCAGGAACTCCCACAAATAATGGGTCCATTTTTTTCTATCCGTATGTGAGTGGTGATGGACTTCCATAAATACTTTATTTCAGGTGATATTCTTTTTGAAGAAATAAGATGAGACGTCCGGCTATATGTTGTAAATTTTCCTGTCTGAGTCTGATCGCATTTATAATTGATCTTAAATATTGAGCCGTGGAAATAACTTTATTTACAGATTCCCGGTTGTCGATGAATAATGCCGGGTTTCCGCCTGGCCTATTAAAGACGAGAGGGCCAAACATAGAATACATGACCTTACCATCGAAAACACTTCCTGTAATGTCCCGGAACGATTCCCTAACGATCCGCTCATCCTCATAAGTGAACATCAGGTACCTGAGTTGCTGGTCATAGAACATAATGCTGTCTGACACCGAAAGTTTGCGTATCATACGTAAACCGCCTGAATTTTTAAGTTGTTGTAATGTTCTATCATTCGGAAAAAAATACCGGGGACGGCTAAGACTGCGTGCAAAAAAATATATATCACTTCCAAATTTTTTATGATCAATACCGGAAAGCAGTTCGATTAATGAGTCTACCATAATTTCCCGACGATGCTCATAAGAAATTATTTCCGCAAGCTGAGCGGTATCACTTTTAAGATCCGCTACCATAGTCTGAATAAATTGTTTCTCCCTATCCTTTTCAATTTTATGTTCTAATGCATATTCAGCTAAAAAACCGCAAAACACTGCCAGGAACAGCATAAAGAATTCCCAGAAATAATGCGTCCATTTTTTTCGCGGGGTGTGAGTATGAGCATGTACTTCCATATAATTTAGTTCAGGTGATACTCTTTTTTTATTAAGAATATAAGCTCTTTTGCGATTGTTAGCTGATTTTGAATAAGGTTTTGAATAGATCTTAACATGACTCCGGCAGCAGCAACGACATTAGCATATTCTTTAACCAGTAGTGGATCTGGATTTATTAACCTGATCGCATTGTTAACATCTACCGGGCTTTTGTTTTTGAGATATAATTCAGCCGTATTAAAAATTCTTGTTTCCATATCTCTTCCCTTAGTTCGATACGCCGTATGACGATCATGTGCCTGGTTTATTTTTTCAATCTCATTCCAATAACTAATGATCCCATCATTCACTTTCTGGTTCCTGATAATCCGCATATTACCAGAATTTTTAAGCTGTGTGACAGTCCTGTCGTTAAATTTAAATGTGAGATTGTTAAGCACTGGATATGTGTAGTGATAAGCCCTGATAATATTTTCTTGCAGGAGTGGCTGAGTTGTAAGAAAGACAAGCAAAGAATCTACTTTCTGCAATCTTTTATCAATTTCGTTCGAAATGGAACGAATTTCCAGGGTATCGCTTTCAAGGTCTGCAATCATTAATTTCATGAACTGCTTTTCTCTTTGATTTTCTATCACATGTTCGAGCTGATATTCTGCTAAAAAACCAGAGAACACAGCGAGAAACAGCATAAGAAATTCCCAGAAATAATGCGTCCATTTTTTTCTTTCGGTATGTGAATGTGTATGCACTTCCATAAACAGCTAAATAAGGCGTAAAATGTATATACTAATCTAAGATTTATTCTTATTAATTGACGGCTTGTTTATTCCCATCACTTTCTTAACTTGTAAATCTTCTTACTGTCCATTATTCTCTCCCTCTGGATTCTTTTTATTGACTATAAAATAATTTTTATGAAACAGAGATCACTGCTTATCATTTTTACTCTTTTTACAACTATCATTTTTGCACAAACCAAAACAAACTGGAGCCCTGAACAATGTTTGAAATTGAAAAACATTTCTGCTGTCGTTCCTTCACCTGACGGCAGCAAAGTTTTATACACGGTTCGTGAAGCGGTAATGACTGATGACCGCAGCGAATATGTGAACCAGGTCTTTCTTTGCAATGCAGATGGCAGCAATACTATCCAGTTAACAAAAGGTGATAAGAATTCTGCGAATCCTAAATGGAGCCCTGATGGCAAATGGATCGCTTTTACTTCTTCAAGAGATGGAAAAAATAATTTGTATGTGCTTCCTGTTGGTGGTGGCGAAGCTGAAAAAGTAACTGATGTAAAATCAGGAGTTGGAAGTTTTGACTGGAGCTTTGACTGGAGCCCCAATGGAAATATGATCGCATTTGTTATGATAGATGCTGTCGCCGATAAAGAAGAAAAGAATAAAAAATCAAAGAACGACTGGTATTTCATGGATGAAGAAGTAAAACAAAATCGTCTTTTTGTTCTATGGCTGAATAAAAAAGATACGGCAGGTAAAAGAATACAAAAACAGATCACCAAAGAAAATTATAATATAAATGCGTTCGACTGGAGTCCCGATGGGAAAACTATTGCTTACAGCCATGGTAGATCTCCCGAACAAAACGATAATGTATACAGTGATATTTCATTAATTGATATTGAAAGCGGAAACACAAAACCAATTGCAGCGACAGGTGCAGGCGAAACAAATCCATTATTCAGCCCCGATGGAAAATTGATCGCTTATTATTCTACCGAAGACCCGGTAGACTGGTCAGGTCCCCGTCATGCAAAAATTTATTCTGTCGCTGATGGAAAATCCTGGAAACTCAAAGCGACACCTGATGAAAACGGCGCCATTGTTGGCTGGACAGCTGACGGAAAAAACATTTTATTGTCTGAAGCAAATAAAACGCTGAATGGTATTTATGTTCTGAGTGTCGATGGAAAAAATATTACTGAATGGAATAAAGGAACAACAGATCTTCTTGGCGCTGCTTCAATTAATTCAACAGGTACATATATTGCTTTCACTTTACAAAATCCATCAAAATTTCCTGAAGCATATATCAGCTCGTTAAATAATTATTCGCCTGTAAAGATCACAAACATTAATGCAGACAATGCAAGCAAGTCTTTACCAAAAACAGAAGTAATAAAATGGAAAGGCGCTGATGGAAAAGAGATCGAAGGCCTGCTTACTTATCCCATCAACTACAAACCCGGTACAAAAGTTCCTTTTATATTAAATGTACACGGCGGACCTGCGGGTGTGTTTCAGCAAACTTGTGTTGCTGGTAATTCGGGTACTTATCCAATAGCGGCATTTGCTGAAATGGGTTATGCAGTTCTTCGTCCTAATCCAAGAGGTTCTTCAGGATATGGAACTGAATTCCGCACTGCCAATCGTTCCGATTGGGGCGGCAAAGATTTTATTGACCTGATGGCTGGCGTTGACGAGGTAATTAAAATGGGTGTTGCTGATGAAAATAAAATGGGAGTAATGGGTTGGAGCTATGGTGGATTTATGAGCAGTTGGATCGTTGGTCATACAGATCGTTTCAAAGCAGCATCCATCGGTGCGCCGGTTGTTGATCTGGGTTTTCAAAATCTTACTGACGATATCGAAGGGTTTCTTCCTTCCTATTTCAAAACTGATCCGTGGAATGACTGGAGTTTATATGATGCACATTCACCATTGCGTTTTGTTCAGAATGTAAAAACGCCTGTGATGCTGCAGCATTGCGAAGGTGATCAGCGAGTGCCGATCAGTAATGGCATTATGTTTTATAATGCATTGCGTCGCCGCAATGTTCCTGTTCGGATGTTTGTCATGCCGCGGCAGGCACACGGACCTGTAGAACCAACCATGATTTTAAAAACAATGCAGACAAATGTAGAGTGGTTTGAAAAACATATTGGAAATAAAAAAAGTTTTTAGTTTAAAAAATATAATTGTGTAGCCAGCAACAGAATTACTATTAAACTTTTGTTGCGACGCTCCATTCAGGTTTCTGTTCATTATTTAACACATCCACCAAAACTACTACATGATAAACGAACCAACACCAATGCTGGCTGCACCAACCAGCCAGCAGGAAAGAATTATTATTCTCGATAGCCTCCGGGGATTTGCCATCCTCGGAATTTTATTAATGAATATCCCTGGTTTTGGAATTGCCCCCACCGCTATTTCAGATTTTTCTGTACAACCACAAGGCACTCTTAATTATTTTTTCTGGTATGTATTCGGGCCAGGAGTGTTTGAAGGGAGCATGAGGGGAATTTTTTCAATGCTGTTCGGCGCAGGCATGTACATATTTGTGACACGTCTTGAAAAACGAACAACGGGATTGATGCCGGCAGAATATTTTCTTCGCAGGCAACTCTGGTTGCTGGTATTCGGCATTTTTCATGCTTATGTATTATTCTGGTTTTGGGATATACTTTATCATTATGCTATTTGTGGAATTATCCTTTTTGCATTTCGCCGCCTGGCACCAAAGAAATTATTTATCGCCGCCGGTGTTTGCCTGTTACTGATGACAGTTGTGGAGAACAAAGATCTCTATCAAAGAAAATCAGTGATAAGAAAAGGTGAGTTGGTTGCAGCCATTGATACAACAAAAACAAAACTCACTGATAAACAGAAAGAAGAACTTGAAGCAATGAATGGGATGAAGGAGCGGTCAACTCCCGAAGCAAAGAAGAAAAGAATGGATAAACAGGTAGAGGCAATGAGGGGTGGTTTAAAAGAGGTCTATAAAGAGCGGAGCAAGATGGCAGAAGAAGGAGAAACATTTGGAATGTATTACTGGGCAATATGGGATGTGAGTTTGTTTATGCTATTAGGTCTTGCTTTTTTCAAACTAAAGATCTTGCAAGGCGAGGCAAAAACAAAAGTATATGCATGGATGGCAATTATTGGACTTGGTATAGGGTTGCCTTTATCTTATCTCTTTGTTATAAATGATGTGAACCATAGTTTCAATTTCTTTGAGATCATAAAAACCAAACGTTTTGAGTTTTATGAATTGCAACGTTTTATTCATTCCATCGGCATATTTGGTTTGATCATGCTTATGTATAAATCCGGTTTATTTAAATGGCTGTTTGCATTAATGCGCCCCGTTGGTCAAATGGCATTTACCAATTACCTCATGCAATCAATTATGTGTGGTATATTCTTTTATGGAATCGGGTTCGGCTACTTCGGAAAATTAGAATATCATCAGTTATTTTATGTTGTTGGTGTTGTATGGATCATTGAAATTACCTGGAGTCATATCTGGTTACGATATTTCCGCTTCGGTCCATTAGAATGGTTGTGGAGAAGTTTGACTTACTGGAAAAGACAACCATTTAAAAAAAATAATCCCAATACAGATACCATGGCATTTCGTAACTTAAGGAGATAAAATATTTTTTATGCCACGCATTAAAACAATTCTCTGCAGTGGTATTTGTCTTATATATGTCACTGCAATTACAGGACAGGTAACTCAAAAAAATAAACCAGCGAGCAATTTTGTTAGTTACCAGGTTCACCAGCAAAAACAATGGAGTTATAACCAGCTTCCAAAAAATTCGATCCAATACAGGTCGGATCCAAAATATATTCCACTTGTTGATAAAAAAACATCAACGACCCGGCTGCATTTGAACCCGATCGTATCCCCTGAAATAAAAAAGAGTTTTTCCGGATCATCGTCATCTTTAAACATTGGTTCAAGATCATATTTGGAGAGCAGCCGGTTTCTGAAATATGAATGGCAGAAACAAAACCAGTTGCCAATACATCATATTCTTTAATAAGCCATCCATCACGAATACCTGAACTACGAGGCGAACTGTTTCTTACATTTACGGCATGCGACAACTCGCCGCTATATTATTTGCCGACATGACCGGTTATACTGCATTGATGCAGGATAATGAACATCTTGCCCGTTTGAAACGGAAACGTTTCAAAGAGGTTTTGGAAGCCAGCATTGAAAAACATGATGGTAAGGTATTACAGAACTATGGTGATGGTACACTCAGCATTTTCAACAGTGCTATTAATAGTGTGAACTGCGCTATTTCCATTCAACAGCAATTACAATTAGAACCAAAAGTTGACTTACGCATCGGTATTCATACCGGCGATGTGGTGATGGAAGATGAATCTATTTTTGGTGACGGGGTTAATCTTGCTTCACGCATTGAATCGATGGCTGTACCCGGCGGTGTTTTTATTTCAGAAAAAGTGTATGATGAAATAAAAAATCATGAGAATATAAAAACCCGTGACCTTGGTTTTTTTGAATTGAAGAACGTAAAACAACCGCTTCATCTTTTTGCCATAGCAAATGAAGGTATTGTAGTTCCTTCCCGCGACGTGCTGAAAGGAAAAACTAAACAACCTGCTAATCGTCTTGCAGTTTTACCATTTGTAAATATGAGTGCCGATCCGGAGAATGAATATTTCAGCGATGGTATTACAGAAGAATTATTAAATGCCCTTACCAAAGTGGATGGATTGCAGGTCACCTCCCGCACATCAGCGTTTGCATTCAAAGGCAAACATGATGATGTACGTGAAATAGCAATAAAATTAAATGTCGACAAAATATTAGAAGGCAGTGTACGAAAAGCGGGCAATAGGGTTCGTATCACCACACAGCTGATCAATGCCGCAGATGGTTATCATATATGGAGCGAGAATTATGATCGTGACCTTACTGATATTTTTGTAGTACAAGATGAGATCAGCAGCATTATTGCCAACCGGCTTAGAGAGAATCTTTCACTTTCAAAGCAAACAGAACAACTTGTAAAAACGCCAACAAAAAATATTGAAGCATATACACTTTTTTTAAAAGGTCTTTATTTCCGTAGCAAGATCACTCCTCCAGATATGCTGAAAGCAATTGACCTGTTTGAACAGGCCATCCAGCTGGAACCAAATTATGCAGAAGCTTATGCATATATAGCAGGCACGTATAGCTATCTCGGTGCCACTGGCCAGGTAATACCGGAAAAAGCATTTAAAATAGTAAATGAATACAGCGAAAAAGCATTACAGCTTGATGATACGATCGCTGAAAGTCATTTGGCAAAGGCCAATGCCCATATGTTTTACAAATGGAATCCAAAAGCTGCGTACGAATCATTGCAAAAAGCAATTCAGCTGGCTCCGGCGCACTCGGAAGCTTATGATGTATTTGGATTATTTCACATAATTACCGGGAAAAAAGAGGAAGCCATAAAAATCCTTGAAAAGGCATCACTGAATGATCCGTTGGCGCCACATCTTAATCATTTATTGGCCGAAGCCTACATAATGAATAACCAGTATGATGATGCGTTACGTATTGCGGACCGCCTGTTGGAAATGAATCCACAAATGAGAATTGCTCTTGAAACAAAAGGTTGGTGTTATGGATTGAAAAGCGATTGGCATAAAGCCGCAGAATACTTTACAGAACTTCATCGGCTGACAAATCATCCATTGAAAGGGTTGGCGCCACTTGGCTTTGCCTACGGTATGCTGGGTGAAAAAGAAAAGGCGCTCGATATCATTAAAAAAATTGAACAACGACAAATTGAAGAACCAAATGCTGTTCTCGACCCTGACCTGATGATGGTCTGGTGGTCATTAAAAGATTTTGATAAGACATATTATTATATGCATAAATGCATTGAACAGCAGATGGGTCCATTCGTTTATATGCTGGAGCTTCCTATGATGAAAGGAATAGAGGAAGATCCGCGAATAGCAGCATTGATTGAAAAGGTTCGTGAAAGATACAGCGCTTAAAAATTTATAAAATGCATAAATTCTTTTTCTTGTTATTCATTGCAGGCATGCTCACCGCCTGTGATCAAAATAAAACTGCAAGTACTATTGCTGCTACTAGTTTTGATTCAAATTATCAACCCGCCACTTTTGCCGATGCGGGACGCATGGAAAAGATAATGCAGGCTTTTCCAATCATTGATAAAATTTTTAAAGATTATGCCGATTCTAATCATTTGCCCGGAGTTGCCTATGGATTAGTTGTTGACGGTAAATTGGTTTACAAAGGCAATATTGGTTATACTGATATTGAAAAGAAAACCCCTGTTACCTCATCGTCCTTATTTCGCATTGCAAGCATGAGCAAAAGTTTTGCAGCAATGGCAATTTTAAAATTGCGTGATGAAGGAAAATTAAATCTTGATGATCCTGCTTATTTCTACATTCCTGAATTAAAAAATTTAAAATATCCAACTGCTGATGCACCGCATATCACTGTTCGCCATCTACTATCACATAGTGCCGGCTTTCCTGAAGATAATCCATGGGGGGATCGTCAGCTTGCAGATACTGATAAGGATCTTCTCGAATTGATCGGCAAACAACTTTCATTCAGTAATCCGCCGGGTATTGCTTATGAATACAGCAATCTCGGTTTTGCATTGATCGGAAAAATTATCACCAATGTTTCAGGAATGCGTTACCAGGATTATATTAAAAAAAATATTTGGGAACCTTTGGGAATGAAAACAACAACTTATGAATTTGCCGATGTTGCTCCCGATAAATTAGCTCATGGTTATCGTTGGTTAAATGAAAAATGGAATGAAGAAACACTTTTACATGATACAAAAGATGGAAGCTGGGGAGCAATGGGTGCCATGATCTCTTCCATTGATGAGTTTGCAAATTACATGGCTTTTCATATGTCAGCATGGCCACCGAATAATGCACCAGATAATGGCCCGATAAAAAGAAGTTCAGTAAGAGAAATGCATCACCCGTGGAGATTTGCTGGATTTAATCCCAATTATAAATATCCTGATGGGCGAACTTGTCCTGTCACTACTGCTTATTGTTTTGGTTTGGGATGGACGAAGGATTGTGATGGCAAAACATATATTGCTCACAGTGGAGGTTTACCAGGATTTGGAAGCCAGTGGCGCATCATGCCTGATTATGGGATCGGTATTGTTTCTTTTGCTAACCGTACCTATTCGCCAATGGGTTTTGTAAACCTGCAAATACTTGACACCATTATAAAAATTGCAAAACTGCAACCAATACAATTATCTCCATCAAAAATTTTAGAACAAAGAAAAAATGACCTGGTAAAACTTTTACCTGATTGGAATAATGCAGAGCAAAGCGGAATTTTTGCTGAAAACTTTTTCCCTGATTATCCGATTGACACGTTGAAAAAATATGCAAGAGATCTTTATGCAAAAGCTGGAAAAATTATTTCAGTAAAAGAAGTAAAGCCCGACAACCAACTCCGTGGTTCATTTATTATTGAAGGAGAGAAAACAGACATTGAGGTCTATTTTACTCTATGCCCGGAGAATCCGCCGCTGATACAAGAGTATCACATAAAAGAAGTGCCAAAAGAAATTGAGATAGCCTCCGGTGTAAAGGATAATAAAAAATAATACTTTAGGATTGGCAAGTTATCAGGGAATAAAAGCATAACTTTTCGAGTATATATTTTAACAATTGAACAAGCTACTTGGCCTAACCACCTTTTTGGTCATAGTATTGGTTTTAATTGCATACAGCAATTCGCATACCGTTCTGCTTGCTGATGCTACAACCAAATACTTTACTGAAAGCCCCAACGCTTCACAGGCAAAAGCAATAGGCTGTGCTCCTGGTAAAAATAGATCAACTCCTGATCATCATGACGACACCATGATGATGACTCACGTAAAGAAACAATTTTTTCCAACACCTCACGGCACCGAAGAAATATTTACCAATGATAATAAACGATCAGCTGGTGTTTTAAAAGATGGAGTTCTCACAATAGAGCTTGAAGCAAGAGAAGGCATGTGGTTTCCTGAAACACACGAAGGTCAGGGTATCCGTGTTTATGCGTTTGCAGAAAAAGGAAAGTCATTGCAATTACCCGGACCAGTTATTCGTGTACCCGAAGGAACGATCATCAAAGCTACTATTCAAAATAAATTGGATACTGCCATGACGCTACATGGATTTTGCTCAAGACCTGCTGTTCCCGGAGATAGTATCATCATTCAACCAGGTGCAACGTATGAAGCAACGTTTAAGGCCGGGCAACACGGTACTTATTTTTATAGAGCATCAGCCAGTGATAAAATAGATTTTTTTGGGTTGGTACTTCCGCACTTTACAGATAGCCAATTATTCGGCGCTTTTATTATTGATCCTCCTGGTGAAAAACCGGATCCCAAAGAAAGGATCATGATGATAAGCCTGTGGAATAACAATATAAAATTCGATTCCACTACAGATGAACAGCCTTCGATCAATGGTTTAAGCTGGCCTTTTACAGAACGACTTACTTATAAACAAGGAGAAGTAGTAAACTGGAAAGTGATCAATGCAAGTAATCAGCAACACCCGATGCACCTCCATGGTTTTTATTATACAGTAACCAGTCATGGGAATTTATATAAAGATTCTGCCTCCGATAAAGAGAGTATTCATAAATCAGTAACAGAATTATTAAATCCGGGTGAGACCATGTCGTTGCACTGGGTGCCGGAGAAGCCAGGTAACTGGTTGTTTCATTGTCATACAATCTTTCATATAATGCCGGGATCTTTTTTACGAAAGGTCACTAAGATGAAGGAAATGGATCCAAAAGATCTTCATGCACATATAACAAATGGAATGGGCGGACTTATTATGGGGTTACAAATATTGCCTTCTGGTAAAAAATGGAAACTTGTAAAGTTTGAAAATGTTAAGGAACGTAATCTAACCCTGATAGTAAAAGAAAAACCTAACTGGTCTGATTCAACGACAGGAAATGGATTTATTTTATTAGAAGGGAATCAAACGTCGGATGAAAATGTAAGTGTTCCGGGCCCATCTATTGTATTGAACCGTGATGAACCGGTGGCAATAAAAGTGATCAATAGATTAAAAGAAGCGACTACCATTCACTGGCATGGATTGGAGATCGATAGTTATTTTGATGGCGTATCCGGTTGGGGCAATTTTAAAAATATGTTGGCACCGATCATTCAACCCGGTGATTCATTTATAGTGCATATGCGACCACCCCGTTCAGGTACTTTTATTTATCATACTCACATGCACAACCAACAGTTATTTGCTGGTATGTATGGTGCTATAATAGTAAAGGACACGAAAGAAAATTATGACATTGATAAAAACAAAGTCATAATATTTGGAGAAGACAAAACCGGGGCAGTATTTGTGAACGGGAAAAAACAACCGGATACTTTGTATATGAAAAAAGAAATTAATTATCACTTTCGGATAGTTAATATCACGGCGGGCTGGGCTGATATCGAAACTTCAATCAAGTATAATGATAAGCCAGTAAATTGGAAGCCTCTTGCAAAAGACGGAGCAGATCTTCCTTCTTATCAACAAACAATAAGACCAGCATTAAACCAACCAATTTCTGTAGGACAAACACTTGATTTTGAATTCACCCCTGACAAAGCTGGCGAATATTTCTTCCAGGTAGCCAGCACCTATGGTTTCTTAACACCGATAAATATGGTGATACGTGTAAAAGAATAATTTTTATTTAATTATTCCTCCATCTATTTTAGAATAAGACCAAGCTCTTTTCTCAGCAACCTTTCCATTGAGACACGGGAAACATTTTTTATCTGTTGCTCCAAGAATAGCTATAACTTTATAAACAGTTCTTTTTTATCAACTAAAAACTTGCTATTATGAATCTCATTCAACGCCTCGAATTCTGGGGTGACCGGCATCACCCCCGGTGGATGGACATCGTACGAATAGTTTTAGGAATTTTTCTTTGTTACAAAGGAGTGGATTTTCTCAACAACATGAGTCATTTGATCAGCCTGATGACATCCAACAAATACCCAACATCTTTTTGGTTTATGCTGGCAGGGCACTATACAGTTTTTGCCCATATCGCCGGTGGCATTTGTCTTGCGTTGGGTGTACTCACCCGCATGGCTTGTATTATCCAGATCCCCATATTGCTGGGAGCTGTATTTTTTGTAAGTACAAATGAGGAAATGCTCAGACCTTATTCTGAACTTCTTCTTTCAATTCTGGTGCTGTTATTACTGATCTATTTTTTGATCGCCGGAAATGGACCCTGGTCGATCAAACTACAGGAAAGCAAGAATAAATCTGATTGATAGTATCAAATAAGTTTAATTTACGAAGAATCATTCTTACAGCATCGCTTCAAGTTGCTTAATGATAGAGCTAAAATCTTTGTGAGCATTGTTGTTTAAGATGATCACCGTTTTCTTTTTATCAATATACCGGATGATCTGAGTTTTGTAGCCGGGGTTATCACCGTTGTGCTGAACAATTTTTCCAAATGAAGGATCATTTCTTAGCTCCCAACCAAAACCATAATTGGAGCTGGTCCCATCATTCAATTTCATTGGAGTAAACGCATCATGCAATGTTGATTGTTTGATAAGTTTTTCTGTATATAATGCCTGATCCCATTTCAAAAGGTCAGCAGCGGTAGAGCTAATGCGACCTGGGCCTTTGCGATTGCCCAACCAAATAGTATAATTGGAAGATGGAAATGAATCGGCACGTACATATTTCCTTCTTTCTTCAACATAAATATGACCGATCGCAAAATTCTTAGTTGCTTTCTTTTCCTCCAGAGTTCTTATATCGGTGCTTTTCATTTTTATTTTACTGAATATCCATTTGCGGCACATGTCAATAAAATCTTTGCCACTTGCTTTTTCTGCAATACTTGCAAGCAACATATAACCAGTATTACTGTATTCATATTTCTCTCCTGGTTCAAAATGCTTTG
>Ga0207686_10000764_pt1 | contig 19790 bp, 20 predicted proteins | sample KBSM24metaG_FD_184396 | JGI IMG/M metagenome (GOLD analysis project Ga0207686, IMG submission 184396) | Miscanthus rhizosphere microbial communities from Kellogg Biological Station, Michigan, USA - KBS M2-4 metaG (SPAdes) (version 2) | ecosystem: Host-associated > Plants > Roots > Rhizosphere >...
TGATACATCCTTCGGTCCCGTTTATTTCTGCTTGAGTTGGGAGGTTGGTAACAAATGACGAGAACAATTGTGCCATTGCGCCGTTATTATATTTAAACAAAACAGCGATCTGTTCGTCAATACCCGTTGGCGACGGTATCATAGTTGCTTCCATTGAATCCGGTTTACCTAAAACAGATAGCGTAATAAAAACATTATAAATGCCAATATCAAGTAGTGAGCCACCGCCAAGTGAAGGATCAAATAATCGTTGTGGGGATTTATCAGATGGTTTAAATCCAAAATTTACGAGCACACTTTTAATATCACCAAGTATTTTTTGTTGCAGCAGCTCCAGTAATTTTTTATAATGTGGTAAAAATTTTGTCCAGAGAGCTTCCATTAAAAAAACTTTTCTCTCCTTAGCTGTTTTGATCATTTCTTTTGCTTGCCGGCTGTTGATAGCGAATGCTTTTTCACACAGAACCGCTTTATTATGGTTCAAGCAAAGCATCGTATGCTCATAATGATGGGAATGAGGAGTAGCAACATAAATTACATCTACCTCATTGTTGGCAACGAGAGCTTCGTAACTGTTATGATGATGTTTGCAAGGGAAATCTTTTGCAAATAGTTCCAGTGTTTCTTTGTTACGGCTTGCAATGGCTGTTAATTCTGCATCGTCCACCAAACGAAGGTCTGCTGCAAATTTTCGGGCAATGCGTCCGCATCCGAGTATACCCCATCTTATTTTGGTTCCTTTCATGGCAGTAAATTAAGGAATGATTGTAAATTACGGCTTATAACTAATTATATGCTCTTATCTTCTTTACAGCATCTCCGTGACTATTTTAATTCCGGTATTACTAAAGGCCACAGTTTTAGAAAAGAACAATTAAAAAAACTTAAGACATCCATATTAAAGCATGAGCAAGATCTCTATGAGGCTTTGTATGCCGATCTGAAAAAAAGCCCGGAAGAAACCTGGGTAACTGAGACCGGGTTCGTGATCAGTGAATTAAATGTGACCTTAAAGAATCTTCATCTGTGGATGCAGGCGGAAAATGTTGAAACCAATTTGTTGAATCTTCCTTCGAGCAGTAAAGTTTTAAAAGAACCGCTTGGTGTTGTATTAATTATTGGACCCTGGAATTATCCATTCCAACTTTTAATAAACCCTTTAGTTGGTGCCATTGCCGCAGGTAATTGCGTTGTACTTAAACCAAGTGAGTTTGCATCAGCAACGGATGCAGTAATGAAAAAGATCATTGAAGATGTGTTTCCGCCCGAATATATTTTATATGTACAAGGTGATGGGGCCACCGTAGTTCCGGAAATGATGAACAATTTTGTATTTGATCATGTGTTTTACACAGGCAGCACCGTAGTTGGAAAAATAATTTATAAGATGGCTGCGGAAAAATTGGTACCGGTTACATTGGAATTAGGCGGTAAAAGCCCCTGCATTGTTGAAAGCGATGCAAATATAAAAGTTGCTGCACGTCGTATCGCAATGACCAAGTTTTCCAATGCCGGGCAAATGTGTGTAGCTCCTGATTATGTGCTGATACACGAATCAATAAAAGAAAAATTTATTTCAGCAATGAAGGAAGTCTTGAAAGATTTTTTCACTGATAAACCGGAACAGAGTTATAATTACAGCAAGATCATTAATGAAAAACAGTTTAACCGTGTAGTCGGCTATTTATCAAATGGAAAGATCATTTTCGGCGGACGAACAGACAAGCAACGGTTATTCATTGAGCCAACTTTACTTGATGGAATAAATATGAATGATGCTGTGATGAAAGATGAGATCTTTGGTCCTGTGCTTCCACTCATTTCATTTAAAACAAAAGAAGAGGCTTTAAAAATGATTGAGCAGCACCCAAACCCTTTGGCGTTTTATGTTTTTACATCAAGCAGCTCAAAAGAAAATGAATGGATCAACAGCGTTCCCTCCGGCGGCGCATGCGTGAACAATGCAAGCTGGCATCTCACCAATCATCATCTACCATTTGGAGGTCGTGGTTTCAGCGGCACAGGAAATTATCACGGCAAATATTCATTTGATACATTCAGTCATAAAAAAGCGGTGATGAAAACTCCCACCTGGTTTGATCCTTCAATAAAGTATCCTCCGCTTAAAGGAAAATTGAAGTTGTTTAAATGGGTGATAAGATAGTTTGTAGTTTATGGTTTATATTTTTTGGTTTCCGGCAATTGTACTACTATAAAACTTCGGTTGTGTGACTCACTTGTACGTTCTGTAATTCTATTCAGCAATTGAAGAAGAGTAATAAAATACTAAGGTTTCTTAAAAAGCTGTTCATAGCTTTGTTATTATTTTTAATAGCATTCAGTGGTTATGTTGCGATCGTAACCCGAAATGTAAAAGATATGACGATAAGACAAAGAGTTTTAAAAGCAGTTTATCCCGCTTTTACCTGGCTTAATAAGATAACCGGTAAGAATAGTAAAGTCTATACTAACGAATTACCGACTTCGCCGCCGCAATCTTTATATAATTTATCCATTGCTTTGAATAATGGTGACTCAATTCCATTGTCAAACTATAAAGGGAAAAAACTCTTGATTGTAAATACAGCTTCAGATTGTGGTTATACTGATCAATATGATAACTTACAAAAATTGTATGAGGAAAATAAAGACAAGCTGGTGATCATTGGTTTTCCCGCCAATGATTTTAAAGAGCAGGAAAAAGGAACGGATGACGATATAGAAAAGTTTTGCAGATTGAACTATGGAGTTACGTTTCCATTGGCAAAGAAAAGCTCTGTCATTCCCGGTCCTGAACAGAATCCCATTTTTCAGTGGCTAACAGATAAGAATAAAAATGGATGGACGAGCAAAAAACCAAGCTGGAATTTTTCAAAGTATTTGATAAATGAAGAAGGTATGCTTGTTAATTACTTTGATCCATCTATTTCTCCCACTGGCAAAGAAGTAATGGAAGCCATAAAAAAATAAATTCTTCACTCAATATTTATTGTATGACCTATAATGATTGGATCGGTACGATCGGAGTTGGACTTGTATTACTCGCTTACTTTCTGAACACGATGAAATGGGTTCCGGAAAATGGGAAATTCTTTTTTATCCTGAATGTGATCGGTGGCGCATTAAGTTGTTATGCTGCCGTGCTCATCGATTTCATGCCTTTTGTTATTCTTGAAGCGATCTGGACTGTAGTTTCAATATGGGGGTTATTCAAAAGTAGAGATCCCAAAGTAGCATGATCTTAAGCAGAACATTTCTCATGATAATTCGGCAACTCGATTACAGTTCTTTCAAATTCATAACCTGCGTAGCTATTTATTATTTCATTCAACACTTCATCGATCTCTTCAACTAACCTGAGAGTGACTAATTTATTCCTGTATTCTTTTATGTTGGGCATTCCTTTTAAATAGTTTGCATAATGACGGCGCATTTCATTTATACCAACAATAGGGTTTTTCCATTCTATAGAACGATATAGATGTTTCCGGATTACATCTATTCTTTGCTGAATAGTTGGCGCCGGCAGATGTTCGCCGGTTTTGAAAAAATGTTTTATCTCGTTAAAGATCCACGGATAACCAATAGCAGCGCGGCCGATCATAATTCCATCTATACCATAACGATTTTTATATTCTAAAGCTTTTTCAGGAGAATCGATATCGCCATTTCCAAAAACAGGAATTTGAATGCGGGGGTTTTCTTTCACCTTACCGATCAATGTCCAGTCAGCTTCGCCTTTATAAAGTTGGGCTCTTGTTCTTCCATGAATGGAAATAGCTTTTATGCCAACATCCTGCAGTCGTTCAGCTACTTCTTCTATATTTTTAGAGTTATCATCCCAACCCAACCTTGTTTTAATTGTAACAGGCAGGGAAGTTGATCTTACAACTGCTTCAGTCAATTTAACCATAAGATCAACATCTCTCAATACGCCGGCTCCGGCCCCTTTGCTTACCACTTTTTTTACAGGACAACCAAAATTTATATCAACCAAGTCAGGATTTACTGCTTCACAGATCTTAGCACTTAAAGCCATCGCTTCTTCATCACCACCAAAGATCTGGATACCGAATGGACGTTCTTCTTCACTAAAATCAAGTTTCATTTTACTCTTCATTGCATCACGTATCAAACCTTCGCTTGAAATAAATTCGCTGAACATCAGGTCGGCGCCATTATCCTTGCACACAGCACGAAACGGCGGATCGCTTACATCTTCCATTGGAGCAAGAAGTAAAGGGAAATCAGGTAATTGTATGTTGCCTATCTTGATCATTTTCGTATTTAATAGAATTAATAATTATTAATTAATAATTATTAATTGCTGGTTACTTTTGTCTGCCCGCCATTCGCGGGGGAAGCGGCAAATTTACAACTCAAAAAGCGCATTTCTAATTATGGCTTATTTTAAAAAAGTGCATCCATTGCTGCAACTACTCATATTTGCAGGAATGGCAATGGGATGTTTTATGATCTTCGGATTTATTGGCACATTTGTCCTTGCAAAGGCTGCTGGCATTGATCTTATGACACTAAGTGATCCCGATAAATGGGATTATGCAAATCCATCTTTACTTACTTTTTTGAGAGGAATGCTGGTCGTGCAATTTTTTGCTTTATACATTATTCCCGTATTTCTTTTTGCACGATTCTGTGATCCAAAGCCAACACAATATTTAGGCTTAACCTCTGCCAAACCCTTATATATTATTTTAGGTGTAGCAGCATTGATAGTAGCTCTTCCCTTTGTTGATTGGACCGGCACAATTAATCAGAATCTAATACCAGAGACAACAACAATCGGGAAATGGATGAAAGCAAGTGAAGAATCTGCAGCAAAACAGATCGGGTTTATGCTAAAGAGGAATACAGTGCAGGATCTTTTTCTTAATCTTGTTTTAGTTGCTGTATTTGCCGGGATAGGTGAGGAACTTCTTTTCCGCGGTGTGTTGCAACGATTATTTATCAAGCTATTTAAAAATCCATGGGCCGGTATTCTTGTTACTGCATTTATTTTTTCGGCGATTCATTTGCAGTTTTATGGATTTATTCCAAGGTTTATTCTCGGCATTTTGCTGGGATTGATCTATTGGTACAGTGGTAGTCTATGGCCGGCGATGATTGCGCATTTTGCCTATGATGCTTTTGCTGTAGTAATGATCTGGTTTAACCCCGCATTAGCCGACCAGGAAAGTGTGACAGTTTCATTAGGCAATAAATCAATAGTGGCAGCAATTAGCCTTGCATTGATCATAGGCATTGTGATACTGATGAAGAAAGAATCAACTAATAGTTATCAAGTTGTGTATGCAAGAGATGATATTGATGACTCAAATCCTTTTGCATAAAAAATAGCTATCAATTTTTAAAACCACCATCTTTCTTCCATGGCGTTTAACTGGAAAACATTTAAAACAAGAGCATTAACAGCAATAATCTTCGCCGCATTAATGTTGACAGGGTTGTTATGGAATCAATGGAGTTTTTTAATTCTTATTTCTATTATCCATTTTGGTTGCTGGCGGGAATATTTCAAACTATTAGAAAAGATCCATAAAACAACTTATCATTGGCTTACCCGGTTTGGGTTGATGGCATTCGGATTTGCCATTATACTTAGATTTTGCGGAAATCAATTCCAAACACAAGATTATCGTTTGCAGGAAAAACTGACAATTCCTGTTTCCGTTGCAGGAGTCGCTATGTTGGTTTTAGGAATTTTTGCTACGAAAAAAATTGACCTCAAAGCTTTCGTATCTGCAGCGCTGGGATTACTTTATATTTCAATGACCTGGGGTATGATGGTAAGTCTTTATTTTTCCGAAGTAATTGAATCTACCATAAATCACCCGGTTCCTGACACTGTAAATAATGTTATTTATAATATTTCTAAACCATGGCTCATACCCTTGATGATCGTTTGCAGTATTTGGATCAATGATACGATGGCTTATATAGTTGGATCATTGATCGGTAAAAGACCGCTCTCAAAAATTTCACCCAAAAAAACATGGGAAGGCACCATTGGAGGAATAATGCTCGCTACTATTACAACCGGGCTGATCTTCTCAAATATCAATGCAGATATTATTAGGTCGGATTATCATTTTAAGTTTTCAACCACGCCATTATATATCATAGCTGCCATAGCTGCCATCTTTGGCACTTTCGGCGATCTTCTCGAATCAAAACTCAAAAGAATGGCGGGGGTTAAAGATAGCGGTAACCTTATGCCTGGTCACGGTGGATTCTTAGACCGTTTTGACTCTATGTTATTGGCAATACCGGCTGTATGGGTGTATGTTTATTATTTTTTATGATCGATCTCAATCCTGTTCAGTCGCCATTCACCACTTCCCATTTTCATATATTTGCGTCATGACAATTCATAAAGAAGGCTATAAGAGTATAGCGTGGGGAACCATTTTATTTGGCGCAATCAATATTGTCTCGTTTTATTTTATCAGCGCTTCTTCACCAGTTCTTAGCTGGATCATTTTTATAGGTACACTGGGTTTGTTGATCTTTTTGGTTTCCTTTTTTCGCATTCCTAAAAGAAACTTAACAGTACAGGATAATGCCATTGTTGCACCTGCTGATGGTAAAGTTGTAGCAATTGAAGAGGTAGAAGCGGACGAATATTTTGCCGATCGTCGTATTCAGGTTTCAATTTTTATGAGTCCGTTGAATGTGCATGTAAACCGCAACCCGATAAGCGGTGATGTAATGTATAGTCAATATCACAAAGGAAAATATCTTGTTGCATGGCACCCAAAATCTTCGACAGAAAATGAACGCCATACGGTTGTTTATAAATCTAATGATAAGGAATTGCTTATTAAACAAATTGCCGGGGCATTGGCAAAACGAATTGTAAACTATTTGCAGCCAGGTCAGCAAGTAAAGCAAACCGAGGAAATGGGTTTTATAAAATTCGGTTCAAGAGTTGATCTTTTATTACCATTGAATGCTAACGTACAAGTGAAGATCGGCGATATGGCGAAGGGTGGGGTGACAGTAGTAGCAACCTGGTAGTTCCTTTTTTATATAACTTTCACTACTGTTCAATAATTCAAAACGATCTTTTATGAAAATATTTTTCTTAGCATCATTGTTCATGATGTTTGGCTCCTCTTTATTTAGCCAGCAACTTTCAGGTTCACAGATCGATACCTTGGTAGAACGTGCTATGAGAGCTTTTGATGTACCGGGTATTGCCGTTGCAGTAATTAAAGATGGAAAAGTGATACATTCAAAAGGTTATGGTGTTCGTTCTTTGAACACAAAAGAGAAAGTTGACGAAAATACATTGTTTGGGATTGCATCCAACAGCAAAGCTTTTACAGCTGCTGCCTTAGGAATTTTAATAGACGAGGGAAAATTGAAATGGGATGATAAGGTTAGAGATTATATCCCGGAGTTTAAATTATACAATCCATACGTTACGGAAGAGTTTACTATTCGTGATCTGCTTACACACAGAAGCGGTATGGGACTTGGGGCAGGCGACCTGATGTTTTTTCCTGATTCATCAGATTTTACACTAAAAGATATTCTTTATAATCTTCGTTTTTTAAAACCGGTTTCAGGTTTTCGCACCAAGTACGACTATGATAATAATCTTTACATTGTCGCCGGCGAGGTTGTAGCAAGAGTAAGCGGGAAGAGCTGGGATGATTTTGTAGAAGAAAGAATTTTGGGACCATTAGGAATGACCCATTCTGCATGTTCATTTGATCGTTTAAAAGATAAAACAAATGTGATCGATGGACATGCAGCTGTGGAAGGTAAAGTACAGGTGATCGCAAGAAGTACTTTAAAGGTTGGTCACTCCGCGGGAGGTATTAACTCATGCATTTCTGATCTGAGCAAATGGGTGCTACTCCAATTATCACACGGTAAGTACGGCGATAACCTGGGTAAAAAATTATTTTCAGATGATGTGCATGAAGAAATGTGGACACCCCAGACGATCATTCCTGTTCGCAACCCGGGCCCATACAACACGCATTTTTCGGCTTATGGTTTGGGCTTTGGGATCAGCGATGTGAAAGGGTATAAACAACTAAGTCATACTGGCGGACTTGAAGGAATGGTAACACAGATCACAATGATACCTGAACTAAACCTTGGCATTATTGTACTTACTAACCAACAGGAAGGAGGAGCTTTTACATCAATTACAAACCAGATCAAGGATAGTTATTTTGGTGTAAATGGAACTGACAGGGTAACTCAATATTCAAATGGAAGGAAGCAGTCAGTAGCTGCTGCAAAAAAGATCACTGATTCTATTTGGAGAGATATAGCCACTGCCCAAAAGGAAAATGCCGGTAAGACTGATCTTAAAATTTACACAGGTACTTACCATGATCAATGGTTTGGTGATGTTATCATCTCAGTAAAAAATGGTAAGCTTTGGTTTGATTCAAAGAGGTCGCCAAAACTTACAGGAGAAATGTTTGCTTACAAAGGGAACAGTTTTGTGGTAAAATGGAGAGATAGGAGTATGGATGCTGATGCTTTTGTAATTTTTTCGCTGGATATGGAAGGTAAAGGAGCTGGGATAACGATGCGGCCAATTTCGCAACTGACAGATTTTAGCTATGATTTTCAAGACCTGGACTTACATCGTGTGCAATGAAAATAACAAGCTAATCTGAAACTAGTATTTAAAATATTTCTTCTAGTTCTCTCAATGACCTTACCATATAAGTTGGTTTTATATCTATAGGGATATTTAAATGATTAATGAATACCTGGTCAATGCCGGCATTCATGGCGCCGATAATATCTACATCAATGCTGTCTCCTAACATTATACTCTCTGATGGGCTGGCACCGGTTTTTTCAAAGGCATAATCGAAGATCTCTTTATTAGGTTTAAGGCTGCTGCTTCCTTCTGAGGTAATAACTTCTTTAAAATATTTACCCAAACCCGAATATTTCAATTTGCTGTGTTGTGTTTTTTCAAAACCATTTGTGATCAAATGAAGTTCATATTTTTTATTAGTTAAATATTCCAATATTTCAGTGGCATAAGGAAAAAGGATGGTTCGTGTAGGTAAAAGATCAAGAAACTGGTCACTCATATTTTTTGCCAAGGCCTCGTCCGCAATTTTAAAATCAAGCAAAGCCAAACGCATTCTTTTTATTCTTAATTCCTCCTGCTTTATAAAACCATTTCTATATCGCTCCCAAAGCTTTTCATTGTGTGCCAGGTAGTTTTTATGAAAAAGATCAAAATCATTGATACCTCTTTGTTCCAGATCTAACGTATTGTAAAGTTCAAGCAGGGTTACTCTTGCATTTGCTTCAAAATCCCAAAGAGTATGGTCGAGGTCGAAAAAGAGGTGTTTGTATTTCATTTCGGATTGCCGATTTCGGATTTTAGATTTGTGATGAAATGATATAAATCCGCAATCTACAATAAATCTAAAATCAATGAGTGTTCTCATAACTGGTGCATCAAGGGGAATTGGAAAAGCAATCGCGGAAATTTTTGCTGCAAATGGGAATAATCTTTTTTTAAGCAGTCGAAGTGAAGTGGCTTTATATAAAGCAATGGAAGAATTGCAAACGAAATATCCTTCAGTTTCAATAAAAGCAAAAGCCTTTGATCTATCCGATAAACAACAGGCAAAGGATCTTGGAAACTGGTGTTTGAAATATACTATTCCTGATATTATCATTAATAATGCAGGCCTTTTTGAACCCGGCAGTGTTCACAACGAACCGGAAGGATTATTAGAAAACCAGCTTGCCATCAATCTTTATAGCGCCTATCATTTAACAAGAACTCTTTTGCCTAAAATGATGGAGCGCAGATCAGGTCATATTTTCAACATGTGTTCCATTGCATCACTTCATGCATATCATAATGGCGGGGCGTATAGTATCAGCAAATATGCAATACATGGATTTAGCAAAAACCTGCGGGAAGAAATGAAACCACACAATATAAAAGTTACCGCTATTCATCCAGGCGCTGTACTCACTGATTCATGGGGTGATTATGATAATTCTTCTAAGCGTATAATGGAAGCAGAAGATATAGCTAAAATGGTTTTTGCTGCATCACAGCTTTCGCCCGCCGCTTGTGTTGAAGATATTGTAATGAGGCCTCAGTTAGGCGACTTGTAATGATCTTTATTCTGAATATTTATAACCGACACCGCGAACCGAATGAAAATATTTTGGGTTGCGGCTGTCTTCTTCAAAATACTTCCTGAAGTTGAGAATGAAATTATCGATCGTTCTTGTTGTCGGGTAAACATTATAACCCCAAACAACCTGTAAGATCTTCTCTCTTGGTACTACTTCATTTTTATTTTCGATAAGTAATTTCAAAAGCATTCCTTCTTTCTTACTTAGCTGGATCTTTTCGCCGCGGGACGTTGTTGCTTCCTGGGCTTTGAAGTCGATATTATTATTTCCGAATGCATAAGTATTGCCGATGGTTTCTTTATCCAGTATTTTTTTATTCTTTTCAATAAGCTTTTGTACTCTCAATAACAATTCTTCGAGGTTAAATGGCTTGGTCATATAATCATCGGCGCCTTTCTTAAGCCCAAGCACTTTATCAGCGCTGCTGTTCTTAGCGCTAAGGATTAAAATTGGCACTTCATTATTTGCCAAACGGATGGTTTCAGTAACATTTATTCCATCCATTTCAGGAAGCATGATATCAAGTATAATAAGATCGAAATATTCTGCTTGCACCGCTTTTACGGCATTGCTGCCATCATAGGCTGAAGAAACTTCGTATCCTTCCAATTCTAGATTTAATTTCAAGGCATCATGAAGATTTTCTTCATCTTCTACTAATAATATTGACGCCTTTGTATTTTCCCTGCTCATGTCTATATATGAAAATGGATGGCGAAATTACTGCCGGAGGGTATATTGTTTGTCACCGAAATGTCGGCATTATGATCGCCAGCGATCTTGCGGCAAAGATAAAGCCCCAATCCAGTGCCTTGAGTTTTTCGGGTAGATTCATTCCCGGTCCGGTAAAATTTCTCAAATATTTTTGTTTTCTCTGTATCGGCGATCCCAATGCCTTCATCAATAATATTCATCAGCACATCCTTGCCAAGTCTATTCAGTTTGCAAATGATCGGCTTTTCTTTTGGTGAGTATTTAACCGCATTCTCAATAAGGTTACTGATCAACAACTGGAGTAAAAGCGGATCACCAGCTATTTCTATTTCCGGTTCTATATTTTCAATAAAGTTTCTTTCGGGATAACGGGTTTTAGCATCTCTTATACAATCTTTAAACAAAGAGGAGAAGTCGAGTTCTTCTTTTGAAAAAACATAACCGCCCCCTTCCAACTGTGAGGAAACAAGAATATTGTTTATTAATGTATCAAGCCTTGATGTTTCCTGCAGGGTCATTCGTATTAGTTTTTTTTGCTTCTCCGCGTCTAGCTGGTATTTCTGTAGTGTTTCAAGATTAAGCATAGCAACTGAAATAGGCGTTTTTAATTCATGGGTGATCGCCATCATAAAATTCTGCTGCTGTAGTTGTACTCTGAATTGCTTACTGGTTGAACGATAAACAAAAAAGGCACCCACAAATATTAAGATTAGAAAAGTAACACCCTCAGCAATATATTTTTCTGTATTTCTTTTTGAATCGTCCTCAATTTTGAAATTTTCCTCTGCGAATTTTTTTGGATCAAGTGTTGCTTTTTGGGAGTTAAGCTCACTTAAGCGAAGGTTAGTTAGATTTTGATTTTGCTTTTCCAACGACATAAACCACCAGACCAGGGCAGCAACAATGTATAAAAGAAGCAACCAATAAACAACGGTGATATATCTGAATCTTTTTCCTGCTGATCTTGGCATAAGGAAAGTTATTTAACTTTTTCAATCCTGACGCCGACATTCAGCACTTCTTTTAGTGGGTCTTCCCGCATAATATTTTCCAGTACCAGTTTGTATTGACCAGCTTTCAATGGTATTTTTCCTGTTAACTCTCTTCTTTGTTCATAAATATCATCCATACCGGTAGCAAGCCAGCCTTTTTCATTGGTGGCTAGTTGCAATTCATAAGGTGCTTTATGTAAAGTATCTCCGGGAGGTTGGGAATAAAGATTTATCCAGATATTATTATAATTATATTTCTCCGTATGTCTAATTACAAAAGAAACCTGGTAAAGGGTGGTTGTATCAGTGATGGTAAAATCAAATTCGGGCTTATTGTCACCTTTCCATTCATGGTTCGGTAAAAAAACAGTTTTTTCGTAGAGATCAACAGTAGTGCAGGAAACAAGGATGCAAGAAGACAGGAGTACGATGAGCAATCTTTTAAATGGAACAGTAAGCATAGAACATTGAATGTTGAATTTTTTCAAAAGCCCTTTCATCTTACAAAACTAACTACAGAACATTTAATATTTGCTCTTTTGCTTTTTCAAGTTCATCTTTCATCATCACGACGCATTTTTGAATTGATGAATCGTAAGCTTTGGCGCCGGTAGTATTTATTTCCCTGCCTATTTCCTGTAAAATAAAGGACAGCTTCTTTCCTTTTGATTCCTCAGCTTCGGCAAGCACCACTTTGAAGTAATCACAATGGTTTCTTAAACGAACCATTTCCTCACTTATATCGATCTTTTCAATATAATAGATAAGCTCCTGCTCAAGCCTGTTCTTGTCATAATTTTCTTTGCCCGCAAATTCTTCCATCAACTTGGTTATATCATCCCGGATGATCTGTTTGCGATTTGGTTCAAGCTTTTGTACTTCTTCTAATTGTGCAAGTATATTATGAACCCGGTGCAAGAGGTCTTTCTCAAGAGATTTTCCTTCATCATCTCGATGAACATTCAGGTCATCAATAGCTAACAAGATCACTTTTTGAAACGCTTTCCATTCTTCATCAGTCAGGGTCTCTCCGGTGGGTGTTATAACCTCGGGTAATTTTACCAGCGTACTTAATATATTAGACGGATCAAGATTTAGTTCCTTTGACAGATCTGCCAGCGGCTGATAATATGCTTTTGCCAATTCAATATTGATGGATACGGGTTTTGCATTGCCTGTTTCTTTTAAACTAATAGTACAATCCACGCTGCCACGACCAAGCTGGGAAGAAAGAATGCGACGAATGTCAAATTCAAATGGTTTTAAGAAAGCAGGAAGCTTTAGTTGCAGTTCAAACTGTTTGCCATTGAGGGATTTTATGTCAACAAGAAATGTTTTACCACCAACAGATCTTTCAGCCCTTCCAAAGCCAGTCATCGATTTCAGCATGTAAATTTTTTTAGAGTGAAGTAAAGATATTGGAAAAAATTGAGCGATGAAGAGTTAATAAAACTGCTATCCATAGTGCTCTTTCAATTGAAATGTCATTTGTGATGGCAAGAGTTCTATAAAAAAACTCTCCCCCGAAGATTCGGGGGAGAAATATGTGGATGGGTTAGTAAGTACCGGGAAATAAATTTCCCTTCACAATATTAATAACATTTCTTTCTAACTAAAAAATTTTTTGAATAAATTTTATTAACATTTCGATTTTACTTGTGGATAATAGAACAAATAATGAATAAATGAAGTATAAAATCAAATTAATCACATCATCGTCTCTTTTTTTTCTTCATCATCAGCATTTATAAAATCACTACACCAATATTTAAAGAAGAAAAAACATGGATCCGTTTGAAAATTGTCAATCATGTTATGCATTGCAAAGCTGTTTACCTTTGAACAAATTCAAACATTATGCGATTGGATAAACCAGTTCCCGTAAAATGGATTGCTGATTTCATTGGAGCAGAGATCGCTGGAAATAAGGAAATATCTGCTACAGGGATCAATGAAATTCATAAAGTGGAAAAAGGCGATATCGTTTTTGTAGATCACCCGAAATATTATGATACCTGTATCAACTCTGCTGCTACAATCATTATCATCAATAAGAATACAGAGTTTCCTGAGGGAAAAACGTTGCTTGTTGTCAGCGATCCATTCGAAGCTTATTTGAAACTCGTAAATCATTTTCGTCCATTTACTCCTTCATCAAAAAGTATCAGTGATTCTGCTTCAATCGGTCAAAACACAGTTATAATGCCTAATGCTTTTATCGGCAATCATGTAATTATCGGTAATGATTGTATTATTCATCCCAATGTTACCATTTTGGATCATTGTGTGATAGGCAATAATGTTATTATACAGGCGGGCACTGTTATCGGGAGCGATGCATTTTATTATAACAAAAAAACCAACCGGGATATTCACTATAAAAAAATGAACAGCTGCGGCAGAACTGTGATCGAAGACTTTGTAGAGATAGGAGCTAATTGTACAATTGATCGTGGTGTAAGTGGCGATACAGTGATCGGTGCCGGAACAAAGATCGATAACCTTGTACATATCGGTCATGATACAGAGGTTGGAAAAAATTGTTTGTTTGCGGGACAGGTAGGTGTTGCAGGGGCTACAAAAATTGAAGACGACGTAATTCTTTGGGGACAAGTGGGAGTAAGCAAGACGCTTACGATCGGCAAAGGCGCCACTGTATATGCGCAAAGCGGGGTCAAAGACTCAATTGACGGCGGCAAAGTTTATTTTGGCTCTCCGGTTGAAGATGCAAGGGAAAAAATGAAAGAGTTTGTCTGGATAAAACGCATACCCCAGCTTTGGGAAAAAGTAATGGGGAAGAAATCTGAAGATTAATTATCTGGCTTGTAATCATTCGGCACCTGGTCTGCAATATTTTTCCAACTCCAGTAACCAAAATTTATCCAATCTTTTTGATCGTAATAATAACCGTTCTGCTTAATGGTTATAACATTAAGCATATCGACATAAGATATCTGCATGCCGATATTCATCGGTAATTTATATTTCTTCAGATATTCATTCTCAGGGGTTCTCTTTGTATAAGTGATGCTGATCCTTCTTGGAAAATAAATATCGATCTCGCTTACACTATCTGCAGGAGTGTACCATGCCGTGTCGTACGGTTCCTTGATCTTATTGAATTTTTTATCATACATCTCATCAAGCATGTCAATTACAAAACCACTTTGCGTTAAAGAACTATCATAATAACTGTGCATAAAATGCAGCCTGCTGCCGAAATAGGCTTTTTGCCTATTCTTTGCCCAAAGCTTTATGCTGTCTTCACTAGATGAGCGTTCTTCATAAAAGCTCAAACCTGTGTAACTGCATATATCTGTTTTGTACATAAAAAGAAATGAGTCGAGATTGTAACGAAGATTATAACCCAGCGCATTATTAAAAATGACCAATGGGGAATCTGCAAGCACTTTTAATTTCTCCGATTTCCTGAAATAATAAAACTTTAATACTTCGGGATTCACTAAAACACATTGTGACGAGAAAGGAGTGGTGCCGATGAAATTTTCAAGAAAGAATTTGCCATATTTGATCCAGCCATCTTTTACCTCGTTACTGCTGCGTATCACCACTTCTTCAATACTTTTTTCTTCTTTTACCATTTCAATTACCAGTTCATTAGTTTTCATTTCAGGACTAATGCGTATCATTCTTGATCTAAAGCCGGTATAAGTGATCACAAGATCATAACCACCTTCTTTCAGGCTCATAGAAAAGGTTCCTTCTTTATTTGTTGCTGTGCCTTGTGTAGTATTCTGACAAAAAACAGAAGCAAATGCCAATGGCTCTTTTGTTGCTGAATCAAGCACTTTTCCGGAGACTGTAAAATTTGATTGGCTAAAACCAAAAACAAAAGCAATGCTCAAAAGGGTAAACAGGAATATTTTTTTCATAGAATAAAACAATTGCCCAATAAAGATAATACAGTTATGGTTTTAGTTGCATATTGATTACTGCATCTGCGTAGTTTTTGCAGGCTTTTGTGATGCAGGGTTCTAAGGACATGAAGGAAAATTCCGGTAATGCTTTTAGTATTTTATCGTTTTGCCAGTAAGTTTTACTTAAAGCGATCCTTGCCGTTTCTTTTGTAAGCAACGGCTTAGCATTTTTCAAAAAAGATTTCACTTTTTCCATTCGCCATGCAATACTGCTTAAAAAAGGGGTGGCCTGCCATTTTGGATGTTTTTGTCTGAAGCCATCGGCAATGGCATCGAACAGTTTCTTGAACTCCCAATTTTCATGATTGATAATAAAACGTTCTTCGGTGATATTACTTTCCATTAATAGCACAGCCACCTTTGCAACATCTTCCACAGCAACAAATCCATTGACTCCTTTCGTGTACCAGGGAAAGCCTTTGTACGAGTTCTTAAAAATGGCGCAACTGCTATCGTGCCAGTTGCCAAAACCAAGCACTGTGCTTGGGTTTATGATCACTGCATCCAATCCCTCACCAATACCCCGCCATACTTCCATTTCTGCTTTGTTTTTACTGATGCCATAGTGGGAATTCAATTTGCTATTCAACCATTTTTTTTCTTCATTCACCTTTTCACCGGTTGCAGTTCTTCCCAACGCGGAAATAGAACTGATATGTACGAGCTTCTTTATTCCATTCTCAAGAGCAAGATTCACAACATTGGCCGTTCCATCCACATTTGTATTATACATCTGCTTTCTTTCTTTCTTATCAAAAGAAACCAGGGCTGCAGAATGAATAACTGCATCTACGCCCTGCATTGCTTCATTAAGAGAAATGACATCTAATACATCACCGGTTACCCATTCCACTTTATTTAGAATATCAGGAGAAATAAAAAAAGGAAGTTTAATACTGCGGCGGATGGCACGAACATGATAATTCTTGTCAACAAGTTCTTTGATGATGTAAGCACCGATGAAGCCAGTTCCGCCTGTTACAAGTACCTTGTTCAATTTTTGATTTTAGATTGCAGATTTAAGGAATAAAGATCATAAATCCGAAATCCACATTTTATAATTAATATTCATAATATCCTTTCCCTGTTTTCTTTCCCAACTGCCCGACTTCAACTTTTTCTTTCTGAATAAAAGATGGTTTTAATCTTTCCGGATCACCGAGGTGTTCATAAACAGAGCAGCTCACTGCATAGTTAATATCATTGCCGATCAGATCCATTAGTTTAAATGGTCCCATTTTAAAACCAGTTGATTCCATCAGTGAATCGATCTTTGCAAAATCAATTAACTCTTCTTCTACCAAGCGTAATGATTCTATATAAAAAGGCCTTGCTACACGGTTTACAATAAATCCGGGTGAGTCTTTACAGAGAACTGGTTTTTTGTTCATTTGTTTTGTCAATTCAATGATGATATTGGTTGTTTGTTCATTTGTGAGCTTTGTTTTCACCACTTCCACCAGTTTCATGATCGTAGCAGGATTAAAGAAATGCATGCCAATAACCCGTTCAGGATTTTTTACTCCTTTGGCAATTTGTGTTATGGAAAGAGACGAAGTGTTGCTTGCAAAAACTGTTTCGCTATGATTGATCTCGGCCAGTTGATTGAATAAAGCAATTTTCGCTTCGGGTTTTTCAATAATGGCTTCAATGATCACATTACCTAAACAATCATGCAGGTTATTAGTAAAACGAAGATTGTTTAGTGTTTCTTCTTTTGCATTTCCGGTGATCTTACGTTTTTCTACAAGGGATTGTAAATTCTCTTCGATGGAAGCCTTAGCTTTTTCAAGTACAGCTTCATTTAATTCATAAAGTATAGTATAAAAACCTGATGAAGCAGCAGCTTGTGCAATACCACTGCCCATAGTGCCTGCGCCGCAAATGCAAATGATAGAATCGGGATTCATGAGATAAAGTTATTGCTTAAATAGGATTACTTTTACTCTCAATAGAAAATCAATATATGCACAAAAAAACATTAACAACCATTTTATCTGTCGTTTTATTAAGCAGTTTTTTTATGCCCTTTTTCTATTGGCATTCTTTTGAAATGAGTGGATTTAACTTTGTACTATCAGAACACATACCATCGTATAAGTATTTTTTATTGGCGATCCCGTTAACGACCCTTCTCCATCTATTAAGTGTATTAAGCCAGGAAAATAATTTCTATAGCAGGAAATTACTTTCATGGATACCTCTCGCAGCACTAATAATTGTTTTCGTTCTGATCTTAGCCAATGAAAGAACAGACGATAGCTTTTTTAGCAATGGGAATATTTTATCAATTACCGGTGCTGGATTTTGGCTCGCTCTCGGGTTTTCGGTGTTGTTGACGTATGTAAACTTTAAGATGAGAAGCAAAAGTTATTACATTTAATTACAAATTCCAGCAACTAAACAGCACTGGTAAACTGTTTCAGGAACCTTACATCGTTCTCACTGAAGAGGCGAATATCATTGATACCGTATTTAAGTAACGCAGGACGCTCGATTCCCATACCGAAGGCAAAGCCTGTATATTTATTTGGATCAATGCCGCAATTAGATAAAACATTCGGGTGCACCATTCCGCTGCCAAGTATCTCAAGCCAGCCGGTTTTTTTACAAACATTACAGCCGGCGCCTTTACAGAGCATACAGCTAATATCCATCTCAGCACTTGGTTCGGTAAAAGGAAAATAGGATGGGCGAAAACGGATCTTTACATCGCCGCCATACATTTCTTTTGCAAAAAAGTAAAGTGTTTGTTTCAGATCGGCGAAAGAAACATTCTCATCAATATACAAACCTTCCACTTGGTGAAAGAAGCAATGACTTCTTGCACTTACGGTTTCATTTCTATAAACACGACCGGGACAAATAATGCGGATCGGCAATTTGCCTTTCTGCATTTCACGTATCTGGATATTACTGGTATGTGTTCTTAATAACCAATCAGGATTTTGCTGTACATAAAACGTATCCTGCATATCTCTTGCCGGGTGATGCTCGGGAAGATTCAATGCAGTAAAGTTATGCCAGTCATCTTCGATCTCCGGTCCTTCTGCAACTGCAAAACCCAATCTCTGAAAAATTGAAATGATACGGTTGGTCATCAAACTGATCGGATGCCTTGTTCCAACTGGAATTGTATCACCAGGAAGAGTTAAATCAATATTAGATGCTATGGACTGTTGACCGTTGACCGTCGACTGCTTTAGCTCCTCATACTTTGCTTCTGTGAATTGCTTGAACTCATTCAGAATTTGTCCAAATTCTTTTTTCTTTTCATTCGGCACATTTTTCATTTCGCCCATGATGGTTTTTACCAGCCCTTTTGTGCCCAACCATTTAATACGAAATTCTTCCGCCGCTTTTTCATCAACTGCAGTAAAGGCTTCGATCTCCGTTTTATGATCCTGTATTTTTTTCAGCAATTCTTCCATAGTCCGCAAATATAATTCATGATGCTGAGCTAAATGTCTTTTCAGACTTTTTCAGGATGTTTCTGTTTATAATTTTTAAACACTAAACGCAACATACTCGGTAATACAATGAGAAGCAATGGTAAGGCGATTATAAAGCCCCCGATGACGGCTATTGCCAAAGGCTGATGAAGTTGTGCCCCTGTACCAATACCTAAGGCAAGAGGCATTAAAGCAATGATCGCACCCAGTGCCGTCATCAATTTTGGCCGGAGCCTTGTTGATATGGCATAGATGATCGACTCATCCACACTTTTTTCATGCAATGATTCTTTGAATTGTAAAAAAGTGAAGATCGAATTTTCTCCGATAATGCCAACGATCATAATAAGACCGGTGTAGCTTCCAACATTCAAAGGTGTATTTGTTAGCCATAAAGCAAGATAGCTACCTGATATTCCCAATACGGCAATTAATAAAATAAGTAACGCCACTTTGATCTTTTGGAATAAAAACAATATCACTGAAAAAACCAGCAAGCTTGCAGCGATCAGTATCATCAATAA